>ERZ1023848.293-NODE-293-length-18293-cov-44.280294_pt1 | contig 18293 bp, 23 predicted proteins | sample MGYA00380385_ERZ1023848 | MGnify/ENA primary metagenome ERZ1023848 (study PRJEB33179, sample SAMN07449069) | human gut metagenome | biome: Human-gut; feature: Human associated habitat; material: Faeces | host: Homo sapiens | place: India:Kasaragod | collected...
CGTTTCGAGTCGTTTGATCGCTGAAAAGGAGGTTTGACATGTGGTATTTTATTGTCACCAATGATGGGTTTCAGGTGTTTGAGATCATGCCTGATTGTGTGAAGCCTAGTGCCATGTTTCGTGCAACGTCGCTGAAAGGGGCGTTGGATGGTGTACTGTCTCATATTCGTAACGCTTATGCGGGTATGAACGTGATTGTGGATATCGATAATGCCACGTTTGATATGGAGAGTACTATGGTTGGCGTGGTTCGAGTGTCTTTGGTTTGAAAGGGGTTTTCATGTTTTGTGTGATACAGTTTGTTCTTTGTTTAGCCGGTTTTGTTAGCTGTTTGGCGTTTATTGTCTTTATAGTACTCACGTTCAAGGAGGTTTGGCCGTGTGACATTTTAGAAGCTTTGACTCTTGTCTTTTTTGCAATTGTGTTATGCTTGTGTGCTGTCTTGTTTGTGTGCTTAGGCATGGTAGATATACAAGTTTGATAGGTGGTGTTGGTATAATGTCGTGTATGAGTATCGTTGTCGTTCTGTTTGCGATTTTAATGGTTGCAACATGTGCCGTCGCGTTCCGCGAAACGTCTCGCGATACGAGTGATGTGCTTTGCTTTTTGGCTATGCTTGTAGTAAGTGTGGCACTTGTGTTGGTTTTCGTTGTGAAAGGTTTTTGAACATGGCTTATTGTGATATGAAGGTTGCTGTTTTTCCGTCTCAACACTTAGGGGGTGAGGTAGAGTTGTGGTATTGTCCTCATTCTTCTTCGTATGAGCTGAGATATGATATAGCATTTTACTCGCCGGACGGCCTATGTTCGGCTATCGGGTTGTCATCGTATAGTGTGACTGATAATGCTCAGGTTGCGGCTCTCATGCTGGACGCTATCAATATTGCTCGTACGCCGTTGTTGGATAGGGATTAGTCATGTATTTTTGTGGTTGGTTGCATTCGTGGGTGTGCAAGGACTGTCTTTATGCTGATACGTATTGGCGCTTGAGAGCGTTTTGGGCGGGGGTGAAACGCAAGTCGGGTATGCCGGAACGGTGTCCTGACCCTCAATTGTGGCATGACATGTGGCAGTTTGGTGCTGAGTCCGGTAATGATAGATTGGAGTTTTAGTCATGTATGAAACGTTCGTCGCATTAGCGTATCTGAGACATGGCGATAAACCGCCTATTGAAGTGGGATATGCCACCTCATACGATGACGCGGCCAATCTGATTCGCAAGTGGGCAGCAATCCCGTCACATGTCAAGAATATTTCGTATTTTCGAGTGGAAAGGCGATATTATGTTTAATCGCGGAAACGATAGGACGCCGATTTATCGCATGCGCCGTTTTGATGACGCGATCATGGAAAGTCCTCGTATCATTAAGGCTACGAGGGGGCGGAAGCGTGAGTTGAATCTGAAGCGGTATGATATGGGGTATGGCGATTACGAATCGTGCTGTAGGGCGGTCAACATGCTGTGCGAACTGTGGCGGGAAGCGCCTAGCGAATGGTTTACGCAAGCGGTGATTACCGTCTCGCAGATTTGCGGCAGTCTGACCATATGGGATGGACTCGCCACCGCCCTATCCCGCACGTATGACGTGAAATACTTGGACGGCACTATCAATCCGCCTAATCTTATTGCATGGTGCGCGGTCTGCGCCGTCAAGGGGGGCACATCGTATGATTGTTGTACGATTTTTAACAGCCCGCAAGCGCAAAATCTTATTATTGCCGTGTTTAAAAATTTTGACAGACTGGACACGACACGGTATAATGATGCTGAATTGCAAAAAAATCTTACTACAAGGGAGGTAAAAATTGGCTAGAACCAAAACCGATATTTTCCGCACGCGCGTATACGCCGTACTCAAGGGCATGGAATTGGTGGACGGCGATTTTATGGAAGCTGAGCACGTTATCGATGGGAGGCTTAAGGATGAGCGCGCGTATTCGATTCGTGCGAAAAAACTGTTTCCGAATTTCATTCCACGCTCCATCAATATTTTTTCGCAAAAGGTTTCAATGAATGAGGAAACTTTTTACAAGTATGCGACTTTCGAGGAGCCGCAAGAATGGAAACCCGAAGAACACACAAAACGACACGCCGAAATTGAAAATAATGACGGCATGTGATATAAAAGATTTTAGGCATAAGCCTGAAAACAAAATAATAATAAACCATAAGGGAAGGTAAAATATCATGGAAAACACCAACACCGCACTTGTCGCATTCAACACCGAGTCCACCGAACTCGGCACCGTCCAGCACTTTATCGACACTTCCACCCGTGAGGGTAAGATTAAGCTTTATTCGGCATTGCAGAATGCCGAAAAGCTCGACGAACACCTTAACGAAACCTTGAACATGGTGAACGCCGTCGCACAGGCTGTGCAGGTGACGGACGATCAGACGGGCGAAATCTCCAATACCGTGCGCGTTATCATCGTGACCGACGATAATAAGGCGTATGCGGCCACCTCCCCGACTCTCGCGGCCGGCTTGAATACCATGTTCGGCATTTTCGGCACCCCGAATACTTGGGACGCGCCATTGTCCATTAAGGTGGTGGAACGTCGTTCCCGCCGTGGCTTCAAGTTTTTCAGCATTGAGCCGGTGGACGATCAGGAAACCAAGTGAACTTGCTATAATAACTGAGTAGCGTTCGTTCATAGAGAGCACCCAAAATTGGGTGCTCTCGCCATCTTAAGGACTGTGCCATATGTCTCGGAAGCAAAAGCATGTCAAGGCACGTCAGGCCGCGCAAGCACGTGCCGCACGCAATATTAAACAGCTTGGCGCTTACTCTCACTCGAATCTTGCGAAAACCGCCGACAAACAGTTGGTCAATATCGCTAAAACGCTCGGCAAGGAATGGGAGAAACAGAAGAAACAAGCCATTGCGGAAGCGAAAGCAACCCCATACCATGCCACTGCTGCGGAAAAGCCGACGAAAAAAGACATCATGTTTGCCCAGCGCACGCCCGTCACTGATGCGCAAATAGCGGCGGAACCGGTGGCGAAACGGCGCAAACTCTTGCGTCAGCAGCAGCGGAAGATCAATGCGGCACGGCAGAAGATCAACGATTGGAACCGCGAACAGGCCATGCCACAGCGCAGCGTGTATGATCAGCGCGTGGCAGAACTTGAAGGCACTACGGGAGAGGGTTTTGGGCGCAACCAGATCATCCTCTCCAAGCTTACGGACTTCTTGCAAATGACCAACGTGCTGAGCGATGAAGCATTCGTGCGCAGCCAATTGGAGAGCGGACGGCGCAACGAGCTACGGGAGCAGATACATGACGCCGCCGAGATCTTAGGATTGCGCACCGAGCAGAAACGCAAACCGTCCAAAAAGGGGGGTAAGCAAAGTAAGGACCTGTACGGTGAACATGAGTGGCCGTCCTACATGTCGCGCGGACGTTATGAAGTCTTTGAAAAAATTCTCGCCACCACGTTAGGGTCGAAACGGTTGAAACGATTCCGTAGTCTATCCAAAGCGCAAAAACGCGCGTTTATCGAACAGACGGACGCCCCCCGTATCGTGTTCGATTGGACGGTGTATGACCCCGTCCGGCACGGTTTTGCTTCGGTGTTCCGAGATAATAGTGAGGGGTATCAGCGTTCCCGTCGCCAGTTTGACCGGTGGTTGGCAGAGGCGGGCGCACTGGAAAAGTAGCGGTCGGCAATCAAGGGAAGTTATACTATGACGGTGCAAGATAATAGGGTAGGATTATGGTGCGCGGATAACGTCATCCGCTGTACGGACGGCACTGTATTGCGTGACGTTATCCAGCCTAATCGCCTTTTGGCGTCCATTATGACGGGCGGCAAACTCACCGTCTACATGACCGACCCCGACATTTTAAACCCGTTTATCGCTCACGTTGTGCATTCGCTCCCCCATAACGAACACAACTCGAATCTGAGCTGGGATGCGATAGTATCCAAAAAAGGCAAGTTTTTTAGTTTTACGGCGCGGATCGACCGAGAGAATTCCGCACGATTTTTCGATATTTCCAATCTTTTGCGGGAGAACTGCCGTCTCACCATGACCGATACCCAACTGCTCAACATTCTGCGCGAGTACGATCAACGTGGACTATGCAAGATCACGGCGGGTGGCGCAAGTATGGAAGCCTTCGCGTCCGGCGAGTGGAAATGGTATTATGACAAATTCCCACAGCTTGAATCGGAGGACAAAAAGTCATTGCATGACGCCTATATCGGCGGATTTATGATCGCCAAAGAGGGGATGTATGATCGCGCTATTGACGTTGACTGCAATAGCATGTATCCGTCCATATTGCGAGACGAGTGGTTGCCGTGGGGTGAACCGGAACCATACGACGGCAAATATGAGCAGGATGATGACATGCCGTTGCATTGCGACGAACTCACGTTTCGTGCGGAACTCAAACCGGACGGATACCCTTTTCTACTGGATAATCGTAGTGTCTATGGCTTGAACCGACTCACCAACACTAGGGGATATATCACAAGAGTGCTCACCGACATTGACCAGCAACTTTTATATGACAATTACGAAGTGAGCGTCTACAAGCATGTTAGGGGGTGGAAATTCCACCGCTCAAAAGGCTATTTCCGCTCGTTCGTTGATGAATGGGGGGAATTAAAGCAGAAGGCGACGGGTGAGAAACGGCAAATGGCGAAACTCATTATGAACGCTCTCGTAGGCAAAATGGCGAGTCTACCCAAAGGCGCCGTCATGCTCCCCTTCTCCAAAGACGGCATAACCTTGGACTGGGATATCGCGCAACGTGAGGAATCGAATCTGAAAACCGATTATCTGCCCGTGCCCGTATGGGTCAATGCCTACGCGAGACGAAAGCTTATGGGCGTGTGCCACGCGAACGCCGACCGACTCTTGTACGCGAACACGGACGGGTGCATCCTATCCGGCTGGGAACCTGTACGATCATGCGAGATTCACCCGACCGAACTTGGAAAGTGGAAGATCGCCGCACGATACGAAAAATTGACCATTCTTGGTATGAATCGGTATCAGGGATGGCGGGATGATAATGAGGTTGACGTGTGCATGGCCGGAAACATGTTCTCGCGGCCTATCCCGTACGAAAAGTTCCGGCATGGTGTGCAGGTGCAGGATGATTACGGCACAATGGTTGTGCTATAATATGCTTTGTCTTTCGAGCGTTGACTTTCGACTGGGAGTAACATGAGTTGGACTGCCACGGCTGAGAATGCCGCCGACCATGACTTGCTACTATGGTGGTAGTGCCCTACGATCATCACATTTGCGCTCACATAAGACAATTCAGACCCTCTGTGATTGGAGGGTCATTTTATTTCCCCTGCCGCATGATATAATTTTGATGGAAACATTACCTATAGTAAGGAGCCTTGTATGGCAGACCCAAACAATGACGGCGAGGAAAACACCACCCCACCGCCGACCGAAGAGGAACAGCAAACCGAAACAGTAGATGATGAAGTCAAGCCAAAAGAGGAACCGGAACCGAAACCCGATCAGCCGGACGTAAGTGCACGTCTCGACTCCATCGAAAAGGAATTGGCCGCATTGAAAGCCATGATGGACACGCTCGGCTACAATGACCCCGACCCCGACCCCGACGACGACGGCGACGGCGACGGCGACGGCGATTCCATCGAAGATTTGTTCGACTAAAATAGTTAGGAGATAATATAATGTCCAATATTAGACCATTGGCCGGCAAGGGTGACGTTGAGATTTTCAACGCCGTCCGTAACGCCACTTCCCCGCAGTTCCAGACCCGTATCCCATCCGCCACTCAGGGCAATATTCGCAATGCGGTAGACACCATGCGTAATTTTCCATATCTACGCGATGAATTTACGGGCGTGTTGATTCAGCGCCTCATCGGCCTGTATATCCAGCACGCGGACTGGGATGACCCGCTCAAGCTGATCGGCTCCCCACGCACCCTCAAGCGCTACGGAAGCACGTACGAACAGGCTGCGGTAGGCCTAGTCAAGGCACGCACCCGCAATTTCAATCAGGAGTACTTGGGTGATGACGTGTATGGACGTTACAGTCTGCCGACCGCTTCGGTATTCCACCCGCTCACCTTTGATCATTACTACCCAGTCACGATTCCAGAGGATGCTCTGCTGACCGCGTTCGACGGCGAAAGCGGCATGTCCGATTACATTTCGGAAATCATGAACGCGCCTATCCTCAGCGATAGGAATGATATGTATCTCATGAAGACGCAGACTTTCGCAGAATACGCCCGTAAGGGCGGCTTCTACCGAGTCCACACCCCTGATGTGGGTGCTGCGAACTCTACCGAAGCGGATGCAAAGGGACTGTTGCGGCTCATCCAGCAGGTTGCGAACGAATTGAAGGCGTCGCCCATGTCGGCCATGCCACGATACAACGCCATGAGCTGGGTGACGCCATGGCGCGATAGTGAAGCCATTCTGTTCGCTACTCCGCAGGTCATTGCCGCGCTCAACGTCGAAGCTCTTGCCGCCGCCTTTAATATTGATAAAGTTAATATCCCGTATAGGATTATTCCAATTCCGGAAGATATGTTCGGTATCGGCGGACAGGGCGGTAAAGTTCAGGCCGTCCTGACTACCGAAGACTTTTTCTTCTGCTGGGATGAAATGTTGGAGACCACGAATTCCCCCGTGAATCCGATTGACGGCACCCGTAATATCTTCTACAAGCATCGCGGTAGCATCACCCCGAACCCGTTCGCGAATGCCGTGCTGTTTTGGACGGGCGAGGGCTCCGCTGAGTCCGTGACTCTACCGGATACGCTCACCACCTCTAAGCCAGTCTTTGAACTGAAAGTACAGAAGTACGGGCAGCCATCGATTACCCCGCAGAACGTTTCCCGTGGAGACTTGGTACAGGTGGTGTCCACCATTGAGAGCGCAAACAAGGCTAAAGCATCCTTCCAACCGGTCGGTATCGCCTATGAGCTTGAGGGTGCAACCTCGCAATTTACCAGTATTGACAATGACGGCATTTTGCGTTGCGGCCTTGACGAAACCGCCGAGTCCCTCAAAGTCACCGCACAGGCCACCTATATCGACCCCGCCCATCCTGAGATTGACCAGACGGTTTCCGCCGCGCTTGATGTGCCGGTGGTTGGTGAATGGCTTGGCGGTTGGAAGGTCGGGGCTATTGAATCCATCGAGATTCAGGGCGAAAAGACGGTTAAGAATGGTGAGCATATCGCGCTCAAGGCCATTGCGACCAAGACGGACGGCAATACGGCAGATGTGACCAATCTTGCCATGTGGACTGTGGACAACGCCAATGCAACCGTCACGCCAAACGGCGTACTGACCGGTAAGGCGTCGGGTAGTGCCAATGTCACCGCAAAATTTGCGGGAGCACAGGGGACGGCACAGATCACCGTCACAGCATAGTTATGATCACTGACCGGTAAAATAGGTGTGGATAGACATTTATCCACACCTATTGTTTTTGAGGAGGACTTTATGAGCGCAAACGATCTGCCCATCAACTTTTCGTACGCGAAATGGACGCCAAACACCCGTTTTAAACTGTGTAATGTGCCTTGGGATATGGGTTACAGGGATATCGTTAAATGGGATAAACAATCTCAACAAGAGTATTTCGACCGTTTGGACGGTATCGAATTTACCGACTGCACCATGGCAAAATACGGATTGCCCGTACGACTGCCCGTGCCATTCGCGCAAGCAAGCCAATATAATTACCTGATCGCCACGAACGACTACGATTTTGATACCTCCCGTAGTTGGTATTATTTTATACAGACATGCGACTACGTCAACGCCCACACTACCCAGCTCAATATCCAATTGGACGTGTGGCAGTCATTCCAGCACGATATCCAATTGGGTAACGCCTACGTGGAACGAGGACATGTCGGCATTGCCAATGAAAACGCATGGAAGGACTACGGGCGCACATATCTAGATCTTCCCGAAGGACTCGATACGGGCAAATGCACCGTACTTACGAACGAGTCATGGAAACCGCTTATGGACGTGGGCGAACACGATGGCGTAAAATACACATCCTACGGGTTGATCATCGTAAGCACCACAGACTTGGAAGCAAGCCCTGGCACCAAAGACAATCCGGTAGTCAGTACGGCCACGGGCAGTGCCTTTGAAAGCCAGCTTAACGGTACCAGTATGTACTATTTGGACACTCCCGCCGACATTGTCGCATTCTTCACCGAGGGGATGAATGCCCCATGGGTCACACAGGGCATTTGCGGGATTTATGCGGTGCCACATTTGCCGCAAGCGTTATTGGACGGTCAGCCGAAAAAAACTGAACTTTTCGGCCATTCGATCGGCTTCATCGGCAATTGCTGGGAGCTACGCAAACGTAACGACAACAGCAATGCACGGTATGCGGACATTATCAACCTCAAAAACTTCCGTGACACTTTTAATCTGCCAGCACGTTACAAGTACCTGAAAAAGTTCCTGACCGCGCCTTATGCCTATATCGAATGCTCGTGTCTCAATGGCACGGTGATAACCTATGAGCCTGAGCAGATTCCCTCAAGCGATTTGATTATCCGAGAATCGTGGAATTACGCGCCCCCGTCTCCCCGATTGAACTTTTATGCGAGGGGCTATCATGCGGGCAATATTGGAGAGCGTCAACCATTGTCGGACGGCAAGGGATTGCCGATTGATACGGGCGACATGCTCAACGCAAGTTTCGGTATCACCAATTTTCCCACCTTTATGGCGGTCAATAATGGCTCGGCTCTCGCCCTTGCGAACAGCGCCTACACGCGCCAATACGCCCAGCAGAGTGCTGACTGGGGGTATCAGAAAACCCAGATGGGCATTAACAATGCCTACGCTCAAGCGCAATTGGGCACGCAGTACGCGAGTGCCCAGAATCGGCTGGGTGCGTCGAACCGGAACGCCATGAACGCCATCTCAAACCAGTCGGCGCAAATGGGTACCGACCTGACCTTAAAGAATCTCGGATTCAGCAACCAGATGGCGCAGCTTAATACGATCGGTTCGGGCATTGCCAATGCTGCCGGTTCCGCTGTCACCGGCAATATCGGGGGTGTGGCTGGAGCGGTTGCGGGTGCCGCCATTGGCGCATGGACGAACCAGCAGACCTATGGCAATAATGTGAGCACCGCCAACCAGCAATTGGCGAACACGCAGACCACCAATAATGCCAGTACCTCACAGGCTAACGCCTACAGTCTCGCGCAAACGAATTTGTCCAATCAGCAGACCATGCAACTGGCAGATATGAACAAACAATTAGCTCAGGCCACAGCGCAGGGCGATTATGAAAACACAATCGCAGGTATCAACGCGCAAGTCCAGCAAACCCAGACAGTGCCGCCGACCACGTCCGGCGCGTTAGGTGGTGACGCTTTCAATCTTGCAAACGGCTTGATTGGCGTGATGGTGCGTTTTAGGCAGATTCCACCCGCCGCAATGCAGGCCATCGGTGAGGTATGGCTACGCTACGGATACTATGTCCAAAGGTTTATGACATTACCGGCAAATCTCATGGCAATGTCTAATTTTACGTATTGGAAACTACATGAGTTGTACGTACGTAGCTCTACATGTCCCGAAGAGTATAGATTGACTGTGAAGGGCATTTTTGAAAGTGGTGTGACAGTGTGGACTGACCCGGATAAGATCGGTGTCACCGATTATGCGGATAATGCGCCGCTCAGCGGTATCGCATACTAAAAGGTATAATGGGGAGAGATGTACAACTCTCCCCATTATTATTAAGGACGGTGATTTTATGGGCAAGCGCAATAACGCACGCAAGGCCGCGCACTGGGACAATCAGAGCGTGCTCGGCTCCATGTGGGGCAATCTTAATCTGCCCGAAATGAGGCAAAGTCTCAGAATCAATCAGTATATGAAGCTTATTGAAATGCTGGCGGTGTCTCGTTTTAAATGGATTAATCTACCCCCATACATTGATGAAAGATATTTGGAGCTGACTTTATTTGAGAACGGTCTAGCCCTATTTTTCCCCGACAAGCGCAAGGGCGTAAACCGTTTTATGGTCACGTCCGGCAATATTGGCGGTGTGAACAATTATAATAACCCTACCAGTTTTCAGCCCGTCGCCACCCATTATTCGCACCCGCAGATTGGCTCGAAGGAATGCGTACCCATTTGGGATAACCAACTGCGTTGCACCATGATTGACGTCATGTGGAATTACGCCACACGACTTGCCATCGCAGACCGCGCCTTGGACGTGAATTTGGATAATATTTCGGTGCCGTTGATTATTGCCACGTCCGAAACCAATAAATTGACCGCCCAGAATCTTATAAAGGCTCGCGAAGACGGCGACCCGTATATTTACACCTACGATAGTGCGGATATTACGGGCATGTTCCAAACGTTCCCGAACGTCACCCCTTTCCTTGCGGACAAGATCATCACCACCAAAACGCAGATTTGGAATGAGCTTGTAAACTATCTCGGCATTGACAACAGCACAACGGAAAAAAAGGAGCGTCTGCTTGAATCGGAAGTCACGGCAGGGAATAGTCGAACCAACGTTTTTCGACTGAGCTATCTCAAGGCGAGACAACAGGCGTGCGATACGATTAACCGACTGTGGCCGCAAATGGCCAACTCGGGCTACCCCATCGGTATCGAGTGGAACGACACCACGTCCGGTGGTTTGCTGGATGTGGACGGAAACAAGGAAGAGGATGGACAATGACTCAAGACTTGAGCATGTATGCGATCAAGGACAGTATGGCAGACTACACGTTAACGCTTGGTAATCTGATAGACCGTGGTTTTAATACGGACGAAAAACTGCATTTAAGTTCGCAGTATTATCCGATTTTCGACGAAAATTATAGGGCGAAACTGAATGAGAAAATCGTAGCCCACTACGCATTGCGCGAAATCGGCAGCGAAACGCCGCAAATGTTCATATTCTATTTGGGGCGTACCATGCGGGAGCAAATGGACTATTTCAACCAGCTGTACCTATCAGCCCAGCGCAAGTTTGACCCTTTTATCACGTCCGATATACGGCAGGAAATGGACTCGACCAGCACGAACGAATCTTCGGGCAAATCTTCGGGGGAGCAGTCTAATAGATCCACGGCAAACAGCACGTCCGACACCACTGCGGACAATTCGTCAATGACTTTTAACAGCGAGTTCCCACAAACCCGTATCGACGACTTCAAGCAATTCGCTACCAGCGCTTCGCAGACGGATTCGCTCGGCAACACGCACACGGCTACCCAACAAGATAGTTCGGCCACCGCAACCAGCACCAGTAACACCGACTATGCACACTCTTCCGACAAGGGGAATAGCACGTCACACACGCTTGGAACCAGCGGTTCGCAATCCCAACTCTTGCTTGACTGGCGTAACACCATGCTCAATATTGACATGATGGTAATTAATTCGCTGGAAGATCTCTTTTTGGGTATGTGGGGCAGTGGGGATAATATGACCAACGTTCCGCAACTTTACAGCACGTCACTAGCCTATAATCTCGGCCACTAGAGTATACTTAATACAGATAGATTGGAGGATTTATGGACGGAATCAACACATGTGCCGTCCCTTTGGACATTGACCCACGGCAACGGTATTTTACGACGGTTCAGCCGTTTTCCTACCGTGATACGCTCACGGTATTGGGGTATGTGCAGGAGGTAGCCGACCACTTAGACCAGCTCAGAGAACAGCTCGATAATCTCGCCAAAGATGAAAACGCCGACATCGAAGCAATCAAACAGCTTGTAGCCGGTTTTAACGAGCAGTTCGAGCGCATTAACAAAACGTTGGATGACTTGGAAAAGCAGGTCGGCCAGTATGAAGATTCAGATCTCACTTACAACCCGACTCGCGGCAAATATGAGGATTCCAAAAACGTCAACCGCGACATGTACCGCGAATTGGCCGTATTCGGGGCGCGAGTGAATCAGATGGCACAACTTTCCGTGCCCATGGCATCCGCACACACTTGTTTGGAAATGGCCGTGCTCGGCAACAAGACTATTTTTCATAACGACGAACCGCGTATTACCCCCCGTGATGTGCATGTTGACGATGGGGAGCCGGTTACGGCGTTGACGGTTGAAAATCTCGCCAACGGCGTGGTGAAAAATAATTTCATGAAAACCCATGAATAATTAACAATAATAGGAGGAAAAATGACCCAGAAAACCACTAATTATAATCTTGAGAAATATGATGCAACCGATGCGCCGAACCTTGAGGGGCAGTATAACCGCTCAATGGATATCCTTGATACGACACTGAAAACCCAGTCAGACAGGATTGACGCGATTCCGACACCGGAAAATCTACCGGACGGCTTGAAATCGTTTTGCACAGCCCTAGCTTTAACCAATTCGAATGCGGAAGCGCTCGGTACTGCGCTCAATCATTTCCTCAACCGCACCCCAGCTACCGGTGGCGGACAGTACACGGTCAAGAATCTTACCAACACGAAGGTTACTGCCGAAGGGCTGCCGTTCGTGTCCACAACCACTTCGAGGGACTGATAGGCTATGGCAGATAACCCGCAAGCAACCCCCGTTGACGTGGCCGCATATGATGCGACCCGTCACTGGGGGTTGCCCCTCTATAATGATGCAACCCCGATGGACATGCGTGACGGCTACAATCATGCCATGCGTATGATCGACCAGATTTTAACTCAGCTACACACCGAAATTCGAGAAAAGGACTAACGCAACATGGCTACAGTGTATACGAAAACCGACAATTACGGCTTGAATTTGTATGGCGACAACGACCCTGCCGACTTGCGCGACGGTTATAACGGCTCCATGCGCACCATTGATACGACTTTGGAAACTCACTTGAATCGTATCGAAGGCGTGGAAGCACGCGAAACACATGATGAAGCGGTCATGAAGGCACTGCTTATGGATAACACGGTGGATAACGCCACTGCCGCGAAAACCAAGTGGGATAAGTCAAGCGCGGACGCCGCCGCCGCCGCGAGCAAGGCCGATAATAATACGACAATTCTTACCGCGCTCGGCGCGGATTCCGCCGACCATGCCGCCGCGCAGAAAACCAAGTGGGATAAGGCAGTGGACACCGCCAATAGCAACGCTCAGGCATTGACCGCGCTAGGAAGCAACACCACCGCCACTGCCGCCGCAAATAAAACCAAGTGGGACAATGCGGCCACTCAAGTCGCAGAACTTGCGGCCGCCCGCGTAGACAGCAAGCTTGACTCGCACTTCATCGTCCACGCGCATCGCGGTTCCTACCGTTTTCCCGAAAACACCATGGAAGGCATTATGTGGGCGGTGCGTCACGGGTATGTTCCGGAAATCGACGTGCAACTCACTTCAGACGGCGTACCGGTAATCCTACACGACACGTCCACCGCCCGCACCATGACAGGCTCCGCCGCCAACGTGTCCTCCATCACCTACGCCGATTTCATGTCGCGTGAGGTCAAGGCGAAAGTGCATGGGGGCAACACTGGCAAGCCGGTAAGCATGGAACAAGTGCTCCAAGCTGTGGGCGATAACCCGGTCGATTTTGAGATCAAGTCGCTGACTAACGAGACTACAGATACCATGCTGGAACTGCTACGTAAGTATAATGCAACCGCAATCCACGAACTTACGTCCTTTAGCTGGGAACAGTGCGTTCGCGCCGTGCAAGGGGGCGTGAAATATGTATCATATACATGGGATGTAGACGCCATGCCGCACTCTTGGTCCGACATGAAGAATGCCGGTATCTTCTGCGGAAACCCGCGCGAAGACAAACTCACTTCTTCGACGGTCAGTGCCGCGCATTCGGCTGGAGTCAAAGTCAATCCGTGGCTTATCAATGACCCCGTGGCCTACGAGCGTGTCACCGCGCTCGGCGTGGATGGGATCACCTCCAATTGGCCGGATTACGCTAGTGGACAGTTGGAGCGCAACTTCACGCCGTTCAGCACGGGGCAGAACGTTTTCATGCGGCCGAACTACACCCCGCAAGGTGGCACGGTGTCTCAAGAAGTGTCGGACAGTGTTAGGGCAAAGAGTTCGTATCTTGCTCCGGACGGGCTTTTTCAGTTGGGTGATGCAGATTCTCAGATGCTAGTGGAATTGGTTGAGTGTGGCACGGTATCCCTACCGGTCAGTATCGACCTTGAGGGTTTCGAGTCCCGAGTGCAGATTGGCGAGAACGGCGAGACGAAGAACATTGCAGTAATCGCAGTGAAGGAATCAACCCCTATCGGCCAATTCAACGACGTGGCAACGGCTGGACAGGTTGGTATTATCGCGGGCGTTAGACGTAACGGCGCGACATTCGGCGGTTTTTACCAAGACAATGTGACAACGGTTCCTTTCGACAACACCGAACCGGTAACACCGTCGGTGCCAAACGACAAAGCCGTAGGCGTGCATGCGTCCTTCGTGCTCGACCGTGACCATGCACGAATCATTTGGGCATACTCGAATGGTCAATCGGGGGACGTGACCACTGGCAACAACAAAAGCGTTACATTGCCGGACACTGATAAATACCGTCTGTTCGTCCGTCTTGCACGCAATTTCAAAAGTGTGTGGAAAATCAGGGTACGCCCGTCCGACGGGTATCTGTACGAAAGCTGACAGACTACCTTAAGCGATAGCCATATCCTCTATAATGAGGATATGGCTATTACTTTTACCCAATGGATTGACCAGACAAAAAACCGATTTTGGGACATGGACGGGGCATATGGGGCGCAATGCTGGGACTTGTGGGCGAAATATTCCATGGACATGTACGGCATGTCCATACAGGACTGCATAACCCCCACCGGCTATGCAGGAGGCTTATACACCTCATATCCCGTATCTAGCCGGTGCGAACAAGTGTACGAACGTATTCCAGCCAATGGATATCAGCCGGTAGCGGGGGACGTGGCAATATGGGGGTACGGCACGTATACCCCCTACACTCATGTGGCGATAGTCGCTAGCAATGAGGGCGTGAAAAACAACAGCATTTACATCATCACCCAAAATCCGGACGCTAGCGCACTCAAATGGTTTCCGATCGATGGGCTATTAGGCTACCTGCACCCCCGTACCATGCCTAAGCCTGACGTGGATAATCCGACCGGCGACAACAATCAAGGGCACCCCGACACCGGGCGCGGGGGGGCGTGGATACATTGGCAGGGCGACAATCTCTACTTGCACGAAACCGACAATAGCGGGGCGCGAACTCGTATTTTTTACAAGACGACGGCAAACAATTTTTCGGAAAAAGCGTCACAAGGGCAACCGTCTGAATCACAGGGGCAGGGGCACCCGTCCAGTTCGGTCAGTGCGGAAAATTCGTATGCTTTATATGTGGTCGGCACTGTGGAATCCAGCCTACGATGGGATGCAGTGGAAGCGGCCAACCTACAGGGCATCGGCATTGCCCAATGGAGTTTCGGCAGACGATTGCAGGTGCTTAATGCTATGAAGGCGGCTGACCCGACCGGCTACGCGACATTTAAAAACTCCGCTCCAGAGATCGCGGCACTCATGGAGAGCGGGGGGGGGTTTACACGGAACCTCACACAAGCGGAAGCATCCGCATTCGAGACATGGGCGGCACGTAGCGAATCCCACGAGGGACAGCGCAAGCAGTTTGCCGAAGATTACGCCGGATACCCGCAAGAGTACGAAGACGATAAAATGCAAATCCTATGGGTGACGGCTTACCACCAGTCGCCCGCTAACGCACTCAAGGTGCCAAAAGCGTCTAATCTTGCGGGGTTACGCGATAATATTCTCGCCACGTATCCATTCCAGCCTTACGGAAACAGATATAATCAGGCGTATTCATTGCTGAGCGTGTGGGATGGAAAATCGAATCCGCCCGCATTCTAGACATGTGATATAATAAGCATTGTCGGCATGTGATGACTTCCCTTGAGCCGACCGTAACTAGTGGGAGCGTAACGGTGGTCATGACGTTACGCTCCCATTGTTTTAGGAGGTAAGCATATGGCATTACAGGCATTAGCCGAAGGCGATTACTATGATTTGCATAATCTGCTCACTCGTAACGCACCGTGGAATTTCGTAATCGGCGCACGCGGCCTAGGCAAAACGTTCGCCGCGAAACGATACGGGATAAAAGAATACATCAAGCACGGGCATGAGTTCATTTACCTCAGGCGTACGGACGTGGAACAGCATCGCAAGGAAACCTTTTTCAAAGACATTCAGGAATTCTTTCCCCAATACGAATTCCGCGTTAACGGCGAAAAGGGACAATTGCATAAGACGTCATGGGATGAAAAAGATTGGCGCACATGCTGTTATTTCGTCGCCCTATCACAAGCGGGCGGACTAAAATCAGTCGCCTACCCAAAAGTACATTTGATTATTTTCGACGAAATTTTCCCCGACAATCTGCGCTTTTTAAGCAATGAGGTAAACTCGTTTTCTGAGTTTTACAACACTGTGGACAGGTGGCAGGATAGGACAAAAGTACTGTTTCTGTCTAACGCAGTGCAAAAAGCTAACCCGTATTTCGCGAAATACCGGCTTGACATTGGAGCACAGCAATCCAATCAGCAACAGTCCAAGCTCTATTGCGGAGGGTTCGTCTGTCTCGAATTGGCCGATTATGGCGGGTTCTCAGCCAAAGTCGCACAATCAAAATTCGGACGGTTCTTAGAGCAGTATGACGGCGATTACGCCGACTACGCGATCAGGAACAAGTTTAGAGATGAATCAGACACACTATTAGCCCCCATTCCTAGCGATGGCGAACTATCATACATTTTGGACACCACCGACTATGCGCGTTTCGGTATATGGGTCTCCGTGTCCGAACGCGATGGACATGTTTCGCAATATGTTTCACGGCGCATACCTAAAGACAACACTCGACCCATCTACACGCTCGACCCGAACCATGTTGACGAAAAAACATGGTACGTCAAAAAATCAGACGACATTATACGAAGACTCACCACCGGCTACCGTTTGGGTAAAATAAGATTCGATGATTCGCAAGTCAAGGCCAATTTTGGTCTGATCATCGGAGAATTGCTAGGAAAGTAAGGAGACAATTAATGACAATGACAGCAACGGACGTATGGTGCGTGTTCGCGGTAGTATTTTTCATCATCGTGGATTATGTCACCGGACTCGCTAAAGCCATTCTCAACGACACGCTCAGCTCCCAAAAAATGCGGCAAGGATTATGGCATAAGTTCGCCTACCTCATGCTCATCCTCGTAGCCTACTTTGTGGACATGATCAACCTGCATGTAGATCTCGGATTGCCGGTCAGCGTGTTCGTATGCACCGTCGGCGGTATCAGCCTTATCGAACTTACTTCCATTTTGGAAAATATTACCGCAATCAACCCCGAACTAGCGGACGCCCCTTTTATGAGTGTGTTCGCAAACAACAATACCCCCAAACATAAGAAGGAAAACTAATATGAATACCCAAGAATGGCTAAACAGCGTTAACGGACAGGTTGTGGACATGGACGGGGCGTATGGTGGGCAATGCTGGGACTTATGGAGCAGCTATGCTCGAAACGTCTATAATATTCCAGCCGCCGACACCAACACCGTTGACGGATACGCTGCAAGCGTGTTCACCGCACGATATTACAATTCTCGCTCGTTGCAAAACACTTTCACCAAAGAACGCGCCGACTACACGCCAACCTACGGAGACGTGGCATTTTGGAAAAGCAAGGACATGAACCATGTAGCCATCGTAATCAAAGACAATGGCAACGGCACGCTGGAAACCATGTCACAGAACCCGAACAAAGCCGGATACGTCACGATCAGCAAAAACGGCATTATCGGCTACTTCCACCCGCGCACGGCAAACACGCCCGCACCCGCACCAGCGGACAATAACGTAACCATCATTCCACGAACCTACAAAGTCAACGTAGACGTGCTCAACGTACGCTCAGCACCCTCAACCTCAGCACAAGTAGTAGCTCAGTATCACTACGGACAGACCGTCAATTTGGCCGAAGGTGGTACGATCGCAGACGGATACATTTGGGCACACTACACAGGCGCATCAGGCGCAACACGATACGTTGCACTCGCACCAGCCGACAAATCAGCATGGTACCTCGTGTTCGCCTGATATGATGGCATAAAGAAAGCCCCTAGGTTGTTGCCTAGGGGCTTTATTTTTATACATCAGTCGCCGTTATCAATTGCGACAACATATCTGCGGCATTTACCGCCATCACATTTACTCACAAACTGAATCTCGTAATCATCACTCAACGTAAGCTCTACAATCGAAAACAGCGCC
>ERZ1023848.295-NODE-295-length-18136-cov-15.612079_pt1 | contig 18136 bp, 15 predicted proteins | sample MGYA00380385_ERZ1023848 | MGnify/ENA primary metagenome ERZ1023848 (study PRJEB33179, sample SAMN07449069) | human gut metagenome | biome: Human-gut; feature: Human associated habitat; material: Faeces | host: Homo sapiens | place: India:Kasaragod | collected...
GCGCAGTGGTCGTCGAACCAAGAATCCCCTGCCTTTAGGCATGGGGAGTGTCAACTGAGGCAATCTTGTGGAAATGTAGACGTCACGAGCAGGGGGGTTCTACCTTTAGGCGGCCTTAGTGTTAAAATACGTCTCTTGTGAGCGGTTGCGGTTAAAATGTGTCTCTCTATGAAAAAGTCCAGCACGGGACTCTTGCCGGTGCTGGACTTTTTTGTGACTGTCGGATGATGGGTAGTCGGACTTATCACTTGATGCCGAGGACGACGGGGGTGGAGCGGAAGCCGACGCCCATGCGGTCGATGCCCATGTCGATGAGCTGCAGGAAGTGTTCGCGCGTGCGGATGCAGCCGCTGCCTTTGACTTTGATGCGGTCGCCGCAGACGTTGAGCATGACGCGGATGATCTCGGGCGTTGCGCCGTGGTTCTCGTGGCCTGTCAGGAAGCCGGTGCTCGTCTTGACGAAGTCGGCGTTGGCCGCGATTGCGCACTCGCAGGCTTTCTGGATCTCGGGGATGGTCAGGGCGTCGGTCTCGAAGATGACCTTGACTTCGGTGCCGTACTGGTGGCAGATGCTGACGACGGCGGTGATGTCGGCGGTCACGTCATCCCAGCGGCGGCTGCGGATCCAGCCGAAATTGGCGACGATGTCGAGCTCCTGGATGGGATAGGCGCTGCAGTATTCCTTGGCCTGCAGGACCTTTGAGGACGTCGGTTGCCGAACGGGAAGTCGCAGACGACGCAGATGCCGGTCTCTGTGCCAGCCGTGAGTTCCTGCGCGATTGGCAGCGAGGACGGGTTGACGCAGACGGTAGCGCAGCCGAAGTCGACGCCTTCCTGGATGTAGCGGCGGATGTCCTCGTCCGTGAACTCCGGCTTGAGGACGGACTGGTCGATGTAGCGGGCAAGCTCTCTCTGGCTCATGTCGCAGGCTTTTTTCTCGGGATGTCTCATGGTGATATGCTCCTTTTGCAATCAGATGGTCGTTTATAACGCGCGCTTTGTTTTGACTCCATCATACGACGAGGCAGGGCCTGTCACAAGTATTTTGTTGTGTATCAAACAGGAAATGGCGATTAATCCGCCGAAAATGTTAAATCATAAGCAAATGCATGCTAAAATAACAGTATCATAACAAAATTAATCGGTACATCTTTGAGAGGAAAGGGAATATGAAGGCAGGGAAGGCAGTACAGCGCCGCGAGCGCATCCTCGCGTATCTGGAGCAGACGCCGGTCGGGGCGACGGCGGAGCTCTGCGAGATTCTGCAGGTGTCGGCAATGACGATCCATCGGGATTTCCAGGTGATGGCGGAGCAGGGGCTCATCACACTCGTGCGCGGCGGGGCGGTGCGCAACCACGGCACGGCGGCGCTCTACGGCCTGCAGGTACGCCAGATGCGGATACCGCTCGAGAAGCGGCGCATCGCCAAGGCGTGCGCCGGTCTCGTGCAGGAGGAGATGACGGTCTACCTCGACTGCGGCTCGACGGCGGAGCTCATCGCGCGGGAGCTGCGCGCGCGCAAGGGCATCACGGTGCTGACGGCGTCACTCGATGGCGCGCAGATGCTCAGCGGGCCGGACGGCCCGTGCCTCATCATGGTGCCGGGCGTCTACCACGCGGCGATGCGCGGTTTCTCGGGGCAGATGACGACGGACTTCATGGAGCGCTTCCAGGTCGACATCGCCTTTTTCGGCGCCAATGCCCTCGACGTCGACTGCGGGCTGACCTCGCCCGACTACACGGATGCCGAGACGAAGCGCCGCCTCATCCGGCAGGTGCGCAAAGTCGTTGTAGCGGCCGACCACACGAAGCTCGGCTGCCAGTGCTTCGAGCGCATCGCCAAGCTCTCGGAGCTCGACGTGCTCGTGACCGACAGGGACGCCGCGCCCGAGCTGATTAAAGCCATGCAGAAAGAACTGCCGCAGGTCATCTGCTGCTGACGAAAAAAGTCCAGCACTGGACTTTTTCAGTCGGTGCTGGACTCTTGGTGGCTGTCGGGATGGAAGCAACAGTCGGATGGTCGGACTGCTGATGGTCGGGACTCTGTCAGTCGGCACGGTCGCGGACGGTTGGAGCGGTGGTCTTGAGGTAGTGCAGGAACTCGTCCATGGGCAGGGGCTTTGCGAAGTAGAAGCCCTGGAGGATGCGGCAGCCGAAAGTGGTCAGGGTGTCGGCCAGCTGCTTGTTCTCGATGCCCTCGGCGGTAATCTGGACGCCGAAGGACTGGAAGCCCTCGATGATGGCGGGCAGCAGTTTGTTGGTCTGGTCGAAATAGGCGCGGACGAAGCTCATGTCGAACTTGACGTCCTCGAACGGAAACTTCAGCACGCGCATGAGGTTGGAGTAGCCGGTGCCGAAGTCGTCGAGCGAGAGGACGGCGCCCTGCGCGATGAGCATGTCCATGTTCTGCCGCAGGCGCTGCTCGTAGGAGAGCGCCGACTCGGTGATCTCGAAGCGGAAGCTGTGGATGGGCACCTTGTGGCGCTGCGCGATGCAGCAGAGGTGCTCAGCCATGTGGCTGTCGCGGCACTGGATGGGCGAGAGGTTGAGGTTCAGGCGCTCGAGGCCAAGCGTGCGGAGCGGGTGCGCGGCAAGGAACAGGCAGGCTTTCTCGAAGACCTGCTCGCCGAGCTGCGTGATGCTGCCGCTGCGCTCGGCGACGGTGATGAAGATGTCGGGCCGGATGAAGCCGAGCTCCTTGTCGTGGATGCGCGCGAGCACCTCCGCGCCGATGATGCGGCGCTGCTGCGTGCCATAGAGCGGCTGGAAGTAGATCTCGACGGCGTTCGTCTCGATGGCGCGGTCGATGGCGCGCCAGACCTTAGCGTTCAGGCGGGCCTGGTCGAAGAGCGACTGCTCCATGACGATGACATCGTGCTGCGTCTCCGCGCGATGCAGAGCCATGGCCGTGTAGTCGAAGAAGTGCTCGACATCTTCATAGCGCTGCAACTGGCCGTAGAACATCGCATAGCTGACCGTCAGGTAGAGATGGGCATGTGTGTCAACCCACGGAGCCTGCATGCGCGCGCTGATCTGCGCACGGACATCGGAGAAGGAATGCTCTTTCGTGGAGAGCAGAATGAAGCGCCCTACGGTCGCGTAGATAACCTGGCAGTCGGGGAAGGTATTCCAGAGATAGCGCGTGATGGCGCGCAGTCCCTTCGTCATCTGCCGCTCGCCGTAGAGCGAGCAGCTCTCCATGTAGTCGTTGATCCCGATGGCAAACGCGAAGAACGGCCCCCGGTCATTGAGCTCCTGCAGATAGGGCACTGCTGTCGCGTGGCTCAGAGCTCCCGTCCTGCGGTCCAGGAAGATGCCGGGGTTCTGGAACGCGAAGTACTGGATGAGGATGCCCAGCATGTAGAAGGAGTCCATGACGAGGTAGGGCGAGGCGTACATGCGCACGACGTAGCCGACGCAGAGCACGAGCCACGCCCCAACCAGAGAGAATTGCTCGATGCGCGTCCAAGAGAAGCGCCGCAGGCCGATGATGGACAGCGTGATCATGATCAGTAGGTAGAAGTAGGCGTTTGCGTAGATGATGCGGTAGAGCGGCCCGCTGTGGTAGCCCTGCGCGTCGATGGAGAAGATGAGTCCCGTCAGCGGTGCGCTGAGGAGAACGAGCGTCGAGAGAATGGAGGGCAAGTCGACGAGCCAGCGCGGGAAGAGCGCGATGGCGCCGCGCTCGCGCATGAGCGACTCGATGTACGAGAAGTCGAAGTAGGCGCGCCAGATGAAGCCGAGGAAGAAGACCATGTTGGCGAGATAGAGCGCCCCGCTCGAGAATTGCGGATAATGCGCGTCCATCTCGCTCGACAGGATATCGAAGACAAGCGTCAGCCCCTCCATGCCGAGCAGCATGCGGAAGAAGCGGTTCCGCCGGATGGGCAGATACTCGCGCCGCAACGACAGGATGCAGAGAAGAATGAGCACCACAAAGGAAGAGAGCGCGAATTCATAGTGATAGATCATGATGAGCCTCTGGATAATCAAAATATAAAACGTTTTGATTTCATGATAGCACAGAACACAGGGGCATTCAATAGAACGGGCCAGCGGGATGTCATCCGATTTTTGCGTTTCTTCCCAGAATGTGGTACATTGTTGGAAGAACCGTTTTTTCATAGTGCTTTAAAGAAGCAGGTGTTGCTTTTACCTGCTAGAAAAGGGACGGATTTTTGATGGAACGAAAGCAATGTTACATGCTCCTCGGCGCTTTCTTCATGATTGCCCTGCTGGTCACGGGGGTGCTGGGATGCATTGGTGGCTCGCCGCTGGATGCGTTCGCCGCACGCAGCGCCAAGCCGGTGCCGCTGACGCCGATGGAGCAGGCCCAGAAGGACTTGGCTGGCGTCACGGTCACCTACCAGTTCGGCGACCAGAGCGAGGTCTTAGACAATGACCGCATCCTCTCGTGGCTGAAGGAACAGGAGGACGGCAGCATCGCCATCGACGAGCAGCAGGCCAAGGCCTTTGTCAAGGAGCTCGCCGAGAAGTACGACACGGCCTACACAACGCGTACCTTCCACACGACGGGGGGTCGCGACATCCAGATTGCGCAGGGCGATTACGGCTGGCGCATCGACCAGGAGGCCGAGACGAAGCATCTCCTGGAGCTGCTCGCCGCCAAACAGAGTGCGACCTGCGAGCCGATCTACGCACAGACGGCCGCGGTCCACGCCAAGAACGACTGGGGCACGACCTATGTCGAAGTCAGCCTAACGGATCAGTACCTCTGGCTCTACAAGGACGGCCATTGCATCCTCGAGAACTACTTCGTCTCGGGCAACCCGACCCGCGGCCATGCCACGCCGAAAGGCATCTACGGCCTGACCTACAAGACGCGCGACGCGACGCTGAGCGGCGAGGGCTACGACTCCAAGGTCAAGTACTGGATGCCGTTCAACCGCAACGTCGGCCTCCACGACGCCCCGTGGCGCAAGACCTTCGGCGGCCAGATCTACAAGAATAATGGCTCCCACGGCTGCATCAACCTGCCGCCAGCCAACGCCGCCAAGATCTACGAGAACGTCGACAAGAACACGCCGGTCATCGTCTACTGACCCACCTGCTAACCAGACAATCAGTCAACATCCTATACCGGTAACATACAAGAGACCGCTGAAACACTGCATTGCGCTTCAGCGGTCTCTTTGCTTTTTGCTTGTTCTCTTTGTGTTTCAGCTCCGGCAGAACTGGATATACGCCAGGATTGTATTGGCAGCAGTCTCCAGAGAGATGCCGCTCGTGTTGATCATCATGTCGTAGTTCGTCGGGTCGCCCCATCGCTGGCCGGTGTAGAATTCGTAGTACTGCTTGCGGCGATTCTCTTCGCGGTTGAGCTCTTTGAGGCTCATGCCATGATGCTTGAGCTTGCCGCGTTCTGCGCGGAAATCATCGTCGGCATAAATGAAGAAGGAGAATACGTCCTTGCGGTTCCGCAGGATGTAGTCTGCGCAACGCCCGAGAAAGACGGCGCTCTCTGGCCGTTCTGCCACATTCAGGATGACCTTGGCTTGCTCCACGTACATGCGATTGTTCTCGACCATGCGCTCAAAGCCTTCATACTTGTCGAGATTTCCCTGTGCTTCTTCTGGCGTATGGTAGGAGCGTGCAATCGCCTCTTCGATGGCCACGCCGTTGTGCAGATTTGCTGCTGCCATCTCGACAATCTTGCTGTTGTAGTGATGGCAGTTCAGCTTCTTGGTCAGGAGCTCGGCAATCTCTCTTCCGCCACTGCCGAACTGGCGGGAAATCGTGATCAGGGTCTTTTCCATGTCTTTGCCTCCCCTTGCTTGGATGGTAGGATAGATAAAATCGATAGAATACGTCTCATCTGTACATCAACGCTTGGCTTCGGGGTCGTACTGCGGGATGGCCTGAGCAATCGCGGGGTTTTCTCTGCTGCTTGCCAGGATCTGGCGACGCAGATCGAGCTCAGCGGTCATATCGGTGCGGATGTAGTCGAGCTTGTAGAAGTAGATCAGGGCCGCAATGATGGCGCAGAGCGCAATCGGGATCCAGATGAAGCACGTCTCGATCGCTGAGAGCGCCGAGGCACTCTGCACGGCATTCGGGACATAGCCACCCATGTTGAGGAACAGACCAACGACAAAGCTCGTCAGGCCCATGCCACCTTTGACAAAGAAGCCCTGGAAAGCGGCGATGAGGCCGGCGACACTCTGGTTCTTCTTGTACTCGGAGTAGTCGATGACATCCGGCTGCATGGCAAAGGTGATGCCGAAAATCCCGTAGATGCCGAGGCCCGTGACGACAAGGCCGGCGAGCAGGCAGAAGATGGACGACTGGCCGAAGTAGATCAAGAGATCACCTGCAACATAGAGCGCGACGCTGAAGAACATCAGGCTGCGCTTCTTGAAGCGCGTCTCGAGCGACGGCAGTGCCAGGAGCATCGGCAGGCCGGAGAGGATGCCGAGGAGGCCGACGAGTGCCAGCAGATCCGAGCGGTCCAGATTGTACTTGAAGTAGTAGATGACCGTCGTGTTGCGGACGACGTAGAGCGAGAAATAGAAGAGGTTCAGGAAGAACAGGATCCATGCCTGTCCCGTAAGCCCCTTGAAGCTATCTCTCAGACGTACATGCTCATTGCTGACCGTCGGGGGGACGACTTCTTTCGTGCTCGAGAAGGTGAAGAAGAAGATGAGCATGGCGACGATGCCGTAGAGGGTCATCGTGACGAGGTAGCCCTGTGCCTCATTGCCTGCGCCGAAGAAATCGACGAGCGGTGCCGTGATGGACATAACGATGGCCGTGCCGATCATGGCGCAGATCATGCGGGTGGACACGAGGATATCGCGCTCATGGATGTCCGAGGTCAGCCGCGGGACAATGGTATTGAGCGGGATGTTCACGACAGTGTACGCCGTGCAGAGCAGGCAGTAGGTGACATAGGCCCAGATCAGCTTGCCTGTCGCGTCGAAATCCGGGATGTAGAACGTCAAGAACGTAAAGATTGCAAAGGGGATGGCACCAATCAGGAAGTATGGACGTCCCTGTCCCCAACGCGTATGGGTATGATTGACGATGATGCCCATCATCGTATCTGTCATGGCATCGATGAATTTCGTCACCAGCATCATCGTGCCAGCAGCTGCAGCTGCAATGCCGAATACGTCGGTGTAGAATACCATCAAGTACGAGGCCATCGTACTGAACACCAGATTACAGCCCAGGTCGCCCATGCCGTATCCGATGCGAACCCGCCACTTACTCATCATGATTTGAACCTCCCTTACCAATCCAAGGCCGCAATGGCGGCTTTCTCAACAGATAATCCAGCACGATAGTGCTGTATGAAGGCCTCAAAGCCTTCTATCTCCTCGTCCGTTGCCATCAGCATCTCCCCGTCAAGATGCGCGAAGATGCGCTGCTCGAGATATGCAGCGAGGGATTCGCCGGGCTGCTGATTGATCAAGTAGGCCGCCAAGAGCGCAATGCCCCAGGCACCGCCTTCACTGGCCGTATTCATCACGGTCACGGGTGCATGACAGGCGGCCGACAGGTAGCGCTGACCGACGCCCTTTGTCTTAAAGAAGCCGCCGTGCCCCATGATGCGGTCGACTTCGACGCCTTCTTCTTTCAGGATGTCCAAGCCAATCTTGACAGCGCCCAGCGAGGTGTAAAGATGTGCCCGCATGAGGTTGGCGAGATTGAAGCGGCTCGTCGTCGTCCGCAGAAAGATGGGGCGTCCTTCATTGATCATCGTGATGTTCTCACCGGAGTAGTAGCCGTACGGAAGCAGTCCTCCGCAGTCCGGGTCGCCCTGCAGAGAGTTTGTATACAGCTTGGTGAACAGGTCTCCCGTGCTGGCAGGAATCCCCATAAGGCTGGCAAACTCACCGAAGAGGCGGACCCAGGCATTGAGATCCGTCGTGCCGTTATTGGCATGTGACATTGCACAGGGAGCTCCTGTCGGCGTCGCGACCATGTCAATCTCGCGATGAAGTTTCTTCAGTGGACGCTCTAGGACAATCATGGCAAAGGTGCTCGTTCCTGCTGACACATTGCCCGTGCGCGGCGCAACGGCGTTCGTCGCCGCCATGCCTGTCCCCGCATCGCCTTCTGGCGGGCAGAACGGGATGCCCTGCTGGAGATCGCCTTCCTCATCTAAGAGATGGCTGCCCTGCTCTGTCAGTCGACCAGCCGACTGGCCGGCGACTAGGACACGCGGGAAGACATCGCGCAGGTGCCACGAGAAGCCATAGGGCTGCAACAGCTGATCAAATTTTGTGACCATCGGCTCTACATAGTCATTTGTCAGAGGATCGACAGGGAACATACCCGAGGCATCGCCAATGCCGATGACTTTCTCCCCTGTCAATTGCCAGTGGATGAAGCCGGCCAGCGTAGAGACGTAGGCGAGGTGCTTCACATGGTCTTCGCCGTCCAAGATGCGCTGATAGAGATGCGCGACGGTCCAGCGGAGCGGAATATTGAAGTCAAAGCACTCGGTCAGGCAGTCTGCCGCTTCCTGTGTGTTCGTATTGCGCCAGGTCTGGAAGGGTGCCAAGAGCTGTCCCTTTGCATCAAAGGCCATGTAGCCATGCATCATGGCGCTGATGCCGATGGAGCCGACACGCGTGAGTGTGAGGCCGTACTGCTCTTTGACGGACTGCTTCAACACATGGTAGCAATGGTGCAGGCCATTGTAAATCTCATCCAGATGATATGTCCAGATCCCGTTCTCGAAGGAATTCTCCCAGTCGTAGATGCCGACGGCCAGCACCTTTCCCGCGCCATCAATCAGGACCGCCTTGATGCGCGTCGAGCCGAACTCGATGCCCAGAGCAGTCTTCCCTTGGCGGATCGCTTCTTTCGCTGTCATGATGGTCCTCCCTTTCTAAGCGATGCGATACAATGCGAAGATACGATGAGCCAGCAGCAGACTGCTGGCTCATCTTGCATCCGTATATCAGCGATGTCTTGGAACACTGCTCAGAAACAGGTAAATGCACCATCGACGATGACATCCGTACCCGTCGTGAACGTGCTCGTATCACCAGCCAGGTAAACGCAGATGGACTCGAGCTCTTCCGGCTTGCCCATGCGTCCCATTGGTGCCATTGCATTCCACTTCTCGATCAACGGAATCAGCGTCGGGGAGTTCATCGTGAGTTCCGTTGCCATGTAGCCCGGGCTGATGCAGTTGACGCGGACGCCTTTCTTGGCCCACTCGATGGCCAGGGATTTCGTGAGCTGGATGACCCCCGCCTTCGAGGCATTGTAAGCGCACTGCGGCTGTGGCACATTGACGATGTGAGCCGACATCGAAGCCGTGTTGATGATGGAGCCGCCGCCGTGTGCCAGCATGTATTTGCCAGCCGCAATATCCGTCAGGAAGATACCATTGAGATTGATGTTGATGACCTTCAGCCACTGTTCATACGTCATCTCCTCTGCCGGTGCATTGATGCAAATGCCTGCGTTGTTGTGGCAGAAGTCCAGGCCGCCGAGTTTCGCGACGACTTCCTCGACCATTGCATCAACCTGCTCCTTGCTGGTGCAATCCGTCTGGATGGCGATGACCTTGCGGCCCGTCTTCTCCGCCAGCTCCGCAGCCGTCTTCTTCGCCGTCTCGATGTCGAGATCAACGATAGCCACATCTGCACCTGCCTCAGCAAACGCTGTAGCCGTGCATTTACCGATGCCGCGCGCAGCGCCCGTAACGAAACCCTTCTTGCCCGTCAATGCCATTTTCTCAAGGATACCCATGATACAACTTCCTTTCTGTTTATCTATTTTGTAAAATCATTTTTCAAATCTGTTTATATAATAACCGTATACCAGCACATTGTCAAGAGAGAAAATGAAAAAATCATAGACAACACGATATAAATTGGATTATTTTCCTAGAAATGAGTGCAATATGGCGTTATCAAGGGGCTTGTGCTATAATGATAACAGCGATTAAGAAAAGCCATTTTGCAAAAAGAGAGGATCCCTATTCCCAATGAAGAAGAGTATCACACCATCTGAGATCCGCCAGACGAATCGCCAGCGAATCTACCAATACATCTATCAGAAGCAGACTGTCTCGCAACAGGATATTGCCTATGACCTTCATCTGAGTCGTCCGACCATCACGACAAACCTCAATGCCTTGAGGGAAGAAGGTCTCATCCATGAGGCAGGCCAACTCGAGAGCGAAGTCGTCGGACGCAAGCCGAGCGCCTATGCTATCCAGCCGCAGTACCGCGTCAGCATTGGCGTGGAGCTCCTGAGCCATCTGATCAAGATCATTGCCATCGACCTCTACGGGCAAAAGATCCATCGCTCGGTCTTCGAAGTGGACTTCCATCCAACGGATGCGTACTTCCAGGATGTCTGTTCCCATATCCTGCAGTTCAAGGACACCTGCCAGTTCCGCGATGAGCAGATCCTCGGCGTCGGTTTTGCCATGCAGGGCCTGATTTCGCCCGACGGTCAGCGCGTCATCTACGGGAAGATCCTCGACTGCACGGGGCTGCATGTCTCTGCTGTCAAGAAGTACCTGCCGTACCCCTGCCGCTTCATCCACGATGCCAACAGTGCTGCGATTGCGGAACTCTGGGCTGCGCCGACCCTCAAAGATGCCTTCTACCTCTCATTGAGCCGCCATCTTGCCGCTGCACTGATCCTGGACCGCAAGATCATCACGGGACGCCATGGCCACAGTGCCACGATTGAGCACATCCAGATGGACCCTGACGGCGAGCGCTGCTATTGCGGCAGACGTGGCTGTCTTGAGACGCTCTGCTCGCTGCGCACGCTCCAATGTGACCTCGAGGACCTCGATACATTCTTCGAGAAAGTGCGTTCCGCAGACCGACGCGCACAGGAAATCTGGATCACGTATCTCAAGAACCTCGCACGGGCCATCAACATGCTCCATCTTGTCTACGACAAGACGTTCATCCTTGGTGGCTACCTCGCTCCGTATCTACAACAGACCGACATCAACTATCTCTACCAGGAGATTGCCGAGCAAACGCCTTTCCCAGAAGCACACGACTTTCTGAAGATCAGCCGCATGCCAAAGCACAACATCGCCATTGGCGCGGCACTCCCCTATGTACAGCAGTTTCTGGAACAAGTCTGACCTGTGCACAAAAAAACGAGAGACACGATGGTCTCTCGTTTTTTGTATCTTAGATTCGTATCGACGGATTCGTTTCTTCGAAGGCTCGCCTGTCCGAAATGGCGAAGCGGCGCAAGGGCCCTCTAAGGCGCGGGGGCTGCGGGGCCTCCTGCTGCTGAGCCGCGACAACGGCGGTGGCGTGCAAGGTGACGGCCGCATTGGTCGCAAGCGTGCGGACGGCGTCAAGGTAGGGGAAGACGACGAGTGCGAGGAACAGCATGGCCGCTGTCAGGCGGGGCGGGTTCGGGAAGAAATCAAATCCTTTCTAGTTGTCTGGTTTTCATGTCAAATGCTTGATTGGCTGTATTCTACCGGGCAATCCTGATTTTTATCTGAGAAACGCACAGGTTTTCAGCTCTTGTGGCGCAGGCGCTCCATGGCGAGGCGGTAGATGTGGCTGATGCTGGTATCGGAGAGATAGTGGATAGCCGGTTCGTCGGAGTGGACGACGCTGTAACCGTAGGTGATGGTGACGGAGTTACCTGCGACCTCGTGGATGGCCTGCAGCCGATACTGGAGCTCGCGTGCGAGCTCCTCCGACTCCTTGTGGCTTGTCTCGCGGCGCAGGATGGCGAAGGTCGCGTTCTGGATGCGCGAGATGGCCGCGTCCTTGCCCGTGTGGCGGCGCAGGATGCCCGCCTCCTCGCAGACGAGCACGCGCAGGAACGAGGAGTCATACGAGTCCTGGATGTGCTCGTCGAAGCGGCTCTCGAGCAGGATCAATGCGTAATCCTGCTTGTCCATCGTATAGGCCTCTTGATAGCGGGTCAGGTCGCCGAGGAAGCCCTGGCGGTTGCGCAGGCCCGTGATGGTATCCTCGAACGGCGACGGCAGCGTCTGGTGGAGGTTGCGGTACATCGCATCTGCGTCGAAGAAGACGCCCATGAGCCCGATGATCTCGCCATTCTGGTAGAGGGGCCATTTGTAGCAGGCGATGTGGTGCAGCTCGCCCTGGATGATGCACTCGCCGACGACGTTCTCGATGGTCTTGCCCTTATGCAGGACATCGAGCTCGTCGAGGCGGTAAGCGTTGTTGTCGACGTGCCAGTTCATGTCCTCGTCGGTCTTGCCCACAATCTCGTCCACGGACTGGAAACCATAATACTTCAGGAAGGACTTCGTCGCACCGAGGAAACGGCGCTCCTTGTCTTTCCAGAAATAGCAGAAATGCGTGTTGCGCTCAAAGCTCCGCCAGAGCAGTGCCGCAAAATCCTTGCTGGTGACAGCGGTGTCTTTCGACTGCATCGTCGGCGATTCGACCACCCAGGTGGCCGTCAGCATGAGCGGATGAGTACCACTGGAAAGCAGGATGGCAATGCACTCGCGCCATTCGTATTTGCCCTGGCGGTCGCGCACGCGGAACCGGCAGGAGATGCGGCCATATGGGCTCTTGCGGATGCGCTCGACGACCGTCTCTGGGTCACAGAACGCAAGGTAACGCGCGCGGTCTTCTTCGTAGACGAATTCCTGCGCGACCTCCTGAAGGGCCTTTCGGATATCGTGGGTAACACCGGGTTTGCCGCTATTACCCATCATGCCTCCCTGTACGTAGAGCAGGTCGATCGTGTCCTGCTGGAAGTCCACGATGCAGACATTCTCGAAGATGCTGTAGAGGTAGCGCAGATTGTCGTCGAGCTTGCCCTGCTGCAGGCCCTCGATGCTCTTCGAGATGTTCTGGAACTCGATGTGGATCAGCAAGTGGCGGTTCATCGCGTAGACGACGCGCAGTCGAGCATTGATGTAGTTGCCGCTGTCGATGTAGTAGAAGGCCTCCTCCTTATGGCTCTGGCGCGAGCGGTTGACGACTTCCCAGAAGAGATCATAGACCTCGGTTTTTCCCTTGATGCTGAGATTTTCTTCAACATCCTGCAGTCGGTAGCCGAGCGCCTGGAGCTGCTCGCGGTAAGCCCTGTTGGTGTAGAGGAAGCGGAGGCGCCCGTTCTCCAGCGCATCGAAGAGTGCACTCGTCCGGTCCGTCTGGCGGATGACCATGCTCGCGACGTCGTAGTAATGGCACCACTTGCGCAGCTCGATGCCGCGCTGCTCTTCCTCGATATGCGCGAGCGTCCCCGCCAGCGGGCGCGGCGAGCCGTAGAAGTAGCCCTGCTGGCGCCCGCAGCCAATCGAAGCGAGGAAGTCCGCGTGTTCCTGTGTCTCCACGCCCTCGGCGAGTGTCTTGATGCCGAGATCCTTGGCCATGCCGATGACCGAGCTGATGATGCTGCGCGACTTCTCGGTGAAGCTGCGCAAAAAGCCCATGTCGAGCTTGATGAGGTCGACCGTGTAATCCTTGAGGATGTTCAGAGAGGAGTAGACGCTGCCGAAGTCGTCGAGCCAGATCTCATAGCCCTCCTGGCGCAGGTGCGTGAGGGCCTGCTGGATGACACGCGAATCCTGCGCGAGGACGCTCTCCGTGATCTCGATATGCAGGAAATCGCGCGGCACGGCGTACTTCCTGCGCGTGTTCTCGATGAAGGCAAAGACATCCATCATGTCGAAGTCGTAGCGCGAAAGGTTGAACGAGACCGGCGTGATGGGCAGGTTCTCGTCGAGCCGCTGGCGCAGCGTGCGGCAGACCTCCTCAAACACGAAACCATCGAGGCGATGGATGAGGCGCACCTGCTCGAGGACGGGGATGAAGGACCCGGGCGAGAGGAAGCCGATCTGCGGGTCTACCCAGCGAGCCAGGGCCTCCATGCCGCAGAGCTCGCCCGTTATCGTGCGGATGACAGGCTGGTAATAGACCTGGATCCAATGCTTCTCGATGGCCTCATCGAGGTGCGCGATGACGCGATCGCGGATATCGCGGTCGACCACGACACCCGGGCGCGGGATATCGATTTCCTGTATTGTGCAATAGTAGACCGCCCCGTACGCCTCCGTCTGGACACGGCGTCCCGAGACATCCGCATATGTTTTCTGTCAAGCAATTTTCCTCATTTTCATCATCGAAATTCCCCATCGTCATCGTGGGAAAATCCCCACTTTCAGCAGGTCTTGTCAGGAAGCAGGTTCCACTACTGCATCCTGCCGCATGAGGGCGTGTTCCATCCGGTAGCTCCGGCCGCCGGCCATCAGGAGATGGCCGTGGTGAGCCAGCCGGTCAATCATGGCGGCTGCCATCTGTTCATCGGTAAAGACGCTGCCCCATTTCGAGAACTCCAGGTTCGTCGTCAGGATGAGGCTCTTGCGCTCGTAGCTGTCTGAGACAATACGGAACAGCATCTGCGAGCCATCCCGGTCTACGGGGACGTAGCCCCATTCATCGAGGATCAGGAGGTCCTGCTTCTGCAGGTCTTTCACCAGTTTCTCAAGCGTGCCCTGCTTGCGGGCTTCGGCCAGCTTCAGGACCAGCTCGGTCACGGAGTAGAACTTCGTCTTCAGGCCCATCTGGCAGGCTTTCACGCCAATGGCAATGGCCAGGTGCGTCTTGCCGGTGCCGACAGGGCCGTAGAGGATGAGGTTTTTGTGCTCTCGGATGAATTGGCAGCTCTCCAACTCTTCACGGCTAAACAGCGGCGGGAACTGGATGTGGCCGTACTCGTAGCCTTCAAAGGTCTTGTAGGTCGGGAACCCGGCCCGTTTCATGAGGCGATGCCGCTTGTTCTCCTCTCGGGCTGCAAGCTCCGCCTGGAAGACGTGGAGCAGGAATTCTTCCTGCTTCGGTGTCGCTTCGCTCTTGCAGAGGTCCGCGACATTGCTGCTGAGGAAGAGCTTGCGTGCAGCTTCGCGGATCTCTTCATCCAGCGTGGCCTTCATCTTCGGCGTCATGCGGGTCACCTCCTCTCAGGAATGCCCGGTCATAGACGGCAAGAGAGGGGCCGGCTGTGGGCTTGGTATCCAGTCCGAATCCAGCAATCCGTTCCGCTAGGACGGCGGCGTCGCAGGATGAGAGATGTTCACCATGGATGCTGCGCTCCATGGCTGTCAGCGCAGTCTCCAGGCCATAACGGCTGGTGAGCTCGGCAAGGGTCTGGAGCTGCTTCTTGCGGTTGCGCCGGTCCTGCTGGTCCAGATAATCCCGCAGGAGTGCCGGTGCCTGCCTGCGGATGCCGCTGTTCTCCCAGGAGCCGGGATTCTTCATCAGAGTACAGAGCGTCGTGCGGTAGTCGTTGCTGTCCGTGCGCTCTGGCCCGAAGCGCCGCTCATGTGAGACTAGCAGCGTGCCATCTTCGTGCAGGATATCCACCTTGTCGGCGTAGATGCCGACGAGCACCTTCTGGTAACTGTTCTCCGGTCGGGTGGAGTAATAATGCTTCCCGTCCAGGCAGATCTTCCCATAGCCGTCTGCCTTGAGCCATTCATAGCGGCAGACGGTAAAAGCCTTCCTCGGCAGAGGACGCAGTGCAACACGATTTTCCTCGAAAAGCGCGGCAATGCAGACGCCTTTCTTGTAGTGCTTCTCCTGTGCTTTCACTTCGTGCCGCTTGAGGATCTGGCAGTTGTAGACATGGAAGTCCTTGACTTTCGGGACAGGGACGAAGAGATTGGCGCGGACATAGCCGACCTTGCGCTCTACATTGCCTTTCTCGTAACCCGCATATGGATTGCAGAACTTCACGCGGCATCCGTAATGTGCGCGGAAGCGCCGGAACAGCTCCGTCTCATGCACTTGGCTGCCGACCCGCCTGCCAACGCCAGTGGCATTGTCGAAGATCAGGAGCGGCGGGACACCGCCAATGTACTCGAAGATGTTCCGCAGGCCCTGGCAGACACATTCGGCCGTCTCGCCGCCGAATACCTGTGTGAAGCCGTCGTTGCTGTACGGGAACGAAACGGTCAGGTACTTCATGCGGCGGCAGACGCCATTCACATGGAAATCGGCCTCGCCAAAGTCTACCTGAGCTGAGCCAGGCTCCCAGATGAGCTCCTGCGTCGCACGTGCCTGCTGCTCATGCCGGACCGACTTCACATAGCGCTGGACCGTGCTGTAGGAGCCGTCAAAGCCTTCCTCCTTGCGGAGCCGGTCGAGTATCCGCTTGGCTGTGTGCTGCTGCTTCTGCCAGACATGCTGGTCCTCCGCCAGCCAGGCCAGGATCTTCGGCTTATACGGGTCCAGCTTCGAAGGCACCGAGTGCTTCACCGGCGGTGACGGAGAGAAATCCTCCTGGCTGAGATACTTCCGGACCGTCTTGCGGTCGATCTTCAGCTTCTTCGAAATTTCTGCGATTCGGTATCCACTATTGCTCAAATCTCTGATATAATTGACTTGGGACATTTTGAGCATATCCTTTCCTCCTTTATCTCGGTGGTACAAGATAAAGAATAGTAGGTAATGAGGAGCGGTTCAAGGTGCCCCGCTTTTTATGGGGAAATTCCCCCGATGAGATGGGGAATTCTAGACGATGACAGTGGGTACTTTTACTGTATCACATACAGCATAGCGGATGCGGCTCGTGCGCGTGAAGAGATGGCCGCGGGCATGGCTGAAGCCCTCCGGCGTTTTCGCCAGCTCATGCAGGATGTCCCGCTTGATGCGCGCACGGTCGTCCATCGCGATGAAATGGAACGCCATTCCCTCCGTATGGCGGCAGAGGTCCTCAAAGTCGCGGCAGTCCAACAGCCGCACCATCTGCTCATTGGCATAGAGCAAGCGGTACGGTTCTTGTCCCTCCGCAATATAGAAACAGCAGGGCAGGTTCTCCATGTCCCCCCCCAGTAGACTTTTACAATCGTGTTCTATCTCTATTATACAGGTACTCTCTTGGAAAAAGAAAATGAAAGGGCAATTTTCTTAGAGAGGATGGCTTCGCAGCGTTACAGGATGATGACATGATGAGACAAGCAAAGACAGCGCGCTGAGACGTGAAAGTTTTTACAGTATAACGATAAAAATTGGCCAAAAACAAAAGTTTTTAAAGTATAAGTGCAAAAACTTTCATGCAGGACCTATGCTGGAGACGCTATTGTCGGCTTCCTGATGCACATGAAGTAGAATCAGGAAGATAGCTAGAAAGAAGGAGCCTCGGCAGTGATGCGCTACAGAGGCTCCTTTAGGGTTCATTTGGATATAGGATGGTGTTCATTCAAAGAGCGAGTTGGTCTTCGGTGTGGGAATCTCGCCTGCCATCATCTTTCCGAGCACGATCTGCGTCAGCAGGCGGTACTCGCGATACGTCTTCTTGCGTGAGCAGGCATGCTCGCGGTTGAAGCCCCTGCGGCCTGCGAGATAGTCGAGCTGAGAAGCATTGCGCTTCATGAAGGTGAGGAGATCCGACAGCGTCATGGCAGCGACATAGTCCTTAGCATGCTTCAGATAGAAATTCGCGCGGTCCTGATTCTCTTCCTGTTCCTGCACCTCGTGCATGCGGTCCTCAAGCTGCTTGTTCTCGATGCGGGCCATCCCTTTCTTCAAGGCTGTCTTTGTCTGGTGCGATGCGCCAGCCCAATCCTGCTTGACCGCTGCGATGAAATAGCGGCCATATACATCCAGATCCTTCTTCTTGCCCATGCGCTCGTCCTTGGTGATGCGGTCAAAGACGAGATGAAAGTTGCTGACGATGCGGTCTTCCGGGATTCCGTCGAAGTTGTCCTTGATGTAGCTCGGCTCAAAGCCTTCCTCACAGGCCATGCTGAAAAGGACGAGGATGCGCTCGCTGAACTTCTCTCGCAGCTGCTTGACGAGTGCCGGTGCGAGATTGGGGAAGTAGGTATCTGCAATAGCCTGTTTGATGAAGCCGAAGACAATCGTCGTGGCCTTGCGGCCGGGGCCGCCGTCGTCATCGATGAAGAAGTCTTTGTACTTCGTACGGTTCCGGATTTCCTCGATAGAACCCGTGAGAACTTTTCGCTTGAATTCTTTGTAAGATGATTCTGGGTAGATCCCGATTTCACTGCGAAACCGCTCGATCGAAAGTTCATGGATGTTCAGACAATCGAGATTGCGCAGATAAATGAAGAGACGCATGGAGACAATCGTATCGAGTTCAAGGATGAATTCGATGTACATCTCAAGGTACGTTCCCGCAGGGAGAGTGAACAGGAACGGGTTGTGACGTG
>ERZ1023848.298-NODE-298-length-17955-cov-12.035754_pt1 | contig 17955 bp, 21 predicted proteins | sample MGYA00380385_ERZ1023848 | MGnify/ENA primary metagenome ERZ1023848 (study PRJEB33179, sample SAMN07449069) | human gut metagenome | biome: Human-gut; feature: Human associated habitat; material: Faeces | host: Homo sapiens | place: India:Kasaragod | collected...
CTCAAAGACCAGGGCTCCGGGGCTGCCGGTGCTGACCTGGCTGTTTTTTTTTTTTATTATTATGCGTACATCTAGTTGTACACCTTTTTAGTCGTCGGCAGCGAGGGCAAGGGCATGAGCCGTCTGACGAAAGAGGCCTGCGACTTCATCGTCCGCATGCCGATGGTCGGCCGCATCAATTCGCTCAATGCCTCCGTGGCCGGCTCCATCCTCATGTACGAGTCCATGCGCCAGCGCCTCCAGAAGAAGGGCTGACGCCTTGAGCTTTTTGGCGAAAGAGCGTATAATCTCACTATAAGGGCCACGTGTTTGTCACAGTAAAAGGAGAAAAGTGCGATGGAAGAAGCAGCAGACACGGATATCATGGAGGACATGTACCGCGGATACGAGACTCTGACGGACGAAGAGATCCTCCTGGATATCAAGGAACACAACAATAAGGTCGCACTGGATTATCTGATCAACAAGTACCGGAACTTCGTCCGTGCCAAGGCGCGTTCGTATTTCCTCATCGGTGCAGATCGCGAGGACATCGTCCAGGAAGGCATGATCGGCTTCTACAAGGCCATCCGCGACTTCCGCGACGACAAGCTCTCGTCGTTCCGCGCTTTTGCGGAGCTCTGCGTGACGCGTCAGATCATCACAGCAATCAAGACGGCGACCCGCCAGAAACACATCCCGCTCAATTCGTATGTCTCGCTCAACAAGCCGATCTACGATGAGGATTCCGATAGGACGCTCCTCGACATCATCTCAGGTGCCAAGGTGTCCGACCCGGAAGAGCTCGTCATCAGCCAGGAGGAATTCGTCGACATCGAGAAGAAGATGGAGGAGATCCTCTCGGACCTGGAGTGGAAGGTGCTCATGAGCTATCTCGACGGCAAGTCGTATCAGGAAATCGCTGAAGACCTCGGCCGCCACGTCAAGTCGATTGACAACGCGCTGCAGCGCGTCAAGCGCAAGCTTGAGAAGTACATGGAGACGCGCAGCGACGACATCGACATCAACACGATCTACAAGGGACTCTCGTCCATCAACCGCCGCCTGCGTTCCGCTGACGGCGGCAAGGACGTCGCGCCCTGACCCCGCATCATGACAATTCCATAAAGAGGGAACAGGTGACGCCGCAAGGCGCTGAAAAGAGAAGCCGGTCAAAGCCGGCGCGGTCCCGCCGCTGTAAGGGGAGCGAATCTGCATAGATATGTCACTGGATGAACATCTGGGAAGGCGCAGAGGAGCGATGAACCGAGCCAGAAGAACTGCCTGTCCGAAAATCACCGTCATGACCTGCGAGAGATGGGAAGGCGATTGATGTATGCTGTACCTGTGCCCTGTGTAGAGGTGCAGTCCATCATGGCAGCAAAGCTCTTCCGCGGAAGCGGAAGGGCTTTTTTATTTGTTTTGTCAAGGGAGGAAATATCATGAAGAATTGGAAGAAGATGCTGGCGGCAGGAATCGTCTGCGCGACGGCGGCGGCCTTCTGTCAGCCGGCAGAGGCGGCATATCAACTCAACCCGGAAGTGAAGAACGCGACGATGGCTTTGAAGGCGGCCTCGGAGATCGGCGTGCTGAAAAACGAGAACAAGGACCTCGCAAACCTTGCTGACAAGGATGCGATCGTCGTCATGACGTTCGGCACGACCTACAAGGATACGCGCGCCAAGACGATCGATGCGACGGTCAAGGCCATCGAGGCAGCGCACCCGGGTGTCAAGGTCGTGACGGCCTACACGTCGCACATCATCATCGACCGCGTGGCGAAGAACGAGGGCATCAAGTTCCCGACGCCTGAGGAGGCGCTTGATTCGCTCAAGGCCGAGGGCTACAGCCGCGTGGCGCTCGTCTCGCTCGACGTCATCCCTGGCATGGAGTACAACTACGACCTCGGTGTCTACCACAACTACAAGAACCAGTTCAAGAAGATGACGCTCGGCACCTCGCTGATGTACTGGCAGGGCCAGGAGAACCAGCCCGACGATGTGACGGAGACCATCAAGGCGCTCGCGACGCAGTTCCCGAAGCAGGGCAAGCACGACGCCATCCTCATCATGGCGCACGGCACGCCGCAGGTCTCGAATGCCTATTACTCCGTCATCCAGGCCAAGATCGATGAGCTCGGCTACAAGAATGTCTTCGTCTACACAGTCGAGGGCTGGCCATCTCTCGAGACGGTCCTGCCGAAGCTCAAGGCAAACGGCATCCGCCATGTCACGCTGATGCCGATGATGATGGTGGCGGGCGATCACGCCAACAACGACATGGCGGGTGCTGAGCCGGATTCACACAAGTCCATCCTCGAGGCTGCCGGCTACAAGGTCGATGCCTACATCCACGGCATTGGCGAGAACCCAGCCATCCAGGCCGTCTACCTCGAGCGCGCTAACGACGCGTGGAATGCACTCGAGTCGAAGTGATGCAATCTGGACGGATATTTCCTGTTGTTTTGGCGTGATTCGACGGAAATCTATCGCGATGCGTGACTTTTCTCATGGCATACGAGCTTATTTTTCACTATAATGAGAAAATCGATACTCCGAGCGAAAGCACTCTAAGGATGTTCTTCTTCGCATCTATGAGGCTGAGCCTGGGTAAAACCCACAGGGAAGTGCTGGAAATGGCACTGCCTTCCGTTTTTGAAAAGGAGCGTATACCATGAAGAAATTATTTGCCCTGCTGGCAGCCGGCCTGCTCGCAGTCATGAGCGGCTGCGGCGGCCAGACGGCTGGCAACGAATCGAAGTCCTCTGCGCAGGAGCCCGTGGAACTCTACGTCTCGGCAGCGGCGAGCCTGACCGATGTCATGAATGAGATCGGCAAGGACTACGAGGCCGAGCACCCGAGCGTCAAGGTTGTGTTCAACTACGGCAGCTCGGGCGCGCTGCAGCAGGCCATCGAGAATGGCGGCGATGCGGACCTGTTCTTCTCCGCTGCTCAGAAGCAGATGAATGCCCTCGAGAAGGCGGGCCTGCTCGCCGATGGCACGCGCAAGGACCTGCTGCAGAATGAGGTCGTTCTGATCGTCCCGAAAGAAGGCGGCAAGGATATCACTTCCCTTGACCAGCTGACGAGCGACACCATCACGCATGTCGCACTCGGTGAGCCGAAGGGCGTGCCAGTCGGCCAGTACTCGGAGGAGATCCTGACGAAGCTCGGCATCCTCGATGCCGTCAAGGCAAAGGCCGTCTACGGCTCGGATGTGCGCCAGGTCCTCGCCTGGGGCGCATCGGGTGAAGCCGATGCCGGTCTCGTCTATGCGACGGATGCTGCCATCTCGTCGGACGTCCGCGTCGTCGCGAAAGCACCGGCTGGCACGCACAAGGATATCATTTATCCGGCTGCCATCCTGAAAGATTCGAAACATCTCGACACGGCAAAGGATTTCTTGGCTTTCGTCTCGAATGATAAGAATAAGGAACGCTTTGCAAAGTATGGCTTTGAGGTAAAATAATGGAATATGCACCGCTTATCATCACGCTCAAGACGGCTGTGGTGGCAACGGTGGTCACGTTCTTTCTCGGCATCGGCCTTGCTCTGGTCGTCGTGCGCATGCGGCGTTTCCAGGGCTTGGCCGATGCCGTTATTACGTTGCCGCTCGTCGTCCTGCCGCCGACCTCGGCTTTTTCCTGCTGCTGGCCTTCGGCCGCCGCAGTCTCATCGGCAAGTTCCTCTTGCAGTTCGATGTGACCATCGTCTTTACCTGGAAGGCTGCTGTCATGGCAGCCATCGTCGTCTCCCTGCCGCTGATGTACCGCACGGCGCGCGGCGCGTTCGAGCAGATCGACCCGAACATCCTCGGGGCGGCGCGCACGCTCGGCGTCTCGGAATGGCGCATCTTCTGGCACATCCTCGTGCTGAATGCGCGCTCGGGCATCCTCGCGGGCCTCGTGCTCTCGTTCACGCGCGCACTCGGCGAGTTCGGCGCGACCATCATGTTCGCCGGCAACATCCCCGGCGTCACGCAGACGATGAGCACGGCCGTCTACGCGGCCGTACAGGCGAATGACTACGACCTGGCCTTCAACTGGGCCATCGTCATCATCGTCTTCTCGCTCGTCTTCGTCACCTTGATGAATGCCTTGATTGCACGGACGGGGGCGCCGCAGCGCCGGGAGGTTTGAGATGGAATTAGAGGTCAAGATTGAGAAAGAGCTGCGTAATTTCACCTTGCGGGCGGATTTCTCGCTGCGCGATGAGGTCTTTGCCCTGCTCGGCGCTTCCGGCTGTGGCAAGAGCATGACACTCAAGTGCATCGCGGGCCTCGAGCGGCCGGACCGCGGGCGCATCGTGCTCGACGGTGAAGCCCTTTTTGACAGTGAGCAGGGCATTGATCTGCCGCCGCAGAAGCGCCGCGTTGGCTACCTGTTCCAGAACTTTGCCCTGTTCCCGAACATGACGATCGCCGATAACATCCGCTTTGTCGCGCGTGGCACGCGGCAGCAGCGCGAGGCGCGCGTGCGCGAGAACCTCGCGCGCTTTGCACTCTCAGAACTCGGGAATGCGTATCCGATGGAGCTCTCGGGCGGCCAGCAGCAGCGTGCGGCGCTCGCGCGCATCCTCGCGTCGGATGCGAAGATCCTGCTGCTCGACGAGCCTTTTTCGGCGCTCGACCACTACCTCAAGTGGAAACTGGAGCTCGAGCTCCGCGAGGTCCTGCGCTCATACGACGGCGCGGCGCTGCTCGTCTCGCACGACCGCGGCGAGGTCTACCGCATGGCCAGCCGCGCGGCCGTCATCGACCGCGGCCAGATGCAGGCGGTGCACACGCGCGACGAGCTCTTCGAGAACCCGAGCACGCTCGCGGCGACGCTGCTGACGGGCTGCAAGAATGTATCGAAGGCGGAGCGCCTCGATGCGCATCACATCCGCGCCGAGGACTGGCAGCTCACCCTGACCCTCACGGACGGCGAGCCGCAGTGCGTCGCCTATGCGGGCCTGCGCGCGCACTTCCTCGAGTACCGCGAAGGGGCGGAGAATCCTCAAAACAACATCTTCTCAATGGAAGTCACGGATGTCATCGAGGACACGTTCTCGTACCTCGTCATGATCCGCCGCGCGGGACATGAAGCTGCCAGCATCCGCTGGGAACTGCCGAAGGAAGAATGGCGTGCCATCGAGGCGCCTCGCCTCTCGGTCTACTTCCCACCGGAAAAGATCATGCTGATGGAGTCCTGAACCATGCCCCAGCATGGCTGGGAGAAAGTCTGCGCGCAGCGTGTTCGGCAAAGAGGCAAGGATAGGAGGGATCATCATGAAAAGGAGACAGAAAGGAATCTTGGCAGTCGTTTTCGTGCTGCTGGCCGGTCTGGGGCTCTTTGCTTATCAGCAGCACGAGGCGGCGGTAAAGAGGGCCGCGGCCCAGGAGCTCACGCTCTCCGGCAATGTCGACCTGCGCGAGGTGACGCTCTCGTTCCGCGAGAGCGATCGCATCAAGGAGATGCTGGTGGAGGAAGGAGACACGGTCGAAGAGGGCCAGGTCCTCGCGCGCCTCGACACGGATGAACTCGCGATCGACCTGCGCAAGACGAAGGCCCAGATCGCGGCGCAGCAGAGTACGGTCGAGAAGCTCCACAACGGCACGCGTACAGAAGAGCTCCGTCAGGCCGAACAGAAACTCAGGGCGGCGGAGGCAGCGGCCTCCAATGCGCAGGGCGTCTATGAGCGCCGCCAGGCGGTCTACGACAGCGTGGAGGGCATCAGCGCGCAGGAACTCGACAATGCCCGCTCGGATGCTGAGGCAAAACAGGCTGTGGTAGAGGAGGCGCGCGAGGCGCTTCGCGAAGCGCAGAACGGCCCGCGTCAGGAGGATATCGCGGCGGCAGAGGCCAACCTGCAGGCACTTGAGGAGGAGCAGTCGCGCGAGGAGTACCTGCTCTCGCAGTACGAGCTGCGCGCGCCGACGAACGGCGTCATCCGCTCCCGCCTGCTGGAAGTGGGCGACATGGCCTCGCCCTCGACGCCTGTCTTCAAGCTTTCGCTGCTCGACAAGAAGTGGGTGCGCGCCTATGTCAAGGAGAGCGACCTCGGTCGTATCTACGAGGGACAGTCGGCCAGAGTCTACATCGACAGCCAGAAGGACAAGCCCATCGCGGGTCAGGTCGGCTACATCGCCGATACGGCAGAATTCACGCCGAAGACCGTGCAGACGGATGAGCTGCGCACGGCGCTCGTCTATGAGGTGCGCGTCTACGTCGACGATGAAGAGAACGTCCTGCGCCTCGGCATGCCGGCCACGGTCAAGATCGATCTCTGACGCGAGGGGGTAGTCGTATGATGGTCATCGAGGCAAAGGGACTGACGAAGCACTTCCTGCAAAAGGATGGCGAGACGGTCGAGGCCCTGCGGGGCGTGGACCTCTCGGTGCCGGAAGGCAGGCTTACGGCGCTCGTCGGACCGGATGGCGCCGGCAAGACGACGCTGATGCGGCTGATTTGCGGCCTGATGACGAAGACCGCAGGAGAGCTTTCCGTCGTCGGGTTGGATGTGACAGAGCATCCGCAGGCGGTGCAGGACCTCCTGAGCTACATGCCGCAGAAATTCGGCCTCTACGAAGACCTGACGGTGCAGGAGAACCTGGACCTCTATGCCGACCTGCATGGCGTGCCGCAGAAATTGCGCGCGAAGCGCTTCGCGCATCTTTTAGCGATGACGGAGCTCGCGCCCTTCACGGGGCGTCTTGCGGGCAAGCCCTCCGGCGGCATGAAGCAGAAGCTCGGCCTTGCCTGCACACTCGTGCGCTCACCGAAGCTCTTGCTGCTCGACGAGCCGACCGTCGGCGTCGACCCATTGTCGCGCCGCGAGCTCTGGCAGATCCTGCAGCAGCTCGTGCGCGAAGAGCACCTCTCGGTGTTCGTCAGCACGGCCTACATGGAGGAAGCGGCGCTCTGCGAGACGGTCTACGTGCTCAACCGCGGCCGTTTCCTCAAGGCCGGCACACCAGAAGAGCTCCGAAGTGTCGCGAAGGGGACATGCTATGCGGTCCGTCCGCCAGAGGGCATGCCGCTGCGCTCCTTGCAGAGCCGGCTGCTGGCGGAGCACGGCATCCTCGATGCTGTGCCTGCAGGCGGTGTCGTGCGCTTCATCCTGCGCGGCAATCCGCAGCAACTCTCGACACTTGCAACGCTGGATCTTGCAGCAACGCCGATTGCCCCGCGGCTCGAGGACGGCTTCATGACGCTGCTCAAGGAGGATGCCGCGAAGAGCAGCATCCTTCCCGAGACGGCGAAACTCGGCGCTTTTGCGGCCACTTCTCTTGAGGAGGCCCCCGTGGAGATCGAGGTGCAGGACCTCGTGCGGAAGTTCGGCGATTTCACAGCTGTCTCGCATACGTCGTTCGCGGTGCACCGCGGCGAGGTCTTCGGCCTGCTCGGACCGAACGGCGCGGGCAAGACGACGACGTTCCGCATGCTCTGCGGCCTCTTGCCCGCGACGAGCGGCAAGCTCTCGGTGGCTGGTGTCAATCTGCGCACGGCGCGCATCGAGGCGCGGGCTAATGTCGGCTACGTTGCGCAGAAGTTCTCGCTCTACAGCAGCCTGTCGGTCTACGAGAACCTGCGCTTCTTCGGCGGGGCATACGGCCTGACGGGCGCACATCTCTTCCAGCGCATCGAGGCGGTCATGGAGGAATTCCACCTGAGAGAAGTGGCTGACCATGCGGCGGGCAGCCTGCCGGGCGGCTACAAGCAGCGCCTCTCCATGGCTGCGGCGCTCATTCACGAGCCGAAGATCCTGTTCCTCGACGAGCCGACGAGCGGCATCGACCCGCTGGCGCGCCGGACGTTCTGGCGCGAGATCACGGCGCTCTCGGAGCGCGGCACGACCATCATCATCACGACGCACTTCATGGAAGAGGCGGAGTACTGCGATCGCTTCATGATCCAGGACCACGGCAGGATGCTCGTGCTCGGCAGTCCGGAGGAGATCCGCCAGCGCATGGGCTTGCAGGATGCGACCATGGATGACATCTTCGTCGCGATCGTCGAGCAGTCGCGGCGCGAAGAAGCGAACGAGAAAAAGGGGGCGGCAGTATGACAAAGGGATTCTGGCGTAGGCTCATCGCCCTGACGCGCAAGGAGACGCGCGAGCTCCTGCGCGACAACAGCAGCCTGGCACTCGGCGTCGTGCTGCCGCTCGTGCTCATCCTGATCATCGGCTACGGCATGAGCCTCGACGTCAAGGAAGTGCCGACGGCTGTCGTCCTCGAGGACAGCACGCCTTTTGCGCGCGAGGCCGTGCGCTTCACGCAAGGCTCGGAGTACTTCTCGCCGGTCTACGTCACATCGCTGGCGGAGGGCGAGGCGATGTTGCGCCGCCATGAGATCGACGCGATGCTCGTCGTGCCACCGGACTTCTCGGCGCGTTTCGCGGAAGGGCGGGCCAAAATGCAGGTCATCCTCAACGGCACCGAGGCGACGACGGCCATGAGCGCGCAGGGCTATTTCGAGGCCGGCGTCCTGACCTGGGCCGCAGGAGAAGGGGCAAAGCGCGGCCTGTCCCCGGGCGGCATCACCATCGAGTCGCGCATCTGGTTCAACGATGCGAATACGAGCACGTGGTTCTACGTGCCGGGCATCCTCATGCTCGTGCTGACGATCAGCGGCGTCTTCCTGACGTCGGTCGTCATGGCGCGCGAATGGGAACGCGGCACCTTTGAGTCATTGTTCGTCACGCCGATGAAGATCCTCGAGCTCATCCTCTCTAAGACGATTCCGTACTTCGTCATCGCGATGCTCGGCATGGTCCTCTGCCTCGTCGTCGGTCGAGTGCTCTATGACCTGCCGATGCGCGGCTCGCTCGTGCTGATCCTCGGCGAGTCGATGCTCTACCTCGTCGTGGCGCTCGGCATCGGCCTCGTCATCTCGGGGCTGACGAAGAACCAGTTCCTCGCCTGCCACGTGTCGCTGATGATCAGCTTCCTGCCGTCTGTCGTCCTCACGGGCTTCCTGTTCGACCTGCACGCCGAGCCCATGGCCATCCGCGTCGTCAGCAGCCTAATCCCGACGACGTACTACCTCGAGCTCATGAAATCGCTGTTCCTCTCGGGCAACTACTGGCCGCTCATCGTGCGTGATACCGCCGTGCTCCTCGCCTTTGCCCTGTTCTTCCTCGGCTGGGCCTTCCGCATCACGCGAAAGAGGGTGGAACCATGACTGCCCTAAGGCGCTTCTTCCACCATCTCTACTTCCTCTGCCAGAAGGAACTGCTCTCCCTCTTCAAGGACCCGCGCATGCGCATTCAGCTCGTCATGCCGGTCATCATCGAGGGCTTCCTGTTCGGCTATGCGGCCAACTACAACATCGAGGCGGTCCCTTATGCCGTCGTCGATGCGTCGGGCACGTCCTCCTCGCGTGATTTCCTCGCGCACATCGCGCAGTCGCCGACGTTCTCGTGTGTTGCCATCTGTGGCAATGTCGCGGAGGTCGGCCCGCTGATCGACGCGGGGGATATCCTCGCAGCCGTCGTCATCCCGCAGGACTTCGAGAAGCAGCTGCTGCATGGCAGCCAGGCACCTGTCCAGGTCATCACCGACGGGCGCAATCCGATGATCGCCTCCATGGCCACGAGCTACATCACGCACATCGCGGCCGACTGGAGTGCGGCAGAGGGCTTCGCGCAACCGCCCGTGACGATCGAGACGCGCACTTGGTTCAACCCGAACCAGCTCTCGCGCTGGACTTTCCTGCCATCGTTCCTCGCGATGATCGCCTTCGTGCAGGTCATGTTCCTCGCGGGACTCTCAATCGCCAAGGAGCGCGAGCAGGGGACGTTTGACCAGCTTCTCGTCACGCCGCTCTCGCCAGCGGAGATCCTCATCGGCAAGGCGACGCCGCCGGTGCTCGTCGGCCTCTTCCAGGCGGCGATGGTCTTCCTGATTGCGCGCTACTGGTTCGAGGTCCCGTTTGCAGGCAATCTCTTCACGCTGTTCTTGACACTCCTGATTTTCATGGTCAGCACGACGGGGCTCGGCCTCTCCATCTCATCGGTTGCCAAGAACATGCAGCAGGTGCTCGTCTACCTGCTCGTGCTCATGATCCCGATGGTCCTGCTGTCGGGCCTCGTGACGCCGGTGGACAACATGCCGGCCTTCCTGCAGGCCGTGACGTATGCCGACCCGATGCGTTTCGTCATCGATGCCGTGCGCCGCATCTACCTTGAGGGTGCTTCTCTTGGTGAGATCGCCTGGGACTTCGTGCCGATGCTCGCCGTGGCGGCCGTGACGATGCCGCTTGCCGGCTGGCTCTTCCGCCATAAGACGACTTGAATCAGAAGATGCGAAAAAGAGCTGTCCAATGCTTGGGCAGCTCTTTTTCTTGAGAGATATAAAGAATGGGAAATTGAGAATGGGGGCGAAGTCAGAAGAGATTGTGTACGACGAGGTACGCGAGGGCACCCATCAGGGCTGTGCAGGGAATGGTTATGACCCAGGCCATGACCATCTGGCGTGCGACATCCCAGTGGACTGCCTTGACGCGCTCAGCCGAGCCGACACCCATGATGGAGCCGGAGACGACATGCGTCGTCGAGACTGGCAGGTGCAGCAGCGTGGCGGAGAAGATGAACAGCAAAGAGTTGGGGTCCGCTGAGAATCCGTGAATCGGGTGCATCTTGAAGGTAATAATTCATTCATGTTAGTTTGTGCTGATACTCATTTGCACGGATGCTCAGTGTATCTTGGCGTGTTCGCGGATGAACGCTTCGACATTGGCGAGGTGTGGGTTCTTGCGCAGCTCTTCCGGCTCGTAGGTGATGAGCAGGCTGCCCGTGGGCAGGGATACCACGGCATCCTCGACGCCGTCGAACGAGCGGATGAACGAGGTCACCTGTTCGGCGAGCTTTTCGTTGCCGGCAAGGGCGAGGTTGTAGACGCGCACGCGGCCCGGCAGGTAGCTGGCAATATCCGTGCCGGCGAGGAAGGCGTGCAGCGATATGGACTCTGCTGTGTCTGCTGCCTTGCGCGCCGTGCGGCCGATGGCGGCTTCGGCATCGTGCTTGAGCTTTCCCGCATGCTGGAGGCCGTGCAGGATGGAGAGCACGCCCCAGACGGCGCCGCAGGCGATGTGGACTTTCTTGCCCGCGAAGATCGTGGCGATGGTCGCGATGCCGCTGGCCGTCAGGGGCAGGCCGAGCGGCAGTTTCTGAAAGGATTGCTTGAATGATTGCTTCATGAAGATACCTCCTTAGGTCATGTGTTCCGATATATGAGAATGATTCGCCGCCAAATAGAGAAATCCTCTCAGAAATACTTTCCATCTGCGAAATTTTATGAGAGAATAAGGAAGCATGCAGTCGATTAATACGTCGATTAATGATAGGAAGGATTTTTAGCGATATGATAGAAGTGCAGCATCTCTGCAAGCAGTTCCCGCATCGGACGAAAGACGGACGGTCGGGCTTCAAGACGGCCGTCGACGACCTGACGCTGAGCGTCGGGCGCGGTGAGATCTTCGGCCTGCTCGGCCCGAACGGCGCGGGCAAGACGACGACCATTCGCATGATGACGATGCAGACGCAGCCGACTTCTGGCACCATCTGCTACGACGGGCTCGACACGCGCCGCCAGGCGCGGCGCATCAAGTCGCTGATCGGCGTCGTGCCGCAGCATGTCAACTTCGACCAGGACCTCACGGTCGGCGAGAACCTGGAGCTGCACGCGCGGCTGCACCACATAGGGAGAGACGAGCGCCGCGCGCGCATCGAGGAGCTCCTGCGCTACGTCGAGCTCACCGATGTCATAAACGACGGCGTCCGTCGCCTCTCGGGCGGCATGAAGCGCCGCCTGCTCATCGTGCGGGCGCTCCTGCACCGGCCGCGCATCCTGTTCCTCGACGAGCCGACGGTGGCGCTCGACCCGCAGGTGCGCCGCCGCATCTGGGCGCTCGTCAAGGAGATGGCCAAGGGTGGTGTGACGGTCTTCCTGACGACGCACTACATCGAGGAGGCGGAGGCGCTCTGCGACCGCGTCGCCATCCTCTCGAAGGGCCATCTCGTCGACCTCGACACGCCGGCGAACCTGCGCCAGAAGACGAACTTGCCGAACCTCGAAGAAGTCTTCCTCGCGCTGACGGCGGAAGACGGTACTGCGGCGAAGGGAGGGCGCTGATAAATGATGAATATCAAGGCGAATCTCTATGACATCGCGACGGTGTTCTGGCGCGACTGGGTCGTGCTCAAGCGGCGCATGGCGAAGTTCGTCCTCTCGCGCATGGTCGCGCCGATGCTCTATCTCGTCGCGTTCGGCTGGGGCCTCGGGCGCAGCATCGAGGTCAGCTCTGGCACGTACCTCGATTTCCTCGTGCCGGGCATCCTCGCGCTCAATTCCATGAACATCAGCTTCAACAGCATCACGCCTGTCCATGCGGAGCGCATCTACCACAAGAGCCTCGAGGAGTACACGATCGCGCCAATCTGGCCCGACGCCTTCCTGATCGGCAAGGTGGCGGCCGCCGTCGTGCGCGCGCTCATATCGTCGGCAATCATCGTCGTGCTGGCCGTGCTCTTCGGCGCGCATTTTCAGATGACGATGCTCTTCCTGCTCGTGCTCATCCTCAACTGTGTCGTCTTTGCTGAGATCGGCTTTCTCGCGGCGATGAAGATCCGCACCTACGAGGAGATGGCGCAGGTCAATACCTACATCCTGCTGCCGATGTCCTTCCTCTGCGGTACCTTCTTCTCGACGCAGGCACTGCCGGCGGCCGTGCGCTATTTCATCGAGCTGCTGCCGCTCACGCACACGAGTTACCTGCTGCGTGGCATCGGCAGCGGCGCAGAAGTCTCATATCTCTCTTTGCTCGTGCTCATCTTCTATGCCGTGGCGGGCGGACTCTGGGGGAGCCGCGCCTTCCGCAGGCTGACGGAATAACAAAGAATAGAAAGGAACCGTATCTTGTTCAAGACCATACTCCATCATCATGCCTCGTCGTGCTCCGACTGCACAAAGCTCTGCTGCACGAAGATCGAGGATTTCTCGGTCAAGATTGGCCGTCTGACCATCTTCGACCATGTCAACATCCACATCCACTGCGGCCAGCTCACGGCGCTCATCGGGCCGAATGGCGCGGGCAAGAGCACGCTTTTAAAGGCCATCCTCGGCGAGGTGCCGCATGCGGGCAAGCTCCACTACGTCGACGCGAAGGGCAAGCACACGGGTCATCCCGTCATCGGCTACGTGCCGCAGTACTTGCGCTTCGACGTGAGCTCGCCGACGAGCGTCATGGACATCTTCATGGCCTACCTGACGCGGCGCCCCGTCTGGCTCTGCTCGGCAAAGTCCCTGCGCCCGCGCGTCCTGAAGAGCCTCGAGCGCGTGCGCGCCGCTCACCTCATCGACCGCCGCCTCGGCGCGCTGTCGGGCGGCGAGCTGCAGCGCGTGCTCCTGGCGCTCGCGCTCGACCCGATGCCGGACCTCCTGCTGCTCGACGAGCCTGTCTCTGGCGTCGACCAGAATGGCCTCGAGCTCTTCTACGAGATCGTCGCGGACCTGCGCGAGAAGGAGGACATGGCCATCATCCTGATCTCGCATGACCTTAACATGGTTGCGAAGCATGCCGACCAGGTCGTCCTGATGAACAAGGGCGTCGTCATGAGCGGTACGCCGGAAGAGGTATTCGCCGACCGGCGCACGAAGAAGATCTTCGGCATGCTGGCAGGCGAGTCGGCGCAGGAAGCGGCGGCCGATATACCAGCGGGTGCCTCGGATGGGGCAGAACGTGCAGATGATGAAGAGAAGGGGGCGCATGCGTGATGGATATGATCTACAGCTTGATGACGACACTCCTGCCGTTTGACTGGCTCAGCAGCAATTTCATGAAGAACGCCTTCCTGGCCGTGCTGCTCGTCACGCCGCTCTTCGGCCTCATCAGCACGATGGTCGTCTCGAACCGCATGGCGTTCTTCTCGGATTCACTCGGCCACGGCGCCTTCACGGGCATCGCCATCGGCGTGCTCTTGGGTTCTGTCTCGCCGCTCTTGTCTCTCGTCGTCTTCTCCGTCGTCTTTGCTCTCTTCATCACCTACATCAAGAACAAGAGCACGGCTTCGACGGACACGATCATCGGCGTCTTTTCGGCGACGGCCATCGCGCTCGGCCTCATGATCATGAGCCACGGCGGCGGCTTCAACAAGTTCTCCTCGTTCCTCATCGGCGACATCTTGTCGATCACACCGGATGACCTCTCGGCGCTGGCCGTCGTCTTCGTGCTCGGCCTCATCGCCTGGGGCCTGCTCTTCAACCAGCTGCTCGTGCTCTCCATCAATTCGTCGTTCGCGCGCAGCCGCGGCATCCCCGCATTCTGGATCGAGAGCGCCTTTGCCTCGCTGCTCGCTGTCGTCGTCTCCATCAGCATCCAGTGGGTCGGCATCCTGATCATCAACGCGATGCTCGTGCTGCCGGCTGCCGGCGCGCGCAACATCGCCAACAACGTCAAGCAGTATCATCTCTTCTCGATGCTCATCGCGATGTTCTCGGGCTTCCTCGGCCTGATGCTCGCCTATTACTTCGACATGGCCGCCGGCGCGACGATCGTCGTGATCTCTTCGGTGCTGTTCTTCCTGACGCTTCTGCTGAAGCCGTACTTCAGCCGCTGAAGCTGGATATTATCCGTTCACTGGGGGCAGACAGGACGCGGGATATGTGGTAGGATAATAGGTAATGTTCATATGACACAGGAAGGGGATTCCAGAATTGAAGACGACGATTATCGGCATTGCGGGCGGCACGGGCTCGGGCAAGTCCACATTCACGAACCGGCTCAAGGCGCATTTCGGGGACAGCGTCACGGTCATCTACCACGATGACTACTACAAGGCACACGACGACATCCCGTTTGAGAAGCGCCAGTACATCAACTACGACCATCCGGACTCGCTCGAGACGGACCTGCTCGTCGAGCACCTCAAGGCACTGCGCGCGGGCAAGAGCATCGAGTGCCCTGTCTACGATTTCACGCGCCACACGCGCTCCTCGAAAACGAAGGTCATCGAGCCGAGCCATGTCATCATCGTCGAGGGCATCCTGATCTTCCAGGACGAGCGCCTGCGCGACCTCTTCGACATCAAGATCTTCGTCGAGGCCGACGCCGATGAGCGCATCCTGCGCCGCGTGCTGCGCGACATGAACGAGCGCGGCCGCGACCTCGAGAACATCATCAGCCAGTACCTGACGACGGTCAAGCCGATGCATTACCTCTACGTCGAGCCGACGAAGAACCTCGCCGACATCGTCATCAACAGCGGCCTCAACGACGTGGCCTTCGACATCATGAAGACGAAGATACAGGACATCCTCGCAAACGCAGAGTCCTGACATCTGGATATGAGAAAAGCAGCCTGCCCGAAAGGGAAGGCTGCTTTTCTGCATCATGGGCAAATCGAATCTTGCCAACAAAAAACCGCTGCAAGAGCAGCGGTCAATCTTTCAGATGGTGCGCTCGGGCAGAGTCGAACTGCCGCTTTCGGCTCCGGAGGCCAACGTCCTATCCACTGGACTACGAGCGCGATTCGTTCACTGGGAACAAAAAATAGTATATCATGAAACGCACTCGCTTGTCAATTTGAGATGCGCGGCGTCAGGGGTCCGTGCGCATGCCGCGGCCTCTGCTGCGGCCGTTCTCGATGAAGTCGCAGACGTGATCCGTCAGCGCGGCGAGCGCGAAGTAGAAGAGCACGCAGATGGCGAAGATTGCGAGCGGTGCGGCTGCGACCATGATAGCGATCTCGAGGATGTGGTAATCCACGCGCAGGCGGATGTACTCGCAGAGGAATGCGGCGAGTGTGATGAGCAGGTAGCCTTTTGCCCAGTCCATTCTAGTTCTCCTTTCTGTTGGTATGCCGGTCCGTCGGCCGGCTACTTGCATGAAACGTCGAATCTGTCTTTTGAAAACGTTTTCATTATAGCACGGAGTCCCTCGATGGCAAGGACAAAATGGCGATTTTTGAGCAGTGCGATGAAGAAAAAGCAAGTAAGAAAAAACCGCCCGGTCAGTACGCGCGATGCGGACGGGCGGTCTTGTGGCATTATCACCGCTTGTGGTTCTTGAGGAAGTTCTCGATGCGCGCGAGCGCTTCGGAGATCTTATCGATGGACGTTGCGTACGAGCAGCGCACGTGGCCTTCGCCGCAGGCGCCGAAGGCGGAGCCCGGGATCAGGGCGACGTGCTCGGTTTTGAGGAGCTCTTCGGCGAACTCGTCGGAGGTGTAGCCCGTGCTCGTGATGTCGGGGAAGATGTAGAAGGCGCCCTTCGGCTCGAAGCACGGCAGGCCCATTTTCGTGAAGCCGTCGTAGATCAGGCGGCGGCGGCGGTCGTACTCGGCGACCATCTTTTTCATATATTTCTCGCCGTGGCGCAGTGCCTCGATGGCTGCAATCTGGGCCGTGATCGGCGCGCAGAGCATCGTGTACTGGTGGATCTTCGTCATGGCGCTGATGAAGGCCTTGTTGCCGAGCGCGTAGCCGATGCGCCAGCCCGTCATCGCGTAGGCCTTGGAGAAGCCGTTGAGGAGGATCGTGCGCTCCTGCATGCCGGGCAGGGAAGAGAAGCAGACGTGCTTCTCGCCGCCGTACGTCAGGTCGCCGTAGATCTCATCGGAGATGACGATGAGGTCGTGCTTCTCGGCAAAGGCCGCGATGGCCAGGAGGTCCTTGCGCGTCATGATGGCGCCCGTCGGGTTGTTCGGGTAGCCGATGAGCAGCGCCTTCGTCTTCGGCGTCACGTGCTCCTCGAGCTCATCCGGCGTGATGCGGAACTCGTTCTCAATCTTGGCCGGTACGGCGACGGGCTTGCCGCCCGCGAGGATTGTGCAGGCCTGGTAGGAGACGTAGCACGGCTCAGGGATCAGGACTTCGTCGCCGGGGGCGAGGATGGCGCGCATGACGAGGTCGAGCGCCTCACTGACGCCGACCGTCACGAGGATGTCGGTGTCGGCGTCATAGGAGCAGTCGTACTCTTTTGCGTAATGGCGGGCAATCTCCTCGCGCAGTTCGGGCAGGCCGCGGTTGGCCGTGTACGAGGTGTAGCCCTGCTCGAGGCCGTAGACGCAGCTCTCGCGGATGGACCACGGCGTGACGAAGTCCGGCTCGCCGACACCTAGCGAGATGACATCTTCCATCTGTGCGGCGATGTCGAAGAACTTGCGGATGCCCGACGGGGCGATGGCGTTGACGCGCGGCGAGAGGCGCTCTTGCCAGTCGTTTCTCTTCTCGATCATGGTGTCACCACCAGTCTGCGGTCGCGCTCTTCGTCGTTGATGATGACGCCGTCCTTCTTGTAGGGCTTGAGCATGAAGTGGCTACGCGTCTGCGTGACGCCCTCGATCGTGGCGAGGCGCGTGGCGACGAAGTTGGCGACATCCTTGAGGGATTTGCCCTCGATGATGACGAGCAGATCGAAGCTGCCGCTCATGAGGTAGACGGTGCGGACTTCATCGAAGCGGTAGATGCGCTCCGCGATGGCGTCGAAGCCGACCTCGCGCTGCGGCGTCAGGTTGATCTCGATGACGGCCGTCACGGTGTCCGTGCCGAACTTCTCCCAGTTGATCAGCGTGTTGTACGACAGGATGATCTTGTCCTTCTCGAGTTTCTTGATATCCTGCTCGACCTCGTACTCGCTGCGGTGCAGCATTGAGGCCAGCTCATTGACGGGACGGCGTGCGTCGTGCTCGAGGAGCTCCAGCAATTCTTTCATGTAAAATCCCCCTTGCTATTGGAACCTGAGTGAAACATCGTGTGAAATCAATTCGTAGAAATCAGAATAATTATATCATATCTGTATCATGAGGGAAAGCAAGAATGAATCATGAGACAATCCCTTCCACTCGATAGAGACAAATGGAGAATGGCGAGTGGTCAAGCGTCTCTTTGCGAAAAGATTAGGAAGCCTTCTTGCAATGGCCGTTCACTTTCGGTACAATAAACCGTAGAAGGGGTCCCATCTGCGAGGTGGCGATCCTCGGACGAAGTGTTCCC
>ERZ1023848.311-NODE-311-length-17468-cov-60.262677_pt1 | contig 17468 bp, 15 predicted proteins | sample MGYA00380385_ERZ1023848 | MGnify/ENA primary metagenome ERZ1023848 (study PRJEB33179, sample SAMN07449069) | human gut metagenome | biome: Human-gut; feature: Human associated habitat; material: Faeces | host: Homo sapiens | place: India:Kasaragod | collected...
AACAGGGGGAAGTCCGGCGAAGCCGGATAGGGGGAGGCGAGCGCAGCGAGCCAATTCGCAGAATGCTTTTCATGCCATATGACATAGAAAGCCAATCCCGTAACGCTGACTTTATACTCATCGCCCGTAAGGGCGATACCACAACCCTCGGCCTGAAAGGCCGTCAAACTTAAGAACCCTTGGGCCGAAGGCCCATCAATCTTAAGAACCTTCCCGACTGAACCCTCTGAACCCTCTGAACCTTCTGAACCTTCGCGCCAAAGGCGCGTCCTTGAACCCTCACGCCGCAGGTGTGTCCCGTACCCCGTTTACCCTCTGCTTATCTTCCTGAAGAATGATATAATAATAAATAATTCAAAGCTTTCAAAGGCAAAGGAGAAAGGACAATACTATGTCAACCACATTAGGAGCGGATTTTCGCAGCCCCACGTTCTGGCAACGGCTTGCTTTTATTATCGGGATTACCCTGGTGGGTACCTTTTTATACTCCGTAGGCGTCAATGCCTTCCTGGTACCTCACCAGTTCCTTTCCGGCGGGCTCACCGGTATGGCCATGGTGCTCTATTACCTCACCGGCTTCCCCATCGGCATGGCGAACCTGCTCTTAAATATTCCTATCCTTCTTCTTTCCCTGAAGTTCATGGGGAAATTCTACACCCTCATTACCATTCTGGGCACCGTGTGCTGCTCTGTTTTCATTGACCTGACATCCTTCCTGGCGGACTACAATGTGGTGAAAGAGCCGCTGGTGGCTGCTATTTCCGGCGGCGTGGTGCTGGGCCTTTCCATGGGCCTTCTCTACCGCTACAACAGCAATACCGGTGGACTGGATGTGGTGGGAGCCATTTTGAAGAAATATTACAATCTGGAAATCGGCTACGTGGTTTTCGCCCTGAACTTTGTCATCGTCACTGCCGGCGCCTTCATTTTTACCCTGGAACCGGCCATCTGCACCCTGATTTCCATGTATATCAATGCCAATCTCTCCAGCCGCATTGTCATCGGCTTTGCCCAGAGAAAGGCTGCCTTCATCGTGTCCGACAAGCCTTTGGAAATTTCCGATGCCATCCTTCGTAACATCCATCACGGCGCCACTCTTCTCTACGGCCAGGGCGCTTTCTCCGGCGTAGAAAAGAAAATCGTCTTCGCCATTGTGGACCTCACCCAGATTACCAGGGTGCGCCATCTCATCGAAGACATAGACCCTTCGGCCTTCCTCTTCATCATGAATACCACCGACGTCATAGGCCGCGGCTTTACCAGCCCCCTTTCCACTGCCAGAACCATGCCCAAGTCCGTGCGCTATACCTGCGATAAGGATGGAAATATGATTCCCACTCACATGTGGTCCTATGAAATGGAAGCAGAAGCCCATCCGGAAGCGGACAAGCAGGAACCGCCCCGGGAAGACGGGAAGTAAAGGGCCGCTGACCGCTGGGAAGGTATGTAACAGACTTTCCGCTCATTGCCTGCAGGGCCTGTTAAATCTGAGAACCCTCCGGCCCATGGGACCGGAGGGTCTGAACCATTCGCACCGGTAGGTGCCTTTTTATCAGCAAGGAGATTATGATGGAATACCTCATTGACGACAACTATGTACCCCTGGACAGTACCCTTGGAAACGTGGAATACTTGATGGAAAAGATACTGCTGGATGCCCAGTATATGGAAAATCTGGCAGAACGCCTGGACGATAACGATGATGATTATGATGATGACTATGATGATGACTATGATGATGAAGACGAGGATCATGAAGGCCGTGCCAGCCTGGAGATCATCAAACTGAAGGGCCAGATCCGGCTGCTCCAGATGGAAAAGGAAATGCTTCGGCAGAATTTGGCAACGGTGACAAGCATGGTAGAAGACTTGAGAAGGGATGCCGAGGAAGCAAAGGACAAGGTGCATAAGCTCAGGCACGACATCGACTGGTACGGAGAAAGACGATAAGATTTTGTCCCATGGAGATACTATAAGAATAGAGAGACCGAAAGGTCCGAGCTTTATTCCATCCATTTCCAGAAGCCCTTGATCCATGGAAAAGGGAAAGGAAAAGAGCCCATCCTGTAAATCCCGCCTCTCCGGTGCACCGAAAAAAATACCATACAAAAAACTCCTGAATCATTCCGCTGCCGGAGCTGCGGGGGTCCCTTCAGGAGTTTTTGTAGTGGGAAAGATGGCAGGCCTTAGATATCAGATATGCTGTATTCCCGAAAGCAAGAGGGCTCAGAGGATAAAAGGGTTCTTAAGATTGACGGGGCTTTAGCCCCGAAGGTTCTAAGGTTTGACAGCCCTTTCAGGGCTGAGGGTTGTGGTGGCGGCTCCGCCGCAAGTATATACGCTGCCTGTCGGCAGCGGTGGTGGGCGCCTTTAAAAATGAAAGGCGCCATGATGATCAAACCGGGGAACCGCCCTGCGGGCGAAGCCCGGTTGTAAGGTTTTTTTCATAATGGCGGCGCAGCCGCCCACCTCAACCCTCATGGCCGCAGGCCATGTCAAACTTAAGCACCCTCGGGGCGAAAGCCCCGTCAAACCTGAGAACCCTTTTGTTCACAACCCTTCTGCACAACCTGACTGCGTCAGCAGGCCACAAACTGCGGCGAAGCCGCACCCCTTTGAACCCTTTAATACCCTCTTATCTGCCCTTCGCCGCTCATGTCGAAAATGGGGCCGTAGGCGGCGTTGGCCAGGCCCTTGATGGCCCATACGCAGTTCTGGGAGGCGGAGTAAATGTAGCGGTCTTCCACCGGTACAATGTGTCTGGCGGCCCGCATGGAGGCGATGGCGGGATTGGAGAGGAAATCATCCCTGTATTTGGCGGCGCCGGTGGTATCAGAGGTGCGGTCGGTGGATACGAAGAGCATGTCCGGGTCTGTCTTGATAATGAGCTCCGGCGATGTGGCCTGGCCATTGACGCCGCCGGCCAGGGTGATGGCGTTGTCAATGCGGGCTGCTGTGAGGAGTTCGTTAAACATGGAGCCGGGCCCGCCGTAGCGGGTCATCTGGGATACCAGGTATACCACCGGCTTTTTTCCTGTTTCTTTGGAAAGGCGGCTTTGGATTTCCGAAAGGGTCTTGTCCATCTGGGAAATCACCTGGTTTCCCCGTTCTTTTTCGTCCACTGCTGTAGCAATGATGCGCACATCCTCCTTCACCTGGTCAATGGACCGGGGGCCGTCGATGACCACCACCGGAATGCCCAGGTTCCGGTAGAGATCCAGCTCTTTGCCATCGGTATAGGTGGAGGCCACGATGAGGTCCGGCTTTGCTTCCGTCACCACTTCCATGGAAAGACCGGTGAGAGGGACGGTGAGGGGAATGTCTTTCGTTTCATTGGCAATATAAGAAATATTGGGGTCCCGGTCTGCTTCGGTGGCGGCCATCAGTTTGTCCGGCGTCACCACGGAAAGGAGCATGGTGTCGATGGAAGCGGAATTTCCCAGAATTCTCTTCGGCTTGGCAGGAATTACCACTTCTTTCCCTGTGGCATCGGTGACGGTATAGCTTTTTCCTTCTCCGGAAGGGGCCATCTGCTTCATGCCGCAGCCGGAAAGGGTCAGAAGAATGAGAAGACTGGCGCATAAAGCGCCGGCTTTTGCATATTTCATAATAACCTCCCTGGAAAAGCGGATTCCATGAGTGAATCCGTTCTTCTGCACGAAAATATCAGCTTCATTATAGCATAGAAGAAAAGATTCAGTCCGAAATATTAAAAAATAGTTTACAAAATCTGAGATTTATGTATAATAAAGAGGTAAGTTTATTAAAAATTCCGTAATGGTTTGAATCCGGGAGATTCCCGGAGGAGATGAAAAGAGAAGCGCGGTGAGGGGAGACCCGATTCCGCCACGGTCCCGCCGCTGTGAAGCTTCGGAAAGCAGGCAATGATTGAATCGGCCCTTTCCAGAGGGATTTCAAAATGTCACTGGGAAACTGGGAAGACGAAATCTCTGAGGAAGCTGAGTCAGAAGAACTGCCTTATGGAACCGGTTTTCCGCCTTGCAGGATAAGGGTACGATGTATACTGCTTCCCTGCGGGTGGCATGGTTTCATATACCCTGATTGGGGCAGCGAGGGAGGAACTTTTATGAACAGGAAAATTATGGCAGCGTCACTGGCAGTTTTATCACTTTCCGGCGGCGCTTTTTGCGTGGAAGCCGCCGATATGCCGGTGTACACCTTAGACGGCATCGTGGTCACCGCCAGCCGCGTGCCGGAAAAGAAAATCGACTCCAACGCCGATGTGTCCGTGGTGACATCAAAGGAAATCGAAGAGAAGCACTATGACGATGTGAGTGAGGCCGTAAAGCATGTGCCGGGAGTCACTATTTCCAGCCAGGGTGCTAGCAGCCAGGTGGGCATGAGCAGCCAGATTTATATCAACGGCTCTAAAAATGTAGTGGTTCTGGTAGACGGCATGAGAAGAAATACCAATGGCAACTCCCTGTGCACTGCTGACATAGGCGATATGGTCAATATGGACTCCATTGACCATATCGAAGTACTGAAAGGCTCTGCCTCCACCCTTTACGGCTCCGATGCCCAGGGCGGCGTAATCAATATCATCACCAAAAAAGCCAAAAACGACGGGGTCCGCACCACCCTCCGCACATCTTTCGGCAATGAAAGCAGGGAAAAATATTCTCTTCATAACGAAGGCCGGGAAGAAAATGTTTTCTGGAACGTAGATGCAGGCAAGGAACTGCAGGGGAAATACAAGGACGGCTGGGGCCGGAGGGTGATCAACCACCTCAATGCAGAGCACTACAACGTAAAACTGGGCTATGACCTGGGTAATGACTCCGATGTGGTATTCAACTATGAGAAGTATACATCCGATTATATCCGCCCGAATTCCGGAACCAACGATACAACCCGGGCCAGAGGCAAAAAGGACAATGATTCTGTGAGCCTGCAGTATAAGGCGAAACTGAATGACCGCCTCACCAACCAGTTTTCTATCTACAGAAACAATACCCATATCAATGATAACTATACCACTTCAGATCTCTGGGATCTCTGTGATATGAAGATGAGAACCACCGGAATTTCCGACCAGCTGACCTATACCATGGACAGGCAGACCATAACCGGCGGATTTGACTGGTACAAGGATGAAATCCCCTATTATAAAGGGAATCCTGATGTGGAAGGCACCAGCATTACCAATACCGCCTTCTATCTGCAGGATAAGGTCGACCTCACTGATAGATGGAATGTGACCCCGGGCATCCGGGTAGACCATCATTCCGAATTCGGCACCCACACATCCCCCAGTCTCTCAGTAGGCTATAAGAAGAACGAAAAGACCAATTACTACATCAACTATAAATCCTTCTTCGTAGCCCCCAGCCTTTATAACCTTTATTCTCCATCTCCATATGGCAATAAAGACCTGGATCCGGAGGAAGGAAATACCGTCGAATTCGGCGTGAATCACCGGTTTACCGATTCCCTTGACGGCACTTTCAACGTATTCCATACCCATGCGAAGAACTTAATTGATTATGACGATACGACCAGCCACTATAGAAATTCAGGAAAAACCAATGCCAATGGTTTCAGCCTGAGCCTGAACAAGGAATTCAGCCGGCACTGGAACGCCTCCCTTGGCTATTCCTATCTCCATATGCAGGCCAAAGCCGGAGAAAATATCAATAATAACGGAGCCCTTCCGGAAAGCACGCTGCATGTGAATGTGTCCTACAAAGCAGACAAATTCAATGCATCCCTTGACGGCAGAGGTGTCATGAACCGCTATGGCAGCAAAGAATCCCCTGAAATGCGGAACTATAGCAGCTACTGGGTATGGGACATGGCGGCCAACTATCATTTCACCAAAAACGCCACCCTTTTTGCCAGAGTGAATAACATTTTTGACCAGTTCTATACCGATATAGGCAGCTTCTATGGTCACGACGCAGACCCGTCGAGAGCTCTGGGCTGGTACTCTGCACCGGGCCGCAATTTTGAAGTGGGCATGCAGTTTACCTTCTGATGGAGCAGCAAAAATCCCCCAGCCTGGCTGGGGGATTTTTTGGTATCCGGATTTCCTAGGTGTTTTGGATGAAGTGGGTGGGAATCCAGGGCTCCTGCAGGGGCTGGGGGAGCCCTGCCTTTTTCCCTGCGTCCAGGCATTTCAGGATCCAGGCGGTCTGCCGGGCCAGGGTGCGCATGGTCTGCAGGCCTTCCTTGTCCTTCAGGGCGTCTTCCCTGGTGAGGCCGTGAATCTGGTTCCAGTACTGGGAACCGGGCACAATCATGCGGTTCATGAGGAAATATTTATTCATCCTGTCAAAAGCGGCAGTGGCGCCGCCGCGGCGGCAGCTGACTACGGCAGCACCGATTTTTCCTGCCATGCGGTTTCCGGCTGCATAGAAAAGACGATCCATGAAAGAGGTAATCTGGCCGTTGGGACCGCCGTAATATACGGGAGAACCGAAAATCAGCCCGTCCCAGGTGTCCAGCTTTTCAATGACCTTGTTCACCGAGTCCTTATCCTGCACGCACCGTCCATGGGACTGGCAGTAATTGCAGGCGATACATCCGGTCACCGGTTCCCGGCCGATTTGAAGAATTTCCGTGTCTATGCCCTCTTCTTCCAGCGTTTTGGCAATTTCTTCCAAAGCGGTGTACACACAGCCTCTTCTGTGGGGACTGCCATTGATCAGTAAAATTTTCATGAGATGCCTCCTTCTGCTTTTACGCGGCTATACTGTTCCTGTCTTTATTATAGCAGGCAGGAATAGAGGGCTCTCTGTTTTCTTTCTGCCATTTCCCTATTTACAAGCGCATACTTATCTACTATACTGTATACATATTGATAGAAAGACGAAGGTGCCCTTTTTGCCGCAAGGCAGGAAGGGCTTTTCTGTCTTTCATGGCAAAGAGGCTGCACTCATCTTTGATGACTGCGGCCTTTTTTCGTAAGGGGGAGAGACTATGAAAAAACTTCTGAAAGCTGTACTGACCGGTTCCCTTCTGGGCCTGACGGTCCTTGGTTTGGCAGGCTGCGGCGGGCAGTCGGGAAGTTCTTCTTCCGGCGGCTCCGTGCCTAAGGACACCATTGTGGTGGGCATGGCAGTGGATCCGGAGACTCTGGACCCGGCGGTAACCATGGACAATAAGGGCTGGCAGATTACCTATCCCGCCTATGAACGGCTGGTGAAATACAAGGTGGCAGACGGCAAGGCTGCCACGGAGGTGGAACCGTCTCTGGCCAAGTCCTGGACCGTCAGCGATGACGGACTCACCTGGACCTTTACTTTAAACGAGGGACATAAATTTGCCGACGGTTCTCCGGTGGACGCCAAAGCGGTGAAGTTCTCCATCGAAAGGGTACAGAAAATGAAGAAAGGACCTTCCGATTATTTCAAAGTGGTGAAATCCATCGAAACGCCTGATGATAAAACTGTCATTTTCCAGCTGGGCAAACCCTTTGCGCCCTTCCTCTACACCCTGGCGGTGAATGGTTCTTCCATCGTGAATCCGAAGGTCATGGACCAGGCAAAGGATAACGATATGGGCTCCTCCTACCTGGCCACCCACACCATGGGTTCCGGTGCCTATGAAATCACGTCCTACACCCCCAGCCAGTCCATCAAGCTGGATGTACAGAAAAATTATGCCGGCAAGGCACCTTCCATCAAGCATATCCTCTTCAACAGTATCAAAGATCCCTCGGCTCAGCGGCTGCAGCTGGAAAAGGGGGATATTGACATTGCCGAAGGCATTCCCATGGACCAGATCGACCAGCTGAAGGATAACAAAGCCATCCATATTTATGAAGATCCTTCTCTCCTCTGCTCCATCGTATACCTGAACAATCAGAAACTGCCTACCAGCAATAAAGTATTCCGCCAGGCCCTTTCCTATGCCATTGATTACCATGCCATCATCGACGGCGCTGTGAAAGGCCGGGGAGAGCAGCTGACCAGTGCTGTGCCGGAAGGCATGTGGGGCAAAGATGAATCCATCAAGGGCTATTCTTACAACCTGGACAAAGCAAAGGAACTTCTGGCCAAATCCGGCGAGAATGTGACGGAAATCAATCTTCTCTACTCCGGCCACGCAGCCTTCGACGAGGCAGAAGCCCTCATTATCCAGAATAATCTCCAGCAGCTGGGCATCAAGGTGAACCTGGAAAAGGTGGCCTGGGCTACGTTCCGGCAGAGAGCGGACAAAGGCGATTTCCAGATGGCCCTGGGCACCTGGAGCCCGGACTACAGCGATCCCCAGTTCTTCCTTTCCTACTGGCTTGATTCCTCCTACTGGGGCCTTCCGGGGAACCGTTCCTTCTATAAGAATGACGAAGTGGACAAGCTCCTCCGTGAGGCTGAGGTCATGACCGACAAGGAGGGGAGGATGGAAATTTACAAGAAGGTACAGCATATCGCCTTTGACGATGCCCCCTATCTCTTCCTCTTCCAGACCAAGGTACTCACCCCCATGAGAGCCAATATCAAGGGATTTGCCTACAATCCCATGCTGGACAGCATGTTTGATTTCGAGCACCTTTCCAAGGAATAAACGGCCCCTTCCGGACTGGGGCTGCGGGGGCTAAGGATGCCTGGAGACCCGAAGAAAAGGAGCTGCTATCCGCTATCCGCTGTGTGACTCCCTGCAGTCACCGTGGTAAGGCGGACTCCCCCTGGCGGCGAAGCCGTGGCAGCCTTTGGGAATACAGTCATTTCCCGCAAGTGTTACTCATGTCCATTTGTCATACAAGGAGGGCTTATGATTTCATGGCGATTTATATTTCAAAAACTGATTCATCTCATCCTTGTCTTTGTCGGCGTTTCCATCGTTACCTTCTGCATTTCCCACGTCATTCCCGGTGACCCGGCCCGCATGTTGGTGGGACCTCATGCGTCACCGGAAACGCTGGAGGCGGCGCGGCAGTCTCTGGGACTGGATAAGCCGGTGCTTACCCAGTACGTTCTCTACATGGAAGGCCTTTTCCACGGAGACATGGGTGTGTCCATCCGCACCCAGATGCCTGTGGCCGGCGAACTGGCCCGCTATTTTCCCGCTACCCTGGAGCTCACGTTGGCGGCCATGGTGATTGCCGTGTTTTTTGGAATTTTCCTGGGAGTGCTGTCGGCGGTGCATCGGAACTGCTGGATCGACCATATCTGCCGGGTGATTTCCATGGTGGGTGTATCCATTCCCCTCTTCTGGTCCGGCGTGGTGTGCCTCATTCTTTTTTACAAAGTATTTCCCCTTTTCCCCGCTGCCGGCAGGCTGGACACCTTCCTGACGCCGCCGCCTGCGGTGACGGGACTTTATGTGATTGACGGGATTCTTTCTGGAAATATGGACGTAGTGATTTCTGCCATCCATCATCTCCTTCTCCCGGCCCTTTGTCTGGCCTATGCCCAGCTGGCCATCATTGCCCGGCAGGTCAGGAGCGGCATGGTGGACGTGCTGGAGCAGGACTATATCCGCACCGCCCGGGCCTGCGGCATTCCAAGGCGCCGTGTGATTTACCGCTACGCTTTGAAAAATGCACTGATTCCCACAGTTACCATTACAGGCCTTACCATGGGAGAGCTTCTGGGCGGCGCTGTCATTACGGAAACCATTTTCGGCTGGCCGGGTATGGGAAAGTATGTGATGGACTCCATTGCCTACCTGGATTTTCCGGCCATTATGGGCTTTACCCTGGTGGTGTCCGTGGGCTATGTGGTGATTAATATGGTGGTGGATATGATTTACAATATCCTGAATCCACAGATCAGCGGAGGTGATGGCCATGACTGACGTGAAGGCAGAGGAAATCCGGGAAGAGGGGGAAGGCTTTTTCCATAAATCCCTGGATATCCTTCTGAAGAACAAGCTCACCCTGGCAGGCATGGTCATTGTGGCCCTCATTATCCTGCTGGGACTTCTGGCGCCCCTTGTCAGTCCCTGGGACCCCAATCTCATGAACGTGGCAGGCAGGCTCCAGGCACCTTCCCTTCATCATTTCTTCGGTACCGATGAAATGGGACGGGACATTTTCTCCCGTATCCTTTACGGCGCCCGGATTTCCATTACCGTAGGCCTGTCCATCGTCATCATTGCTGCCGCAGCAGGTGTGGCCATCGGCAGTGTCTCCGGCTTCTGCGGCGGGAGGGTGGACCGCATCATCATGGCACTGACAGATATGATTTTGTCCTTCCCCTCCATGGTGCTGGCCCTGGCTTTGACCGCCGCCCTGGGGGTAGGTCTGTTCAATACCATGCTGGCGGTGTGCATCGTCAGGATTCCCCTCTATGTGCGCCTCGTGCGGGGGCAGGTGCTGTCCCTGAAAGAGGAGCCCTATGTGAAGGCCTCCAGAACCTTCGGCGCTTCGCCCGCCTGGATGGTGGTGCACCATATCCTGCCCAGCTGCCTGTCGCCCCTCATGGTGCAGATGACCCTGGGCATCGGGGACGCCATCCTCATTGCCTCCTCCATGAGCTTCATCGGCCTTGGTGCCCAGCCGCCCATGCCGGAGTGGGGTGCCATGATTTCCATCGCCCGGGTCTATGCCATTGACCAGTGGTGGTACGCCGCTTTCCCGGGGCTGTTTATCCTGGTCACAGTGATGGGATTCAACCTGCTGGGCGATGGCCTCAGGGACATTCTGGATCCCCGGGAAGGGTCTAATCATTCATAGGTCCTGGAAGTGGAGAGTGATGATATGAAAAATATACTTGAAATCGAACATCTATCCCTGTCCCTTCCTTCCAGGAAGGGCATGGCGCCTATCCTTCACGATGTGAACCTCCATGTGGGAGAGGGAAAAATTCTGGGACTGGTAGGAGAGTCGGGCAGCGGCAAATCCATGACTGCCTTTGCGGTGACCCGCCTCCTTCCCGGCGGAGAAAAGGCAGAGCTGGACGGTTCCATCCGCCTCTGCGGCCGGCAGCTTCTGGGTATAAGCAGGAAAAGCATGGAAGAAGTGCGGGGGCGGGACGTGTCCATGATATTTCAGGAACCCATGACCTGCCTGAATCCCGTCTTTACCATAGGCACCCAGATGATGGACGTCATCAGGACCCATGAAAAAATATCCCTCGGCGATGCCCGGAAGAAAGCCCTGGCCATGCTGGAAGCGGTGCATATACGGAACGGGGATGACGTGATTTCCTGCTATCCCTGCCAGCTTTCCGGCGGCATGCGGCAGCGGGTGATGATAGCCATTGCCCTGTCCTGCCATCCCAAGCTCCTCATTGCCGATGAGCCTACCACCGCCCTGGATGTGACGGTGCAGGCCCAGATTCTCTACCTTATTAAAGAGGCCTGCCGGAAGCTGAAAACGGCGGTGCTCTTCATTTCCCACGACCTGGGAGTGATTTCGGAAATCTGCGATTCCATTGCCGTCATGTACTCCGGCCACATTGTAGAGTCCGGTGACACGGCGTCGGTGCTGACAGCCCCTTCCCATCCCTATACCCGGGCTCTCATCGGCGCTCTGCCCCGATTCACCGGCAGCCATACCCATGACAGGCTCACTGCCATTCCCGGCATGGTGCCAGATCCGTCGGAACACATAGGGGGCTGCCGCTTCGCGCCCCGCTGTCCGAAGGCCAGTGCCGCCTGCCGGGAAGGCCTGCCGCCGCCTCTGGAAATCCGACCGGGCCACCGGGTGTACTGCTGTCATCCCGAGGAGGTGTGACATGGATATACTGGAAATCAGGAACGTAACGAAAACCTTTCATACCCGGAGCTTCTGGGGAAAATCAAAGACCGTGCATGCCTTAAACGGCATCAGTCTTTCCCTGGCCAAAGGGGAGTCTTTAGGTATCGTAGGGGAGTCGGGCTGCGGCAAATCCACCCTGGCCAGCCTTATCATCCGTCTGGCAGAGCCTACCTCCGGAGAAATCCTGCTCTACGGACGAGATATTTCCCATGTAAAGGAAAAAGAACTGAAAGACATCAGGAAGAAAATACAGATCGTCTTCCAGGACCCCTATTCCTCCCTGTCGCCCCGCATGAAAATAGGGGACATCCTCATGGAGCCTGCCAGGGTGATGGGCGAATTTTCCGAAGCCCATCGGAAAGAGCGGGCAGAAATGCTGCTGGAAATGGTGGGCCTTCGGAAAAACGTGATGGACCGCTATCCCCATGAATTTTCCGGCGGCCAGCGCCAGCGCATCTCCATTGCCCGCTCCCTCATGACCAGCCCGGAAATCCTGATCCTTGACGAACCCACCAGCGCCCTGGACGTGTCAGTGCAGGCCCAGGTGCTGAACATCCTCATGGACCTTCGGGAAAAACTTCATCTCACCTATCTCTTCATTTCCCACAATCTGGCAGTGGTGCGCTATATTTCCGACCGCACCGCCGTCATGCAGAAGGGAAAAATCGTGGAAATCGGTGCTTCCGATGACATTCTGAGCCATCCCGGGGACCCCTATACCCGGGAACTCATAGCGGCTGTGCCTATGATAGGAAAACCCTTCGTACCACCGGACAGAATTATGGAATTGGGGTGATGAGTGAACTGGCGTCCTGGTGGAGCCTGTGGCTGCTGCCCGCTGTCCTGATGTTACAGAAGTCAATCCCCTGACACCACTTGCTCCCCTGCTTGTCAAGTGACACGATTCCCCGCGGGGCGGAGGGGAACCGGCAGGGTCAAACCTGCCAGCCCTCTGAGACCTGGGGCTCCCCCTTTGGTACTGCGTACCACCTTCCCTCCGCAAGCGGTGGGACAATAAGAGCGATGGGAAGAACCTTTTCCCTGCTCCCTGAGCGCTAGCGAACAAACCCTTCTACACATCCTGCGGCGGAGCCGCGCCTCTTTTTCTAAAAATTGCGGCGTCAGCCGCCACCACAACCCTCGGGCCAAAGGCCCGTCAAACTTAAGAACCCTCCGGCCAACGGCCGGTCCATCTTAAGAACCTTTTTCTTCACAACCCTTCTACACAACCTGCCGCCGACAGGCGGCCACAACCCTCGGGGCGCAGCCCCGTCAACCCTCACACCGAAGGTATGTCCAAGGCTGTCCACCTTTCCCTTCATAACCCTTTATATAAGGAGATGCCATCCATGACCATTGATTATGAAAAACTGCTTTCTCTCATCCGTCAGATGATGGATTATTACTCCATCCCCGGCATGGCGCTGGGGATTATCACGCCGGGCAAGGTGCATACGGAAGGCTTTGGCATCCGGGACGGAGCGGGCCATCCTTTTCTGCCGGACACCATCAGCGGCATTGGCTCCTGCAGCAAATCCATGACGGCCTTTGCGGTGATGAGACTGGCAGAGAAGGGACTGCTGGATATCGATGAACCGGTGGCTTCCTATATCCCCGGCTTTGCCCTCTGGGATGAGGCGGCTTCCCGGCAGGTGACGCTTCGGGATATGCTCTGCCACCGGACGGGGGTGGGCGGCCACGACGGAGCCTGGCCGGATAATTCCATTTCCCGTGTGGATTACCTGAAACGGCTGAAGTATCTGGAGCCCAATGCCCCTTTCCGCAGCCTGGCCCAGTACAGCAATGTCATGTACGCCGCCATCGGCGGCATTATGGAAGCGGTTTCGGGAAAGAAATGGGAAACTCTTCTTCGGGAGGAAATTTTCGAGCCTCTGGGGATGGACCGCACTTTCTGCCTTATGGATGAGGCCGCGTCTGATGAAAACTGCGCCATGCCTTTCCGCTGGAATCGGGGCCTTCATGAGATTCCCCGCTGGAACATCGACCAGGCCGGGCCCTGCGGTTCTGTGATGAGCAGCGCTGAAGATATGGTGAAATGGATTTCCCTTCATATGGAAGGGGGAAAGAAAGAGGGAACCTATCTTCTTTCTCCCTCTGATTTCATGGAAATGCACAGGCCCCAGATTCTCATGGATTATCCCCATGTGCGGGGCGGGCGGAGCCTGGGTTATGGCTTCGGCTGGCGGGTGATGGAATACCATGGCACCCTGGTGCAGCAGCACACCGGAAAGATTGAAGGATACAGCGCCTTCCAGTTCTACATTCCTTCTTTATCTTCCGGCGCCGTGTACCTCCAGAATCTTCATGCACCGGACAATCCTTTGATTTTTGCTCTGCAGGGATTCCTGCTGGATGCCTTCCTTGGGCGGGAAGAGGAGGACTGGTATGGCATGTACACGGAAAAAGGAAAATCCCATGCCCCCGAGGATATGTACCATCATCTGGAGTTTGACTGTCTGCCGAAGAGCAGCGCCCGGGGGCCTCTGTCCCATGGCGCAGAAGATTACAGGGGCACCTATTTCCATCCCGGCTACGGCACCTTCCGGGTGACGGAACGGGAAGGGCGCTTCTATCTCCAGGAGCGGGAGGTGAAGGACCGGCCCATGACCCATCTCTATTACGACACCTTCAGCGTGGAGAACGTGAAGGAGGATACGGACCTGTACCGCCTGCCCCTTACGTTTTACGCCGATGATGCCGGAAACATTGCGGGATTTCATCTTCTCATGGAACCGAAGGTTCATCCCCTCTGTTTTAAAAAGGTAGAGATGGTATAATAAAACAGCACAGGATGATATCGCAGGTATGACCTGCGGTATTTTTAATGACAGATAAGGGGATATATATGATAACCTATACCATCAGACAGGGCAGGGCAGAAGACGCAGCGGCGCTGGCGTCAGTGGAGACGGAATGCTTTCCGGCGGCAGAAGCGGCCACGGCAGAGGAAATCGGAGAAAGACTCTCCGTGTATCCCACCCATTTCCTTCTCCTTTACCGGGACGGGAAGCTGGCAGGATTTATTGACGGCATGGTCACTGATGAAAAGGATCTTCGGGATGAAATGTATGAAAAGGCATCCCTCCACAATGAAAAAGGGGCCTGGCAGATGATTTTCGGACTGAATACCATTCCTCCTTTCCGAAGGGAAGGCTGCGCCGGACGGCTCATAGAAGCCTTTAAGAAGCAGGCAGAGAAAGAAGGCCGAAAGGGCATTGTTCTTACCTGCAAGGACAGGCTGGTTCATTACTATGCCCGATTCGGCTTTGAAAATGAAGGGGTTTCCACCTCCACCCACGGCCATGTGGTGTGGTACCAGATGCGGCTCACTTTCTGAATCAAAAGCGCTGATTTGCTATAGAATCTATTTATAAGTACTGAAAAGAAAAACGGATATGCATAGATATCATTGGAAAATTTCCGGTCTCCCGGGGAAATGGGATGATTCTTTTCTTCCATAAGTCCATGCATTATAATAAATGCATATAGATTTTACTATGAATTCCATGGCTTATTTGGGGGTTGTTTTTATGAAACGCTCTATCGTGAAAGGGCTGCTCCTAGCGCTCTGCCTTCTTCCTGCTGCGGCTGGCGCTACGGAGGGAGGAGTCCCCGATAGAAATGAGGACAGGGGCATACAGTTTTCCTCGGCCTTTTCTTCCGTAGAAAAGGGCGGAGAATCGGAATCGACCCTGTATTTCAATGACGGCTTTGGCCGGATGACCGAGTTTCATATGGTATCTGACAATCATGTAATGACGGTGACTATACGGCAGAATATGAGAATCGTGTGGAAAGGCAGCTGCCACGTGAAAAATGATGATTTCTCCGTGGTCCGCAGAGAAGGGGAAGGACATATTTATTTTCTCATCACCATGGGAGAACATACCTATCGCGCCTATCGCGGAGAAATTACCAGAGACGACAGCTGGGATGTGCAGGAAGTCAGAAAGACACTGCCTGTTCATGCTTTAACAGCAGAATAAATGATTTTTGCACCGAAATTGAATATTTCCCCAAATTTTTGACTGGCAGTAGAAATCTGTAGTATAATAAAAACACAATCTGAGTTAAACATCCTATCGTATGCTATTATAAAAGAATTGTTTCAGAGGAACTGGAAAAGAATTTCATTAGCGTTTTAGAGTAAGGTGAGAGTTATGAAAAGACAAATACACTTAAAACCGGAAGATTTAAAAGGAAGCGATAAACTGGGACTGACCTACAACTTGGGGCAGGCCCATAAAATGATGCTTCTCCGCCAGTCTGGCATTATGAAGAAGTTTGGACTGACAGCCCGCCAGTCTCTGATTATCGCCTATTTGTCTACCCATAAAAAGGAAGTGGTTACCCAGAAAACTCTGGAAGACCACCTTCACCTGACGAATCCCACCATTACGGTCATGGTGAAATCCATGATTGAAAAGGGACTGATCCGCAAGGAAAGAATGCCCGATGATGCCAGAAAGTACCGTCTGTTCATGACAGAAAAGGCAAAGCAGGTGGAACAGGCCAGCCAGAAGGCGTCCAAGGATCTGGACGAATCTTTCTACGAAGGCATTCCGGAAAGCGATATGCAGGTGTTCAAAGGTGTGCTCAGCCGCATTATGAAGAACCTGGATATGGGCTGATTCATAAGAAATAAAAAGAACTGTGAGAGAAGGGGCTCACAGTTCTTTTTTTATGGCATGGGCCGGGGCGAAAAGCTCCGCCTGCCCCTGGGGCGGCAAGGGAGATGATGCTCTATGCCGTCCCGGCTTAGCCTATTTCAGCCGTATGATTCTATCTGCAAAGGCACGGAAAAGGGGGTCCATGACACCGCCTTCCATATTTTCCGGATGCCACTGCACAGCAGCAACCAGTTCATTATCCCGGCTCTCCACGGCTTCGATGATGCCGTCCCTGGCACGGGCGGCTTCCCTCAGGGAAGGAGCCAGTTTCTTGATGCCCTCTCGGTGCCGGGAGTTTACATAGAGGCCGTCACCCAGAATATCATGGAGACGGCTTTCCTTATTGATTTCCACATAATGAGTGGCTATGTTTCCCGGTGCCTTCTGCATGTGCTGGATGAAAGCCTTGGGGTTCTGGGAGGGCATGTCCTGCCAGAGCGTGCCGCCCAGGGCCACGTTCAGAATCTGCATGCCCCGGCAGATGCCAAGGATGGGCTTTCCCATTTTCAGGCAGGCCTTGATGAGCCTGATCTCAAAGATATCCCTTTTTTCATAGGTGGGTCCGATGCACCACAGCGGTTCTTCTCCGTAGAAGCGAGGCGACGGATTGGGGCCTCCGGGAATCACCAGGGCGTCAAAGGTTTCCACAAACTCTTCGGGATCCGCATAGTCGTCATAAGCCAGAATCACAGGCAGAATGCCTGCTTTTCCCAGGGCATTTAAAAGAGGCCGGGGCGCATAGTCCGCCATTTTCTGGTTTATGGGCTTCATGTCTGCCAGAAGGGTGTCGGCGGTGACCGCAGCGATTGGTTTTTTCAAGATGAATTCCTCCTTTTGGAAATCTGTTTCCTACATCATACCATGAAAGGGGAAATAGGGTGAGAGGGAGAGTTTCTAGTTTCAGCTTGACGGGGCGCCACTGTCGGTGTGGCTGTCCGCTGTCCGCATAACTCAAAAAGCCAACCCGCGGCGCTGACTTCTTATGGACAAGTCCCTTTGGGGCTTGAGGGTTTAGGCGCCTCTCGGCGCGGTCGGGATCGGGACCGGGACCTGGGCGGTGCTTTCCAGTATTCCCGAAGGTTGACACGCCCTTACGGGCGTGAGGGTTG
>ERZ1023848.315-NODE-315-length-17372-cov-14.505573_pt1 | contig 17372 bp, 15 predicted proteins | sample MGYA00380385_ERZ1023848 | MGnify/ENA primary metagenome ERZ1023848 (study PRJEB33179, sample SAMN07449069) | human gut metagenome | biome: Human-gut; feature: Human associated habitat; material: Faeces | host: Homo sapiens | place: India:Kasaragod | collected...
GAAAGGGTGAACCATCAAGGCGATGAATTATACACCAGGTGATTTAGCGCTTACCAAGTTTCTAATCTGTTTCCTAATTTTCACCATATACACTGCCTCCTCTTTTAAAATGGAATTTCTTCATCAAACTGTTGTGGCGGATCATCCTCATTTTCACCTTTCATGAAAGAATCAATGATATACCTAAATTCCTGCTTTACTTTGGGATGCTTTGTATTTTCAGCCACTGCTGCATAAAGGTTGTTAATGAACTCTGCCAGCTTAGAATCACCATGGTCACTGCACAGATATTGCGGTTCTTGTCCCGGTATGCTCATCCACACCTCTTTTGCAAAGGCATCCTGGTCATTAGTACGATATACACTCTTAGAAATATTCATGAGATGCAAGTAGGCTCCATTCTTTAACCTCAATTCGAAGCAATCCCCATGAATCGAAGTATGAACACCGAACGAATTTGAAACAAATACGACTCTTGAAACCTCTTCCGGGTACTCGCTCTCTCCCTCTTCATAGAAACGATGGAAATCAAATAATGGATGATTCGTAATACCATTCTGATCCGTTTCCATGTTGTTCAAACTTTCTGCTGACACTCTTTCCCAGGCTAATAAATCATGAACCGTATCGTGTTCCAACTTTTCCAAAAATGATATTAAATATCGTTCTGTAGGTGTGAGCGAAGATATATCTACTTTCAAAAGAGTATCGATACTAACATGGAGTACTTTTGCTATATTCATGATGAAATCAATGCCTGGCCGACTTCCACCGTCCTTGCTAGTTCTAGATATATATCCGGCGCTGACGCCTGCTTCACTTTCCACCTCACCAATTTTCCGGTTCTCGCTTTTTATTAGGAAGTCAATGTTGTCAAACAGTATCTTAGGATTGAACTGTTCCGTCATTTTTATCACTCCTTCTTCTAATATATGTAAATAGTATCATATTTTTACTTACACGTCAATATTTAAAATGCATTGATTTGTAGGTCAAGTATTTTGTTATGTCGACCTTTTCTTGAACTTCATGATTTACCACGTAGTCATCCTCTACGGCAGTAACGATAAAAAGCTATCGTTACTGCCGTATTCTTGTTGCCATCCTTTTCTTCTCCTTTGCCTTAAGGTCACTCCCCTATTTCCAAGCACAAAAAAAGCCGGCTATCTGCCGACGTTTGCCAAGACCTCGCTATATATGGACTTTTCTGCTATGCACACCGTTCCCAATATTGTATCAATCCCAAGCATCTTTGCTCGGCCATGCGCTCGCCGAGGTGCGGCTCGATGCGGTCGGCCATGAAGTCGGTGACGGCGCGCGGCGTGTAGAATTCCCCGGCGCGGCCGGCCGACTGGAGCTCTTTGAGGATGGTCTCGTAGATGTCGCCGAGGGCATGCATGTTGTCGTAGCTCTCGAGATCGATATCGTCGATGACGTTGATGACCTGACGCAGCAGGACGCCGTCCTTCATGTACTGGTTCGTCTCTTCGAACATCGTCTTGACGATGCGCTTCTTCTTGGGCATGTCGGGCGTGATGGAGAGATTCTTGAGCACGGTGAAGAGTTCGTTGACGAACTCGAGGAGCTCCTCGCCGGTGTAAGCCGTGCCCGTGCCGTCGTCGTGGGCCCAGTTCTGCCAGCGGTAGGGCTCAGGGATGATGGACTTATAGTCGTCTTCATCCATCTCCCAGTCCTCCTCCTTGGCATCGTAGACCTTGAGGAAGAGTGCCCAGATGATCTGCTCAATGCGCTGGGCGTCGCCGTTGATGCCGGGGTCGTTTCGCATGATGTCTTGGAGCCGTTTTACGAGTCCGCCTAGATTTGTTGCCATATTGTCTTAACCTGCCTTGTATAGTTCTTGTTCTAGGGCGCGCACGGCTTCTTCGTAGCCTTTCTTGCCGTTGAAGAGCTTGCCGATGTGCCCGGGGGTGCCAAATTTCTGGAAGTCCTTCATGCGCAGCACGTCGGTCTTCTCGATGTTCTTGATGCCGAGGTCCTTGTAACTCTCGAGCAGTGTCTCGAGGACGGCGCGCGCGGCGCCGCTGTAGCGGCTCAAAAAGTCGCGCCGCTTGACGCCCTCGGCACGCTCGCGGCGCGTCAGGGGCTTCTGGTCGTAGGCGACGTGACAGATGAAGTCGAAGTCGTCGACATCGTCCATCTTCATCGCGTGCTTGAGCTTGTCGAGGTCGACGCCGCGCTTTGCGAGGGCGTCGGCGATGGCCTGCTTCTTCTCGGCGGCATTCCACTCGTGGATGAAGCGGTGGAGATTGCCGAACTGCTCGAGGATGTTCTCCTTCGTGTAGTCGATTACGTTCTCCTGCTTCAGCAGCTTGCCATCCGTATCGTAGACGGCGATCGTCTCCTGTACGGTGTAGACCTTGCAGCCGTCGGCGCGCACGAAGGGCTTGACGGCGGGCTCGCCGCCTCCGCCGCCGCCTTTCCCGCCGCGGCCAGTCGGCTTGCTCTCCCCCTTGCCCTCATCGAAGCGGGGGTCCTCGATGAGGGGGCCGTCCCAGTCGGGGTCGACGAAGAGGCGCGTGACGCCGCGGAAGTCCATGATGACGAAGCTGCGCTTGCCCTCGTCGTAGCGCAGGCGCGTGCCGCGGCCGATGATCTGCTTGAACATCGTCATCGAGGTGATGTTCTCGTCGAGGACGATGAGCCGCACCATCTTGCAGTCGACGCCGGTCGAGAGCAGCTGAGACGTCGTCGCGACGACGGGCGTCGGCGAGGCGACGGAGATGAAGTAGCCGAGCTGACTCTTGCCATAGGGATCACTGCCCGTGATGCGCACGACGTAGTTGGGATATTTCTTCATCATGTCGGCGTTCTGCTGGGCGAGCGCGTGGCGCATGCGCTCCGCGGCGGCCTCGTCGGCACAGAAGACGATGGTCTTGGCCATGCGGTCGGTGTGAAGCAGATAGCTGGTGATGCGCGCCGCGACCTCGCGGATGCGGTCCTCGAGCACGATATTGTAGTCGTAGTCCGTGTTGTTGTAGACGCGGTCCTCGATCTCCCTGCCGAAGAAATCGCGCTGTCCCTTGCACGGGCGCCAGCCCGCGCCGATGTTCGTCTGCACATTGATGACGCGGAACGGCGCGAGGAAGCCGTCGTCGATGCCCTGCCGCAGGCTGTAGGTGTAGACGGGCTCGCCGAAGTAGTCGATGTTCGAGACGTAGGCCGTCTCCTTCGGCGTGGCCGTCATGCCGATCTGGATGGCCGTGTTGAAGTAGTCGAGAATCTTGCGCCAGCGACTGTCGGCCTTGGCCGAGCCGCGGTGGCACTCGTCGACGACGATGAGGTCGAAGAAGTCGGGCCGGAAGAGCTCACGGAAACGCTCTTCGTCGTTCTCGCCGAAGAGCTGCTGGTAGAGCGAGAAGTAGACCTCGTACGACGTGATGGTCGTGCGGTCGTCGGATGCGTAGTTGACCTTGTGGATGACACCTGCGAGCGGTCGGAAATCCTGCTGGATCGACTGGTCGACGAGGATGTTGCGGTCGGCGAGGTAGAGGATCTTCTTCCCGAGGCCCGCTTTGCGCAGCCGGTAGATGATTTGGAAGGCCGTGTACGTCTTGCCCGTGCCCGTCGCCATGACGAGCAGCAGGCGCTTCTGTCCGCGTGCAATCGCATCGAGCGTGCGGTCGACCGCGACACGCTGATAGTAGCGCGGCGCAAACGTGCCCTCCGACACATAGAAAGGCTGCTCGATGACCCTGACCTGCTCCTCCGTCAGATGGCCTTCCTCCTTGAACCGTGCGATGAGCTCGGCAGGCGTCGGGAACGCATCGAGCGAGAGCTCGCACTCGATGCCCGTCAGGAAGTCGTACTCGACGAAGCCGTCACCATTCGAGCTGTAGGCGAACGGGAGGTCCATCATCTGGGCATACGCCTTGGCCTGCTGCATACCAAACGAAATCGTATGATTATTGTCCTTCGCCTCGACGACAGCCAGCGGATGGCCCGACTCTGTGTAGAGCACATAATCGGCGAACTTCGGCCGCTCACGCGCCTCCATATTCCCCTTGATGTTGACCCGCCCCGCCGTGATCGCCAGCTCCATGCGGATGTCCGACGCCGGCCAGACCCGCTCCAGCGCCGGCGTGATGTAGCGATGCTTGATATCTTCCTCCGATAAGAGAGACTTGTCCGTTTCCATATGATCACCACCAAACCATTCGTAATTTCTTAGATTCATTATACCATCATCAAGGAGTCCGCTGTAGTAGTCGGACACATCTTCTCAATCAGTCGGACTGCCCCCGACTGCTGCGACAATCCGACTGAAAAAGTCCAGCGCTGGACTTGTCATGGCAACTGAGTCACAAGACAAGCGCGGCAAAGCGTGCTAGAATACAGTACAGGAGAGATTTCACTGCTAACGATGAAATCGAAAAGTCGCCCCGGTTGAGCAGAACCGGGGCGATTTTTGGTCGTTGAGAAAAATTTTCAAATTTACACTTGATATTCATTCTCAAGTGTGCTATATTCTATGTAGGCTTTCGTTAGCAGCTTCTTCCAAGAAGCATGCAACTCTCCTAAGATATTATACACAGCAAAGATCCCGGCGTACTGCTCATGCGCCGGGATTTTTGTGTCTGCGAGCATAGTCGGACTGACTTCACAAGAGGATGCCTGCTTCACTCGTGATATTCCGCGAGCTCGACGAGATTCCCGTCGGGGTCTCTGAGGTAGATGCTCCGCATTGCGCCGCACGCGCCATGCCGTCGCACTGGCCCGAGCTCGATTGGATAGCCCTTGCGCTCGATTTCCGCTTTCGCCTTGTCCAGGCTCCCATCGAGGATCAGGCACAAGTCGAGGCTGCCATAAGTCGGATGCTCCGCGGCGGGGAGGAACTCGGCCTTTCTCGTGTGGATGTTGAACTTCTGACTGCCGAAGCGGACGGCATAGCGGCCGTTCCTCTGGTCGAGCTCCATGCCGAGGATGTCAACATAGAAATGCAGGCATGCCTTGAGGTCCTGCGTCGTGATGACGATGTGGTCGATATTCTTGAACTTCATTTCCATCGCGCTCCTACGTTCATTTTGTCAACCGGTAGCTGTCTTCAATCCACTGTATGATGGCTTCATCCGTCTGGGTGTCGTCCAGTACGACGGAAATCCATGTCTTGTGGTTCATGTGGTAGGCGGGATAGACGCCGGGCAGCTGGTGGAGGGCTTCTCCGTGCTCGGACTGTATCTTCAGGTTGATGGCGTCGACGAGAGCGGGGTTGCCGTCTTTGTCGAGCACGGCGCGCTTCACGCGCATGATCAGGGCGAACCACTTGCGGTTGGACGTATGGCGGAATACGCCGTACGCCTGATAGCGCGCTTCTTTCTCCCACGGGAAGTCCGGCTCGACCTGAAAGCGCTCGAGGATGCACTGCATCAGGCGGTTGGCCTGGTCGGACGCGAACAGCACCTCCTGACAGCAGGCCGCGGCAATCTCTTCGAGCAGCTGCGCATAGGCCGCGCGGACCGTGTTGACGTACGCGCCCGTGGCATTCTTCTGGCGCAGCTGGTAGTAGTCATCCTGAGAAATCGCGTCGATCACGCGCCCCGTGACCGCGCCCTTCTCCGTCACCGACAGAACCGCCTTGAAGTCGCCATCGAGAAAACTCCGCTCGAGCACATAGCCATCCCCGACTGGACGGAAGCCAAAAGCACGCATCTTTTCCGGCACCCACCGCTTCCGCGCAAAAACGCTTTCTTCGATTGTTTCCATGATAACTCCTTCTATGAGAAAACGAAAAGGTCTTCCACGCTAGTCGCCGTAGAAGACCTTTTACTCCATAACTAGAAATACTGCTCAACCCATGATATACTGATATCGGCCGCAGGCGTGTCCACGCCCCTCTGGAAGGAGGTAGAGCCCATGACGAGATATCAGTTTGCCATGTTTATACTGGCAGTACTGCAAGTTCTGATTGGCGTTGCTACCTTGCTGAGATAGAGCAACGCCAAATGACGTTTTTCTAGCCAGAAGGGAGTGGTGACGTAGCCGTCAGTTCCTTTCAAGCAATTACAAGAGGGTGCTGGACGCTACCGACGTCTGCGGCTCTCTTTCTATCCCGATTTTATCACACTATGCAGAAGTTTACAACTGAACCATCATGGATTTCATCCGACTGCTACAACAGTCCGACTGAAAAAGTCCAGCGCTGGACTTTTTCAACGTATTAGAAGATGATATATGATGATATATTATGGAAATAGAGCCCCCCAGAGGTTGCAACTCTGGGGGGTTCTATAGTCGATGCAAAGATGCTTGTATCCTTTTGCCTACGTATATCATAACGCAATGATTGCTGGCACGTCAAGCGCCTCTCTCTGTCGTCTGCGTCTGATTCCTTTAGATAACGACACTTCTGTCAATCGAAGTGTCAAAATGAGTGTCAAAATTTTTCCATTTGTAAAAGCCGAACTTCTGTTGATTTTATTCGGTTCCTATGCTATCATTAAAAGCAACAGAACAATTCGCATGAAGATATGCGAGACATGAAGATGTAAAAAGGGCTCTTCGGTACTGGTAATACCAAAGAGCCCACTATATCACAGCTCACATCGAGTCTAGGAAACTCGGTATGATGCACTCATCGGACTCAGCCTCCGATAAGTTAACTGCAACTTTCATATCTCTATTGTATCAAAGATATTTTCGGATATCAAGAGATAGTCGGTATGAATTTTTTCCCCAGCCCCCTGGCTCGCATCTAGGAGTCGGGTGGCTCGGGATGGGATGGCATCCTCTCGGTTTTGCTCACGTTTGCGCGAGCGGACGAGGCGAAGTCACTTCCCGCAGCATCTTATCTGAATACGAGGGTCTGCCCGATGAGGGCAGGCCTTTTTTGATGCGCCATGAGGCGTGGGATTTGGATGAGCAGTCGGGAGGTGATCGCATGGGGAAGTCGGCTCAGCAGTATTTCAGTAACCAGGAGGACAGTCAGGCGAAGTCGGCCTATCTGCAGGCGCAGTATCCGGAAGTCAAGCCGCTCGCCTTCTACGATGCGGTCCTTGGCGCGGCGGACGCCGACTTCCCGCTCTGCGTGGCGCTTTCAGAAGCATCCGAGGGCCATCACCTGGCGAACTACGCGGATGCGGAGGAAATGCTCGAAGAATCTTGGTGGCGGTCGGACTCGTTCGTCTATCCGGCAAAGTATTACAATGCCTATCCGAAGCAGAAGCTCATGCACGAGCTGCGCTGTCTCTACATCGACCTCGACAAGGTCGACGCGAAGAGCCTGCGCCGCCTCTGCCAGAAGGGGTTCTACGGCCAGCGCCCGACGTATCTCGTCAACTCGGGCAATGGCGTGCACCTCGTCTACGTGCTGACGCAGCCGCTCGCGGCCTACCACTGGGCCAAAGACCTGCTGCGCGAGATGCACAGCGGCCTGCTCCGCTTCTTCCGCAAGCATCGTTTCGCGGCGGATCTCGGCACAGGCCTCTCGCATGCCTACCGCATCGTCGGCAGCCTGACGAAGCTCGGGCAGACGTGCCGTGCCTACCGCGTCGGCAAGTGCGTGGAAGTCGGACAGCTGGCCGCATCGCTCGGCATCTGCTGGCAGCGCCCCGCAAGCAAGTCCGGTAAAGTGTCGTACAACTATAAAGAAAAACAGCCGCGCCAGGGCAGTCCGGCCCGCTGCGGCTTCTACGATTATCTCGTGCACATGATCGAGGCGCGCACGCAGGAAGGCCATCGCTACAGTTCGCTCTTCGCGCTCGCCTGCGTCGGCCACAAGTGCCATCGGGCCGTCGAGGGCGTCCTCGAGGATGCCGTACGCCTTGCCTCCAAGCTCGGCCTTCCGAAGCATGAAGCGGAGCACGCCGTCGCAGCCTGCAACCCCGAGAAAGCGCAAACCGTGCGCGCCGCGACGCTCGAAGGCTGGCTCGGCTGGTCCTTCGACCGCAAGACAAAGCGAAACGGCCGCACGCGCGCCGAGCACCTTGCCGAAATTGCCGAGCGCCGCACGGCGGCAAGCCGCCGCCGCGTCACGAACTACCTCGAACGCCACCCCAAGGCCACCCATCTCAGAGATCGCCCGCACCCTCGCCATGGGCCGCAAGACCGTCGCCAAGTACTTCCACGAGTGGCTCACGGCCCTGCGCGACAAAGTCGTCCAGCAGGCAAAGGCCATGCTTAATGCGAGCCAACCCGCCGACACTAAAGCAGCCGATACGGTAACGACGGTCACGACTGCCAAGCCGTCCGACGGCCGGGGCCGTCGTGCCTTCCTCGCCTTTTGCACCCAGATGCGTCATTCATTGCGTCATTACCTGCCCCTAAGGGCGAGCTCTGCTCCGCGCAGTGCGCAGGAAGAGGAGAAGGGCATAAAGAAAGCCGACTTCCGGAGACCAGCAAGCCCATTCGAAGATGCCCATCCATGCTCTCTGCAGCCAGATTAGGAATCCCCGCCTCCCTGTGAGAAAAGCAGCTCCGCGGCGGGCCACTTCGCATGCGCACGATTGCCATGTTTGCATGGCGAGTTGCCAGCCGGACGACCATGCGGCGGCAGGATTTACGCGTAGCTCGTCGAAGCGAAATGATAGGGAAAGATTGATCAAAACATCGAAGGAGATAAAACTATGGAATCAGGGAAGAATCGTTGGACGATTGACATCTCGGACCGGGATAGCGATGCTGCGGTAGCGCGCATCAATGCGGAGCTGGCCGACATCTTTGCACGGCGTGGGGATACGCAGGCGGTCTATGTGACGTTTGACTTTGAGTTCTCGGCGTACTTCTACAACGTCGCGAAGATGACGCTGCTGCCGCACCGCGGCCTTGGCTTAGAGGACAAGGCAGGCAAGCCGGTCGGTGTCATCTTCATCGAAGCGGATATGGACGTGATGAAGCTCCACGAGTACCAGGGGGCCGAAGGCATCGCTATTGATTTCTTTAAGCCGAAAGAAGTAGAAGCAGGTGTAGAGGCAGTGCCTTTGCGATAGAGCAGATTTGCTAGTCCGACAGTCGGCAGTACAACAACTGCCCGACTGAAAAAGTCCAGCGCTGGACTTTTTGGCATACAGCAAGGCCCCGACTGATGGGAGAGTCAGTCGGGGCCTTGCTTTTCGCATTTTACGTTCGTTTTATGCTTGCATCATCTTCTTGCACCACGCCTGCGAATGGCGGATGAAGCACTGCAGGTTGTCGGACAGCGGGATGTCTTTCTTGTGTATAAGGGCGACGTTCCAGTGCGGATGCTCGTGAAAGGGGATGCAGTGCAAGGTCGGGTCGCTCATATCGTGGAAGATGAAGTCCATCGAGGCGGTGTTGCCCTTGTGCTCCTTGCAGAGCTTGTAGCAGAGGCTGAAGCCGCTCGTGTTGAAGTAGACATCGAGATTGGCGTTTTCTCGGCGACAGGTCTCGGCCATGATCTGGTGGATGAGGAAGTTTCCGTTCTCAATGATCATGGGCTCAGCGGCGATGTCACGGACAGACACCTCCGAACAGTCATAGAAGCGGCTGCCTGGATGCGTGATGAAGAAGATCTCGCGCGAAAAGAGTGGAATGTAGGCAAGCTCATCCCGTTCATGCAGGTACGGCATGAGTCCGACATCATATTTCTCGTTGAGGACGTTCTCCTCGATGTAGCTGTCGGGGAACTCCATGTAGTCGAGATGAACCGTCGGACAGTGTTTGACGAAGATGCGGATGAACTCCGGCGACAGGAAACGCAGGATGCCGTAGGCCGATACCATGCGCAAGAAGCCTTCATTCTGCAGGCGCAGCTCAGTAATCTCGCGAGAGGTGTCATCGAACTCTGCCACCATACGTTGGGCATGCTCGTAAAAGACTTTGCCGTACTCCGTCGGCACGACGCCCTTCTGCGAGCGGAAAAGCAGCGGCGCGCCGAGCTCCTCCTCCATGCGCTTGACCTCTTTGCTGACAGCCTGCGGTGTCATGAAGAACGACTGCGCCGCCGCTGAGATGCTGTGCTGTTCGCAAATTTTCAAGAAACATACCATATCGCGGATATTCACGACTACACCTCCCAATTGAGTCCCTGACCACAAAAGAGGCGACCTTCTCCAAGGCCGCCTCTTTGCTATCTCCATGATAGGAAAGGAGCATGTGTTTTGTCAAGCAGGACCAGCATCATTTGTCGTCTTCTGCTGCAAACGGCTGCATCTCCTCGTAAGAAATCGTCTTCTGCTTGCCGTCACCGAAGAAGCGCACAACCGGATTCGGATTACGGTTGAAGTTCATGCTGAGGCTCTGGTTGCTGTAATGGCCAGCCGGGTCCATCAGGTACTTGTAGTCGATGATCTTCTCGAGGTCAATCTCGGCGATGGCGAGCCCTTCCTTGCCGGACGGGACGTAATCGCTGATGGGATTGCCGTCCGGCCCGATGATGGCGGTATGGCCCTGCTTGAGGGTCTTGAAGTAAGCGAGGCGGTCTTCCTCGAGGTTGCCGTTCTCATCGGTGCAGAGCATCGTGTAAGTGCGGTCATCGTAGACAGAGCTCGTCATGAGCACGAACGTCTGCGTCTGGATGGCGTAGGCGCGGCTGGCGATGTCATCGTCGTAGTAGCCCGGCCACGAAGCGACATGGACCTGCTCGTTCTGCCCATTCATTGCGCAGATGTCGAGCGGCACATCGTGCTCCCAGCACTGGCAGCCGCCTAGGTTGCCGAGCTCCGTCTCGAAGACCGGCATCATACTGCCCTGACCGTCGCCCCAGACAAGGCGCTCTGCCACAGAGACGCGCATCTTGCGGTGCTTGCCCATGAAATTGCCCTTGTTATCAAACCAGAACTGCGTCAGATAAAGCGAGCCGCCGTCTTTCTCGGAGCCACCCATGCAGACGAAGATGTCATTGTCGCGTGCTGCCTGGCTGATCTTCGCCATGGCACTGCTCGGGCATTCGACTGCATTGAGGTAGAGCTTGTGGTAGAAGCGCGGCACATAGTCGAGCGCACGCCCCAGGAAAGCGAACCACGGGTAGCCTGGCAGGTAGCCTTCCGGAAAGCCGATGAGCTTGACGCCCTGATCTGCAGCCTCCTTGATGAAGCCGATGGCCTTGTCCACCGATGCATCGAGATCAAGATAAACAGGGGCTGCCTGGACAGCTGCCACTTTATACTTTGGATACTTCGCCATGATGAATTCCTCCTTCACCAACTCCACGACTTGTCAGACTCCCGGGAAACGAAAAAGGCACCAAGGAGATTCTTGCATCTCTTTGGCGCCTTTGCCTTTCGTTGCTTTTATGATACCGCAGGCAGGCTGAGAAGAAAAGCAACGAGTTCTTGACGGGTATCAACTGCACGTTGATGGAAAAATTGTTTTTTGACCGCGCTACCGCCGCGCGTCTGACCGCTCATATCGAGGGCACAAAGATTCTTTGCGTCGCTAGAAAAAACAGAGAAGATGTGGTACAATCGAGATAGAAAAGCGGCCGATGTTCGCGTGTCGGATCCGCCGTTCGTTAAAAACTTGGGACGTTCCGATTTTGCAAAGTGTCAGTCAGCTGCTATTTCAGCAGAGCCAGGAGCGCCGCGAGCAACTGCAAAGAAGCCAGCACAAGTGCTACTTTCTCGTAAGTCGTCATGGGCATCACCTCCCCGTGAATGGGGAACCGACCATCGACCGCCGAGAACAGTATAACATGTCGCTGGCCTTTTTGCATTCACCGATTACTGGATTCGCACGCTCTCTACAACCGCGTCGTGCGGTTCCAGTAGTCCGACTGTCGGACTGTCCGACTTTCAGGCCGACTCCCAAAACGTCCAGCACTGGACTTTTTGACATACAGCAACGCCCCGACTGACAGACGGATGATCCGTCGGGGCGTTGTTTTTGATTTTCATGCTCCCGCCACCGTCCAGAACCACTCCTGTGAAGTCGCTCTAATCGCGGGGGAAATTTTTTTGCCACACCTATTGACTTAAAGTGAACTTTAAGACTTATGCTAGATGCAAGAAAGCAATCATAGTAACGAAAAGGAGTGGCAACTATGAAGAAGAATCTCGTGAAGAAAGTATTGCTGTCGGCGCTGCTTGGTGCTACGTTCATGGTGGGGACGGATGCTGGTGCCTTCGGCGGGCCCGTCGAAGGCACCAGCTGAGACGATCGATGCGGCCAAGCTGTCACAGAATTGGGACAAGACATTCCCTGTCAATGACAAGGTGGCGCACAAGAAGGTCACGTTCCACAACCGCTACGGCATCACGCTGGTCGGTGATCTCTACACGCCGAAGGTAGCAAAGGAGGCAAACGCACAGGATAAGATGGCCGCCATCGCAGTGGCTGGCCCTTATGGCGCGGTCAAGGAGCAGGTCTCGGGCCGCTATGCGCAGGAATTGGCGGCTCGCGGCTTTGTCACACTGGCCTTTGATCCGTCGTTCACGGGCGAGAGTGCTGGTGAGCCGCGCAACACAACCTCGCCGGACATCAACACGGAGGACTTCTCGGCGGCCGTCGATTACCTCTCCACGCGGGACAACATCGACCCGGAGAAGATCGGCATTCTCGGCATCTGCGGCTGGGGTGGCTTTGCCCTGAATGACGCCGCTATGGATGCGCGCGTCAAGGCGACGGTCACGTCGACCATGTACGACATGAGCCGCGTCATCGCGAACGGCTATTTCGACTACAACAAGGATGAGGCGACGATCAAAAAGGAGCGCAAAGAAGCGCGCAAGGCCATCAGCGCCCAGCGTACGGAGGACTACCGCACGGGCACCTACAAGATGGCCGGCGGCGTCCCGACGGAAGTGACGGCCGACACGCCGCAGTTCGTCAAGGACTACCACGACTACTATCAGGAGAAGCGCGGCTACAGCCCCCGCTCCTTCGGCTCCACGACGGGCGCGACGCTGAGTTCCCTGCTCGACTTCATGAACATGCCGCTGCTCGCCCGCGCCGATGAGATTGACAGCGCCGTCCTGATGATCCACGGCGAGAAGGCGCACTCGCGCTACTTCAGCGAGGACGCCTTCAAGAAGCTCAAAGGCGACAACAAAGAGCTGCTGATCGTCCCCGGTGCCGTCCACACCGACCTCTACTACAAGATGGATGTCATCCCCTTCGACAAGATTGAGGCCTTCTACCACAAATACATCAAGTAAAGACAGGAATCAGAAAGGATGAGACGCATGGCGTACACGATTGCTCAGGCTGCGGAGATGACGGGGCTGAGCCCGTCTGCCATCCGCTATTACGACAAGGAAGGGCTGCTTCCTCAGGTGGAGCGCAAGAACGGCATCCGCATCTTCCATGACATGGATATCCGCTGGCTGCACCTGCTGACCTGCCTGAAGAACACGGGCATGCCCATCAAGCGCATCCGCGAATATGCCGAGATGGCCCAGCGCGGCGATGAGACACTGAAAGAGCGCCAGGCCCTCATCGAAGAGCAGCGCCGCTTCGTCCAGGACCAGATCGACCAGCTGATGTTCTACATGCAAGAGCTGGACTTCAAGGAGTGGTACTACAAAAAAGCTCTGGCGCTCGGCTCGGAGAGCAAGCTGGACCTCAACGACTACGAGCGGGAGACCGGCAAAAAAGTGCCTGACGACCCCAATCTCTAAGATTCTCTTGCAGTCCGATTGCATTATCATCGGACTGCGCCCCCCTGACCGGTTCTCGTACCATGCTTTTGCGTACGGGAAACTGGCAGGGGCTTTTTTATGGTGGGCTGTCAAAACAATTCGATTATACGTTCTGCGCTGTATCATGGTATAATAGGGTTCATGAAAGTTACTATCCATGCCAAGAGCTGGCCGCTCTCGGCATGAGACTGGGCACGGTGCCATAGGGGCACTGGCGGAGAGGACTATCTATGCGACGCAGCATCATCACTACCATCGTCTTTGTCGTAGGTATGACGGTGTACCTATTGCTCCTCGAGCATGTCGTGGAGAACCAGCAGGCCATGCAGCGCGAAGAGTGCGCGCAGGCCGCTCAGATCTATGCAGACGAGCTGGAGAAGGACTTCAATACGAGCAGCTCGGTGACCGAGACGCTGGCCTACATGATCGCCGACACGGGGACGGTCCCCGCGCACTTCGCGGACGTCGCCAAGGACATGATGGCGACGCGGCCCTATGTCGCGAGCATCCAGCTGGCGCCGCAGGGCCGCGTGACGGACATCTATCCCAGCGATGCGGCAGGCGCGGGGAAAGTGAACCTCTACTCCCCGCCCGACCGTCTGGAGAGCCTCCGTTACAGCCGCGACACGGGCATAGCGACCATGCAGGGCCCATTCAACCTGGCGGATGACTATCAGGCGATTGCCCTGCACCAGCCGATCTACCTGACGGATGCCGCTGGCAACCGCACATTCTGGGGCTTCGCGATTGCCGTCCTCAAGGTACCGGATGTCTTTGACTCGACGGTGACCGACCTCCAAGAGACGCGCCACGCCTACCGCATCTCCAAGACGGCGCCGGGCCGCGACGACTACGATATCGTTCTCGACTCCGACAATCTCCCCGAGCAGCTGGAGAAAAAGGTCTTTTCCTACGGCGGCTGCAAGTGGATGCTCGAAGTCGCCCCGGCAGATGGTTGGCACATCCCGCTTCCTCTGGCCGTCACGCTCGCCGTCGGACTGCTGCTCGTCTTCGTCCTGACCTTCCTGACACATGTACTCGTCACGCTGTAGAACCGCCGCCAGTACCTGCGCCAGCTGGCCGACACCGACGTCCTGACCGGCCTCTACAACCGCCAGGGCTTTGATACCGCCGTGGACGCCTACCTTGACCGCTACCCGAAGGCCAAGGCCGTCGGCATCATGATCGACATCGACGACTTCAAGCGCATCAACGACCTCTACAGCCACGACGCCGGCGACGCCGCTTTGCGCAGCATGGCCTGCAGTCTCAGCGAGACCTTCCAGCATCCCGCCATCCTCGGGCGCAACGGCGGCGACGAGTTTTGCATCTTCCTGCCGGACTGCACGGCAGCAGAAGTCGCCCCATTGCTGCGCAAATTCTCCGCACGCCTGCAGAGCTTCAGCTATGAGGGCCACGCACACACCTACACGATCTCGATGGGATACGCCACCTACCCCGAGCAGGGCAGCTCCCACGCCGAGCTCTTCCGCTGTGCTGATGCCGCGCTCTACGCCGTGAAGCTCCGCGGCAAGAACGGCGTCCTCCCGTATACCCCGCACATCAGCAAGGAAGACCGCAGCCAGCTGGCTTTCGGCCTCAAGGACATCATCCTACACTTCCCCGGCGCTATCCTCATCTACAAGGCCACGGGCAAAGAAGAGATTCTCTTCGCTAACCTCGAGCTCATCCAGCTCTTCGACTGCACGACGCTCGAGGAGTTCCAGCAGCATACCGGCGGCACCTTCCGCGGCATCGTCCCCCCCGACGAATACGACGCCGTCGAGCAGAGCATCTGGGAGCAGATCAGGAGGCCAGGCAGCGAGGGCAACGACGCCGTCCGCTACCGCATCCGCATCAAGACCGGCAACGTCAAGAACATCCTCGACAAAGGCCGCCTCGTCGACACCGACGTCTACGGGCAGATCTTCTACGTGCTGCTGATCGACGAGAGCAACTGGTGACCGCATTTTTTTCATCAGTTCCGCGCTGAAAAGGCCGCGTCTCCCTTCCGGGAACCATAGCACCGCAAAATTTTCAGAGGTACAGATAGCAAGAAAGGCTCTGGAGGCCACGCAACAATGCGTGGTTCCAGAGCCTTTTTCGTGGAGCCGCTATCCGCGCCGCTCCATGCGGTGACACCAGATGGCGTCGACGAGCAATAGGATGGCGACGAAGAAGAACATATGCCGCAGTCCGAAGAAGGCAGCGAGATGCCCGCCGAGGAACGCGCCCGAGAACATGCCAATGAACTGGAACGACTGGTTAAAGCCGTAGATACGACCCATGCAAGAAGACGGTGCAAGCTGGCGGATGAGGTTGTTGATGGAGGGCATGAGGCCCGCGACAGCGATACCGTGCACGAAGCGCAGCAGGGCGAGCTGCCACGGTGCCGTCACGAAGCCTTGCGGGATGGAGACAAGCCCTGCGAGCAACAGGCAGGCCGGCAGCACGCGGTTCGAGCCGACACGGTCGGAGATGTGGCCGAGCCGCGAGGCAAACAGCATGCTCGCAAAGCCCGAACTCGAGAAAACGGCACCTGCAATCACAGCGAGGTGGTCTGTCGTCGGCGCAAGCTCCTTGACATAGACCGTCAGGATTGGCTGGATACAGGTCAGCGAGAACTGCATGATGAGCGTCGTCAGGAATAGTCCGACAATCGCGCCGCGATGCGGCAGAGCGGCAAACATCTCGCGCAATCCGACACTTGCCGTTTGCTTAACCGGTCGATGCGTCTCGCGGACACGCGTCAGTGCAAGGCAGCCGAGCAGGCAGAGCGTGCCGATGAGCAGGAAGCTCTGGCGGATGCCGATGCATTCCGCGAGGAAACCGCCGAGCAGAGGCCCCAGGAGGCCGCCTGTGACCTGTGCCGAGAAGAACATACCCATCGCCCAGCCCGAGTGCTCCTTCGGCGTCTCCTGCGCGATCAGCGGCACGACAGCCGCCTGGAAGCCCGACAGGCATCCCTGCATCAGGCGCAGCGCCACGAGATGCCAGACCGACTGCGCAAACGCCATGCCGATCATGATGACACCGAGCCAGCACGACGCGCGCAAGATCATCGGCTTGCGTCCATAGCGGTCCGCCAAGCGCCCCCATATCGGCGAGAAGATCGCGAGGCTGATGAAATTACAGCCAAAGACAATGCCCGACCACCGCGCAATCTCCCCTATGCCCTCCACACCGAGCTGTGCGATGTAGAGCGGCAGGACCGGCGCCATCTGACTCATCCCTACCGACACCACAAGCGAAGCAACACAGCAGATGTAAAGATTCCGCCGCCATACCTGTAGATTCGATTCCATTCCATCACCTGTACTTCCTAGTTCCGTCACAACCAAACGGTACACCTTTCGGCAACCGCATTTTCTTCATAGGTTCGTCGTCCCGACTGCCCGACGCCTGCAAAGGTTCTGGGCGACAACCGCAAATCTTTCATAGTTTCGTCACCTCGGCCATTCTGTTCACGAAAAGGGTCCGACTGTCAACCGCAATTTCTTCATAAGTTCAGCACCATTCTTCAAGATGATTTCCTGTTGATAACTATGTGGATATCCTGTGCATAACTAAAGGCAGCTTGTGGATAAAACAACCAAACGCGACACCTTTCTCAACCAAACGCGACACCTTTCTAAAAATCATCAACCAAACGCGACCCCTTTATGTTGTCGTTGGTCTTATTACATCAAAGAAAAAAGTGAGCAATATCAAGGCTTTGCAGAGTTGTCAGAATTGTGTCAAGGCCTCGCGTTTTCCCGTAACAACCGAACACGACACCTTTCCATCCTGTATTTGGGGCCAAGAATCCAGTAATATCAAGGG
>ERZ1023848.316-NODE-316-length-17314-cov-9.797207_pt1 | contig 17314 bp, 18 predicted proteins | sample MGYA00380385_ERZ1023848 | MGnify/ENA primary metagenome ERZ1023848 (study PRJEB33179, sample SAMN07449069) | human gut metagenome | biome: Human-gut; feature: Human associated habitat; material: Faeces | host: Homo sapiens | place: India:Kasaragod | collected...
GACTATGGCCATCAGTATAATGGAATCTACGCCAGCTGGAACTGGCTGAGCGCTGAAGGGAGCCATTACATCCGGATTGAGGATTTGCCCGATTACGTGCCGCTTTGGGTGGCGCAGTACAACAGCCACGACGATCTCAGTGACGAGTATCCGGGGCGTGTGCGCATCTGGCAGTATAGCGACCATTTTAGTGACGAACTGCCGTACGACGCGGATATCTATTATGGCGCATGAAGCAGCAGATCAGCCTAAAGTCACAGCGCAAGATGCAGCAGGATGCGGCCCGCGGCAAGTGGTACAACCTCGTCCGGCTTCGGGACATACCGGCTTTTGCGCACTGGCTCAGCGATGAGCAGCATGAGTGGATGATCCAGAGTCCGGATGTCGGCGAGGCATTGCGAGCATACAAGCTCGGTAGGCCGGTGTTGATTATCCGCTACGACGGTCGGCGCACGGTCTGCACACGCGCGGCTATGGCGCTCTGGTATACTTTCTTATGCTTCAGAGAGGATGGATGATTGATATGAGTAAATGGACGGATATTCGCGACAGCATCGAGCAGACTGTCAGCGACACGCAGATTGATGAGCGGGTCAAGCAGGCAGTCACGCAGCAGTGCTATGACATGATCCTGCCAAGCCTGCGAAAGCTTGGCGATGGTTTTGTCGATGCAATCAAGGCTCAGAGCGCGGACGAGTCTGGGTGGTGTTAAGTGCGCGATGCAATCGTACTTCCGGCACTCATCGAGGGCAGTCTCTGGCTCGTTGAGTTGGTGCTGAAGAAGACCATCGAGAAAACCACGGCGTCGTCTACAGTTGCAGTATGATGCACTGATGCCCTGGCAGTCACGCAAGGGACACTTGGCATCATGCTCCTAGCTGATGTCTATAAAGAATGGAGGGGGAATAGGTGAATGTTCTGGATGAAGTCATGACGGTCGCGGAAGCTGCCGAGCGCTGGGGGAAGGCCAGTATTACGGTAAGGCAGGCGTGCACGGGGTACAAGAAGGCCCCTCCGCGTTTTCGCGAAGATGAGGCGCGCCAATCTGGGGCGACATGGCTCATCACGGTGGCAGGCATGACACGCGTCTTCGGCCCGGAGCCAGATTATCAATAACATATAATTAGGAAGTGTTATGATTGACTCAACGATACATTGGGGACGCCATGTTTATTCGCCGCAAGCAGCCCGATGCGGAGCGCGCGGAAGAACTCAGGGAACTTGAAGAACTCGACAAACAGCGCGAGGCCGAGGCCGCGAAAAAAGAATGATGTGACAAAAAAGCCTTCCCGCAAAGGAAGGGCTTTTTGGATGTGTATATGATGTGTATATATGGAAGGTGTTGTGATCAATTCTTCTCGAGGAGGTCGAAGTCGGCGGCCTTCACGTCGCGCAGGTCGGACGGGTCGACATTGGAGTAGATACCGGGACGAACCTCGAACTGCTTCAGATTGTCCGCGTTCTCAGCCAGGATATCCTGCGTATAGCTCTTTACGTGATTGAACCAGAGATCCATCATAGTATCGTGTTCTTTCTATATCCATCATTTATGAACTGTGCTTTGCTTTATTTATCTATATTATGACACGGATGCGAAGCGATGTGAAATACTTCTTTTTCATAGATGATAGTTTGGGACTATGGATCTATGCTATGGCTTCATTTCTGCCGTAGGCGCTTCCAGCCGAGGTAGAGGTGGCTGGCGAAGAAGAAGGCCATGCCGATGAGGAACAGGGCGGCGGCCATGGGCGTGGTGACCTGCTGCCAGGCGGTCTCGCCGTAGGTCATCGTGCCGGCGGCGTTCATGAGCAGCAGGAAGAAGAAGGCCTTGAGGCGGTAGAGGCGCCTGAGGCGGCCGAGGCGCTGCAGGGCGAGGGTGAAGATCGAGAAGCCGAACGTCTGGATCAGCGCGTAGGCGAAGGTGTGGGCAATGGTCAGCAGCATAAGGACTCCTTTGCAAATGAGAAATGATTTCGCTTGTGATATGCATCATTATACATCATTTTGCCGAAGTGTGCGCAGGATTTTTTGCACGAAAGCTGCGAAGGGGGCGGCCTCGATAAGATTGGGGATGTCCTTCTCGTAGAGTCGGCCGGAGAAAGCGATGTGCGGCAGCGGGATGAAGGCGGCGCTCGGTGGGCAGATGGGCTCGTAGAGCGGGTCGGCGATGATGAGGCCGGCCTTGCGCAGGGGTGGCATGAGCTCGCACTCGTCCGTCAGGCAGAGTGTGCCGGGCTGCAGGAGCGTTTTGTCGGTCTCCATCGGCACGATGGCGGTGATGGCCGCTTGAGGAAGGCCGAGCACCGCTTCGAGGGCGCGGGCCAGCGACTCAGTAAAGACGGTCTCGCCGATGATGTAGGCGGGCTTATTGATCAAGCTGGTCGCAGATGCCATGGGGGATGCATCGTGTGGGAAGGGCACGCCGACGAGGTACGGGATGCCGGCGTGCTCGCGTAGTATGCGCGCGGCGCCGAGGCCGCCATAGCTCACGACGAGATTGAGGTCGGCGCGGTGCGAGGCGAGGATGGCATCGAGGTCAGAGCCCATGGCCCAGCAGCTCGTGACGCGGCAGCCGCGCGCCTCGAGCCAGTGACGGATGGAGCCGATGCTGCCGTTCATGGCGAAGTCGAGCGGCGTCGCGCCGAGCACGTTGACGCGGAGCGGGGCAGGGGCCTTGGTCTGCACGAAGCGGGCGAGGCTCTCCTCGCTGAGCCAGTCGGGCGCTGCTGGCGCTGGGGGGGTGTCCGGCTCTGGCAGGGACTGGCAGGCAAGCCCCGCTAGCTTCTGCAAGGCGAAGTAGATGCCGCGCTCGTAGTAGTGCATGCTGTTCGTCGGCAGGGTGAAGGCGGGGATGCGGGTCTTCTTCTCGAAGATGCGGCAGATGGCGCGGCAGTCGGTGGCGATCATATGGGCGATCTGCGAGGGAATCAGGCAGATAAAGCGCGGCTGGAGCTCTTTGGCTGCTGCTTCGATATCTGCGATGAGTTTGGCGTCGTTGCCGAGGATGGCGTCCTGCTCGGTCAGGGCGGAGACGAAGATCTGGCTCGGCTCGCTGAACCAGCGCGGCTCGTCGTGTGTCGTGTACGTTGAGTTGCAGCCCGAGGGGTCGTGGATGACGATCATGCCGCCGAACTCGTAGAGTGCAGAGCAGACGCCGAAGGTATCGGCTGAGTAGGTAGAGAGGATGCGGGCAGTCTGTTTCATAGCAGTGATGGGCCTCCTAATCCCTTGCGCCGGACGTTTTCCTCGATGTCCTTAGGCTCTCGGTAGGCTGCCACCATGTCACTGGCCAGCGCCTCGATGGCAGAGAAGCCCCAGCGGCCGCCGCCTTCCACCATGTTGACGAAGTACGGCGTGTTCTGGAAAAATGCCGCCTTCTGGCCGAGGGCGAGGACGGGGGGACCAGCTGGATGGGACGGGCGCGGTAAAAGGCGCAGCGCAGGGGCCTTGGTCGGCCAGAGCTCAGTATCGCCATGGTTCTCCTGCAGCCAGCGGAAGTCCGCCTCTTCTTCTGCGCTTATCGCATCGGCGTAGATCGCCTTGACGCGGAAACCGTGCGCGAGCAGCAGGCGCGCCAGCGAGAAGGGGCGGAAGGTGAAGGTCAGGTCAAGGGCAATCGGCGTTTCTTGGATGATGCTTCGTGCGCGGGCAAGTGCCTGCTCGGCCCGCTCGCGGGCGGCGCGGCAGTCCGGCGCGTCTGCGCCGATGCGGCGGGCGAGCTCTTGCAGCAGTCCTTCGATATCATCTTCTGCCCAGACCTGCGGCAGGTAGAGATAATCCTGTTGCAGGCGCTCCTTGAGGTCGCGCACGGCGGGCAGGCTGAAGGGATTCGTGTAGAGGTTGAGAGAGGAGGCGCCGAGCTCCTGGAACGCGGCGTAGCTCGTGCAGCCGGCCATATCGCGGATCTGCCAGCCGCTCTCTTTGAGCAGCCGCCAGGCGTCGCTCTCGGGGGCGGTCTTTAGATTGTTGCCGAAAAAGGCGACCTGTTTCTTCTTGGGGCGCTCGGGCAATAGCCGGCTGATCGCGCGGCGCAGGCGCTCTTCGGGCGTCAGGTGGCGCGTCTGGCGGATCGGGTCCATGAAGCACTCGGCGAAGTCGATGTCCGGGTACTTCGCGCGGAGCTCGCGGTAGACGTAGCGCAGGTTGCAGCCGAGGAAGTGGTGGACGCAGGCGGGGAAGAGCAGCACGGCGCGCGGCTTCTTCGGCAGGCGCGCGAGGATGTCGGCGACGCCCGCGAGGATCAGGCGCTCATTGTCGCGGCCCGTCAGGTCGGGCTCGCGCAGCTCGATAGAAGAAAAGCGCCCGAGAAGGCCCATCTCGGCGGCGGTCAGCACGACGCCGCGCAGGCAGCCGGAGGCGCAGATGAAGATCTGGTGGGACTCGGGGACGAGCATGCCCGTGTGGACGATGTTCCAGGTGCCGCGGCAGGGCGGCGAGTACTCGAGCCCGTGCGGAAAAGGCGCGGGGAAGGCGGCCTCGCGCGCGTGCAGCATGGGCGAAGCCGGTATGCCGTCCGCTTCGGGTGCAGGAGAGATTCGCTTGAGCAAGGGATTCACCTCAGTTCATTGATCATTGGTCAGTGGCAGGGATTCATTGGCGGGGATGGGCTCAGCAGATGCGCGGCAGCAGCTCGCCAGACGGCTCGGGTAGCAGCGTCTTCGTGCCAATCTCCGTGCGCAGGACGACGCGGCCCGAGAAGTCCGGCGTGACATGGCCGATGATGGCCGCCTGCCGCGAGTCGGACAGCGCGCGCAGGGCCTCGACGAGCTTAGGCGCGATGGCCTGCGGCGCGAAGAGGACGAGGCGGCCTTCGCAGGCGAGGTAGAGCGGCTCGAGCCCCAAGAGGCCGCAGACGCCGCGGACCTCTGGCGCGACGGGGATGGCGGGGGCATCGAGCTCGATGCCGACGTGGCTCTCGGCGGCGATCTCGTGCAGCACGGTGCCGACGCCGCCGCGCGTGGCATCGCGTATCGTGTGGATGGCGGACTTGTCGGGCACGGCCGCGAAGAGGGCCCTGACGGTCGCGGCGAGCGGCGCGCAGTCGCTCGTGATGGCAGCGTCGATGGCGAAGTCGCGGCGAGCGACGAGGATGGCGGCTCCGTGGCGGCCGACGTCGCCCGTAACGATGATGGCGTCGCCTGCTTCGGCGCGCGAGCCGGAGGGCTCAGCGCCCGGCAGCAGCTCGCCGAGGCCCGTCGTCGTGATGAAGACGCCGTCGACCTGGCCGCGCCCGGCGACTTTCGTGTCGCCCGCGACGATGCGCACGCCGGCCTTTGCTGCCGTTTCTGCCATCGCGGCGGCGATGGCGTCGAGGTCCCGCAGCGGAAAGCCCTCCTCAATCTGGAAGGCGCAGGAGAGGTAGCGTGGCACGGCGCCCATGCAGGCGAGGTCGTTGACCGTGCCGCAGATGCTGAGCTTGCCGATGTTGCCGCCCGGGAACTGCCAGGGCGAGACGATGAAGCCGTCGGTCGTGAAGGCGGCCCTGCCCGTGGCGAAATTGCCGACGGGCAGGATGGCCGCATCGTCGGCGGTGAAGTCGGGGTTCTGGAAGTGGCGCGCAAAGACGCGTGCGATGAGCGCGGCCGTCTGGCGGCCGCCCGCGCCGTGCGCGAGTGTGATGCGGGCATCGTCTGGGAATTCAGCAGTCATGATCATAACCCTCCATAGAGATAATAGGCCGAGCAGGCGCCCTCGCGCGAGACCATGCAGGCGCCGACGGGATGGTCCGGCGTGCAGGCTTTGCCGTAGAGCGGGCAGTCCACAGGCCTTGCGAGGCCCTGCAGGATGGCGCCGCAGCGGCAGGCGGGGTTGGCCCGGCCCGTCATCGCGGGCAGGGCGAAGCGCTTCCGCGCGTCGCGCGCGGCAAAGGCTTCGCGCAGCTGCAGGCCGCTTTCCCTGAGCACGCCGAGCCCGCGCCATTCGGCGTCGCAAGGCTCTAGGTACGCTGCGACGAGCGCCTGCGCGGCGGGATTGCCCTCGGGGCGCACGACGCGCGGGTAGCAGTTGGCGAAGAAGGGCCTATCCGCCTGCACCTTCTCGAGGATGGTGGCGAGCGCGCGCAAGAGCTCGCCGGCGGTGAAGCCCGCGACGACGCCGGAGATGCCCTCTCGTGTCAGCGATTCGGGCAGGCTCGTCCCCGTGATGGCGCAGACGTGGCCGGGGTAGAGGTAGGCGTCCGTGTGGCTGGCCATCGCCGTGTAGGCGGCGGGCATCGTCTTGTTGGCCGTCAGCAGGGAGAAGTTCGCGACGCGCTGCGCCTCGGCGTGCCGGAGCGCGAGGCAGGCGGCGGGCGTCGTCGTCTCAAAGCCGACGGAGAGGAAGACGGTCTCTTCTTCGGGATGTTCGGCGGCGTAGGTCACGGCGTCGAGCGGCGTGTAGACGACCTGGACGCGGGCGCCGCGGCTGCGCGCCTCGGCTAAGGTCCCCGCCGTGCCCGGCACGCGCACGAGGTCGCCGAACGTGCAGATGGTGGCATGGCATTTCTCGGCAAGGTAGAGCGCCTCGTCGATGTAGGAGACGGGCGTCACGCAGACGGGGCAGCCGGGGCCTGAGATGAGCTCGACCGCCTCGGGCAGCAGGCTGCGGATGCCGAGCCGGAAGATCTCGTGCGTGTGGGTGCCGCAGACTTCCATGATGCGGACCTTCGGGTCCCGATAGCCGGTGATGATGGCGCGGTCCCTTGCGGCAGCTGCGTTCATTCCGGTACCTCCTCGTCTTCGTTGTCTTCCGTGATCTTTGCGATGGCCACGCCGGCGTGGACCATGACGTAGTCGCCGGGGTCGATGTCGGAGAGCAGCTCGGCGGAGACTTCGCGGCGGGCGCCAGAGGCGTCGACGAGCGCCATGCCATCCTGGATGCGCACGACTTTAGCGGGTAAACCGACACACATGATAAGACTTCCTTTCTATGTTCAATGGGTCAAAGGGGCAAAATGATATGGGCAAACGGGCTTGCGTGGTCCGTCACCGCTGCAGGGCGTACATGGCAAAGGCGGCCTGCCCGACGCAGATGCCGCCGTCGTTGGGCGGTAGCAGGCTGTGCAGCAGGGGCTGGAAGCCCGCCGTCTCGAGGCGTTCTTTCACTAGGCGCGTCAGCAGCAGGTTCTGGAAGACGCCGCCACTGAGGGCGACGGTGCTGAGGCCTGTCTCTTTGCGGACGCGCTCGCAGCCTGCGACGATCATCTCGGCGAGGGACTGGTGGAAGCGATAGGCGAGCTCTTCAGCCGCCCGGCCCTGCTGATGGCGCGTGTAGAGCGCGCCAAAGAGCGCCGTCGTCGGCAGCAGGAAGCGGCCGTCTGCTGCCTCATGCAGCGGCAGGCCGAGCGAGTCAGCCGTCCCCGTCCAGCGCTCGGCGGCAAACTGCAGGGCCATCGAGGCCTCGCCCTCGAAGGTGGACTCGCGCCGCAGGCCCAAGAGGGCGCTGACGCCGTCGAAGAGTCGGCCGGCGCTCGTCGACTCGATGCAGTTGACATTTTGGCGCAGCATGAAGGACTGCGCCGCGAATTCCTTCTCGTCACAGAGGCCGAGCGCGAGGCACTGTTCTTTCCAGGCCGCGTCGACATCTGCCTCGCTGCGGTCTGCCATTGTGCGCATCAGGCTGTCCCGCAGCAGGCTGATGGCGATGCGCCAGCCCTCGCGCGAGGACTTGTCGCCGCCGGCCTGCGAGAAGGGCTCGATGGAGCCAAGCCGCCGAAAGCCTTTGTAGTCGGCGAGCAGGAACTCGCCGCCCCAGATCGTGCCGTCGGTGCCGTAGCCCGTGCCGTCGAACGAGACGCCGATGACGGGCGCCTGCTGGTCGTTCTCGGCCATGCAGGAGAGGATGTGCGCGTAGTGGTGCTGGACCTTGAAGAGCGGCACGCCGGCTTCCTTGGCGAGCGCTTCGGCAACGGCCGAAGTGTTGTAGCGCGGGTGCAGGTCGCAGGCGATGGCCTCGGGGCGGTTCTCGAGCAGGGATTCCATGAGCTGGACGGAATCCTTGAGCGCGAGCACGGTGCGCAGGTCGCTCATGTCGCCGATGTACGGAGATGGGTAGAAGAGGTGGCTGCTCGCGAGGCAGAAGGTGTTCTTGAGCTCGCCGCCGATGCCGAGCACCTGCCCTTTGAGTGGGGCGCTGAGCATGAAGGGCAGCGGGGCGAAGCCGCGGCTGCGGCGCACCATGTAGGGCCTGCCCGCAAACCAGTCCATGACGGAGTCGTCGGCGCGCAGGCGGATGCGGCGGTCATGGGAGAGGATCACGTCGCAGAGCGGCGCGAGCGTCTCCTCGGCCTCCTCGTCGTTGTGGCAGATCGGCGCGCCCGAGGGATTGCCGCTCGTCATGACGAGCATGGCGGGGACTTCGGGCGTCTCATGGTCTTCGGGGTAGTCGAAGATCAGCATCTGCACGGGCGCGTAGGGCAGCATGACGCCGACTTTGGGGTTGCCCGGCGCGACGCTCGGCGCGAGCGGGCTGTCCTCGCGGCGGCGCAGCAGCAGGATGGGCTTCTGGTGGCCCGTCATCATCTCAGCCTCGCCCGGCTCGAGGTGGCAGGCGCGGCGCGCCGTCTCCTCGTCGCGCATCATGACGGCAAAGGGCTTTTGCGGGCGGTGCTTGAGCTCGCGCAGGCGGTGGACGGCCGCTTCATCTGTCGCGTCGCAGGCGAGGTGGAAGCCGCCGATGCCCTTGATGGCCGCGATGCCGCCTGATGCGAGGACGCGGCGTACGGCACGGATGGCATCGGCGCCGCGGACTTCTTCGTGGCCGAGTAGGTAGACCTGCGGCCCGCAATCATTGCAGCAGACGGGCTGCGCATCGTAGCGGCGGCTCTCCGGCGAGACGTACTCCTCGTGGCAGGCCTCGCACATCGGGAACTCCTTCATGCTCGTGCGCTCGCGGTCGTACGGCATGGACTCGAGGATGGTCAGGCGCGGGCCGCAGGCCGTGCAGTTGATGAAGGGATGCAGGTAGCGGCGGTCTTTGGGGTCGAAGAGCTCGGCGCGGCACTTGTCGCAGGTCGCGATGTCCGGCGAGACGAAGATGTCGCCGCGCTCCTTGGCGCTTTCGATGATGGCAAAATCCGCATAGGGCGGAGCGGCGTCGGTCACCTCGTGCACGTCGACCTTGAGGATGGCCGCGCGCTCCGGGGCCTTCTTCGGGATGCCCTCGACAAAGCACTTCAGTGATTCATTATCGCCCTCGGCAAAGACTTCGACATAGGGGCCCTTGTTACAGACGGTGCCGCGTATCTGGCAGGCATCGGCGAGCCGGCTCACGAACGGGCGGAAGCCGACACCCTGCACGATGCCGTAGATCTTGATGTTCAAACGTTTCATAGACTCAATCCTCAATTGCTGATAGAATTCTTGGCGTATTCAAGTGTTCTCGATGGGTGCATGGGTGCTTTGCGGCCGGAAAGCGCGAAGTGCGGCAGGTCAAGGAGGGTGCCGCCAAACGGTTCCGGCACGGCGCGCGCGAGCAGAGCATCGCCGATGACGATTGCATCGGGATGTGCCTGCAGGTAAGCGTGGAAGTCCTGCTCGCCGCGGAAGTGCAGGTCGCCTTCCCGCTGGAGTGCCCGGTCGAGCGCGAAGAAGCTGCCGACCGCCACAGCGGCCGCGGGCAGCGCGGGGAAGCGCTGGCGGATGGCGCGGCGCAGGCCATTGGCGAGGATCTGCTGGTGCACGATGAGCACCTCCCTGGGCTGCCTGTCTCGAAGCAGGGCCGCAAGACGGCTCAGTACAGCGGAGAACGCCTCGTGGATAAAGGCGGGCGGCAGCTCTGTCCGGATGGGGATGCCCCATTGGCGCTGCAGGCGGCGGGCGGCCTTGAGCCCTGTTGGCGAGACGACGAGCAGCTCCTTGAGCCGCGTGGCCTCGCGGAAGTCATCGAGCCGGTCGAAGAAGCGGATCGGAGTATACTCCCTGCCGAGCAGGGCGTGTAGAGAGGCGCGTTCCTCTCTCGAGAAGTCAAGCGGTGTCAAGCCGAGTACGCCGAGCCCTGTGCGCATTGCATCGGGCGGGATGGGCGCCGTGAACTTCTGAACGAGCGCATCGTAAGCGGCGCTTGCGCCTCTGTCGTAGAGCCGCGTGCCGTCCGTGCGCACGGCGATGGCCGGCAGGCCCGTCTCCTTCTCGACCATGCGGCAGACGGCGCGGAAGTCGGTGGCGATGATGGCGGGCACCGGCGTGCTGACAAGTCCGACAAAGGAGACGGTGAGCTCGGCGGCCGCCTCGCGTATCTTAGCGACGAGATTCGCGTCGCGGCCCATGATGGCGTCCATGTCGCGCAGGCCTGCGCTGAACACGGCGGACGGCTCCGCATCTTCCTGCCAGCGCGGCTCGTCGAAGCCGCAGATATTGCCCGCGCAGCCGCCCGCATCGACGATGACCGTCATGCCGCCGAGCGGGTAGAGCACGGCGGCCGCGCCGGCCGTGTCGGGCGCAAACGGCGGCAGGGCGAGCGAGAGGCGCGGCAGGGAGGAGACGGTGTGGGGCTTCTCATGCTCAGCTACTTCGCTTGAACCGTCAGATGCCATTCTGCCTGCTTCGGCCGCATCGCCCGACATTGCCGCCGCCATGCGCTCGAAGAGCGCGCGGACGGCCTGATAGCCGAAGGGCTGCTCCTCATCGTTCCACGTCACGTGCTTGGCATGCGGATGGCAGAGGCAGGCGTCGGCGCCGAGCGCGAGCGTGACGGCGCGGTCCTCCCGATAGCAGAGCGTGGTCGGCTCGAGCAGCGAGTAGATGCGCGTAGCGGGGGAGCACCTCGCGAGCTCGCGCAGGTAGAAGGCATCGGTGGCTGACGGCACGGCGAGAATCTCGCGGACCGCGAGGCCGCGCCTGACGAGGGCCAGCGCGAGCTCGAAGGGGTTAGCGTTGAGGCGGCTGCCAATGGCGAGCACTGTCTCGCGCCCGTACTGCTGGCAGAATGCGTCAGTAGCCTGTTCGGCCTGCTCGCGTACCTCCGCGGCGGTGAAGTCTTCTGGCGCGATGCCTAGGATATGGGCGAGCGCCTGATACTGCTTTGCGATCTTGGCCGTCTCGTAGAGCCGCCGCAGGCGGATGGCGGGGATGCCGAGCCGCTTCTCGAGCGCGAGGGCGGCGCCCATCGCCTCGTCGCTGAGGACGAGATTGAAGTTGGCTGCCGCGAGCGATGCAAATTCCTCGTACGTCTGGCAGCGCGCGAGCTCCGCGGCCCTGCGGATGCCCGCCTGTCCGAGCAGCGAGAAGAGCTCCGAGTCTCTTGCGACCGGCGTGAAGAAGCCGAGCAGGTTGGCCTGACGGGCCCACTTTTGGCGCGGTTGCAGCAGGCCGTAGATCGTCTCGCGCACGGCCTGCATCGGCGGGCGCTGGCTCTCGCGCGTCAGCGCGTACATGTAGCAGGGGCGCACGGGGACGCCTGCGGCCGCTTCGGCCTTGCGGCAGACGCGCTCTATATCGGTGCCGAGCAGTGCGTCGGCACACGTCAGGCAGACCATGACGACGGAGGGGCGCTCCCTGCGGCTGGCGACGAACGCGCAGACGGCCTCGGGGATGCGCTGCAAGTGGCTGCCCGTGACGATGTCCGCCTCATCGAGTGCGAGGTAGGCGAAGCGCTCGCCGTAATGGCCGCTGCCCGAGAGCGCCGCCGTGTTGCGGCCGCAGCAGCCGGGCGAGACGAGCAGCATGATGCTGCCGGGGACGCTGAGCCCCGCGCGCTTGACGCCGAAGCCCTGCGCGCCCGGCGAGTTGAAGTCGATGGCCGCCGGCGTGTTGCAGATGAGATGCGCGTCCGTGCGCAGCTCGGGCGGGATGCCACCGGCACCATTTTCCTCGATGCGGCGGGCGAGTTCCTGCACGGTGATCGAGTAGGCAGTTCTTGAAGCACTGTCTTGCTGTTGCATCATTTGGTCAACCCTCAGCCTTCTCCTGCACGATTTCGCGCGCAAGTGCGAAGAACGCCTGGCTCACAGGGTCCTCAGGTGCCGCCTCGACGACCGTCATGCCACGTTCTTCCGCCTCGCTGATCGCATCGCTGCGCGGGATGTCTGCGAGGACGGGCAGCTGGTGCGCTTCGGCGAAGGCGCGGACTTTCTCCTCCTCGCGCGGCACATTGCGGCGGTTCAAGAGGACGCCGCGGACCTTCGCATAGCCGCGGTCGGCGAAATTCTCGACGGCCGTCGCGATGTTGTTGGCCGCGTAGAGCGCCATCTTCTCGCCCGACGTCACGATCAGCACGTCCTCTGCATAGCCTTCGCGGATCGGCGCCGCAAAGCCGCCGCAGACGACATCGCCGAGCACGTCGTAGAGCACGACGTCCGGCTGCTCCCGCTCGAAGAGCTCGAGGTCCTCGAGCAGGTTGAACGTCGCGATGATGCCGCGCCCCGCGCAGCCGAGTCCCGGCGTCGGGCCGCCCGTCTCGATGCAGAGCACGCCGCCAAAGCCGCGCGCCGAGATCTCCTCGAGCGAAGAGGGCTCCGCGTCGAATTCCCGCATGTAGCCCATGACCGACTGCAGCGGCCTGCCGCCGAGCAGGTTGATCGTCGAATCCGCCTTCGGGTCACAGCCAATCTGGATGACCTTCTTCCCAAGAGCCGCCAGCGCCGCCGCCAGATTGCTCGTCAGCGTCGACTTCCCGATACCGCCCTTTCCGTATACTGCAATCTTCCGCATGATATCCCTCCTAATAAACAACTATCTCTATTATAAAGGCACGGGACCGTTCTTTCAAATCGACCGGCAGCTGCACCAGAGCTTTCCTGAATGACATGCATGACATGCATGTCATGGAATCCATACATTAACAAGGCATTGACAAGATGCAGATACTCTGCTAGAATGTTTTATGTTGATGACGCATCTGTGTCATTTGCCGGAGTGGCGGAATTGGCAGACGCAGCAGACTCAAAATCTGCCGTTGGCAACAACGTACCGGTTCAAGTCCGGTCTTCGGCACCACTTGCTATGTGAGGCTTCGCGGGGTTCTGCGGAGCCTTTTTTGATGCAATCCTGCCCGGCGCGGATGGGCCGGAGAAGATGACAGGGAGAGATAGTATGGATAATGTGAACTTGGGACAGCACGGCTGCATGCAGGCAGTCGCGGGACTCCTGCACATCGGCATGCGCGAGCCGTTCAGCATTGAAGGGGTCGCGGATACGAGATTCTTCTTCTCGGAAGACGGCCTCTATGCCGTCCGGATGGCGGCGGATGCGCCGGAGATGACGCTCACGGAGATGCAGGATGAAGCCGTGCTGGACAAGGAGCATCTCTGCGACCTGCTGAGCGGGGCGGCCTGCATCCACATGGAGCCCTTCGTGCCGGTGGAGCCGGATTACTACTATTACATGGCGGACGACGAGGCGGTGCACGGGCGCAACTGGCATGGCACGTTTGTGGACTACGCGCATGCGGCGGCGGGCAACTGCTTCCGCACGGAAGAGGAAGTGCTGCGCGGCCTGCCGCAGCTCACGAAGAAGCTCAGGGAAGCCTATCGGGCGGCGCGCGGCATCTCGGCGCAGCAGCAGGAAGATCACGACGAGATGAGCTTGTTCGACGAATAAAATGGCAGCCAATAACGAATAAAGGCCCGCATCCGGCAGGGAATTGCTCGGATGCGGGCCTTTTGGCGTGATCTTGCGTTGTTGCGTTATGTTGTTGCGTTGTATGTAGAGTGTCTGCTGTCTTACTCGTCGTCGCCGGAGTTGTCGTGGTCGGCGCCGGAGTAGGAACCCGTGTAATCGGCCGGGTAGATCGTGATGTCGTAGTGGTTGTTGCTCCACTCATGGGAGAGGTGGTGCTTGAACGGGGCGAGGGCTTCGGTGAGGACGCGGTAGGCCGTCGTGCCGGCGTAGATGCCGGAGTCGGAGATGTCGACCTTGTAGCCGTTTTCGTGCGAGTAGGTGCCATGGGCATGGTAGCCGTACTCCGCGCCGCCCGTGAGGACGAAGGAGACGCCGGCCGACTGCGCAAGCGTGTTGAGCGTGTCGAGGAAGGCGATGGTTGAGCTCTTGAAGTTCTTCGTGTCGGTCACGTCGTTCTCATCCCACGGGGTGTCCATGCCGTAGACGCTGCTCCACTTGTGCAGGTTGCTCTTGCCGAAATCCGTGCGGACGGCGTAGGCGTCGGTCGTCTGGCCGGCACCCGGTGCAGGCTGAGACGGGATGATGGAGGGCAGGTCAATCGACGGGGTGATGGGCGAAGTCGGCGTCACAGGTGAGAGCGGCGAGATCTTGTTCTCGGTCTTTGCATTCGTGCCGTAGCCTGATCCTGCGGCGGCTGGCAGATGGCGGCGCATGGCCGAAGGTGCTGTCACAGCAGCTTCATGCTTGGTCATGCCCTGCACATCGCTGAGCGCAGCGGACTTTGCTTCATACGAGACTGGCGTGGCAGCATGTGCGGAAGCATGCGTGGTGACGGCAGCTGGCTTGACGACCGGCGATGCCGAGACCGTTGCGGCACTGGCTGTTGCGCACGCGAGGAGCGCGGCGGCAAAAAATGTTCTCACTTTGCGACTACTGTGACTACTGCTCATCAATAGAAAGACATCCAAACAACATAAACAAGATACTCACGGTAATTTTCTGCGGTGCTATGCATAGAATACGATTACTAGGACTATTAATATTTCCTTATTATACTACTTTTGTCGTAATCCGTAAAGTCATGGAGCTTGACGAGCCGGCAGCAGCGGCGGAACTGGTGAAAAAAAGCAAAAAAAAGAAGCGGCTGACAATTGGGGGGTCAGCCGCTAGGGCAGTTGAGGAAGTGAAAGGATATCAACTGCCCGAAAGGGATCGGATAGTCTATCACCACTATCCACCTTACCCTTTTCGCTGTTGAACAGGGAAATCCTTCTAATCTGACGTACAAAATTTCATATTTTGTTATTTTTTCCAGAAAGCGTACTTTGGTACAGAGAGGGCGGGATATGGTATAATAGAGAATGATTTCGAGAGAAGGGAGAGATGGCGATGCTCTGGGAACAGCTTCTTGCGCTCGCGGCCGTGGTGTTCATCGCGGCGGGGACGGTCTACGGCTACCGCAGCTGGCGCAGGAACAAGATGGACTGAAGTCTTGCGTTTGACGGTGGATTCATGATAAAATTCTCATGTATTTCCATTTTTACAATAATTTTATGGCAAACTATGATGAGTTGGAATGATTTGGAGAGATGATGATGAAGAAAACGTTGGTTGCTGGAATGATGGCAGCGGCAGCTTCGGTCATGGTGCCGGGACTGGCTGGAGCAGAGGCCGTGACGGCAGATGTGCCGGTCGGCAGTGTCTACTACGATTACGTCGACAAGCTCAGCGGCATGGGCTACATCGACTCGCTGCCGGATGGCGCGCGTCCGTACAGCCGCATGCAGATGGCCAAGTGGGTGCTGCAGGCGGAGAAGAACGCTAAGGATAAGCCGATGCCAGCTTACCTCGCTGACGAGCTTGCCTCGATGCGCACGGCCTTTGACGCGGAGATTGAGGTGCTCAAGGGCAAGAGCGACCAGGATGATCTCGCGCTGCGCCAAGCTTCGCTGCAGCTCGCGAGCTACAACAGCGACCAGGCGTCGTACAAGCAGAGCAAAAAGGATTATCAGCCCAATGCACACTGGCAGCCGTTTGGCCAGGGCACGAATGGCTACGACTATGCCGACGGCTTCAATGCTGTCGCCAAGGCGGAGCTCTCGGGCAACATCGGCCATAAGACGGCCGTCTCGCTGACGCCGCGCCTGAGCAGGAACGACGATGATGATGCAGAGCTCAAGCTCGAGGAAGGCTACGTCAAGACGAAGACGGGCATCGTCGAGTACCTCGCTGGCCGCCAGGCGCTGAGCTACGGCCAGGGCAAGACGGGCAAGCTCGTGCTCGACAACACGATGAAGCCGATGACGATGGCGCAGGTCCACCTCGAGGATGACATGCCGGTGCGCGGCTTCTTCCGCTTCCTCGGCAAGCAGAATTACCATGTCTTCTATGCGCAGCTCGAAGGGGACCGTGAGGATCGCGTGGCGAAGGACCACACGGATTACGATCACGCTGGGCTCTTTGGATTGCGCGCCGACTTCACGCCGTCGGATGCCTTCACGTTCGGCCTCATGCGCGTCTCGATGCTCGGCGGCGATGGCAACGCACTCTCGAAGTCAGACTGGCGCCACTGGGTGACGGGCCACAACTCCGATGCGGAAGGGGACCGCTGGAACGACATTGCGGGCGGTGACTTCCGCGTGCGCCTGCCGGGTGTCCAGTTCTACGGCGAGGTCTACGGTGAGGATGCAGGCGGCCTGCAGCCGACAGAGCGTGGCTACCGCTTCGGTACATACCTGCCGCAGCTCACGCGCGACGGCTCATGGGACATGACGCTCGAATACGCCTCGACGAACCCGTTCTGGTATAAGCACCAGAAATACCAGAATGGTTGGACGTACAGCGATGACATCATCGGCGATTCGATGGGCAACAACGCCAAGAAGTACTACCTCGGCGTCAACCACTACCTGCCGGGAGAGAACCAGATCGGCGCGTACTTCATGCGCACACAGATGGACCGCAGCACCGGCAATCACCCGAATGTCTATGAGGCAGCGCTGACGGGACGCCTCAAGCTGCAGGACCACTTCTTCCTCGACGGCTCGCTCGGCCTTGCGAAGATCGAGAATGCGGATTACACGGACCGCACGGACAAGGATGTCTTCGCGACGGCCATGGCGCGCTGGCAGTACTGATGCCGGATGCAGATGGCGGTGGATTGCAGAGGAAATCCTTTGCACCACGCCTCTGCCGGTGCTATAATAAAACCGTAGATTTTGTGCAGATGATGACCTGCCTCTTGTAATATTGTAAACTGAGTTCTGGAAAAGAGATTGACAGCCGTTATCCTTTATAGTAGACTAGTAGCAATATATTTGAGGCAGGTCTCATAGTATCAAGAAAGAAGGGGTTACGTTGGCATTCTATTTCAAGGAACCATCACACACGTTTGGAGAGTATCTTCTCGTCCCAGGGTATTCGTCGGATAAATGTATCCCGAATAATGTATCTCTCAAGACGCCGCTCGTGAAGTTCAAGAAGGGTGAAGAACCGAAGATCTCGATGAACATCCCGATGACGTCTGCCATCATGCAGGCAGTCTCGAATGACAAGATGGCAATCGCACTTGCAAAAGAGGGTGGCGTTTCCTTCATCTACGGCTCGCAGAGCATTGAAGCAGAAGCTGCCATGGTATCCCGCGTCAAGAACTACAAATCCGGTTTTGTCAGCAGTGACTCCAACATCAATCCTACGCCGACGATCGGTGAGAGTATCGACCTCCTGCAGAAGACGGGACATTAGACGATGTCTGTCACTGAAGACGGCCCGCCGACGGG
>ERZ1023848.319-NODE-319-length-17249-cov-12.451437_pt1 | contig 17249 bp, 19 predicted proteins | sample MGYA00380385_ERZ1023848 | MGnify/ENA primary metagenome ERZ1023848 (study PRJEB33179, sample SAMN07449069) | human gut metagenome | biome: Human-gut; feature: Human associated habitat; material: Faeces | host: Homo sapiens | place: India:Kasaragod | collected...
GAGACAGGCTGCATAGAATGGACAGTACGCCATTTTATGGGGAAAGGGGCCCTATACCCTTTTTCCTGGGCAGGAAGTCTTCAGTATGCAAAAATAGCGGTTCAGATGTAGACTTCGCAGTCATCCTCAATCTTCTTGCAGACCGCGCGCACCTGTTCCATGACGCTCTGCTGGTCGGCATCGCACTCGAACTCGACCTTCATCTCCTGCATCATGAAGTTGATGGCGGCATGCTTGACGCCGTCGACCTTGTTGGCCTCCTGCTCCATGAGGTTCGCGCAGTTGGCGCAGTCCACCTCGATGCGATAGGAACGCTGCGGCAGCATTTCTGCCGCCCCGACCGCTTCGTCTGCTGCAGGATGCTCGGGGACGGGGATGGTCTCAACCTCTGCGCCCGACGGCAGGACTTCTTCGCGCGCGCCCGTCGCAGCTGGGAGTTCCGGCACCTTGCCGCTCGCGAAGAGGGCCCGCATGGCGTTGAGCACGGCCAGCACCATGACGCCGACATCGGCGAAGATGGCCGCCCACATGTTGGCCAGGCCGATAGCACCGAGGACGAGCACGACGGCCTTGACGCCGATCGAGAAGACGATGTTCTCGTAGACGATGCGCATCGTCTTGCGCGCGATGCGCTGTGCTACGGCGATCTTCAGAGGATCGTCGTCCATCAGCACGACATCAGCTGCCTCGATGGCCGCATCGGACCCCATCGCGCCCATCGCTATGCCGACGTCGGCGCGCGAGAGCACGGGCGCATCGTTGATGCCGTCGCCGACGAAGGCCAGCTTGCCGCCCTTTCCCTGCCGCAGCAGTTCTTCGACTTTTGCGACCTTGTCCTGTGGCAGCAGCTCGCCGTAAGCCTCGTCGAGCGAGAGCGCGGCGGCGACGTGCTCAGCGACCTTCTTGGCATCACCCGTCAGCATGACGGTGCGCTTGATGCCGTTCTTGTGGAGCGCTGCGATGGCTCTTGCCGCGTTCGCCTTGATGACGTCGGAGATGACGATGTGGCCCGCGTAGACGCCGTCGATGGCCACGTGGATGATCGTGCCCTCCTTCTCGCAGGGATGCCAGGCCGCGCCGACCGCCTCCATCATCTTCTCGTTGCCGACGCAGATGATATGGCCGTTGACTTTCGCGCGCACGCCGTGGCCGGCGATTTCCTCGACTGCTTCGACGCGGCAGCCGTCAGCCTCATGCGCGTACGCCGTGCGCAGCGAGACGGCGATCGGGTGCGTCGAGTAGCGCTCGACATGCGCGGCGAGGTGCAGGAGCTCCTCCGGCTCAATCGTCTCCGGATGGATGGCTGTGACCTCGAACACGCCCTTCGTCAACGTACCCGTCTTGTCGAAGACGACCGTGTCGACGGCTGCGAGCGTCTCCATGTAGTTGGATCCCTTGATGAGCACGCCGGCGCGGCTCGCCCCGCCGATACCGGCGAAGAATGAGAGCGGGATGCTGATGACAAGCGCACACGGGCAACTGATGACGAGGAAGATGAGCGCCCTGTAGACCCAGGTGCCCCAGGCGGCATCCATGCCGCTGAGCAGATAGAAGAGCGGCGGCACGACGGCCAGCACTGCAGCAGCACCGACGACGATTGGCGTGTAGACGCGCGCGAACTTCGTGATGAATTGCTCCGATTGCGACTTGCGGGAGCTCGCCTCTTCGACGAGCTGCAGGATGCGCGAGACAGTCGACTCCGCGAAGCGCTTCGTCGTGCGGATGGTCAGCACGCCGTCCTCATTGATGCAGCCGCTGATGACCTCGTCGCCTGCTTTGACGCGGCGCGGCAGGCTCTCGCCCGTCAGCGCGACCGTGTTGAGGCTCGAGTGGCCTTCGACCACGACGCCGTCGAGCGGCACCTTCTCGCCCGGCTTGACGAGGATGGTCGAGCCGACGGCCACCGTCTCCGGGCTGACGCGCTTCACATCACTGCCCAGCACGAGATTGGCGTAGTCGGGGCGGATGTCCATGAGCTCCGAGATATTGCGACGGCTGCGGCCGACGGCATACGACTGGAACCACTCGCCGACCTGGTAGAAGAGCATGACGGCGATGCCCTCCGTGTAGTCGCCGTCCTCGTAGACCGCGAGCACCAGAGCGCCGATTGTCGCCACGGCCATGAGCAGGCACTCGTCGAGCGGCTGGCGGCGCCAGACGCCCTTGCCCGCCTTGATGAGGATGTCGTAGCCGACGATGAGGTACGGCACGAGGTACGCGAGGAAGCGCGCCATGCCAGAGAGCGGCACATAAGACAACGCCACCATGAGCACCGCCGCCACCACGATGCGGGCGAGATTTCGTTTTTGTCTAGGGTTCATCTTCTCCACTCCAATCTGCTTGGGTCAAACATATGAACAATGATTCATTCGTTGATTTCATTATAGCAGATTGTCTGGATAAGGCAAGCACTTCCCGCGAAAACTGCGCGCAAAAAATTTTTATTTTCCTGTTGACAACAGGGTCTCTCATCCGTATAATATATAAATGTTGAAAGACACAGGGGTATCGCCAAGTTGGTAAGGCACGGGTCTCTGAATCCCGCATGCGTTGGTTCGAGTCCAGCTACCCCTGCCATATGAGTATTGAGCCAGTCCGAAGGGACTGGCTTTTTTGCATGACAATCCTGTATTGTTATGGCCCAAGATAAAAGAGGCTGGCGCACGCTGTATCTGCTCGTGCGCCAGCCTCTTTGCCTGTATAGGGGCTCTGAACTTATTTTATTTCTTGCTCTTCTTGTCCTTCTTGCTGGACTTTGTATTTACCTTCTTGTCCTTGCTGTTCGCGAGCTGCTTGCTGTCCACATCCTTCAGGGTCGTGATGCCCTTCTGGAAGGCAGCGAGCGAGCTTGCGCGCAGGTCTGGATTGTCGATGAGCTCGACGCCGTAGCGGTTGCCCTTCTCCGTGCGGAAGAAGGCGACAGCCATCTGCGTATCGGCCTTCGCCACGCCGTCGACCTTGCCGTCGCCGTCCTCATCGATCTCGACTTCCTTGGCCGTCACGGCATAGATGGCCTTGTTCTTCGCATTGAGATTGACGAGCATGATGCCCTCGTAGCCATTGCTGCCCATGATGCCCGAGAGCAGCTTCTCAGCTTCCGGCTCCTTGAGCTTGTTGAGGTCCGGCACATTCTTGTTGTCAAAGGCATCGCTGAGCACGACCCAGGCGTACTTGATGTCGTAGCCGTCGTTGTCGAAAATCAGGACCTCACCCTTCTTGTCCTCGTAGAGCGCACTGGCCGGGATGACGCCGACTGGCTTCTGCGGACACTGGATCGTGTAGCCGTACTGCTGGCTCGTGTAGGTGTAGGGCAGCGTGACCTGCGCCGGGGCCGCCTGCGCGGCTGCCGGTGCCTGCTCGGCGGCAAAGACCGGCATGGCAGGCGTCAGGAGGATGGCGGCGCCAAGCGCTGCCGCTGCTGCATAAGAATAGAATCGCATACGATTACTTCCTTTCTGGATGAGCGTTCTGCTCTGGGTGATTCAGCTGCGTGAGGTAGGCGGATGCCATGGCGAGTGCCGTGTCGGTCGTCTGGCGCTTGACCTCCGTGCGCGTGCCGCTGAAGTGATTTTCCTTGACCATCGTACCCTGCGGACCTGAAACGGCGATGAAAACGAGGCCGACCGGTTTCTCCTTCGTGCCGCCGCCCGGGCCGGCGATGCCCGTGATGCCGACGCCGATGTCCGTCTTGATGGCGCGGCGGATGCCCTCGGCCATCTCGCGCGCCGTCTCCTCTGAGACGGCGCCGTGAGCGAGCAGCGTCTCATGCTGCACGCCGACGAGCGTTTCCTTGATGCGATTCGTGTAGGAGACGACGGAGCCCATGACGTAGGCCGAGCTGCCCGCGATGTCCGTCAGGCGGCTCGTCAGCCGGCCGCCCGTGCACGACTCCGCACAGGCAATCGTGAGCCCCTGCGCGAGGAGCTGCTGTCCGACCATTTCTTCAAGAAGCTGCTCGCTCATTCCTGCGCCTTCTTTCCTGCCTCGCTGCTGCCCGCATTGTCGATGCGCTCGCCGACGATGTCGTAGGTAAATCCCTGCAGGACGCGCACGCGCACGATGTCGCCGGGCTTGCTGTCCGTGTCGTTCTCGACGTAGACCTGGCCGTCGACCTCCGGCGCCTCGCGATAGGAACGGCCGACCGAGATGTTCGGCTGCTCCTCATCGCGCCCCTCGACGAGGACGTCGAGTTCCTTGCCCTCGAGCGACTGATTGATCTGCTCCGATATCTTGCACTGCAGGCTCATGAGGTCGTGGTAGCGCTCCTGCATGATCTCCTCCGGCACCTGGTTCGGCATGTCGTAGGCCGGCGTGCCCTCCTCGCGCGAATACGTGAAGACGCCGACCTTGTCGAGGCGCATCTCCTCGATGAAGTTGCGCAGCGTGTGGTACTGGGCATCCGTCTCGCCCGGGAAGCCGACGATGAACGTCGAGCGGATCGTCACGCCGGGGATGCGCTCGCGCAGCTTCTTGATCAGCGCGCGCATCTCCTCCTGCGTGTCAGGGCGGCGCATGCTGTGCAGCACGGCGTCGTGCGCATGCTGCAGCGGCAGGTCGACGTACTTGCAGATCTTCGGCTCGCTCGCGATTGTCTCGATGAGCTCGTTGCTGAAGTACTTCGGGTAGCTGTAAAGCGTGCGGACCCACTGGAGCTTCGGCACCTTGACGATCTCGCGCAGGAGCTCAGAAAGCTTCGGCGCACCGTAGAGGTCGCGGCCGTACTCCGTCGAGTCCTGGGCTATCAGGACGACTTCGCGCACGCCGTTCTCCGTCAGGTGGCGCACCTCGTCGCAGATGTCCTCGATGCGGCGGCTGCGGTAGTCGCCGCGGATGTACGGGATGGCGCAGAAGGCGCAGCGGTTGTTGCAGCCCTCTGCGATCTTGACATAAGCCGTGTACGACGGCGTCGTCGTGATGCGCGGCGTGTTCTCGTCGTAAAGCGCCTCGTCCTTGCCGGCGATGACGACGCGGTGCCCCTTGAGCGTCTCCTCGACGGCCTCCATGATGCGGCCCCAGGCGCCCGTGCCGATGATGGCATCCGCCTCCGGTATCTCGTCTAAGAGCTCCTGCTTGTAGCGCTGTCCGAGGCAGCCCGCGACGATCAGGCTGCGGCAGCGGCCGCTCTCCTTGTACTCGGCCATGTTGAGGATGGTCGTGATCGACTCCTCCTTGGCCGACTGGATGAAGGCGCAGGTGTTGACGATCAGGATGTCGGCCTCGGCCGGATTGGCCGTGAGCTCGATGCCGTGCTGCTTGAGGATGCCGAGCATGACCTCTGTGTCAACGAGATTCTTGGAACAGCCAAGACTGATGAAGCCAGCTTTCACTGAAATACCTCCCTAGTATGGATAGATCTATCGGTAGATGCAATCGTACAAATCACATAAAATCGCACAAAGGAGGATGCCGGTAGAGCATCCTCTCTTTCATTTTCTTGTCATTGGAAGCGGATCTCGCGCGCCCATGTGTCGAGCAGATTGTGCTTCTGCTCGCTCGAGAACTGCGGGAGCTGCGTGAACAGCGTGAGATTCTTGCCGGGGAAGGTCTTGTAGGCCATCGTCCCCGGATTGGTCGGCACGAAGAAGTAATTGTGACTCTGCAGGGCGATCTGTGCCTCATCGGAGAGCAGCCAGTCCGCAAAATGCTGCGCGAGTACCTTCTCCTTGTCCCCGCTCGAGGCGAGGATGCCCGTGCCCGTGATCCAGGCCGTCGTGCCGTCCGTCGGGTAGATGACCTGCAGCGGGTAGCCATCGTGGATGTAGCGCATGGTCTCGCTCTCGACGGCAATCGAGATGTCGACCTCCCCCATGCCAGCCTGGCGCACGGGGTTCGAGAGATAGCGGGCATACTGCACGACATGCGAGTGGATCTTGCCAAGCATCGCCATCGTCTCTTCTTCGCCGAACTCTGCCGTCATCGCGTAGAGCAGGTTTGAGGAGGCATCAGCCGCCATGAAATCCGTGATGCCAATGCGGGCATCCTGCTCCGCAAGCGCCTGCCAGGTGTCGGGGATGTCGGCGTGCAGCGTCCTGAGGTAATCCCGGTTGACGCAGAAGACGATGGGGTCGTACCAGACGCCCATCCAGTAGCCGTCATCCTGGCGGAAGGAATTCGCGACCATGTCACCGCGCTCCGATACATAGGGTGTCAGGTAGCCGCTGCGCGATGCCTGCCCGAGCGTCTGCCAGTCGGCCAGTACCATCGCTGCATCCGCCTTCTTCGGTGAACCGTCCTGCGCTTTCATGCGGTCGAGCACCTCTGCCGAGGAGAGCGGCACGAACGTCACGTGAACGCCCGAGCTGTCCTCATACGCCTGCGAGAGGATGTCTGCCTCTTCCGCCGGCAGCGTCGTCAGAACTGTCAGCTCCTGCACCCGCGTCCGACGGTCGATGTGGCCGGAGTCCGCGAGGTAGGCAGAACCCGCGATGACGATGGCCAGCAGCAGGAATGCGGTCAGAAGGAGTGTCGTATACCGTCTCATGAAACGCCTCCCTTATCACATATCACACGACTCCAATACTCAGAGCTTCTCATCGCTGTCTCCGGACGCATCTGCCGAAGCGCCCTTGCTGTCGAGCAGGTACGTCCAGCCGTCCTTCTCCGCGACGCGGCCCTCCTTCATGAGGTGGCCGAGCGCCCGCTTGAAGGCCGCCTTGCTGATCTGGAACTTGTCGCGGATGACCTCTGGCGACGTCTCGTCGCTGTAGGGCATGCGGCCCTTGCGGCTCGCAAGCAGCGCGAGGATGCGGTTCGAATCCGTGACGAGCGCCTTCTCCTTGGCCTCGCGCAGCGAGGCGTTGAGCCGCCCGTCCGGGCGGACGAAGGTGACGCGGGCCGTCACGACCTCGCCGACGCGCGGGCGCTCGTTCTCCTTCATCTCCTTGTTGGCGATGAAGACGATGTAGCGCTCATTCGAGAACAGGAAGGCGCCGGCATCCGTGTAGTTGTAGATGGCACCGGTGACCATCTGGCCGACCTTGACGTGCGTCGCCGGCTTCGAGGCGCGGCGCATCTCGTCCTCGACCTCCATCGTCACGGCCAGTCGGCCGGACTTGTCGGTGTAGAGCTTCGCCCAGACGACCTCGCCGACCTGCGGGCGGCCGCGCATGCCGGCGTACGGCATGAAGATGCCACGCTCCGCGCCGACGTCGACAAAGGCGCCATCCCGGCTCACGTTGATGACGCGCAGTCGGGCAATCTGGCCTTCCTTCATCTTCGGCACGCGCATGCTGGCCGTCAGGCGGCGCTTCGGGTCCAGGTAGAGGAAGACATCGACAAAATCGCCGACGGCGACGGGATGCGTCTGCTGCGTCTTATGCAGCAGGATGTCATCCGAGGTATTCCCCGTCTGGGCGTCGAGGAAGGCGCCCATCTCACTGACGCGCGCGACCTGCAGGCGGGCGACCGTGCTCGGGCCGAACTTCCGCTTGGGGCGCGCAGCCTCCTGGGTCATTTCCGTCTTATCGTTCATAACTTCCATCCTTCTTACCGTGGCTCACTTTCTCAGTCTGTTCAATCGCTTTAATCTCAATCACTTCAATCGGCTCAATCGGCTCAGTCTTCATAGGTTGTGAGCTTCGCATCGCCCCAGAGCTGCTCGAGCGCGTAGTACTCGCGCATCTCCTGGCGGAAGATGTGGACGACGACATCGCCGAAATCGAGGAGGACCCAGTCGCCCTCGCGGTAGCCTTCCTTGTGATTGAAGGCCACGCCGTCTTTGGCGAGCTCTTCCTCGATGTTGTCGGCAATCGCGCGGACCTGCGTGGCCGTATTGGCCGAGCAGATGACAAAGTAGTCCGGCGAGATCATGAGGCCCTGCATGTCCATCGTCACGATGTCACGGGCCTTCTTGTCGCTGGCCGCCTTGCAGATGGCCTTGCACATTTCCTGTTCCGTCATATTGTACCTCCTGTACCTCTAGTCTCTATCAAAATCTTTACGTTCATATGATCAGTTGCCCGCCGTGCTGGCGTCAGGGAAGAGTTCCTGCATCGCATGGCGGATGCCGTCCTGGTCGGGCATCCAGACCGTGTCGTCGCCGAGAGACGGCGCACCGGGCAGGATGACGCCCTGCGGCGGGTCGCTCGAGAGACGGCGCACGACATTGGCGAGGTGCGCCGAGTCGAAGACCTCTGCACTCGTCTTGACGTTCTTGTGCAGCGTCTCAGCGATGAGCGGCAGCTTCGGCACCGTCTCAAGGCGCATGACCTGCTGGTAGAGCGCCTTGACGAAACGCTGCTGGCGCTGCTCACGGCCGACATCGCCGAGCTCCGGGCTGCGGTAGCGCAGGTACTGCTGCGCCTGATTGCCATCGAGATGCTGGTAGCCCTGCTTGAGGTGGATGTTGAGCCCCGCTTCCGGGTCCTCGTAGTCCATATCGCTCTCGACGTAGATGTCGATGCCGCCGAGGGCATCGATGAGCTCAGAGAACGCCTTGAGGTCGAGCACGACATACTGATGGATCGGGATGCCGAGCAGCTGGTTGACCTCGCGGACCATCAGCGGCGCGCCACCCTCGGTGTAGACCGAGCGGATGCGCATGAAGTGCGCATTGCCCGGCGGGTTGACCCAGGTATCGCTCGGGATCGTGATGCAGCGGAGCTTGCCGCTGCCGTTCTCCATGCTCAGGACGAGTATCGTGTCCGCCTTCGCGCCCTCGGTGTTCGTCGGGTCGGCGCCGTCATCGAGTCCTAGCACGAGCACGTTCGTGTAGCCGTCGAAGCTCGAGTTGATTGCGCCCTGCCACGAAGCGCGGCGCTCCGTGTAGCCGGCATACATCGTCTGGTATTCCTGCACGAGATACTCCGTACCGCGCACGAGCGCATAGACGCCGCCCGCCGCTAAGAGCAGCAGGACCGTGCAGATGATCAGCGCGAGCATGCGCCGCAGGAAGCGGCGCCGGCGCAGCCTTGCGAGCTCACGCTTCTTCTGTTCAATGTGACGCCATGTTACATTGTCCTCTTGCCTTTTCCCCATCGGTCAATCTTCCTTTTTTGCTTCTGCCTGTCTCGCCTTCATCTGGTTCAGCAGGATCTCGTTGCGCGCCAGCACCGTCACCGGGTGAATGAGATGCCCCTTCTCGACGACAAAGACGATGGAGTGACTGAGTCCCGCGAGCAGCATCGCGTCGAGCGAGGCCGTCCTCCCTAGCTCGCGCAGCTCGTCGACGCCGGGGAAGTCGCGGCCCGGCTCAATCATGTCGGCGTACCAGATGATCTTGTCGAGCACCGTCATCTCAGGGCCGCCGACCGTATGGCGCGCGATGGCCTGCGAGATGGCAGGATCCTCCACGCCGTAGAGCTCGCGCACGCGCACGGCGCCAATATCGGCATGGAGTAAGAGAGGCATCGAGCGCTCGACCTCGCCGATCGCGATGCCGCGCTTCTCGGCCTCCTTGACCATGTCCTCGTTGCGGAACTCACGCGCGCAATCGTGCAGGAGGCCGGCGACGCGCGCCTGCTCCTCGTCGGCGCCAAAGCGCTTCGCGAGCTTCATAGCCGTCTCGGCCACGCCGAGCGAGTGGCGGAAGCGGCTCGGCTTGAGCCGCTTCTCGAGTTCTTGTTTCATCTGTTCCAACGTCATTCCATAACGCATCGATAAAGCCCTTCTTTTCTGATGTATGTCTCTACGGATTCCGGCACCATGTAGCGGATGGAGCGGCCCTGCCGGATGCGCGCGCGGATCTCAGTCGAGGAGATCTCGAGCTCCGGCGTCGCCAGCTCGTGGATATGCGCGTCGCAGAGTGCGCCAAAGAACGCGCGCAGCTTCGGCAGGTCGAGTGCCGTCCCCTGCCTTGTTGCCGCGATGAAGTGGCAGAGCTCTAGGAGCTCCCGCGGATGATGCCAGGCCGGCAGATCGTTGATGGCGTCCGCGCCCGTGATGAAGTAGATCGGCACGTCGGGCCCGAAGTGCGCACGGAGCAAAGCAATTGTGTCCGATGTATAGGAGACACCCTCGCGGCGCATCTCGATGTCCGACGCCTCGAAGTGCGGGTTGTCCGCTACCGCGAGCCGCGTCATCGCCAGCCGGTCCTCAGCGGACTCGACCTTCTTCTCCAGCTTGAACGGAGAGTTCGCGGCCGGGATGAAGAGGACCTTCTCGAGGCCGTACGCATCGCGCACGTACTCCGCCGTGAGCAGATGGCCCGTGTGGATTGGGTCGAATGTACCGCCCATGATACCGATGCCCTTCATGACTCACTCCCCCAGAAACAGTTCGACGACAAATGCGAGAGCCGCCATGCTCAAGAGCATGAGCCCCGCTGCTTTCAGGTAATCCCTCGCGTCAAACGCGCCCTTCGGCGTGGCGAGGTATTGGCGCAGGCTGCGAAGATAGCCCTGCAGCTTCATCGGCAGGCTCATTCGCGGATCTGCCCCTCACCGTAGATCAGGTACTTCGTGCTCGTCAGCGCCATGAGGCCCATCGGGCCGCGCGCGTGAAGCTTCTGCGTGCTGATGCCGATCTCCGCGCCAAAGCCGAACTCAAAGCCGTCCGTGAAGCGCGTCGAAGCGTTGACGTAGACGGCCGCTGCATCGACTTCGCGCTGGAAGCGGTGAGCACTCAGGATGTCCCTCGTGACAATGGTTTCGGAGTGGCCCGTATTGTAGCGGTTGATGTGCTCGATGGCCATCGTGAGGTCATCGACGACGCGCACAGAGAGGATGAGGTCGCCGTACTCCGTCGACCAGTCCTCCTCCGTCGCCTCTTCCATCTCCGGGCAGATGGCCCGCGCGCGCTCGCAGCCGCGCAGCACGACGTGCTTTTCGGTCATCGCCGCCACGAGCTTTGGCAGGAACTCCGCTGCGATGTCCTGATGGACGAGCAGCGTCTCCATGGCGTTGCAGACGGAGCAGCGGCTGACCTTCGCGTTGACCGCAATCTTGATGGCCATATCCTGGTCAGCCGAAGCGTCGACAAAGGTATGGCAGACGCCCGTGCCCGTCTCGATGACCGGCACAGATGAATTCTCCGTGACATGTTTGATGAGGCCGGCGCCGCCGCGCGGGATGATGACGTCGAGATAGCCGCGCATGTGCATCATCGCATCGACGGCCTCGCGGTCCGTGAAGTCGACGAACTGGATGGCGCCCTCCGGGATGCCCGCCTTGTAGGCTGCCTTGGCGAGCAGGGAGCTGATGGCGATATTTGAGCGGATGGCCTCGGAGCCACCGCGCAGGATGACAGCATTACCTGCCTTGAGGCAGAGCGCCGCCGCATCCGCCGTGACATTCGGGCGCGCCTCGTAGATGATGCCGATGACGCCGAGCGGCACGCGCACGCGACGAATCTCGAGGCCGTTCGGGCGGACCGTCGAGTAGTCACCCGTCGCGACGGGGTCCGGCAGGGCCGCCGTCTGGCGCAGGCCCTCTGCCATCGAGGCGATGCGCCCCTCGTCGAGCAGCAGGCGATCGAGGTACGACCGCTTGACCTTCTTCTGGCGCGCGTCCTCCAGGTCGAGTTCATTGGCCTGCAGGATGACCTCGCTGCGCTTCTCGAGCGCGTCGGCCATCGCCAAGAGTGCCTTGTTCTTGACATCCGTGGAGAGCAGGGCGAGTCTTGCCGCGGCACGCTTGGCCGCCTCTGCCTTCTGCTTCATTTCTGCCTGGATATCCATCTCATATTCCCCCTCAGACCATCAGGACCAGATTGTCCCGATGAATGACCTCCTCGTAGGCAGCGCCCGCGACGAGATGCTCAAACTCCTCCGTCCGGTGCCCGATGAGCTTGCGGAGGTCTTCTGACTTGTAGTTGACGATGCCGCGCGCAATCTCGCGGTTATCCTCCGCGAGGACGCGCACCGTGCTGCCCGCCTCGAAATCGCCGTCGAGCTCTTTGATGCCCGCGGCGAGCAGGCTCGAGCCGCCCTCGAGCGCCTTGACGCAGCCCGCATCGACGACGAGGTCGCCCTGCAGGCGCTTGCCGAAGGCCAGCCAGCTCTTGCGCACGCGCAGATGCGATTCGCGCGCGGGGAAGACCGTGCCGACCTCGTCGCCCTTCAGGATGCGCCGCAGGACGCCTTCCTCGCTGCCCGAAGCGATGACCATATTGACACCGGCACTCATGGCCACCTGTGCGGCCTGCAGCTTCGTCGCCATGCCGCCCGTACCGAGCGAGGAGCCAGCGCCGCCGGCCATCTCGATGACCTCCGGCGTGATCTCCGGGATCTCGTGGATGAGCTCAGCCTCTGGATGCGTCGCGGGGTTTGCCGTGTAGAGGCCCTCGATATCCGAGAGGATGATCAGGGCATCGGCGTCGACGAGCGTCGCGACCATCGCCGAGAGGTTGTCGTTGTCGCCGATCTTGATCTCGTCGACGGCGACGGCATCATTCTCGTTAATGACCGGCACGGCCCCCATCGCGAGCAGTGCGAGCAGTGCGTCGCGCGAATGGCGGTACTGGTGGTGGCGCACGGCGTTCTCCTTCGTCAAGAGCACCTGGCCGATGGTCTTGCCGTACTCGGCGAAGAACTTCTCGTAGATATGCATGAGCACACCCTGGCCGATGGCCGCGACCGCCTGCTTCTCCGGGATGGAGTCCGGCTTCTTCGCGAGGCCGAGCTTGCTGAGTCCCGCCGCGATGGCGCCCGAAGAGACGAGGATGATCTCGCGCCCTTCATTCATGAGGTCGGCCAGCTCCCGCAGGAGATGGTCGATGCGGTAGAGGTTCAGCATGCCCGTCTCATGGGCAAGCGTACTCGTGCCGACTTTGACGACGACGCGCCGGGCCTCTTTGAGCCTTTGACGTGCATCCATACTACATCCCTCCGTCTTACGGCAGCTCAATCTTCGGCTTCTCGAAATTGCGCTTGAAGAGCAGCCCGTTGCGGCCGATGACCTGCACGAGGTTGGCATCGGCACGCTCTGCGACCATGGCGATGGCGTCAGCCGGCAGCTCCATGCAGTTCTGCAGCACGCGGACCTTGATGAGCTCGCGCTTCTTGATGGCCTCGCAGGCCGCCTGCACGACGCTCGGCGTCACGCCTTCCTTGCCGATCTGGACGACCGGCTCGAGCTTCATGCCCATCGAGCGCAGAAAGCTCTTCTGTTTTCCTGTCAGTGAATTGCGGATCAAATCGATTCCTCCGTTACTCTTTATCTATCTTACTCGCGGTACTCGAATTCCATCTCGCCGATGCGGACGGTCTGGCCTTCCTTGATACCGCGCTCCTTGAGCTTCTCGTCGATGCCCTTGATGCGCCAGATGTACTGGAAGCGGCGCACGGCCTCGTCGTTGTTGAAGTTCGTCATGATGACGAGCTTCTCGATGGCCTTGCCGTGCACGATGAAGTCACCCGCATCGTTGCGCGTGATCATGATCTTGTCCGGGTCCTCGGCCGTCTCGTCGTAGACCTTGACTTCCTCCTCCTGCTCCGGCTCCTCGACGTAGTTGTCGAGCCATTCGCCGACGTACGAGATGAGCTCCTTGACACCCTCGCGCGTCACCGCCGAGATGGCGAAGAACTTCATTCCCTCCTTCTCGGCCAGTGCCTTGAGGCGCGGCAGGTTCTCCTGCGCCTCAGGCAGGTCCATCTTGTTGGCCACGAGAATCTGCGTGCGGCGCGCGATTTTCTCGCTGTACTTCTTGAGCTCTGCGTTGATCTTGTAGAAGTCATCGACCGGATCGCGGCCCTCGATGCCCGAGGCATCGACGATGTGCAGGATGAGCTTCGTGCGCTCGACGTGGCGCAGGAAATCGTGGCCGAGGCCGACGCCGTCGGCTGCGCCCTCGATGAGGCCTGGGATGTCCGCCATGACGAAGCTCTTCTCGTAGTCCGTCTTGACGACGCCGAGCACCGGCGTGATCGTCGTGAAGTGATACTCCGCAATCTCCGGGCGCGCCGCGCTGACGCTGGCGACGAGGCTCGACTTGCCGACCGACGGATAACCGACGAGGCCGACATCCGCGAGCAGCTTGAGCTCAAGGATCAGGTTGCGCGCCTCGCCAGGCTCGCCGAACTCCGCGAACGTCGGGGCGCGGTTGGCCGCATTCGCGAATTTCGCATTGCCGCGGCCGCCGCGGCCGCCCTTGCAGATGACGGCCTCCTGGCCGATCTCCGTGAGGTCCGCGAGGACCTCGCCCGTCTCCTCGTCCTTGACGATCGTGCCGGCCGGCACCTTGACGTAGCACGCCGGCGCATTCTTGCCGTACTGGTTCTTGATGTCGCCGTTCTCGCCGTTCTCCGCCTTGAACTTGCGGTGATAGCGGAAATCGAGCAAGGTATTCATGTTCTGGTCCACGACGAAGATGATGTCGCCGCCGCGGCCACCGTCACCGCCCGACGGGCCTCCCTTCGGGATGAACTTCTCGCGGCGGAACGCCGACTTGCCGTGACCGCCATCGCCCGCCTTGACGATGACGCGTGTCCTGTCGATAAACTGCATGATAGCCTCCTTTTTCTCTTGAGATTTCTTGTCTATTTCAACAGCTGCCTGCTGCATTCCTGTTTATGACGCATAAAAAGCCGGCATTGTGATACCAACACCGGCTTTTTATCCATCACAACGCAACTTAACGCCGTTTCTCTGTAACAATATAACAATACCTGCGCCTTCCCGGAGGAATGCGCAGGTATCTTTCATTACATAGCCTCTTCAGCCGTGTAAACACTGATCTGACGGTTATAGCGGCCCTTGCGCTCGATAGCGACCTTGCCGGCAACCTTTGCGAACAGCGTATCATCCTTGCCGATACCAACATTGTGGCCCGGATGGAAATGCGTGCCGCGCTGACGGACGAGGATGCTGCCAGCCGTTACGATCGTGCCGGCATGCTCCTTGACGCCAAGGCGCTTGGATTCACTGTCGCGGCCGTTACGCGTGGAGCTGACGCCCTTCTTATGTGCGAAACGCTGAAGTTCAAACTTAAACATGGAATTCACCTCCACTATTTCAGAATACGTACAGCCTTGGGGTATGCCTCAGCAATTGCCGAGAGTCCCAATAGCATCGTTTGCAGAATCGATTCTGTCTGCTCGTCCGGACTGCCCTTGAGTTCCATTCTGAGCTTCCCGCTCGCCGCATCATAGCTGACCTCGCGATGCAGATACTCGGTTATCCCAAGGAACGCCGTGTCCGTTAAAGACGAGACACCAGCACAGACGATATCCTCGCCTTCTGCCGCCGTGCCGCTGTGGCCGGAGACATCAAAGCCGGATATCCTGCCGTCTGGCTGGAAAAAGATCTTGACCTTGATCATGGACGATTAAGCTTCGATCTTCTCGATGACAACCTTCGTGAACGGCTGACGATGACCCTGGCGCTTGCGATAGTTGGACTTAGCCTTGTACTTGAAAACAAGGATCTTCTTATCTTTGCCCTGAGCCTCGACTTTGCCCGTTACCTTGGCACCTTCGACGACCGGCGTACCGATCTTGACATCAGCGTCGTTGACGACCGTCAGAACCTGATCGAATACGACTGCTTCGCCTTCGCCAGCAGCCAGCTTCTCGACCGTGATGACATCGCCCTCAGCGACCTTATACTGCTTGCCGCCCGTTTTGATAATTGCGTACATGAAAACACCTCCCTGAAAGATTACTCGCCAGCTTCGGTACGATTGCTCGTTTCTCTTTGACCTCGCCGTGCGGTTGGGGAAAGACGCTCCTAAGCGTCTACAATATGAAATATTATCATAGCGTCAAATACTTGTCAAGAAAAAAGATGGCCTCTTTTGAGAAGCCATCTCCTTGTATTTCTTGAGGATATGCCTTACGAGCGCATGACGAGATTGATGACAAAGGCAATCGAGACGAGCCACATGATCCAGCTGATCTCCTTGTACTTGCCGACAGCCGTCTTCATGAAGACGTAGCTGACAAAGCCGAAGGCAAAGCCGTTGGCGATCGAGCCCGTCAGCGGCATCATGATGATCGTCAGGAAGGCCGGCAGGCCGTCGGAGAAGTCGAGGAAGTTAATCTTGCCGACTTCGCTCATCATCAGGGCGCCGACGAGAATCAGCGGCGGAGCCGTCGCAAAGCCCGGCACGAGGCCGACGAGTGGAGCGAAGAGCAGCGCAATGAGGAAGCAGATGGAGACCGTGACGGCCGTCAGGCCCGTCTTGCCGCCGGCCGCGATGCCGGCCGCACTCTCGATGTAGCTCGTGACCGTCGACGTACCGAAGATCGAGGAGCAGATCGTGCCGACCGCGTCCGTCGTCAGGGCGCGGTCGAGGTTCTCGATCTCGCCGTTCGGCTTGATGAGCTTCGCCTTCGACGTCAGGCCGATCAGGGTGCCCATGTTATCGAAGAGCTCGACGACCGTGAAGGTAAAGATGATGGAGACGATGCCGTAGTTCCAGGCGCCGGCGATGTCGAGCTGGCCGAACGTCTCGCCCATGTGTGGCAGGCTCGTGCTGATAACGTCACCGATGGTGTGCGGGACCGGCGAGTAGCCGAGCACCATCGAGAGCACCGTCGTCGCGACGATGCCGATGAGGATGGAGCCCTGGATGTTGCGTGCCATCAGCGCGCCCGTGAGCACGAGGCCGAAGAGCGAGAGCAGCGTCGTCGGGTTCGTGACGTGGCCGAGGCCGATGAACGTCGCCTTGTCCGGGATGATCAGGCCCGTGCCCTTGAGGCCGATGAAGGCGATGAAGAGGCCGATGCCGACGCCGATGGCGACGCGCAGGTTCTGCGGCACGGCGTTGATGATGGCCTGGCGGATGTGGCTGATCGTCAGGATCAGGAACAGGACGCCCGAGAAGAAGACGGCACCGAGTGCGACCGTCCAATGAAGGCCGAGCGTGCCGCAGACGTAGTAGGCAAAGAACGCATTGAGGCCCATGCCCGGTGCGAGTGCGACCGGGTAATTGGCGAATACGCCCATGACCATCGTCGAGAGCGCTGCAATCCAGATGGTCGAAGCGATGGCCGCCTCCTTCGGGATACCTGCCTCCGACAGGATATTCGGATTGACAAAGATGATATAAGCGAGTGCAATGAATGTCGTGAGACCTGCTAAGAGCTCCGTCTTGACCGTCGTGTTCTTCTCGCTGAGCTTGAAGAAGCGGTCAAGGAAGCCTTGCTTCGCTTGTGTCTGCATAAATGAATTCCTCCCCATTTCTGCACCTAAAATAAATCTTTCCATCACGAAAGTGATGGAATACCGTACAAGAATATCAAAAAAGAGGACACATGTCAATTTCTGTTTTGTTGCTTACAACAAAACAAGCCCTGACAAAAGTCAGAGCTTTCATTTCGAAGTGGCGGAGTGGAGAGGATTCGAACCTCCGCACCAGTTACCCAGCCTAAC
>ERZ1023848.322-NODE-322-length-17170-cov-14.100789_pt1 | contig 17170 bp, 18 predicted proteins | sample MGYA00380385_ERZ1023848 | MGnify/ENA primary metagenome ERZ1023848 (study PRJEB33179, sample SAMN07449069) | human gut metagenome | biome: Human-gut; feature: Human associated habitat; material: Faeces | host: Homo sapiens | place: India:Kasaragod | collected...
TATATAAAAGTGTTACTTTTGACTGATCTGAAATTAATAAAAAAACTGCCAGAATCAGCATTTTCCATAAGAAAAACACCAATTTTGGCAAAAAATAACATGGAGGAAGAGTTTCGAAATGAAAAAATTAGTTAGCTTAGTGTTCTCATTGTTGTTGGTAGCTTCTTTAGCATCTACAGCACTTGCCGCAGAAAGCGCAAGCCTTTCTAACTTCAAACGGGTCAACGCATACAGAAGCGGTCAGTTTGATGATGTAAAGTCAAGTGATTGGTTTGAAGCAAGTGTGAAAGAGGCCTATGAATTCGACCTTGTCAAAGGTTCAAGCAATACTACATTTAGTCCTTCGGGTTCTATCACCATTGCAGAATCTTTAGCACTCGCAAGCCGTCTTCACAGTATTTACCATACTGGCCTCGCCGAGTTTACACAGGGCAATCCTTGGTATCAGGTATATGTTGACTATGCTATTACAAACGGCATTATTACCGAAGGTAATTTTACAGATTACAACAGCACCGCTACTCGCGCTCAATTCGCTCAAATCTTGGCAAACTCTTTGGATTCCAACGCTCTTGCTGCCATAAATAACATCGAGGCTATCCCCGATGTATCCGGTTCTGAACCCTACGGCAATGCCGTATATCAGTTATATAAAGCCGGTATTCTCACAGGCAGCGATGTTAAAGGCACATTCAACCCAAACAGCAATATTCAGCGCAGCGAAGTTGCCGCTATTGTCACACGAATGGCCGACACAAGCGCGAGAAAATCTGTGACGCTGAACAAATGCACAGCAACCGGCCACACATGGGCTCCGGCAACCTGTACCACTCCCAAAACTTGTTCTGTATGTGGTGCTACAGAAGGCACAGCTCTCGGCCATAACTGGTCGACTGCAACTTGCACTACACCTAAGACCTGCTCCGTATGCGGCCAGACAGAAGGCTCGGCAAATGGGCATAACTATCAAAACGGGGTGTGTTCAGTCTGTGGGGTAGAGAAAATAGGCACGATTACATGTCAGGCACTTCCAGTAAAGGTAAACTACTGGTGGCCTTCGTCTGAGATTTGTACTGGTGCAACAATAAACTCTTATTCCTATGAATATATAAAGAAGTATGGAGAGGTCAGGTTGAAGCTAAGTTTGTCTGGAAAGAAGACCTATGATCGGAGAGGTGACTTCAATGATAAACTTGTATCTTTCCTTGTCGTACTATACGATAGCAATAACAATATAGTTGGTTCACATGATTATGTCGTTTCTAATGTAATCGTTAATCAAGCTTTTACTGAATCATGGGAATTTTCTGGACTCGATCAGACGAACGACTACTATATTGTCATAAAGGATAGTAAGTAAAATCAACATTTTTAGTACGAAAAATTCTCAACGTGTTTTGTGAGCTGACGAGTTATCCATACGGGGAATAATTTATAAGACTGCCGGAATCGGTATTTTCCATAAGAAAATTACCGATTCCGGCAGTCTTACTTTTATATTAGCCTTGCGTGTCCTTCAATGGCTTTTTCAATCCTCTGCGGCTCGATGCCGATATAGCGCTGCGTCGTGGCGGCGCTGCTATGCTGTAAGAGGCGCTGGACAAGGGCGATGTCATAGCCGTTGGCTTTATAAATCTCTGTCGCATACCATTTGCGAAAGCTATGTGTGCTGATGCGCTCATAGCCCAGATAATCGCATACAAGGGCAAGATGCTTTTGGACTGCGCGTTCTGTGATGGGGAAAATCAGATCGGCGCGCTCAATGCCGCAGCGCAGACAATAGTTTTCGATATACTGTTGCAGCACCAACGGCACGGTGAACACGCGCGCTTTGCCGGTCTTCTGCTCCACGATTTCCAAGCGGTAACGGTCGCCGTCCCTGACGATATCGCACGGTCGCAGTCTAAGAATATCGGAAACGCGCAAACCTAAATTGCCCTCAAGCACAAGGGCTGTTGCGATGCGCTCATTCGGTCGGCAACCACAAAAGCCGCTTTTCATTGTGGTGATGATTTCTTTATACTGCTCTGTGGTAAGCGCCTTTGTCTTTATGTTCATGGGGATTCCCTCCGAAAGTTCGTAATATCGCGCCGCCTTGTTCGTATGCTCTGCGCGCAGAACGAAAGCGGCGGCAATCGCTGAAAAATTGTGTTCGTAAAATCTGCCTTTTACGAACCGTGTGGGATAGCACCCCTTTTTGCGGGGTGCTATCCGTTTTTATTAGCGCCGCTTGATAAAGTCGTGCAGAAAGCTAACCAGTAGGAAGAGGAAAAGGAGCCTCGCCGGTGGAAAGAAGACGCATACAAGAATTGCAGTGATCAGCGTCCCCATGTCACGACCTCCATTTGCTTGCCGCAGTCCATACACATAATGCGGACTTCCTTTGTCGCTCTGACGCTCAAGCCGCAGCACGGGCAAACATACTTCCGCGTGCTCGACGGTTTCGGAGGCGCGCCGTTTGTGTTTCCGCTGTGCGTCCCTGTGCCGGTGATTTGAAAGCCGCTCGCCTCATTCCGATTCAGCAAAATGTCCGTCAGTCCATTTTGAAGAATGAAGTCAAGCAAGCCGTCCGCCGGTGATGTAATCGTCCAACCGTATCTTGCGTCATGCTCTATGCACAAGTCGCGCGCCTCTGCCGCCTCTTTGAACCGCTTGTTGTGGTATGTGCCGCCTCTGCTGCAATCCTGTATGCCGTTCTCATAGTTCCAATAGTGAACCATTTCGTGAAGCAGCGTTGCCGTCAGGTTTTCTATCGGCCTTGCGAGTGTTCCCGCGCCGATATTGATTTCATGGCTCGCGCCGTTCTTGCTAATCCACGTATCATCACGCAGAGAAAAATGCCCGTAGGCTTTGGGCGTGGACTGTATCGTGATAGTCGGTCTTGAAAGTGTATTTTCAAAATATCTGGCATTGAGCAAGTCAAAAATCTTATTCAGATATCCGGCAGCGCGATTATAGCTTGTAAGTTCTTTCATAGTGTGCTCCTTCTTGATTTTGAAGAAGGGACAAGCTATAATGTGCTTGTCCCTTCCGTTTCCGGTTTGGACTGAAAGTCACTTGCGCTCTGCTTTGGTCGGCGTGTTGCGCAAGGGGCTTTTCTTATGCGATGGAAAAACGGCGGCTGCTGACTTCCTTGGTATATGCCTTATAAAGTTCCTCGCCGAACGCCTCTTTGAATCTCTTAGTGTCAAACCGTGTGCTAAGAACAGAAGTCCAGCGGACAATGTATTTGCCGAGATTCAATTCTTCCGTGCCCTGTGCCGCCATTTCTGATTTGATATCATCGCGAATCGCATCTGCCTGTGCCTTGAGTCCATCCATAAGGATTTCCAATTCGTTCAGTTCCTCGATTTTTGCGACCATTTCATTCTGTGACATTGTAAGTTCTCCTTTCAATCTTCGGGGATTCTCCCCTGTATCTGCATTCAGTATATCACGAATTTCGTTATTTGTCAACCGAAATTCGTTATTATAGCAACTATTTTTGATATTATATATCGATTATCGTATAGACAATGCACGAATTTCGTGATATGATATTCTACAAGAAACCGCTCTGAAAGGTGGAAAAGATATGATAAAATTCAAATTGAAAGTTGAGCTTGCGAAAGCAGATATGACACAAAAGGCGCTTGCTGAAAAAACAGGCATCAGGCCCTCAACAATTTCAGATATCAGCAAAGGCACAGTCAAGCATCTGCCTGTCGAAGCACTGAACAAAATTTGCGCGGCACTGGACTGTCAGCCCGCCGATCTTATGGAATATATCGCAGATGAGGTGTGAGGGGACAGTTTTGTGAAATTCTGCGCTTCCGCGCAAATCGAAGGGCGCACTCTGGCAACCTCTATCTACGAATAAAATTAGGGGGCAGATTTACAATCTGCCCCCTTTTTCTATGTCAAATGGAGAATGTCATTTTGCTTCCGATTTGCTTTCTAAGTTCCTCCATGATGCGTTCTGCGATAATTCGTTGATTCCGTTTGTCATTCAATATGACTTCACCGCTCGAAAGCGCGACATTTACGCAAGTAGTCACATCGAAGGACAAGTCCTCCATAAAGCTCTGATATGCGCTGGTGTATGCCTCTTGATAAAGCTGCGGCAAAATGCTGTCTAACTTCTTATCAACAATCTCATTTGCCACATCTACCACTTCTTCGCGGTGAAGACGCGCATTTTCCATTGTTCCGTGTGTTGTGCCGAGCGGCACGAGCGGACTGATTCTACTACTTTGAAAAGACATTAGGTTCATATTCTACCTCCGGTCGTTCGAGTATACAAAGCCGGAGGAATCCCCCCTGTGCTTTACTAATAAGTAGATTTTCCGAAAGTCGTTTATACAAGTTTAGTGCGTATATAACTTTTATAGAGAAAATTATAAAGGGCGAAATTTGCTCGGCCTTGCGTCGCAGTCTTATCCATACAAGTGAAAATTTACTCTAATAAAAAAACTGCCAGAATCAGCATTTTCCATAAGAAAAATACCGATTCTGGCAGTTTTATTCCAGGAGAGTTATCTCGACATACCGCTTGTCGTTCTTGCGGCCTTCTTTTAGTACATAACCTGCCTCAATAAGACGCTTTTTTACACCCGTCCATGCATATATTTCTTTTTTCCCAGGTTTAAAAATAGACAGGACCTTACATAGTGCCTCTTTATCCTCCGCAAAGAGGTCTCGATTCAAAAACTCCTCAGGGACTTCTATCTCGCACGCTTCATCTGACAGCACATACAGCCGCTCTAAATCGCTGTTCACTCTGCCTCTGACCTGAATTTTAGAATCTTCGCTTCCGGTATGTGTAATGACATAATCAACGCGTGACTTAATCTTTATGCTTGTTTCGCTGCTCGCATTGATAATCAGAAGATTGTATTGTGGCGGTATTCTGGAATTTTCCAAGACCTCTTTGCGCACGGCAAGCTGTTCTTCGGTCATTGGGAAGGTATCATTACCTGTGCTCCAAACACAGATAGGGGATAGTCCGGCTGTGACCGCCGTTGCTTCAATCTCTTTCATTCTCCTGATATGTTTGGCATAGCACAGACCTATTTCGTCCTTTGAGACCGTGTTAAAAACCGCGGTGAGGCTGTTATAATTTATGGTCTTCTTTGTCTCAAATTGGATAAGCTGCTCCGTATCAACCTTGATGGGATTGACTACACAGTCAGACATATCCTTGTAGATGCGATTTGGAGTTGCCGTCAGCGCAATCACTGTCGCATCACCCCTTTTGATCGCTCTCACAATTTCGTTTTTCGCGGTCTTATGGAAAGTGTTATTGCGGTCTGGATCATTACTTCTAATGCCCTTAAAGACTAACAAGCTGGGGAGTTCGTCACAGATGATATAGTCGAGCTTGTCAACGAAAAATGCGTCCTCCTCACACATTTTTCCGAATTTAGCGTAAGTCATTGCAACGATACGCCCGTCATTCATAAAGTCTATCATTTCGGTTTCAACACATTTCTGCCAATTCGGAGAAGGTGACATTGTATGATATATGCTCTTAATTTGTTCCCTACCGTTGATTGTGTCAATTAGAAATATGACCTTGAAAAGCGCGTTCTTGATAAGGGCTGGAATGCGCTTCAAAGCAAAAGCGGTCTTGCCGCACCCCGTAGGGGCTTCAATCAAATTCAGTTTGCCCTTCTGAAACATGGAGCAATCAACAAGCTCCGAGAGATACTTTGAACCCTTCATTATGCTACCTCCTTATTTTTCTGGGACAGCGCAAGTTCTCCCGTATATTCTGCGTTACGCACACCAAAGTTACGAACCTCTGGATAGCGTTCCAAAAACCACTTTTTGATGGTCGGATAGCGGAACGCTTTGCTGTGGCATTGAGAAATAAGCCGCATTTCCTCAAGCTCGTCGAGCACGGCTTTTGCCGTCTCATAATCTTCGTGTGCCGCAATATAGTCCTCCATATACTGATAGGTCAAACCTCGATAGCTTTCCTTGTTGAGATTGCGTTTGATCTGCCGTGTTACGACAGAATAGGTAGCGTAATCGCTGCGCGCTCTTTGGAGCATATCATATTCAGTCGAGCCAACAATTTGTGCGTTCTTTGCGAACGTCTTGTCCATAACCAACTGCCGATTTACGGCATCAACGCGTAAGTAATTTGTCATTGTTCTTACCTCCAAATTTTTTAGACTGCCGTGCTTTCAAAGAGTGCGGCACGAGTGCTGTGGAACTCATTGATTTCCGTATACTGGCCGAGAAACCACGTCTTGATTTCCTTATAGGAACACGATTCGGCAAGTGCCTCTTTCGCTTCATCGGACTGGCCGCGCAGGTCAAGAAATTTCTTCATTGCAGTTCCCTTTTCATCATCGTGAGCCTCAATATACTTTTCCATATACGCATAGGTCAGTCCCTTGAAGTTGTCCTTCTTTTTGGCTGCCGTGCTTCTGACAACCACCTTGAAATCAGGGAAGTCGTTGCGCGCACTGCGGAGTTTCATGTATGCCTCAGAACCATAGCGGCTTGCGGCCTTGGCGAAAGCCTTGGTAACTTCCAGAGTCTTCGTAGACTCAAAAATTCGGATTTCAGTCATGGTAATTTCCTTTCTGGCATTTTGCCTATCAAAGTTGTTTGATTTTTTCTTTGTGGTTTTTATAAAGTCGAATAATTGTGCTTTCAAAGTTGCTATAATTTGTTCAGTTTTTTCTTCATTTTGTTGCTCACCTCCTTGGCTCTTTCTGAAACTTATTATACACTTGTCTTTTGCTCAACATGTCATTATAATAGCACTTGTAGCCTCATTTCCCCTGTTCTGTAGTAGTCTGCGGGGAGATGCAAAATGAAAGGAAAACTATATAGAACTGCTGTCCCTTTGCCCAACGGAAAACGCAAATGGATTAGTTCAACTACGAAGGAAGGACTTGATAAGAAAAAGAAAGAACTGCTATTACAGATATCCGCTGGCACGGACGTATTGAGTGATACGACATTTGAAGAATACGCGGAACTTTGGTTTCGCGTTTATAAAGAACCGTATTTGCGGCCGAAATCGATTGAAACGCTCAGAACCACCTTCAACACACATATTGCACCATACTTGGGCAGCATTCCCTTGAAGAAGGTCACGCCGATGCAGATTCAGATGATACTCGGCAATATGGCCGATTTGAGCAAAAGCCTGAACGACAAAGTAGTTCAGATTCTGCGCGGCATTTTCAATGCAGCGGTTGACAACAATTTGATTTCAAAATCGCCTGTTCCTGTCCGTCTACGCTCCGGCGGTGTTGCGACAAAAGAAAAAGCTGCCTTGACCGTAGAACAGTCAAAACAGCTTTTGGACGCAGTATTTGGGACAAGGGCATATCTCTTTTGCCTGATTGCCCTTCAAACGGGAATGCGGCGCGGTGAGATTTGCGGGCTTATGTGGGAGGATATCGACTTTGATGCTCAAGTCATCCATGTGACTCACAACGCAGTTTTCACCAATGCACAGACGGTCGTCAGCAATGACTTGAAAACATCGGCAGCGCGAAGGGATATCCCAATACCCCCAACGCTCTTAGCGGTGCTCACAGGCGCGCAGAAAGACAACGCAAGCCCTTTTGTGCTTCACATGAACAATGGCAAGCCGCTTTCTCAAACCAGCTTCTCAAATTTGTGGGACATGGTGCGCCGCCGAACGGTCGATGACGCCGCCGATCTGGGCAAGCCCGCACGGAACTCTAAAATGATACGTTCTCTTGACTTCCATGTCACGCCACATCAACTCCGGCACACTTACATCACACGATTGTTTGAAAGCGGGCTCGACATCAAGGAAATACAATACCTTGCAGGGCACTCGACCGTTGATATGACGCTGCGGGTTTACACTCACTATCAGCATGAAAGCCGCAAAAAAGAAACGGCGCAGAAGGTCTGCGCCGCATTGGGCTGAGTCTCAAGTGCCAACGAGGTGCAACACAGGTGCAACAGTTTTGAGCAAAATATGCTCAAAACCTGTTTCAAAGCATTTTCGAACTCATATCCGACTTGATTGAAAGTCGTATCAGAGATGTATCAAATTTGTAAGAAAAAAAGGGTAAAAGTGGCCAAAATAAAGGGTAAAAGGCGTTTCAGGGCAATAAAAAAACCTTGAAGCCACTGAAGCTTCAAGGTTTTTTCTGGTGCGCGGTACAGGACTCGAACCTGTGACCCCATGCACGTCAAGCATGTGCTCTACCAGCTGAGCTAACCGCGCGAATCGAACAGTGATATACTACTATATCCGCATTCTTTTGTCAACACTTTTTTCAAAAAGTGCGGATTTTTTCTTCCCCTCGTGAAGAGACTGTTTATAGCATACGCTAAGAGCTCGCTGATGTAAAGAGGGGAAAATAGCAGAAATTCGCCGCCGTTTTTCATCTATTTTTCTGCGGGCACATTTCTTGTCAAGCCGCCGTACGTTCTATATAATAGGCATATATTATGTGTAAATTGAAAATGGGGTGCTTTTTACGATGGGACAAATCGGTTTTGATAACGACAAATACCTTGCCATGCAGTCCGCGCACATCCGCGAGCGCATCAGCAAGTTCGGCGGCAAGCTGTACCTGGAGTTCGGCGGCAAGCTCTTCGACGACTTTCACGCTTCGCGCGTGCTGCCCGGCTTCCAGCCCGACAGCAAGATCCGCATGCTTCAGCAGCTGCGCGACGACGCGGAGATCGTCATCGCGGTCAACGCGAACGACATTGAAAAGAACAAGGTGCGCGGCGACCTCGGCATCACCTATGATGACGACTGCCTGCGCCTGATTGACGCGTTCCGCTCGCTGGGGCTTTATGTCGGCGGCGTATGCATCACGCAGTACGCGGGGCAGAACGCGGCGGATGCCTTCATCAAGCGTCTCAACACGCTTGGCGTTCGCAACTACCGCCACTACCCCATCGCGGGCTATCCCTCCGACGTCGCCCACATCGTGAGCGACGAGGGCTTTGGCCACAACGAGTATATCGAGACGACGCATTCGCTCATCGTCGTCACCGCGCCGGGCCCCGGCAGCGGCAAGATGGCGACGTGCCTCTCCCAGCTCTACCACGAGCACAAACACGGCGTGAGCGCGGGCTACGCCAAGTTTGAGACCTTCCCCATCTGGAACCTGCCGCTCAAGCACCCCGTGAACCTCGCCTACGAGGCCGCGACCGCGGACCTTGACGACGTGAACATGATCGACCCGTTCCACCTCGAGGCCTACGGCGAGACGACCGTGAACTATAACCGCGACGTGGAGATCTTCCCCGTCCTGCGCGCGATCTTCGAGCGCATCTCCGGCAAGTGCCCCTACCAGTCCCCCACCGACATGGGCGTCAACATGGCGGGCAACTGCATCATCGACGATGAGGTCTGTCGTCAGGCCTCGCGCATGGAAATTCTGCGCCGCTACTACACCGCGCAGGTCGACGTCGCGCGCGGCATTGCTGACGCCTGCCAGCTCAGAAAGCTCGAGCTCGTCATGCAGCAGGCGGATGTGACGCCCGACCTCTGCCCCGCTGTGGCCGCGGCCAAGCAGAAGGCCGAGGAGACCGGCGCGCCCGCGGGCGCGATGGTGCTGCCCGACGGCCGCGTTGTCACGGGCAAGACCTCTTCCCTTCTCGGCGCTTCGGCGGCGCTGCTGCTCAACGCGCTCAAGGCCATGGCGGGCATCCGCAGCGACATGAACCTCATCTCGAATCAGGTCATTGAGCCGATCTCAGCGCTCAAGATCCAGTCGCTCGGCCACCACAACCCGCGCCTGCACTCTGACGAGGTGCTCATCGCGCTGGCGATCTCGGCGCTGACGAACCCCCTCGCCGACATGGCAAGAGCCCAGCTCGGCACGCTCCGCGGCTGCGATGCGCACTTCTCCGTCATCATCTCGGAGGAGGACATCAAGCTCTACAAGCGCCTCGGCATTCACGTCAGCTGCGAGCCGAAGTATGAATCCAAGCGTCTTTATCACAAATAATTCGGAGAAAGCAACATCATGTCTAACGAAAAGAATCTTCCCTATGCCGTCGTCTGCGGCGGCGTGAATATCGACATCGGCGCGCACTCCTTCGCACCGCTGCGCGCGAAGGACTCGAACCCCGGCAAGGTCGAGCTGAGCCTCGGCGGCGTGGGACGCAACATCGCGCACAACATGCGCCTGCTCGGCGTACCGACGTATCTTCTGACCGCCGTGGGCGGCGATTCGCGCGCAAGCCAGGTCGAAGAGAGCTGTAAAGAACTCGGCATCGACCTTTCGCACGCGCTGCGCGTGCCCGACGGCCGCACCTCGACCTACGTGTTCGTGAGCGACAGCGACGGCGACATGGCCGTGGCCGTGGCCGACATGGAGATCTGCGAAAAGTTGACGCCGGACTACTTCGCCTCGCAGAAGGAGCTGCTCGACGGCGCCGCCGCGGTGGTCGTGGACGCGAACCTGCCGCGCGAGTCCATCGCGTACCTTGTCGAGCACTGCGCCGCGCCGCTCTTCGTCGATCCGGTATCCACCGTCAAGGCGGAAAAGCTCCAGGGCTTGCTCAGTCATGTCCACACGCTCAAACCCAACCGCATTGAAGCAGAGCTCCTCTCCGGCGTGAAGATCACAGACAATGCAACGCTCCATCAGGCCGCGCAGGCGCTGCTCGATCAGGGCGTGCAGCGCGTGTTCCTGTCGCTCGGCGGCGACGGTGTGTTTGCCGCGCAGCAGGGCGAGACACATTTGGAACCCATCTGCAAGGCCGAGATGCGCAACGCCACCGGCGCGGGCGACGCGATGATGGCGTCCCTCGTCTGGTCGTTCCTCGCAGGCCGCGACCTTGCCGAAAGCTGCGCCGCCGGCACCGCCGCCGCGGCCATCGCGGTCGAGAGCGAAGAGACCATCAATCCGAACATGAGCGCCGAGGCCGTTCTGGCCCGCGCCGCGAAGTAAATTTCTACGACAAAAAAGAACCGTCCGATCGGACGGTTCTTTTTTTGCTTATTTTCTCAGATCCAGCAGCATCGCGACGTGGCGATAGAGACTTCTCTTGACCGCGAGGGTCATGCAGGCCTCCTTGATGGGCATGGCGAGCTTTCTGAGCTCGTCCTCGGCCTGCGCGATGACCTCGTCATCGGTGGCGTCGGAGTCGATCTTCGCCGCCGTCTCGGCCATCACGACCGGATGGGGCGCGACCGCGCCCGCGGCCAGACGCGCGGGGCGCTTGCCGCCGCAGCGGAGCGCGAAGTTGATGATTGGGAAGTCGATCGTCGTGCGCATGGCGTACTTATAAAAGCCGCTGCGCTCGCCCTCCTCCGCCGTGGGGACGAAGAAGCGCGTGACGAGGATGGGCAAATGCTCGTGGCAGGCAAGGCCGTTGGCCACGCTGTGGCGCTCGATGAGGGACTTGAGGTCGGTGCGGTGCGTCTCGCCGTCTTCGATGTACTCGACCTCCGCCTCGTAGGCGATGAGCGCGGTGGCGACGTCGGAATAGTAGATCGCGCGGCAGACCGGCGAGTTCGGGATCTGGTGGCAAATGCTGCCGCCGGTCTTGAAGCAGTAGGCAAGGCCGCTGCGCCACAGGTGCGGCTGGTTGAAGTAAATGCAGCGGCGGTCCTGCATGATGTTGCCGCCGACGGTGGCGATGTTTCTGATCTGCGGGGATGCCGTCAGCGACGACGGCCACGCGGTCGCCGATGGTCAGCGGCTCGGTCGTCAACACCTTTTCATCCGCCATCAGAAGCGGAGAGGGCGGGTTGCCCGAGCAGTTGAAGTAGGCCTGCGGGGCCTCCTCCGGCAGGGCGCAGCCGAGAAAACCGGGAACCTTTTCCGCCTCGCTCACATCGATGCTCAGCACCTTGGCGTGGGAATACGGGCAGCGCACGAGCGCGGCGCAGGCCATGTTGGGAAGCTCTAAGTCGTCGGTGTACTTGCCGCGGCCCAGCGCCTTATCCATGGACTCAAGGCGCGGCGTGGCGTGGTTGACAATGTCGAAATGATGCTGCTCCATCACTGCTGCGCCCCCTTTCCGTTTGCGTACTGGTCAATGACCCTGGAGGCCGCGACGACGGCCTCCTCGATCTTCGTGTAGCCCGTGCAGCGGCAGAGGTTGCCGGACATGGCGGCGTGGATCTCCTCGCGCGTGGGATGGGAGTTGCGGTCGAGCAGCGCCTTGGCCGCCATGATCATTCCGGGCGTGCAGTAGTCGCACTGGATGGCGCCGGCGTCGATAAACGCCTGCTGCAGCGGGTGCGGCTCGTCGGCGGTGCCGATGCCCTCGATGGTCTCGACCGTACTGCCGTCCGCCTCGATGGCGAACACACAGCACGAGTTGACCGCGCGCCCGTCCATGATGACCGTGCAGGCGCCGCATTCGCCAAGGTCACAGCCCTTCTTCGCGCCCGTCAGGTGCGCGCGCTCGCGCAGCACGTGCAGAAGCGTCTCCTGCGGCTCCACCGTGAACGCGCGGCTCTCGCCGTTGAGCGTCAGGTGAATCGTGTGGTTGTTTTCAAGCATGATGTTCTATCTCCTGTGCAGAATTTGCTGTATGCTCCGTATTGGCCTTATTCTCCCGTTTCAGCCGCTCTGTGCGCTGCGGCAGGTCTCTCACTCACCGGAGAGCGGGCGTCTCATATCCTCTTTTTCGCCCTCTGGCATATTCTTTCCCGCGCGGGCGCAACGGCCCTCGAGGGCCCTTTTTTTGGTATGGGCAACAGTATACTATCTATTTTACACAAAATTAAGCGTTTAAATTACGTCGAATTCATTCAACTTTTGTACATTATGCCTCAAAGCGGTTATCAACGCTTTTTCCAACGTCCGAACGGGGCGTACCCCCTCGTCTTTCTCCACATCAAAAAAAGGCACGGGACAGCCTTCGCTGCCCCGTGCCCTTTTCCCTTTTTGCGCAAAAAACGGGCCGCTGAGGTATCAGCGGCCCGCCCTTCGCCTTTTCACTTTTCAATGAGATAGCTGCCGCTGTCCGTCGCCTCCGTCACGACGGGGACGAACTCGACGTCGTAGGCCTTCATCGCTTCGGTGACGCTCTCGAGCTGGTCTGCCGTGACCTTGACGTACACGCGGTCGAACTTTTCCGTGAGCTCGCTCATCACAATGCCGGAGTTTGCCTCGCTGCCCGCAAGCGCGATGTCCGCGTCCACACTGACGGAGAGCTTGCCCTTGTAGCCCGCCTGCTCAAGCGCGGTGTGGATATCGTCGGCGAGCAGCGCAAGCGCCTCCTGCTGCGTCATGGTGCGCTCGTCCGTCTTGATGCGGCTCATGCGCCCCTCGCGCGGGTAGTGGAAATCGTCGAGCAGCAGCTCATCAAAGCCCATCTGTGCGCATTCCGTGACGATATCGGTCACATACTGCCGCGCCGCCTGCTTTTCGGGCGCGAGCCAGTGGGTGCTGTTCGTATCGTACCAGACGAATCCCGTCAGCTGGCACACGGCGGCGTCCGTCATGTGCTCGTAGGCGTACAGGCTGTCGTGCAGCGTGCTGATGCGGCCGATCGTATAGTAGTCCGAGTCGACAAGGCCCTGAATGGCCGCATCCGATGCGCTGTCGCCAGCCACCGCGCCGCAGTCGATCGCGCCCTGCACCTTAGAGCCGTAATGGATCTTGCCGCTCGCGTCCTTGAGCTCGACCGCCACGGCGTTCACGTCCTTATCAAGGCCATCGAGCGCTGCCTGCCAATCGCTGCCGAGCGCGTCCGCACCCAGCTCGACTGCGTAGGTATCCTTGATGACGGGCTTTTGCACCGTGATCTCAAGGTCGTCCTGCTTCTTATCGTCGCCGCTGTCGCCGCCATTTGCGGTGTCGTCCTGTGGGGTCTTCTTTATCCAGGGGAACTCAAAGCGGACCGAGCCGTCCGCATCGTATACCATATAGCGCTGCGCAAACAAAAAGCCGCACGCCAGCAGCAAAATGACCACCAGCACCGCGGCCAGCACGCCTCTGCCGCGCCTGCGCCCGCGATAACCGGTATAGCCCTTCGTTCCGCTCGATCTTCTTGCCATTGTCTGCATCCGCCTCCTTTTTCTCGTGCAACAGTTTACCTTTTGAGAGCAAAAAAATCAACAAAAACCTTTCGGTTTTTGTTGATTTTCCGTTTTTGTATGCTTTAGCCCTCGATAGCGTCCATCAGCGCGACGCGGCGGGCGTGGCGGCCGCCCTCAAACGCGGTGGAGAGGAACGTCTCGACCATGGCCGCGGCCAGCTTCGGGCCCGTGAAGCCCGCGCCGATGGCCATCATGTTCGCGTTGTTGTGCTGGCGGCAGAGCTGCGCCTCGAGCGTATCGGCGCAGTGCGCGCAGCGGATGCCCTTGACCTTGTTCGCCGCGATGGAGATGCCGATGCCCGTCGTGCACACGACGATACCGTACTCGCACTCTCCGCTCGCGACGGCGCGCGCGGCGGCCTCGCCGAAAATGGGATAGTCGCAGCTCTCGGTGGAATAGGTGCCGCAGTCCTTGACCTCGTGGCCCAGGCCCTCCAGCTGCTTTTTGATGTCTTCCTTCATGGCGTATCCGCCGTGGTCACAGCCCAATGCGATCTTCATAGTGTTTCTCCTTTTGTCAGTCAGATTTTGTGAAAGACCGGTTTTTTCTTTTCAAACGTGCACACATAGTTGAGGCCGCAGCTCTTGAGTAATTCCTGCGTCTCGCGGGCGCGCATGCCGACGAATTCCGGCGTATGCGCGTCGGTGCCGATGGTGATGATCTCGCCGCCGAGCTCGTGATAGAGCCTCAGCCATTTGGCGTCCGGCAGCGGCGTGTTGCCGCGGTTGACGTTGCACTCGATGCCGCAGCCGTTTTCAATGAGCGCGCGGAACACCTGCGCCACCTCGTCCTCGAAGCCGTCGAAACTCATGTGCATACCGTGGTTTTCGTTCATGTAGCGAAGCGGCAGCGTCAAGTGGCCGAGCACGGAGAACTTCCCCCACTTGGCCGTCTCCAGAACGAGCGTTAAATAGTCCGCGATCTGCTCGCGCGCCTCCTGCTCCGTGGCCTCGGGCATGAAGTAGAGGTCGTTCCAATCGTACTTTACCGACAGCTGATGCTGCGAACCGATGACAAAGTCGAGCTCCGGCAAACGCGAGAGCAGCTCGTCTGCGTAGGCAAAGTCGCGCATCGCCTCGCCGAGCTCGATGCCGCGGCGGACGATGATCTTCCCGTCCGCCGCCTGGTCGGCGCGCGCAAAGGTCTCTTCACGATTCGAAAAATCGTGCTCCCAGTGCGCTGTCTCCCTCGGGCGGAACAGGTCTACATGGTCGGTCAGGCACATTTCCTGCAAACCCTGCGCGATGCCCGCGCGCACCATGTCTTCCACCGGCGTTTTCGAGTCGAACGAAAGCGAACAGTGGGTGTGATAATCGGATAAATACATCTTCTATTCGTTACAGCTTGAACTTTCCGAAAAAGCTCTTGTGTTCCTCATAATTCTTCTCGCCGAGCGACTCGCTGAACTTCTTGAGCGCTTCCTTCTGCTCGCGGTTCAGGTTGCGCGGCGTCTCGATATACACGGTGACGTACTGGTCGCCGCGGCCGCGGCCGTTGAGGCCGGGGATGCCCTTGCCCTTTAGGCGGAACGTCGTGCCGCTCTGCGTCCCCTCTGGGATGGTGTACTTCACCTTGCCGTCGATCGTCGGGATCTCAAGCTCCGCGCCGAGCACCGCCTGCGTGAACGTGATGGGCGCTTCGCACAGGACGCTCGTGCCCTCGCGGCGGAAGATCTCGTGCGGACGCACGGACACAACGATCAGAAGGTCGCCCGCGGGGCCGCCGTTCTTGCCCGCGTTGCCCTGCGCGCGTAGCGAAATGGTCTGCCCGTTGTCGATGCCGGCAGGAATGCTGACCTTGATGGTCTTGCGGTGGCGGATCATGCCCTTGCCGCCGCACTTGGGGCAGGGCTGATGAATGATCTTACCCTTGCCGCCGCAGCGCTGGCAGGGGGCCGACGTCGACATATAGCCCAGCGGCGTCTGGCGGCGCTGCTGGACCACGCCGCTGCCGCGGCAGTCAGGACAGACCTCGGCGGTCGTGCCCTTGGCGCAGCCCGAGCCGCGGCAGTCAGGACACTGCTCGATGCGGTCGATGCTGACTTCCTTCTCGCAGCCGAAGGCCGCCTCTTCAAAGCTGATGTTCACGCTCGTGCGCAGGCTTTCGCCGCGCTGGGGCGCGTTGGGGTTCGCGCGCGCGCCGCCGAAGCCACCGCCGAAGAAGCTGCCGAAGATATCGCCGAGGTCGCCGAAGTCGAACCCGCCCGCGCTGTAAGCGCCGCCACCGGCGCCTGCGCCGTAATTCGGGTCAACGCCCGCAAAGCCGAACTGGTCGTAGCGCGCCTTCTTGTCTGGGTCGCTCAAAACCTCGTTCGCCTCGTTGATCTCCTTGAACTTCTCCTCGGCTTCCTTGTCGCCGGGGTTCATGTCGGGATGATACTTGCGTGCGAGCTTTTTGTATGCTTTTTTGATCTCTTCTTCCGAAGCGCCCTTGGAAACGCCGAGCACCTCGTAATAGTCTCTTTTATTTTCAGCCATAGACTACGCTCCTAAAAACGCCGCAATCGGGGGCAGTATAAACTGTCCCCGCTGCGTCGATCGGTTTCAAATTACTTCTTGTTGTTGTCGTCGTCATCCACGACCTTGTAGTCAGCATCATAATACTGCTGACCGTTCGGGCCGGTCTGCGCGCCGCCGTTCTGGCCGCCCATGTCGGGGCCAGCCTGTGCGCCGCCCTGTGGGTTCGCCTGCTGATAGAGCTTCTCACTCATCTGGTAGAACATCTGCGTGAGCTCTTCGGTCGCGCTCTTGATGGCGTCGGTATCGTCGCCCTTGAGGACTTCCTTCAGCTTGTCGATACCACTCTGAACCTTGGCCTTCTCGTCCGCGGGGATCTTGTCGCCCACTTCGCCGAGGGTCTTCTCGCTCTGGTAGACCATCTGGTCGGCCTGGTTGCGAACTTCGACCTTTTCCTTGATCTTGGCGTCCTCAGCGGCGTACTGCTCGGCGTCCTTGACGGCCTTTTCGATATCCTCCTTGCTCATGTTGGAGGAAGAGGTGATGGTGATGTGCTGCTCGGTGCCGGTGCCGAGGTCCTTCGCGCTGACGTTCACGATGCCGTTGGCGTCGATATCGAATGTGACCTCGATCTGAGGCACGCCGCGGCGGGCCGGAGCGATGCCGTCGAGGTGGAAGCGGCCGAGGCTCTTGTTGGCAGCGGCCA
>ERZ1023848.323-NODE-323-length-17117-cov-12.765385_pt1 | contig 17117 bp, 17 predicted proteins | sample MGYA00380385_ERZ1023848 | MGnify/ENA primary metagenome ERZ1023848 (study PRJEB33179, sample SAMN07449069) | human gut metagenome | biome: Human-gut; feature: Human associated habitat; material: Faeces | host: Homo sapiens | place: India:Kasaragod | collected...
GGTCCTGTAAAGAACATTGCGCAAATTGTAAAAAGTGGTGGCGAAAATGCGATTGAATTCTTCAAAAAAATTTTTAGAATCTACTACTGTTCAAGTTTTGACTATTACCCTATGTGTGTTTGCAATTGTTGCTCTGCTTCTTCGCCTGAGATTGCATCAGACAATGCTCAGCGTAGTTACAACATCGTACGCTTCCATAGATGAAACCAGAGCACACATAGAAGGGCAAATATGGTTGCCAGACTTGCGGCAACGCGATGTCGAGAATTATTGCGCGGGTTTTGTCTATACGGATGAGAGTAAAACAACATTAGACCATATTTCTGCGCGGTACGAACTTCAGGGTGGCTGTGTATTGCGTTTCCTTGCAGATTATGACCGTACGATAGACTTGATTATAGACGATAGCAATGATTTGCAATTTTTGGAATGTGATAATCGTTGCATTTATTACAGGCAGGATAGTAGCTCACGGACTGATTTCTATTTCGCATACTTCAGCGAGAATGACATTTACTATGAACTTATGCTGTCAGTGCCAATTGGTACTTTATCTTCTGATGATGCGATGGGAATGTTGTTTCGAATAGCGTCTCCCTGACCTTTTAAGGAGAGTAAGTCCAAAACGAGTCGTATTCGAGCAAGTGGATGGCTGTTTAATTAAGATTAATTAAGAGGCTTATATTGGTAAAAATGCAAGTGTTGCTGATACTTCGCAAAGGAAAAAAGTACACTAAATATCATTACAACACTTTCTGCAGAGGATAATAAAATGGTAAAATGAATGATATAGAGGGTTGAGATGGGCTTAAAGATTCATGATTTTTGTGCGGTGAGGATACGCTGTCTTGTGATTGCAGAGATAATCTGCCTGATATTTTTTGCCGCAGGTTGTACAGGAAAGACTGTGGAGGAAGTCAAGGAAGATTTTCCGTTTGAAACCGTCCAGCTTGCGTCAGAATATGGTACGCTGTATATACAAGCGTCCTCATACTCCGAGGAGATTGGCAAAGAGATTCTTCAGCAGTTTGACACCGATGTGGAAACTGCCGTGCAGCGGACTGGCTGCGGTGGAGCAGATGTCTTGCTTTGCATTGCGGATTCAGCGACCGCAAGCTATTACGCGGATGCGGACGAGTGGTATTGTTCTGCTCAGCAGATACAAAGCGGCGCCTACCGCAAGAGGCTTTTGGAAGAGCTTTACGATTTGCATGATTACGGCACGCTTGTCGGACTGGCCCGTGCTGTTTATGATCCTGAAAGCACGGGTGCCGATTTCAAAGCGTACTACGCAGATGAGGACCACCTATCTGTGCTTTCTCTGTTTGCGGCATATTTTATAGACGACTTCACCAATAGAGAAACTGTGGAAATGGCAGAGTGCACAGCAGGGGAGTTTGTCGGATATTTGCTGGAAAACGGCGGTTTAGATCGTGTGATTGCTTCGCCGTTTTCCGAGAGTGACCGCAATGAATGGCTACGTACGATCGATGTTGCAGCCGAATACCGTAACCTCTACGGTACGGAATTCCTCGAAGATGCGATTTATCGGGAAAACTATCGGTATCCGCTAATTATGCGTCACGGCGTTCATCAGTATAACTTTCTCCCCCTGCGCAGCTTTGCAACGCCTGTGGAAGTCTGGAAAGCATTGTCGCAGTATGCGGAGGGAATGCAAACATTGTGGGATCATCTTGCTGAATATGCACCGTCCGCTTGTGAGCGCATTCGCACACAATGGGCGCTGCCGATGACGACGAGTTTTACCGCTGTAGGGGAAAGTCAGGAAAAGCATGGCGGCATTGTGACGGTTGCCCGCCCAATGGACTGGTTGCACGAAACTATACATTTTCTTCTGGAGCGCGAGACGGGAAAGGACCCTGCATGGACGCAGGAGGGAATGACAACATATCTTTCTTGCTTGACTGGACAGACATTTGATGGCGACAATTATTACGCGCTGCTAACGCTGGACTACAGCAAAATAGCGGATAGTCCGAGTAAGACCATCGCACTCCAGTTGGTCGAGTATTATCACACGCACTGGCTTCAGGAGAGCTATAATCCGTTGACATATTACCGCGCGCTGGGATTATTCCGCGAGGCGGCGGAGGAAGCTGGAGCGGAGGATTTCCGCCCCATCGTTGTCTCTTGTGGCGAGCGGCGGAATGAACTTTCCGGAGGAAACTTCACCGAAGAGAACGGCAATGAACTATCCTATTATCAGGCGATGCTCGTCGTTGACTATCTAGTTGAGCAGCATGGACTTGATGCTGTGCTTGAAGCCTTTTTTGAGGATGAAGATTTTCCTGAAAGCTTTGGCCTAACATATCAAGAGGCTCTGCATGCGGCCGAAACATCTTACGGTTAAAAATAGAAAAATAAAAATGCCTGCAATATGTAGGGCACACTTATCCCAGGCGCTAATGCCGCTTGTATTGACTGCTAAATGCAGAAGATATTAGCGCCTAATTGCTCACTGAAAGTAAAAACACGCGTTGGTGAAAGATCCCAATTTTCATGAATTCTTCCATATTCGGTCAGATCAAATTACAGGCGGGAACATCCTTGCAAGATGTTCCCGCCCTCTTGTACCCATTTCCGCAGCACGACATTACACCTCAATTTTACCGTCGTGCCGACTGGCATCCATTCGCTGCAGCCGACATTGACAGGATACCTTTCAAGATCGTTCGGCTGCATTAAGCCTTGCGGGCACGGGAGGGAAAGGTTATTTAATTATTTGGCAAATAGAAATCAGTTTCCTCTACACCGTCCCACTCGCCGAGGAGCTGCATATCTGCCTGATTCGGCGTGGTGAAGGCATCAAAACGCCAGCCTGCGTCAGTATAGATCAGAGTGACCGGATAGATTCGCGTGTACTCATAGCTTGTTTCCAGCCGATCGTCGCGCTCGGCCTCGGTTTCGTCCTGACGAGGGTAGGGATAAGAGTAGTGCGCCGTCACCGTGAAGTCAATCCGATCATCCGTCTGTGCAGTCAGAGTAAATTCGTCGGGAATGTTGCTGTTGTAATATTGGTCGCCGTAGGCGCAGTCGAGGATAAAAAGCTGGCCGTCGTGCTCGAGGTAGATCGGCGCGTTACCGTTGTCATTGCAGGCAGACCAGAACGTATCGGTAAACAGCGCGTGGATGACGCGGTCAAAGTCAGCCCAGGACTGCCAACGGCTGTGGGAGCTGATGTAGGTATAGTCGGAGCCATCCGGCGTGTACTCGTCGTACTCGGTTTGGCCGCCTGCGGCGGGGAAGGCGTCGTCGATGCCGGTCGTTTCACCGTCAAACATCGCGCTATAGAGCGCAAACGCCTGCCTGTAAAGTGTTTGCTGTTCCGCCGTCAGGAAATCCGGCGCGGCGCGAAGCCGCGCAGCATCATCCAGCGGAAGGTCGGTATCGGTCAAATAATAATCTGTAGGCTTTGGTTGATCGGATGCATCCGGCTTTGCTGTGCAGCCTGCAAGCAGAAGGAGCAATACCGCAATCGCGGTGGAAAATAGACGTTTCATCATGGTGCTTGTCCTCTTGATGTTAGATTTTTGCGCAGTCATTCTGCTTTTCATTCAGGGATATATACTTCCGCAGGACGTCCGTGCCAGGGATTTTCCCAGCCGGAGGTCCCGTCCTGATAATACATGGTGACATTTTCGGTGGAATCAAATACATAATTGGCTTGCTGCGGTGCATCGCCCTTGAAGTAGACCGCACGCAAGTTTGGACAGTCGCAAAAAGCACAGTTGCGCAGGAGTGTAACGCTGGAAGGGATCGTCACCGTCTCCAACGAAGAGCAGCCGTAAAAGGCGTTGTCCTGAATTTCTGTCACACCATCTGGAATCACCACAGCGGTTATGCTCGTGCAGCCTTCAAACGCTCCGGTCGTACCCGTGACGTTTCCAATCGCGGAAACAGTTTTTCCGCCGATCTGTGAGGGAATCACAATATCTGTTTCAGTACCGATATACCGGCTAATGGTAACTGTGCCATCCTCGTTTTCCGTTATTTCAAAGTTTGCGGCATCGGTAACAGATCCCTGCGGAGAATCGCCATTGGCTTTGTTCTCCTGCACATCGGTTGTCATTTCTCTATTTTCTATTGGAGTGGACGGCTGGTCATCGGCTTCCAGCGTGCTCTGTGTGCTGCCGCATGAACTTAGTGTTATAAGGAGAGCAGTAGTTACAGCGATGACCGAAAGTCTCGAAATTTGGCGCATGATAAAAGGCCTCCTGCATATTCTGAAATAAAAAATTAAGGTGATGGAATGTAGAGAGATCCCGGCAGCACTATCGGAGTGAGCTTTGAAAGATCGAAGCTGTCAGCCAGTTCTTCAAGCAGATCCCGCGTCAAGCCGTCGGTACTTCCCGCCAAAATAATGATGGTCATAAAGCTGTCCGGCAAATCAGACAGAATTAGTGCTCTGCCAGGGCCGAGCGCCAATGTGGCCAATATGCCGCGTGATGTTTGATACCGCCATTCCTGATAACTCATTGCATCGATAACATTGAGTGTAAGGATTTGCTCATTGCACGCAATGTAAGCGGACTATGAGATTTTGACCTGTTCTGCGACGGAGACAAGCTCGTCCGGCGAGAGCTTAAAGCTCCGAAAGTTGATGAGCCAACCGTTTTCTTCATCAATCTGAAAGATGTAGGCCTCTGTACCGGTTTCTCCCGCGCATTCCTGGTCCTCACCCCAGTAAAGCGTAGCATCCTTACCGTAAAGCGTGATGGACTTTGACTCTGCATCGTCAGCAATTTCAAAGCCTCCTACTAAGCCGTCTCTAATGGCCACGACGGTGATTGAAATGATCTCACCGTTGTTGCCGAAAAATGTGGCGCCACTGGCAAAATCGGCCCGGTAGCAGCCTTCCGGATCAAGACGATAGGTTTCTTCCAGCGCCGAGTAGTCGATTTTACCGGCGATATAGGATCCGGCTGGCTCCTCTCCCTCGACACGGAACGTGGCGTGGTCGGAGAAGATTTCAACCAGGACATTCAGCGTGTTCTCACGAAGCGATGGCGAGAACGCCAGCGCCGACGTGAACAAAAGCACGGAGATGAGGGCCGCGACGAGGACGATTCGCAGTACGCAGGAAGGCTTGCGCTTTTTGGACCGTTCATAGGTCAGCGCCTCTTCGATGAACTCATCGTCGATCCCATTCATTGCGCTGGAGAATTTCTGAGCCAATGTCAACAAGCCAAAACACCCCTTTCTGCAAGATGCGTTTGTAATTGCTTACGGATTCGGGAAAGCCGGACAGAGACGTTCTTTTCCGTCAGACCGGTTCAAGCCGCAATTTCTGCATAGCTGTCGGAGAACCAGTAGCGCCGCAGGAAGATCACGCGGTTTTCCTGTGACAAGTCCCTGAGAAAGTCTTCAATGATCGCAATCAACTCTTTTTCCTCGAGAGAGTCTTCAACCGAGACTGAGGAAGAAAGGCAGTTTTCCAATTCCTCCATTGTCGAGTCGTAATTGCTGTTTCGCTTGAGAGCTGTATTGGCCCGATAACGCATGATAGAAATATTCCGAACGATCTTGCAGACAAAGACGGACAGCGGATTGGGCCTGTACGGCGGAATCGCATTCCAAACGCCGAGATAGGCATCATTCACGCATTCCTCTGCGTCCTGTTGATCCTTCAAAATGCTGCGGGAAAGATTATGGCAAATCGCCCCATATTTGCCGTCCAGCGCTTCGATTGCAAGCTCAGAACGTGCAAAGAACAAATCAATGATCTTAATATCATCCACAAGGAATCACACCCTTCTATTTATTACCTTGCAAATTGGGGTGAAATACTACATCAAAGCAAGAATTTTTATCGGGAATTTTGGAAGATTCCCTGTTCTCTGCTGTCGTATTGCTGTCCCAACATAAAAAGCAATACGACCAGCAAGATTTTATTTCTTCACCCAGACCGGTTTTCGTTCCATTCTATAACAGATGTGCGGGGATATCAAACCCTTGAAGGATTTCGAAATATCTATAGTGTACGTGTATGGTTTGGCGCGGAAAACAACCTATAATTTACATTGATGTACCACTTGAAGAACATTTTGCACATAGCTGAAAATATTTATTTGGCTAACTTGTCGAAAAATGAATGGCGCGTTATTCCTTGTAAGAATGTGTTCTCTTTTTACATCTATATATCAGACGTTAAAAGAATTATTGACTTATCCCATCAGCTCCTTTAGTATGGCTATTGATAAAACAAAATGATTTTGCAGTGGAGGCATGCTCATGGAAAGAAACGGAATAGACAAACTCAAAAAAGCCTGCATAATACTCCCGTTGGTCGTTGCGGTCATATTCAATTCCAGTGTTGCGGCTATTGATCGTGAGAACAATTCTAAACTGAGCTGCGGAATAGATTCCTATTATGTGAAAGATATGATAGCTCAAGACGATCATATATGGCTTCTTTTGCATGATAGCTCGATAGGCAAAGATGCAGTAGCCTGTATAAATGAAAAGACGCTTGAATTGCAGGCATGCTATCGAAGCGGCGAAGATTTAGAAGATGAGATGATCATTCAGAATATGTCTGTCCAACCAAATGGTTCAGTTTGGCTTGACCTATTCTATCCGAAGAATCCAAAGGGTTTGCAATACAGCCTTTTTATTCTTCAAGACAATGTTAATGTGGCTGCGGCCAGTAATGTTGTCCTCTGCGAAAATGTTGCCTTATGGGAAAATGGAAGTTCGCTGTGTTACTGGGATAGTGATGAGATCGTCAAATCTGTGGACATTCCTGCTGGCACAGAGCCTTATGCGATTTCGGCATTGAATGGCAGGCCATGTTTTATCGATGCCTATACTGGCAAGGTATTCCTTTTGAATGATCACGGAAAATGGATCAATCAGTACAATGTCCCAGTTAGCGATAATAAGGTTTTACCACAAGAATTTGTAAACTTTTACGCTTCCATGACAAGCTGCGGTAATGAGGTGTATTTGTCGTATCTTGTCGGCCCGGAAAAGAGCAATAGTCTGAATACAGGCGGCCTTGTGAGGCTCAGCGACGGAAAAAGGTTGGGAGACACTGCCGGTTTGATCGTTCATGCCAAGAAGCAAAATGATGATTCTGTGCAGCTTTATATGACCAACGGTTTCTCCGACAATTCCAAGCTGAAAGAGTACCAACAGCTGTCTATTAAATCAGACACAATCACCAAAGTAAGGGCTTTCCAACAAGACGGCGACAACACGGCTATATATTTGCCGGCAGAGTGGCAGTATAGGGACAACCTCGGCCGTCTATGGGGATGGTCAGAGACAATTCGGAATAGCATTACCTGCATTGATACGGATAGCCTTACAGATTCCGACAGCAAGTTCAGTGCGTCTACCGACTATTATGGCTTCCTGGACGCGGATGAGTCAGCATGGTATGGAAGTCAGCAACAGGGCGTTATAAAGTCAGTTGTCCAGTTGGGCATTATGAACGGATATACTGACGGTACATTTCACCCTATAGGCAATATCACACTGAGCGAAGCAATTAAAATGGCTGCTGTTGTCCATGCCACATGTAATAACCAGACAATCTCTTTTTCAGCATCAGATGGTGGTAAATGGTATGATGCCTATCTGAACTATTGTGTAAAAAATCGAATTGTCTCGAGCGACGAATATTCCAGCATCGATGCTTACGCAACACGAGCGCAAATAGCACATATTTTCGCGAAAGCAACATCTGATTTTGCCGTTATCAACGACATTGACTATGATTATATTCCTGACGTAAGCGAACGAAGCGAATACGCTGATGAGATACTTGCTCTTTACAGAGCAGGCATCTTGACCGGAGATGAAAGAACCAGAGCATTCAGACCATCTGACACCATTACACGTGCTGAAGCAGCTGCAATAATCTCGAGAGTAGCTTTGCCTACGACGCGAATCAAAATCGTTTAAAATGGGAAATGAAAAATTCTGTGCCCCATGCAGACATGATCTGGAAAAGTAAGCGGTTACGGCATTGCCTGTCTCTGCAAGTCCTATAATGAGGCACGATTTCTGCATAGAATCTTGGAAACATTGTGAGCAAGTGAAATCCGAATTGTTTGTGTTTATGGTTTAAACCATAAATGCCTCGAAGTAAGTTGGGATTCTATCTGTTATTGACACGTATTTTAGAGTCGGTTTGCTATCCTCATCAAATCTTCCATATACCGATACGTCATCGGAGCGCATTCTTGCAGCAACGATATGGCATTGGCATTTTCCGCATACTTCACCCAGTAGTCAAAGCAGTCTGCGAAGTATTCTCTGGCGTTGGTTTTGGCATAGTCTCGCAGCGGCGCGGCGGCAGCTTCTGCACGAAAGAGCTGTTCATGCTCTGCGGGGAATCCCAGCGTCCAATCGAGAAAATGCCCGAATTCGTGGAGCGTTGCGCTGGCTTCCGAGAGGTAGATGGTTTTCTGGCTGTAGTTGGTGGCTCCAATGCAGCTCATATTCAGCTGCTTGCTGAGTTCGCTGATGTAGTCAAAGTCGATGCGGTATGTCCAGCCGGTGGCGTTGAAGGTGGCAAGCACCGGCTCCGGCACCTGCCGCAGCGCCAGCAGGTAGTCGTTGATGTTGACGCCTGCCGCGTTTACCAGAGCTACCGGCGCGGGCGGAGCCTCCACGGTGAAGGTTCGGGTCAGAATGGCGTGAAGGAGCATAGCAGCGTCCCTGCGGGTGACGATCTCATTTGCAGTGTTCGCCTCGCCGCAGAGCTGAAGCTCCTTCCCGATGCGGATGCAGTTTTCATGATCGGGCAGCGACACGCCGCCCGCATAGAGTACGCTGTCGTAAACGGGGATCTTGGCTGCGGCAAAGGCGCTTTTGAGCAGCGCTCCCCGACATAGCTGGATATTGGGCGCGGAGAGTGCGGTTTCGTTCAGCCAGCCCTGCCAGTAGGCGTCCACGACGCTGCTTCGACCTACATCCTGCCAGCTGTCACCGATAGTTTCCGCACCATAGGCGCGGCAGAGCATGACAGCCCACTGCTCCACAGCGATGAGCTGTTCCGGCGAGAAGCAGTCATTTCCCGTTCCGGCAGCGATCTCACGTTCTGCCAGATACCGTACATTCTCGCAGCACTCTGCCGTGTCCGGCACATCAACAAAGCTCTTGCAGGCAGCAGACGCACTGTCCGGCAGCAGCCACACCAGCGCCAGAAGCATGAGCGTCAATGCTGTTCTTCTAACGATCATCTTCATAAGTTCCTCCATATTCTTGTTCTTTCTCTGTCCTGTATCCTCCGGTAGAGTAGGTTCTTCTGGATGCGCCATGATGACGCTACCCTATGGACAGAGTTTTGAGAGTAAAAACGTCACAGTCCCCCCTTGGCGGGAGGCTGTGACGTTTTGTGCTTGGTCAGCCGATATAAATTGCTGGTGAGACTGCCGTTGGAGCGGCGGCGGTTCCGCTTCTCGATGAGCTGCCTGCGCTCAAGATCTGCCAAGGCCCGCTGGACTGTCCGCGGCGAAAGTCCCAATTCACGGGCAATGGTTTTGATCCCAGGCCAGCAGACACCGGAGGCGTCCGCCCGGTCCCGAAGGTAGATATAGACCGCCTTCTCCCGGTGGCTCAGATGCTCCTCGGCGTAGATAAAGTTGAATTGACTCATCTGCTTCCCTCCATGTTATAGGGATTCTTTGTGCAGCTCCGATGGATGCTGCGAACGAGTTCGCTCTGGTCAACATAGGCAATCTTTCGGGCTGCCTGCTCCGGCATCCGGTAGCCGTCCGGGTCAAAGGTGATGCCCCAATCCAGAAAGAGACGCAGTTTGGTGCGCATGGGATGAGTTCCCGTTTTCATCACCACAAACTCTCCCTTGGGGATGGATTTCAATTCATCCGGCGTCATGAGCGCACGCTCCATCATCTGCAAGGACTGGCTGCTCTCTTTCCCCTGACTGACGGAGCCGGACAACACTGTCCGGCTGCCCAGCGCCGAGGAGAGCGCCTCCGCCGTCTTGCTCTGCGGTGCAAAGCCGCCAAAGATGGTGTCCTGGCAGTTGTCGCACACGATTTCCGCGCCCTCTTTTCCGTAGTTCTTTTCCAGTTGGGCAAGGCTCTGGATGATGGGCACCAGCGACAGCCCGCGGGAACGTCCCGCGGAGAACAGCGGCAGTACATCAAAGGGCGGCATCGTACCAAATTCATCCGCGTAAATGACCACGCGGTTTTTGAGCCTTCCTCTGTTTTCATCCGCTACGGAGAAGAGCTCGCGCGAGAGGTTTTGGATCATGAGACTGGCGATGAAATTCTTCGTGGGGTCTTCTTCGGGAATGACAACAAAGATGGCGCATTTGCTCGACGCAAAACGTTCTGCGTCGATAGGGTTATCGCGGCAGATGACCTGCTCGAGCTCCGAGTCCAAAAAGGCATTGAGCTTTGAAAGTACCGTCGACATGACGGATGCCATCGCCTGATCCGCCGCCGTCAGCGCCGCGCCCGCCACCCAGCGTGCCTTATGTACAGACGGGAGCATGTCCATCAACACATGAAATCCGTTCTTTCCCCGTCCGCCGCCCGGCGCTGCCAGCAGATCTTGCACCAGCTTGAACGCCGAAACGATGTGGCGCTTCTCTGTGCCGTCCTTTTCCGGCAGGATAAATTCCGCAAGCAGCATGACGATGGCGGCCAGCACACCCTCTGCGCTCTCATAGAAAAAGGCGTTGTCGCCATATTGCGAGGAGCCTTCCGGACTGATGATTGTTTTGACGAGGATCTTGGCATAGTTCTCTGCTTTCGCCTTGGCAGTGAGATCGTTGGGGCCTCTTTTTGCTCTGTCCATATAGTGGTTCACGAGCGTCATAAAATTGAAACCGTCCGAGCACGTCGGATTGCGCAGGTCAATGACGGATACCTTGTAGCCGTAATACCGAGAGGCGATGGCACCGTAGTTGCGCGCCAAGTCTCCCTTGGTGTCCAGAGCCAGATAGCTCATGCCGCAGGCGCTGGCATATTCCAGATTCGCATATAAAAAGTACGCTGTTTTACCCACACCGAAAGCTCCAATCATAAGACAGTGGATATCATCGCTATCCACCAGTGCGCGGACATCCTGCTGATTTTCAATCGCATTTTTGATTTTGGAAATCGCCGATTGCTTTTTCTTTGGCTTCCGCTTTTCTTTTTTCCCGCTGTAGGACGTCGCAGCTTTTCCAGCAGCTTGCGAGAGGTTTTCAGCAGGAATCCTCCCTCGCTTTTATGGTTTCTGCCGCCGACGCTGCCGAGGACGAGTCCCTGCTCCGTAGGCAACTCCTCTCCCTTGCGCCAGCGGCGGGGACGGAACGGTACCGTCCGGTATGTTTTGCTGATCTCCCTGGGCGTTGCCCACCGGGCTGTGCCGTGCTGACCGTCGCCAACGGTTTTACTCTTGAAATTGTTGAGCGAGTAATTCTTGGAGAGGAAGGACACCGCGAGCAAAAATGCCAGCAGTCCGCCGCCAAGCAAAATCAGGGGCCATACATTTTCGTTCATGTGTCTTTCTCCTTCTTCTCGAATTTAGCGCAGAGATCGTCATTCCAATCCTTGCGCACCGGGCAGAGCCGCTCCACATCCAAGCCCATGTCCTCCAGCGTATCCGTCATACGGTCGCAGGCGTCATTGCCTGCGTCATCGTTGTCGAGGCACAGATACACCATGTCCAGTTTCGGATTCTGCCGCAGCCGCTCCAGCACCGGCTGGATGGAGAGCCCGCAGCAGGCAACGTAGCTGTGCTCCTGCCAGCCGTAGGGATAGAGGGTAATGTGAGACAGAAGGTCGATGGGCGCTTCGAACACATAGAGGGACTTGTCGGTTCCGTTTTTGTGGAAGCAATGCTCGCTTGCGCTGCTCTCGATGTTCATGCGGAACACCCGTCCCTCGCTGTTGGTACTGCGGATGTGCGCGTGCTTGGCCTCGCCGCTGCCATCCAGCCCCACGAAAACACAGTTGTGATGCCTGTCCTCGTAGAGCAGCTTTTCATGTACGAAATAGGAGATGACCTCCCGGTCAATGTGGCGCTGACGCATAAGGTAGGCATACATACGCCGCATGGTTCCATATGGCTCCGGCAGCGCGAAGGGCTTCGGAACTTCATTCACAGGCTTTGCCTGTTCATATGTTTTTCTGTTCTTTCTGCCCAGCAAAAGCAAAACCGCCTCCTGATAAGGGAGACGGTAATAGCGCTGGACGAAGCTGACGGCGTAGCCGCCGACGCGCGCGGAGTGATCAAACCATTTGTTGCCCCGCACGGTGATGCTGGGATCATTGGGCGTACGGAACTCCCGGCCGGAGCGCACAGGTCGCTCGCCCTGGGCGCGCAGCAGCGACACGAGATCCGTGTTCTGCGCACGTGCTTTTTCCTCCGGCGTGAAATAGATAAATTTGCTCATGACATGTCCTTTCATAATTCTGCTTTGCGCTACCTGAATGTCTGTTCCTCGTGATCGTCCGGCTTGTGTCCCATCGCCAGACGTTTGCGCTGCAATTCCTGTCGGCGCTTGCGGTCGATCTGCAAGCCCCGGTGGATCTGATCAATCTTGCTGTTGTCCTCAAAAATTCTGCTCATGTGATGCAGCATCCGCACAACGGTTTCGCTCACCGTGGGGGCATGATAATATGATCCAGCCGGTGCGGTTTGCCCTGCTTGACCGGATGGCTGTGAGTGCGTCGGAGTCATTTCACCCACAGGCGGCGCGGCGTCTTTGGAGGCAGCAGCGTCAGAGGAGCCGGTATCTTCCGTGGAAGGTGCTGGTGTATTTCGGGCTTGGGGCTGTGCGGGAACGGCTGATGCTGTGAATTCCACTTTGGCTCTCGTGGTCGGCGCAGAATTCTCGGGCGAAATGGATTCCGTCAGCATGGCAGATGATTTCTGCGCATCCGCGTACTGCTGCCGCTCTGCTATCCATTGCAGTGTTTCCTGAATGATCATGTTGCGGACGCTCCGGAACTCTTTTTGCTGGGAGAGCGGCAGACGCTTGCGCGGCTTCTCATCGTAGTCACGGCAGACCTGCTCGTAGAGCGCCTGCCACGTTTCGTAGGCGGCGGACACCTGCTCGTCCTTCGCCAGCTCCTCCACGATGGCATCCACGATGGTCTTGACCCTTGGCGGCAGGTAGCCGTAGACCTTTCGGCCCTTGACCGTCAGCAGACGTTCCGCCAGTTCTTCGGTGAGCTGCTCCAGCCGCGCATTATCCATCGAGCCATGCTCCAGCTGCGCGATGCACTCCACCATTGCCTTGCGGGTCTGCACCTGCAACTCCTGCCGCGCCGTATCCTTCTGCTGGTAGATGTGCATCCGATCCGCATAATAGATTCGTCTGGCAAAGGCGGACTTCACCTGCCGGATGCCTTCTTTCGTGAGATAGCCCTCGCGGGGATCGGTCGAGAACACGATCATGTGAATGTGCACCTGATTTGGCTTCTGGTGGAACGCGGCATACCAACGCAGGTTTTCCGGTCGGATCTTATACGCCTTTGCGATATCGCAGATGGAGGCGTTCACCAGAGCCTGCCAGTTTTCCGCGTTGTCATAGCCCAGCCGCTCTGCGTCCTCACGGCGCAGCGCCACCACCGGCGTCCACACATTGCCCGAATGCTCCGCCACCTCCCGTACCGCCTGCGCGAGATTTTGTACCTTACCGTGAGCGTCCCACAGACCATGCTCACCGTCCTTCTGGACGCCGGGGCGATGGGAGATGTAGTCGATGAAATTTTCCTTTTGATCCAGCGCCTCCATGTAGTCTTCCTGCACCTGCTGGATGAATGCGGAGGCATTGCCTTGGGTGGGATGATCCAGATACTCCTCATACTCAATGAGCTCCCAGCAGGAGGGGAAGGACTTCAGCAGCCGTACGATGAATTCCTGCTGCTTTTTTGTGGCAGGAAGTGTACTGCGCTCATCTGCCAGTAGCTCAACGCCGGGACGGGTGGCGACGTAGCGGGTGCGCTGGGCCAGCTTCGCGGCGTTCTGTCCGCCCTTGAGGTAGGGCGAAATCAGTACGATCCGGGCCATTCATCCTCCGGCTCAATGCGGCGCTGCTGATGCACTGCGCTCTCAAAACTCACCTGACCATTGGTGCGCTTCACCTCATCCACCGCAAAGCCGCGCAACTCCCGCGTGTGGATAGGATCGGTACGAAAGTGCGCGGCGATGGTGTGGCAGAGCATATTCAGCTCCACCGCCCACTTAAAGATGATGCGACAGAGCCGATTGTTGTTGTCATCCAGCGTACCCTGAATGGCTGTCAGGATAGCTTTCGAGAGATACGCTGTGTTGTCCTCCGTGCCGAGATAGCCCATGTAGAAGCGCAGCGCTTTGTTGATAAACTCACTGCGGTTTTTGCAGTTGTCTGCCTTCAGCTATCCATCCATGCGCGGAACGAGCCCCGCATCCAGCCATAGCCAAACTTCATTCCTCCCATTTTCTGCTCATAGTAACCAGGGTCAGCGCCGGGGACATCCCAGCCGTGCATGCTGCCGCACTCCATGGCAAGGCGCTGCTCCTGCGTCACGCCAAGCCGCTCGTTGTTATAGTCTGCCAACTCTTGGTTATGCGCAGGATCGTTTGTGTTCCAATCGCTGGGGTAATAGCCGCTCTCGCCGCGCTTGATGCAGATGAGCTCGCCGGTACCGGGGAGCGTAGAGAAGCACAGCTCCGGGAGACCCTCCGCCAACTTGGGAGAGAAAAGCTCCTGCTCCGTCTGGATGCTCCACTCGCCCGAGTTCCAAAGGTGGACATGCAATTCACCGCCGTCATCCTCGGAAATCTCCCGCTGCTCAAAGCCCTCGCCCCAGCCGTCCGACGCCTGCCCGGTGAGGTACTCCTTTAAGGTTTCCAGTTCTGTGTCCGATAATTCCCCGGCGACACGGCATTCCGCCACGCCCCAGAGCTGGCGATCACGCTCCTCCACGGTGAAAACGGCGGAGCGCACCTTGCGGTCAACGCTGTCGGCTTCATCATACCAATGCATGAGACCTCGCTCTGCCTCCTCCGGCATCCGGTTTTTCACCAGTGCCGCCGTGATCTGATCCTGGTAGCCGCGCAGCTCACGGCCCTCAAGCAATGTACTGCTGTCGTCGAAATCACCGTACTCGTTTCGCTCGTAGAGATCGGCGGTCAAGGGCATATACAGCTTGAGGCTGGTCAGCTTGGGCGGCAGTACGGTGAAGCTGTCCTCGCCGGGAATAAGTGCCAGTGACCTGCCGTTATCCCATTTCATGTGGAGCGAGCCAGCATCGTCCACAAAGTCTACTTCGCCCTCCGTGCCGGGAAGAATGGGATGATAGGGATCGTCCATCGAATTGAGCCGGATGCGGGTGCCGGGGGGATACTGTTCTTTGATAAAGTTCACCATTTTTCTGTCCATCATCTTATTCCTCCCATTGTCATGCCCTGTTTGGGCGTTTTTTGGTATTCCTCCAACTGACGGGGATTTTCCTCGCCATAGAAGTCGAAGATCATGTCATCCACCTGCTTGCGGACACTGGGATCGTCGGTCAGCACTTCGTAGCGGAAGCCTGTGGTGGGGCGATATGGAAGTTCATCACGGATGCATTTGAGAAAGGCTTCGGTATCGGTAAACTCCTGTGTATCACCGCCAGCATAGGTAACGCGGCCCACCAAGGGCTTGTCCCGCGCCATGTTCTGCCTCTGCACATCGAGGTCAAAGCAGGTCAGATAACCGTTATAATCTCCAGGGGACGGATTGCAGCGCAGACAGTAGCGGTAGCGCTCCGTTTCCACGATGTAGCCGTAGTTCTGTACATAGCCGCCGTCGATTTTCCCGCCGTGGTCATAGCAAAAACGCTCCATCGCGAAGCGGCTTTTCAGCACACTCTCCCGCAGCGTGTCCACGACCTGCTGTAGCTCCGCCTTGAACGCGGGGCTGTTCAGCTCCTCCGGGCCACGGGGCCACCAGGTATGCCAGAACTCGTTTCCGCTGCGCCCGAAGTCCATGCGGACACAGCCGACAGCGCCAAGCCGCTTATCTTCTTCGGGATGCGGGGCATAAAATAAGCCCGCCTCCTCCGGGCGGGCAGGTCGGATATGGAATTGTGTTGTTTTTTTCAAGGTTAAGATCTCCTTTCGGTGTAGAATTTGGCTTTACACATTTTGGGGGGTGTGCTATGATGTGGCAAACTAATCGGGATTTGTGAAGGAGTGAGAATAGAAGTGCTTTGGCTTTTCATGGCGGTATTATCTGCCGTTTTTGCGGGTCTGACCTCGGTATTAGCTAAATGCGGCATTAAAAAAACGGATTCGGATATCGCAACCGCACTGCGTACCATTGTTGTTTTGCTTTTTTCGTGGATCATGGTATTCGTTGTCGGCTCGGCAAATACGATAACCGCAATAGCATCAAAGTCTCTGATTTTTTTAATTCTATCCGGACTTGCGACCGGTGCCTCCTGGATGTGCTATTTTAAAGCGTTGTCGATCGGAGATGTCAATAAGGTCGTTCCGATCGACAAATCAAGCGCCGTCCTTACGGTTCTTCTTGCGATCATTCTCTTCAAAGAAACCAATCATCTTGCCGTCAAACTGATCGGCACGGCGCTGCTTGCCGTGGGCGTGTTTCTGATGATTGAAAAAAAGAACTCCGGAGCGAAAAACGAAAGGTCCGCATGGCTGCCGTATGCAATCGGCTCTGCTTTGTTTGCGGCACTGACATCGATACTTGCCAAAGTGGGTATCAGCAATGTTGAGTCAAATCTCGGTACGGCGATTCGCACCGGCGTTGTATTGGTGATGGCATGGCTCATCGTGTTCATGAAAGGTAAGCAATCGCAGGTAAAAAGCATTGACAAAACAGAGCTTGTATTTATTGCTCTTTCGGGACTTGCCACGGGAGGCAGCTGGCTGTGCTATTATTATGCGATACAGAACGGCATCGTCAGCGTCGTCGTTCCGATCGACAAGCTGAGTATCTTGATATCAATCGGCTTCTCGTACTTTGTATTCAAAGAAAAGCTTACAAAGAAGGCGTTTGCCGGTCTTTTGCTGATGGTTTGTGGTACGCTGGCAATGGCAATCTGGGCATAGACGGATTTCAGTTTGTCTGCCTATCAAGCGGCTCGTTCCAAATGGATCGAGCCGCTTTTGCTTACATCATCCTCTGCCCC
>ERZ1023848.329-NODE-329-length-16889-cov-76.300345_pt1 | contig 16889 bp, 22 predicted proteins | sample MGYA00380385_ERZ1023848 | MGnify/ENA primary metagenome ERZ1023848 (study PRJEB33179, sample SAMN07449069) | human gut metagenome | biome: Human-gut; feature: Human associated habitat; material: Faeces | host: Homo sapiens | place: India:Kasaragod | collected...
GCCGGAGGGTTCGTAAGTTTGACGGCCCTTCGGGCCGAGGGTTGTGGTATCGCCCTCTCGGGCGATGAGTATGAAGTCAGCGTTATGAGGGAGGGTTCTTAAGATGGATGGGCCTTCGGCCCAAGGGTTCTTAAGTTTGACGGCCTTTCAGGCCGAGGGTTGCGGATTGCCGCTCTGCGGCAATGCTTATAAAGTCAGCGTTACGGGATTTACTTTCAGTGTCATATGGCAAAATAAGCATTCTGCTGACTGGCTCGCTGCGCTCGCCAGGGCGGTTGTATGGTTTTCGCCGCCAAAGGCGGCATAAAAAATGGCACCCGAAAGGGCGCCATACCTCGCCAGCGCAGCGATACTATATAACTCCCGAGGGCGGGAGCCCTCAACCCGCCTGTAAGGCGAAGCCGATCACAGGCAGAACCCTGACAGCCCAGGGCCGAAAGGCCCGGCGGCTGGCTCAACCCTCGCGGCGAAGCCGCGTCAACCTTCGGGAATACCGGAAAGCACCGCCCCGGTCCCGGCCCCAGCCCCAATCCCATTTCCATTTATCCAAAGAAAGAAGGAAAATTCTATGATTCCAAAAATTCCACCCAAAATCATTGAACATGCCAACGGCGGTAAAGGCCGCATCATTCTCCAGCCTATTGCGGGGCCGGACATACTGAAAGACAAATGCCGGGTCTATGTGAAGGCCACCTTGGAAAAGGGCTGCTCCATGGGCGTGCACCAGCACAAAGGAGATGGAGAAATCTATTACATTCTCTCCGGTCATGGCCTGTACACCGACAACGACACCACCTATGAGGTGAAGCCGGGGGATGCCATGTTCTGCCCAAACGGCAGCCGCCACGGGCTGGAAAATACAGGAGAGGAGGACCTGGTTTTCATGGGCCTCATCATTTATGACAACTGAATGGAGCAAACAAAAAGCAGCGTCATGATGACGCTGCTTTTTAAGTGGAATTTTTCCTGTCTTCCGGGCAAAAGGGTGGATCCGGTGGCGGCACCCTCACCATTGACTTTCTTTACTTTCTTACGCTGATTCTTTCTCTGATATGATTTCCTTTTTCCGCTTCATCCACCAGGGCCAGGGCATAGTCAGCGTAGGAAATATAGCTTTCGCCCTTTTCATTCACTGTGAATTCTTCTCCTGCCAGCACGTAGGAGCCGGTCTTCTTTCCTTCCGGATCAAATTCGGCGGCCGGGCTGATGTAGGTCCATTTCACGTCGTTTCTCTTTCGGAGTTCCTCCAGAGCCTTTCCCATGCCGTTGGCCACGGGAAGGTATGCCTTCGGGAAATCGGGGGTTTCGGAAATTGTCATGGTGTGGGTCTGATCGGTGTACAGACTGCCGGCACCGCCTACCACCAGAAGACGGGGCTTTGTACCAGAAAGAATGTCTGCCAGATGGTTCAGGGTCACGCTGTGGAGATTCATTTTTTCATCGTCCCAGACACCAAAGGCATCTACCACCACATCAAATCCTTCCAGGTCTTCCCTGGTCAGATCCATGATATCCTTCTGAATTACCTTTTTGGCTTCTGTCTTATTGGCACTGCGGACAATGGCAGTCACATCCATGCCTCTTTCCATGGCTTCCTTCACAATCAGTCTTCCTACTTTGCCGTTTGCTGCGATAACTCCGATTTTCATCATAATTTCTCCTTTTTACATACTTACATACTGCATCGAATTGATGTAATTGATTTCGTTACAAGTATGATATCACAGCTATATTGTAACGTCAATAGTTACATTTAAATTTCTTCAAAAAAAATCACAGCCCCTTTCCGGCTGTGATTCTTCATTTATTTTCTTTTACTTATATCCTGTTTTCCTTCAGAAATTCTATATACTCCTCGCCCCATACCTGGATGCTGTCAAGTACCGGTGCAAACCGTCTGCCCATGGCAGTGAGGGAGTACTCCACCCGTGGCGGCACCTCGGGATACACGGTGCGGTGCACCAGTCCTTCCTTTTCCATGTACTTCAGCTGGGACGACAAAGTAGCATGGGTGATTTGGATGTCCCGCTCCAGTTCGTTGAATCGTTTCGTGCCTTCGTTCAGGGCATGCAGGATAAGAATGGCCCATTTCCCCTGCAGCAGCTTCTGGGCTGTCACAAAGGGCAGATGCCGAATAATTCATTTTTCATGATTTCCTCCTATTGCTCAAGTATTTCATACCAGGTCAAGGGAAATATCCTTCTTGTCAGTTATTTTATATCAGTCATATAATGAAAGCAAGTAAAAAAAACATACCATATGGGGCAAAACCTACCCGGCTGCGGCCGCCCAGAGGCGGAAGGTCAGATGTCCGACATCTGACCTCCCCCTGGCAGTGACTCACAGGAAACAAGGACCCAAAGCCGCCCCACTTCACCAGCTCACTGGTACATCACAAGGAGATGATTTCATGACAAAATGCCTGTTATTTTTACGGGACACGGAAGTCCCATGATTGCTTTGGAAAAGAACGACCTTACCCGCACCTTTCATGATCTGGGAAAGGAAATCATAGACACCTTCGGCCGCCCGAAGGCCATTCTGTCTCTGTCCGCCCACTGGTACACCAGGGGAAGCCATGTACAGTCCAGCCCTTTTCCCCGGCAGATTTTCGATATGTACGGATTTCCCAAAGAGCTCTATGAAGTAAAGTACGAGCCTCGGGGATTCCATCCCCTGACGGAACAGGTACTGTCCCTGCTGCCCGCGGCCGATATCAATGATGACTGGGGCATCGACCATGGCAGCTGGACGGTGCTTACCCATTTCTTCCCTGACGCTTCCATTCCGGTGGTGCAGCTTTCCATTGACGGTAAGATTTCTCCCAGAGCTTCCTATGACATAGGAAAGGCCCTCTCGCCGCTCCGGGAGGAAGGGTACCTGATTTTCGGCAGTGGAAATATTGTGCACAACCTGTACAAAGTGGAATGGAACAATGAAGGCGGCTCTCCGGCAGCAGACCGGTTTGACGCCTATATCACCGAAGCCGTAAAAAAGCGGGATGACGAAAGGGTCATAAACTACGAAGACCATGATGATGCCGCCTACGCCGCTCCTACGGCGGACCATTTCCTGCCCCTCCTCTACACCCTGGGGCAGCAGAGGGAGAAAAGCCCCTTGTTTTCAACCAGGTCAGAAACCTGGGTTCCATTTCCATGACCGGATATGCCTTCGGTCTCAATTCATAAAGGAGGAAACTTCCATGTCCCTTGCATTCCACGTGTACCATCCCGGCGCCAAAGCCATTTTTGATGTCACCTCCACTTTAGTCACCGGCGAAAAGGACGCTTTCCTGGTAGACGCCCAGTTCCAGAAACAGTATGCAGAGGAGCTGGTGCATCTCATCAAAGACAGCGGAAAAGAGCTGCAGGTGATTTACATTTCCCACTTCGACCCAGACTATTACTTCGGCCTGGATGTACTGGCTGATGCCTTCCCAAAAGCCCGCATCCTTTCCACCGCTCAGACGGCCTGGATGATTTCCGCCAGTCGGGATGACAAGCTCACCGTTTGGAAGAAGGCGCTGGGAGAAGACGCTCCATCCCGTTTCATCCTGCCCGAGGCGGTAAAGGAGCTGCCAAAGCTGGATGGGGAGGAAATCAAAATCGTCACCTGCCCTGATGACGAAATGCACAGCTTCCTCTATGTGCCCTCTGAAAAAACAGTGCTGGGCGGCGTATCCCTGGCTGAAGACAGCCATCCCTGGATGGCTGACACCAAAGGGCTTGACGAACTGGACAAATGGATCCGCCAGGTAGAAACCATGGCATCCCTGGCTCCGGAAAAGGTCATTGCCAGCCATCACTACAATGATGAGAAGAAGGGCCATCCCGCCATCCTCTCCTGCACCCTGGAATACCTGAAATACTACCGGGAAGCCCTGGCCAGCGGAAAGACCGCCGACGCCATCGTTTCCATGATGACTGAAAAATACCCTTCCCTTGGCGGAAAAGACACCCTTGCCTTCGGCGCCCGGGTCATCACCGGCGTAGAGCCCTGGGTACGGAAAGACCTCTACCCTGGCATCGGCCACCATGTCATCATGGACTTTTCTCCTGCCGCCGTATTTGATGTGGAATTCAAGGACCACAAAACCCTGACCTTCACCCAGACAGAAGGCGAAAATAAGGGCTACGCCGACACCATGCCCTTCACCGCCGAGGAAATCGCCGATCATGTGTACATGGTGCACTGGCAGGAAAATGCAGGCATCGCTGTGGTTCACGTGCAGAACTGGAACACCCTGGAAGTATGGACCAATATTTACGTCCCCGGACAGCCGGGCATCCATATGAAGGGAAGAATGAGGCTGTAATAGAAGGGGGCTGTATGGGCCACTTCGTGGCCGCCTGGGGAGTAAGGGTTGACGGGACTTCGTCCCGAGGGTTGTGGCCGCCTGTCGGCGGCGGGTTGTGTATCGCTTCGCTCAGGGGGCAGGAAAAAGGTTCTTAAGATGGACCGGCCCGCTGGGCCGGAGGGTTCGTAAGTTTGACGGCCCTTTGGGCCGAGGGTTGTGGTGGCGGCTTCGCCGCAGGTTGTGTAGAAGGGTTGTGTTCGCTTCCGCTCAGGGGGCGACAGTCCTAACGGGCTGAAGGTGGCGGATTGCCATAGGCAATGCTTATAAAGTCAGCGTTACGGATTCACCTTTCTGTGTCATATGGCATGATAGGCATTCTGCTGATTGGCTCGCTGCGCTCGCCTCCCCCTATCCGGCTTCGCCGGACTTCCACCTAAAGGTGAAACGACTCACTATGATTTGTGCGTCGCTGGCGCTCCTTCAAATCATGTTCGCTGTGCATCCACGGGAAAGCGTGTCACACGATTCTCAGGTCGCTTTGCTCCCTTACGAATCGTGTTCCCTTGCCACCCCTGTTCAGGGGGCAGAATAAAACACCGCGAAACACTCTCTTCATAAGCATCTCTACAGTAAGCACGGGCTGTTGTGCCCCCTCGAAGAGGGGGCAAGGTGGTGGCGCCAGCCACCAAAGGGGGATGCATTTCCTCGCCCGCAGGACGGTTGTATGGTTTTCCCACGGGCGAAAGCCCGGTTGTAAAGGTTTTATCATAAGAGGGCGCCTTCTATAAATGTAAGGCGCCCACAACAACCCTCAGCGGCAGAGCCGCTGTCAAACTTAAGACCCCTCGGGGCGATAGCCCCGTCAAACTTTTGAACCCTCAAGCCCCAAAGGGGCTTGTCCATAAAGCGCTCACCAGCTCACTAAAAAAGCACCGGTTTCTGCCGGTGCTTTTCTTTTATAATCCTGTTTCCCGGATATCTCCGCTGCTCTGGGCGGCGCCCAGCATGACGGATAATTCGTACAGTTTCTGTTTGAACGGTTCCTTTTCCTTTTTGGCCTCTTCATAGGAAATGATTCGTACTTCGCCTCGATGCATGCCTGCCAGGGCTCCTGTTTCTCCTTCCAGCAGTGCTTTCACTGCCGCCGCTCCCAGGGTGGATCCCAGGATGCCGTCTCGGGCCGTGGGCTGGCCGCCCCGCTGGATGAAGCCAAGGATGGTGGTGCAGATGTCGATGTCCGTCCGCTCGGTGAGCCATTCGGAGAGGGCTCTGCCATCATCGGCACCTTCCGCACAGATGATGATGCTGTTCGTCCTGCCTGCTTCCATCTGGAGTTTCAGGCTTCTGGCCAGTTTTTCCCGGCTGAAGGGCACTTCCGGTACCAGGATGTATTCGGCGCCGGAAGCAAGGCCGGCGTCCAGGGCGATATTTCCTGCAAACCGCCCCATCACTTCGATAATGGCTGCCCGGTTATGGGCGGAGGCGGTGTCCCGGATGCGGCTCACAGCGGATACCACGGCATTCACCGCCGTATCATGGCCTATGGTTTCATCGGTGCCATGCATGTCGTTATCAATGGTCCCCGGCAGGGTAACGGTAGGTATGCCCAGACGGGACAGCTTTTCCGCTCCCTGAATGGACCCGTCGCCGCCGATGACAATGAGTCCTCCGATGCCCCGCTTCCGGAGGATCTGCGCCGCCTTTTTCTGGTTTTCCTCTTCAAAAAAGGCTTTGCAGCGAGCCGTTTTCAGCATGGTGCCGCCGTGAAGCACGATGCCGCTGACGGAAGATGAATTCATGGCAATCATGTCATCTTCCAGAAGGCCTGCATAGCCTCGATAGATGCCGTAAATTTCCTTACCCCAGTACAGCGCCGTCCGCACTACGCTCCGTACCGCCGCATTCATGCCCGGTGCGTCGCCGCCGCTGGTAAGAACTGCCAGCTTGTCCATAGTATCCCTCCTTTATTTATATAGATAGAGTCCTGATTATCATAGAGGCCTGATCATCTGCGAAACTGTATTCCCGTGAGTAAGGGGGGGCAAAGGGTTCAAAGGGTTCGGCCTGCCTTTGGCAGGCTGGTTCAGAGGGTGGCGGATTGCCGCTCTGCGGCAATGCTTATAAAATCAGCGTTACGGGATTGGCTTTCTGTGTCATATGGCATAGTAAGCATTCTGCTGATTGGCTCGCTGCGCTCGCCTCCCCCTATCCGGCTTCGCCGGACTGCTCCACGGGAAAGCGTGTCACACGATTCTCAGGTCGCTTTGCTCCCTTACGAATCGTGTTCCCTTGCCACCCCTGTTCAGGGGGCAGAATAAAACACCGCGAAACACTCTCTTCATAAGCATCTCTACAATAAGCACGGGTTGTTGTGCCCCCTCGAAGAGGGGAAAAGGTGGTGGCGCCAGCCACCAAAGGGGGAATGCTGGAGTAGTACATGAGGCATAAGACTCCCCTGTTTTTCTCTTCATATCTCTCGTTTCCCCTTGAGGGGAATTCCCGCGCAGCGGGAAAGGGTGTACAAGGTAAAGCACCGATTTGATACTCTATCGTTTTCCTGACCACCAATCGGCGGCCCCCTGAGCGAAGCAATGCAACCTTTCTACACAACCCTTGGCACCGAGGGCCGGAGGCCCGATGGATGCCATATGCCCCTCTGCGCCGCAAGCGCAGGCCCCTTCGGGAATACTGGAAAGCACCACCCTTTGAACCCTCAAGCCCCATAGGGGCTTGTCCATAAGGCGGTTGTATGGTTTTCGCCGCCAAAGGCGGCATTTATACTGGCGCCCCCAAGGGCGCCCACCTCGCCAGCGCAGCGGTGCTATATAACTCCCGAGGGCGGAGCCCTCAACCCGTCCGGGAGGCGTCAGCCGGTCCCGGACAGAACCCTTGGCGCCCAGGGCCAAAGGCCCGGCGGCGCCATCAACCCTCGCGGCGAAGCCGCGTCAACCTTCGGGAATACTGGAAAGCACCGCCATGGCCCATCCAGCGCCCCTATTTCCTCCGTTCCGCAAAGGTCACGTGGTGCTGATCGATATACCTTGCAATGAGGAGGGCGGTCTGCTCGGGATGGCAGTTGGTGGTATTGATGACCAGGTCCACCCGGTCCCTCCATTTGGCCCATTTCCGGAGCATCTGCCTCACGTAGCCGTCTACATCGGAATAGTCCATGGTGGGCCTTTTGCCTATACGGCGCCGCACCCGTTCTGCCAGTCGGAAGGGACGGGCGTAGAGGAGGATCATCAGTCCGTATTCGGAAAGGAGATGGAATTTCTCCTCGGTCATGGGATAATTTCCCCCCATGGCAATCACCGCTTCATGGTAGTAGCGCACATGGTTGATGACCTGCATTTCCTTTTCCGCAAAGGCCTCCGGCCCTGCTTCTTTATAAATATCTGCTATTTTCTTCCCGGTTTCACGCTCCATCATCCGGTCCGTATCCGCCAGCTGCCATTCCAGTCCGTCAGAGAGTATTTTCGCCGCCCGGCTCTTGCCTGTGCCCATGGGACCGATGAGGACTATATTTCTCTTTTTCATAGGTACCTCGGATTTGGAATGTCTGAACCTCCATTTCATAGGCCAGCCCTTTTGGCGACCGCTTCAGTTCCCTGAGGTTCACGGCATTCCATCTTTCTTTGCCTTTTATTATATCAAAGGTTTGCACAATTTGTGCATAGGTACCGGTGCCGGAAATATGAAAAATATGAAATATTCCATTCTCTCCTTTCTTTTCTTCTTCAGAAACGGCATCCACCTTAAGGCCTCCTTCTTCCGCTGCATTCACCAGAAAAGCGGGGGAAGCAGGGGAGAAAAGGCTTTCCAGAAAGGGAAGGCTGGAGGGGCGGGCGGGGGCTTTGGAAAAAATTTCCACCTGCCTGTTTTCTTCCTCCAGACTCCGGGACAGGTCTTCTTTTTCCAGGGCCATCAGTTTGAGATAGCCGCCGGAAAGGAGGAAGAAAAGGGCAAGGAGCAGGAAGGTTCTCCCGTATTTCCTGTCATTCATGAGTCTCATCGGGTCCATGATTTCCTCCTTTTAGGGAAATGGTGAAATCCACCAGTCCTGTGACAGGATCTGCCTTTCGGCTGCCATTCTGGGCATTCATGCCCCAGGAGGCGGAAAAGGAGTTCCGAAACAGGCTGAGCCGCTCGGCTGACTGGGCGGTGCCCTCTATGTGTATGACGTCTCCCTTCTGGCTGATGGAGGAAATCACAATGCCCGGAGGCACTGACTCTGCCAGAAGGACCAGTTTTTCTTCCCACCGGCCATCCTTCTTTTCCAAATCGCCCAGCAGCTGTTCCAGTTCCCTTTCCCTCACGGCCGTCCGCCTTGCTTCCACCAGCTGTTCTTTCTGCGGCTTCAGCCGGCCTTCTTCCCGGCGCAGGGCAGACAGCCGGTTTTCCGCTGAAAGGAATTCTCCTCCTGCCAGGAGGAAAAACAGGAGAGACACAAGGCACAGGCCCTGGGCAGCCCGAAGGGTCCGGTTTTCTTCGGTGATAAAGGATTTTCTCTTTTCCGTGAGAGGCAGGGTGAGCCTGCTGGAGGAAAGGCGGCGGAAAAGGAGTTCCATATCCGCCCAGCCGCCGTAATCAGAAAGAAAATTTTCCGCCATAGTAAGGCTGCCTGGCAGAAGACCATTTTCTCCCTCTCTTTCAATTTCCTCCTTCATCCTTTCTTTCCAGAAAGTTTCATCTTCCCTGCCGCAGTCCGAAAGGGGAATGAAGAAGCATGTCCCTTTCTGTATATTGAAATTGGCCAGGCAGCGCTCCATGAAGAGGGCTCCCTTCCCTTTTTCTTCCTTTCGTAGAATACGGCTTCTTAAAAGGCGGTCTTTCCGGAAAATGAGGATGGCCGACCGTTTCCGTCCATAGAGGATGAAATGGGGTTCTTCAGAAAGGGGTACTGCCGTTACCGGCAGTGCTTTCCCCACATGGCAGCCTGCCAGGGCGGCGCCCTTTTCCCACAGGGAAAGGGTTTCCTTCTTCACCGCTTCCACATGTACTTCCCAGCCCAGGGGACTGTGGGACGTCACCTCCCAGCCCGGGGCCATGGGCTCTTCCGTACGGAAAAGACGGTCTTCCTCCCAATACATGGTTTCCACCATTTCTTCTTCCGTCATGGCCGGATATTTCCTGTTTTCCAGACGAAGGTCCGGAAAATTGACCAGAAGGAGGATTTCCTTCCGTTTCATGCCCTGCTCTGCCAGCGAATGGAAGGCAGCAGCCACGGCATTTTCCGTCATTTCTTCCAGCGGCACCGAAGCGGTGCGAAGGAATCTCCCCTCCTCGAGGTCCGCCGCCCACAGCTTTCCTGCCAGCAGGACACAGGCCATAGCGGGGTGACGCCAGGCCTGCCACCGCTGCCACAGGGGGTGGGCTGTCATTTTATTCATCCATTCTCTATGGTTCACTTCTGATGTCCTCCACCCGAATCCTTGTCTTTCCCTCTTCTTCATCCTTTTGGTATGTCAGGTTCACATAACGCCGGTAATCCCTGTTTCCGTCTTCCGCCCGGGACAGGATGGCTCCTTCTCGGGGAAAAGATACCGCCACGGTCCTGTCATTCAGGGAAAAGGAAATCTCCCCTGCTGTCCCCTGCCGGGACAGGGAAGCCAGGGCCCAGTTGACGCCGCCTTCCGCCGCATACACCGAAACAAGCCCTTTCCGGTAGCGGAGAACCGATTCCCCGCTCCGTCCTTCATAAAAAACAAAGGCCACCGACAACGTGAGAAGGGCTGTCATAAAGAGGAGGAGCATCATGGAAAGACTTCCCTTTCTCCTATTCATAGACTTCCCCCTTTTTATAAAAATCGGCGTAGGGAATCACTGACGTTTCAAAATCCCTATCCATGCCCATCATCTGATGGTGCATGGTAAAGGAAATGGTCACCGGTCCTCCTTCCACCTGCCGGAAAAGGGAGGGCTGCCCCGGAAGGAAAGCGTAGACCTCAAGTCCTGTATATTCACCGGTGACGGGCTGGGTACTGTCATTGGGCAGCTGGAGCTTCAGCTTCTCCCGGTCCACGAAGAAGCGGTAGGTCCCCTCGTCGCCTCCAGCAGTGAAGGCCCCGTAATCATACCCATTCCCCCTCACCACGCCAACGGCACGGATGCGGTTATTTCTGATTTTCTCCACCATGAAATCCATGGCAAAAAGACCGGTTTCCGAAAGTTTCGTCCCTGTCCTGCCCCTTTCCAGGGCGGAAAGCCAGGATCCTGCCAGCGGCAGAACCATCATGGCCAGGGCGGAAATGAGAAAAAGCGCCATCAGCCCGTCCAGAAGAATCACGCCTTTCCTTCTCATAGCCCATCCTCCACCAGTGTTTCCAGAACAAAGCCGCCGCTTTCTTTCCCCTTCACCAGGCAGCGGACCCGTACCATAGGTACCTCCTGCAGCAGCTCCTTCTCCTGCCGCACCTCTATATCATAGGTGCGGCCATTCCTTGTCACCGCTCCCGAATGAGGCATGGCGCCTTTCCCGAAGCGAAGGAAATACTTCGCCTTTTCCATCACATCCTGGGCAATGAGAGCCTCCTCCAGCTCTGCCTCCCGCCTGGCCTCCCAATCCAGGGCCCGGTGAAGGGAAAAGGCCATGCCGGAAATCAGAATTCCTCCTGCCGTCAGGGCCGTAACCGCCCAGATAAGAAGAAAGCCTTTCCGTTTCATAAGACCTCCTTGGGCCGCAGAGCGGCCCGGGTTCAAAAGGGTTCAGAAGGTTCAAAATGAAAGGTCCTTAGGATTGACCGGCCCCATGGGCCGGAGGGTTCTTAAGTTTGACGGCCCTTTGGGCCGAGGGTTGTGGATTGCCCTTCGGTGAACATCGAACACATTTTGCACTATGCGAACTGGATTTGTAAGGGAGCATCAGCGACCCGAAAATCCAGTGAGTCAGTGACAGCAGTGGATGAAGGAGCGCTAGCGACGCGCAAAATGTAGTGAGTCGTTTCCCCTTTAGGGGCAATGCTTATAAAGTCAGCGTTATGAGGGAGGGTTCTTAAGATGGACCGGCCCTATGGGCCGGAGGGTTCGTAAGTTTGACGGCCTTTCAGGCCGAGGGTTGTGGTGGCGGCTTCGCCGCAGTTTAAAAAAAGGGGACCGCATTCCCTCGGGCGAAGCCCGGTTGTTAGGTTTTATCATAAGAGGGCGCCTTCTATAAATTTAGAGGCGCCACCACAACCCTCGCGCCGGAGGCGCGTCAAACTTAAGAACCTTCGGGGCGATAGCCCCGTCAAACTTTAGGACCCTCAAGCCCCAAAGGGGCTTGTCCATAAGGCGCGTCAACCTTCGGGAATACTGGAAAGCACCGCGCCGGTCCCGATCCCGACCTCGCCACAGGCGCCTTCGGCGCCGAACCCTGCTAATTCACCCTCACCCTGCCGGTATACATGGCCACGGTGACCTGCTTTTTGTACTTTCCATCCTTTGTGGTGAGCACGGCGGAATAGGTCTTTCCGTCACCGGCGTAGGTTTTGTGGAAAGTGAGGTCCAGTTTACCGGACAGACGGATGGAAGAGGGCAGTTTTCCTTCCGGTTCCATGCGGCTCACGCCGCGGCGGGTATAATAAATCACCTCTCCCCTGGCATCGGGCAGGCAGTAGAAATGATATTCGTTGGCCGTATTTCCATAACGGCCAGTGTCATTTCTGGACAGCACCTGTACCTGCCGGATAGCAGCTGCCAGTGTTTCCGCCGCCAGGTCCAGTTCCTTTTCCTCCTGCCAGGAGCGGATGGACGGGAATGTCAAAGCCCCTGCCAGGGATACCAGAAAAAGAATGACCAGGGCCTCAGCCAAAAGGAAACCAGGGCGGCAAGAGAGGGCCCCATATTTCCTGCCATCCATAAGCCATCACCCCTCCCAAGGCAATAAAAGGGCCGAACCGCACCGGATCCCCTGCTTTTTTCTTTCCCAAAAGAAGGGGAATCGCCAGAAAGAGCAGGGCGGACAAGGCGGAAAACCAGATAAAAAGGAGAGCCGTCAGCGGCGAAAGCCAGAAGGCGGCGCCGGTGGAAAGCACCAGATCCCCGGTGCCCATGGACTTTTGGGAAACCAGGTACAGCACTACATATATGGTAAAAACAAGGGCCGCCGATAAAAGACTGTCCCCGGCGCCCTGCCGCCGGAAAGCGGTCATGAACCCAGTCACCGCCAGAAGCAGGCTCCAGCCGTCGGAAAGATAACCGGTACGCCAGTCCTCCAGCGCCGCCAGCGTCAGCAGCAGCACAAAAAGGGCAGGGGAAAAGAAGGATGGGCCCCTCACAAGGAGGACGCCATAGCCTAAGACGCCTCCTGCCCAGAGAGCCTGCCATTTCCTGTGCCGCCAAAGGCGGTCCCAGAAAACCGTTCCTTCTTCCCCTGCCCTTTTCATCGTGCCTCCATGGCCCGCTAACCGCTGACCGCCTTCCGCCGACCAGTCCACCAGCTCACTAGTCCACTAGTCCACTGTTCTCACTAAGTCACCGTTCCAAAAGAAGAATAGGTCTTCCCCTTGAACGACGCCACCACTTCCCCTTTCTCCTTCATTTCATAGGTCACCGTCTTATCCGGCGGCTCCGGCACCTTTTTCAGATATCCCTCTTCACTGCTGCCTACCAGACTGTCCAGAGACGCAGGATAGACCCCATTCTTCACATAGTACATCTCCGCTGCCGTACCCAGAGTGGAAATATCCGACCGGATCCGTGCCACCTTGGCCTCATCGGTGAGGCCCGTCAGGTTAGGCACCGCCATGGCCGCCAGCACCCCGATAATAGCCACCACGATAATAAGCTCCAGAATCATAAAGCCTTTTCTTTTTCTTTTCCTTCTCTCTTCCTTCATCATATGACTCCCTGCCGGTGCAGCTTTTCCGCCGGAAATAACCGCACCTTTTCTCTTTAAACCCGTAAGAAACCAATCAAAGAAAAATCCAAATCCCCTGGGGATATAAAAAGAACCATCTGCCATGACCTGCTAAGCTTCCCAATCCTCCTCTCCCACAAAGCGGCCTACACGCAGCCTGAATGCTTCATATTTTCTCTGAGCCACAGGAAGAATCCTGCCGCTCTTCAATACCACCCGATCCGGTCTGATTTCCGATATTTCATTCCCATTCACCAGAATGCCCCGGCAGGGAGAAATAAAAAGAAATGGCGACGCATCGGCAAGCCGTTCCTCCAGCTGCCGCATACGGCCCCGCACCTCCAGCTGCCGGCCATCGGTCAGACAGAGCACCTGGTGATGATCATCGCTCACCACGGCCTCCAGGGTAGACAAATCCACCACTGCCTCGCCCTCTGCCATTTTAAACATCATCTGCCTGTGCCAGTCCCGTTCCACAAAAGCAATCCCCCGTCTCAGCCCTTCCAGAGCCTCCTTTTCCGACAGCGGCGTCACAAGATAATGGACCGCCGCCAGCCGGAAAGCATCCATGCAGTACCCCTCGGTGGCAGACAAAAAGACAAGAGCCGGCTTCTCCGGCATCCTCCGGAGCGCCGATGCCGTATCCACTGCATTCATGCCCCGTACCGACGTATCCAGGAAAACGATTTCAAAGAACTTCTTCCGGTTCTCCACTTCCTGCAGAAACACATAGCTGTTTTCATAGGACACAAAGCCCAAAGACAGGCCCCGGCTCCTCATGAACTCACCGCATACCTTTCGAATCATGCCCACCGTATCGGGCTCATCGCTCACCACTGCCACATGAACCATAGACTCCGCCTCCCTCCGGGAAACTCCACGGCATAAGAAACAATGCAAAGGAATCTTGAAAATACATGGGTTATGAAATGAGATAAAGCGGAAAACCAACGAAGGATTTTCTTTCATTATCATATAATTTTTCATATGAGTCCAATAGAAAAGAATCATTGTGTATAAAGATAAAATGCGTTTATTGCATAATAGAATGTCTTATCCGTATGGGAAAGAAATGAAATCCCCCGGCCCCCTCCCGGGATCATCCGGTTTCTTATCTCATTTCCATACTGTTATGCCTTTTTGGAAATATAGCCATCCACTGGAAGTGATATAATAAAAATTAACTACAATCATTCATATCCCTGCCAGCGGCGGAAAACCTGTCCCGCTGCCCAACAAGCAAAGGAGGAATCATTATGGCATTAAAAGAATTTGAATTCGGTTTCGGCCATGGCACCCAGAAAGTCAGTCTGCCGAAAGAACATATTCTGGACGTACTGGAAGGAAACCCCACACCGGCCTGCGACGTCAAAGAAGCCACCCTGGAATGCATGCGTCATCCCATTGGATCCAAACCCCTGCAGGAAATCGTCTCCAAAGGAGACAAAGTCTGCATCGTCTGCGCCGACGTCACCCGTATCTGGAACCACTCGGACCAGTTCGTCATTCATGTGGTGAACGAACTGAACCTGGCCGGCGTACCTGATGAAGACATCTGCATCCTCTTTGCCCAGGGCACCCACAGAGAACAGACACCGGAAGAAGACATCATGGTGGTAGGCGAAGAACTGACCAAACGGGTGAAACTGTACCAGCACCACTGCATGAACAAGGACGAACTGGTCCACGTAGGCGACACCAGCCGCGGCACCCCCGTATGGATCAACAAACATGCCGTAGAAGCGGACAAAGTCATCGTCATCGACGGCATTACCACCCACCTCTTTGCCGGCTACGGCGGCGGCAGAAAACTTATTCTTCCCGGCGTGGCAGGAGACGACACCATCCAGATCAACCACTGCCATGCCCTGGGAGAAAAATTCGGCAGCGGCATCAACCCCAAAACCCGCTCCACCCTCCTTACGGACAACCCCGTTTCCGACGACATGCAGGAAGCCAGCGACATGATTAAACCCTGCTTCCTGGTTCACTCCATCATCAACTCCGAAGGCAAAATCTGCGCCATGGTAGGCGGCGACCCCTACAAAGCCTGGCTGGAAGGCACCAAAATCGTTTACCGCATCCAGAAAGTCTCCTTCAAAGCCAAATGCGACGTAGCCTTCGCCTGCGCCGGCGGCTACCCCAAAGACGTATCCCTCTACCAGGGCTGCAAATGCTATGACCCCTCCGACGTAGTCACCAAAGAAGGCGGCATCATCATCGCCATCATGGAAGCCAGCGACATTTACGAACCGCCGGCCTACATGGGCAGCTTCAAATACGACACAGAAGAAGAAATGGAAAAAGCCCTGCGCCACCATTTCACCATCCCCTTCTTCGTAGCCTTCAACCTCTTCTGCATGACCCACAAATACCACATCATCCTGGTCACCAAGCCCGAAAACTTCGAAGCCATCAAAAAGACCAACCAGACCCCCGTGGCTACCGTAGAAGAAGCCTGGCAGCTGGCGCAGAAAATCCTGAAAGACCAGGGAAAAGACGACTACACCATCACCATCATGCCCCACTGCGCCGCCATCGTCCCCTACCTGAAGGGCTGATATTTTTCCAAAATCCATGGAAATCAAAAAGCAGGATACCCCGCGGGCATCCTGCTTTTCTGATGCTCTGTCCTACCCACAAAAACGCGGTTTTTCATTGACAGAACCGCCATTTCTGACTATAGTAAAATGTGTAGAAAAGAAAGGGGGGCGCGCCATGCTTCGAGCTTACAAACATAATGAAAACCACATACTCTGTGAAGTACCGCTGGAGCAGCTGGAAAAAGGCTCCTGGATCAACTGCGCCGCCCCGGATACAGCGGAACTGAATAAACTGAACGAACTCACCGGCATTCCCGTAGACTCCCTGCAGACCGCACTGGATAGAGAAGAACGGTCCCACGTGGAACTGGAAGACGACTACATCTTCGTCGTCGTCAATACGCCGGTGGTACTGGAAACAGACGCCTACGACGCCCTGCCGCTGGGTATCTTCATTACCCGCCAGTACTTCGTCACCGTCTGTCTGGAAACCAACTCGGTGATACAGAAATTTCTGAACAACTCCTTCACCTCCTTCCAGACCTACAAAAAAACCCGGTTCCTCTTCCAGATCCTCTCCCAGGCATCCTCCTCATTCCTGTTCTTCCTGCAGCAGATCTACAAACAGACCGACGTCATCGAAACCCAGGTCCGGAAATCCCTGCAGAACAAAGAACTCTTCCGCATGCTGGAACTGCAGAAATCCCTGACCTACTTCAACTTCGCCCTTCACGCCAATGAAAACGTGATGGAACGCCTCATGCGTCTCCGCAACAGCCCCCTTCACTCCCTTCTCAAAATGTACGAAGAAGACGAAGACCTGCTGGAAGACGTAATCATTGAAAATAAGCAGGCCTTGGAAATGGCGGAAATCTATACCAACATTCTCATGTCCATGATGGACTCCTTCTCCTCCATCATCTCCAACCGCCTGTCCCAGATCATGAAATTCCTCACCTCCGTCACCATTATCCTGGCCATTCCCACACTGATATTCAGCCTCTGGGGCATCAACGTCCCCGTCCCCTGGGCCGATGCGCCTTTAGGATTTGCGGAAGTCATCCTCATAGGCATCCTCGTCACCATGGTGGCCACCTTCGTCCTGTGGAAAAAAGATATGCTGTAAATGAAAAAAACCGGCTTTGGCCGGTTTTTTTTAGGTTCAAAGCCCTATGGTAAGACTGCAAGTTAAGTTTTAATTAAAATCATCGCA
>ERZ1023848.330-NODE-330-length-16862-cov-10.212055_pt1 | contig 16862 bp, 25 predicted proteins | sample MGYA00380385_ERZ1023848 | MGnify/ENA primary metagenome ERZ1023848 (study PRJEB33179, sample SAMN07449069) | human gut metagenome | biome: Human-gut; feature: Human associated habitat; material: Faeces | host: Homo sapiens | place: India:Kasaragod | collected...
CTATTGTGTATCGCCATTAAATATGCTACGCGGTACGTTCAACGCTTAAATGCTAATTATGTAGGTTCTATGAATAGCGAAACACGGTGTAGTTGCCCTCGCGTTGTGGTATAAATGTAGTTGTAAGTAATGAACGGCCTATGAAAGGGGCAACGATGAACGACAACAACACTTATAAGGTTTATATCAAAACCAGCGATAAGAAGGGCAGCGCGTTCGTTGAAACGCTCGCTGAGTTTGAGTGCGACAGGGAGCGTTATATGTATGAGATTGAGAAGGCCATTAAAAACGGCTTGACATTTACGGCGTCTGACGCGGTGTATGGCAATGATAATGGCGGGCGTAATTATTTCGTGTGCATTTATATTTGGTAGCCGCGTGACTGAAAGGGGTAACAATGAAATATATGGTTGAGTGCGATGCGGCAGAGTTTGATTTTTTGGTCCGGCGCTGCAAGTAGGATGGCGGGAGCTACGGTAGCTCAGCGAGAGGCGGTATGCGAGCGGCTCGAAGAGTATTTTGATGGGAGCACAGAAGCAACGGAAACTGACATTAATGATTTTGTCTGGTTTGAGTGTGATGATATTTTGATGAGGATGAGGATGAGGATGAGGATGATTAATAAATAGGCGCTATATCGGGGCTGCATTGCAGCCCCCTACATAAGGCGTTTATTTGTTAAATGTCTTATGTAGGGCAACCAAATGAAAGGGGTATTGATGGCAACTTATGAAATTGAAGTGCCCGTAAAATGCGATTTTACAGCGAACCATCGTACTATTGCAAGACTTAGATTTAAGTCACGGGCTAAAACCTTGCCCGGGCTTATGGCGGCGGCGTATAAGCGTTACCAGTGGTGGTTAAAATCTGACCCCAAATATATGCCGGTTTGTGTGCCCGATTTTGTGCCATATAGGGTTATACGTGTATATGACCACGATTATGGCCGTTACGTTTATGATCGTGAGCCGGTTTGTGATATTTTCGGTCAGTTTTGCAACTGAAGGGGTAATAATGGTGAACGTTATGTACAGCGATTTAAACGGCGATAGGTTTGCCGTATACATGGTGAGCGGCGATAGGCGCCGTCTGTTTGCCACGTGGTATTACTTGGATTCCGCGATTGAATGCGCTAAACGCGCGGCGCCCTGCTATAACGCCGATTTTAGTGTTGTCGAACGGGAGACGGGCCGGGAGTTGTTTACAACGGTTTAGTGATAATCGGTGAACGGCGTTGACAAATACGCTAGCGCCGTTCACCGCCCGATTGTTACCGTTTACCGATTAATACTTGCATACCGTTCACGGATATGCGTGTACCGTTCACCGATGGCATATTGACTTTCAGGTTTGTGGAGGTTTTATGAAGAACCCTGAGACCGTTCTGTTTTTCCTTACGTGCTTTTATTCAAGCGTGGGCATGGTACGTCCGGATTGTTGGGTAGCTATTTTAGTTGGTTATTCGGTGTCTGCTTTATTGATTTATTTGGTATTCAGGCACCTAGGAAAATAAGCTAGGAAAATAAGAAAGGGGACAGCATGTATATATCTGCAGTTCGTGTTTACAATTCTAAGCATGACGTGGGTGGTTCGTTTAGCGACATAGCTAGGTATATAGCTAGTTGTCGGGATACTGAGGGGTTTAAGTGTCGCGTTTCTAAGCGCGATAGGCGGGAGGAGAGTAAAAGGCTTCGCTCGTGCTATCTAATTGTTTTGCCCTGGACTGCTGTGCGAGATGGGGAAGATGTTAACGCGGCAACTGTTTTTGTCATTGGCACTGGTGAGTTGGCACGCATTATGGCCACTGAACTTAGGGCACGGCTTTCTAAGAATAAGTTTGTAGTCGCTTATGGCGTGTTGGTTTAGTAAATAAGAAAGGAGCAGTAATGCCAAATTGTAGGGGCGTTTTGATTCTGTGGTCGTGCCGTAGGGGTGGTGCTCCAAAAGATTATTTGTATTTTAATCCGTTTGCTGTTTGCGGGCGCTATGACCCTGATGCTGTAATGAATGAGCAGTCGATTGTTAGGCGGGCAGGAGACCTTAATTGCCTTTGGGTGTCTATCTTGACACTATCAGATAGTAATTGTGTGACGGAACGTACTTACAAGATTGACGCAGGCAAACTAAAGGCGATGTATTAGCATGTTTCACAAGGATGCCAACGACATTATGCTAGGAAAGCAACCTAAGCATTCGCGTGGCGCGTATAGCGTCAATCGCTCAACGGATGGCACTACCACCAGGGGCGCAAACTATAGCTACACGGCCATTTGCGCAGATACGTATTATGATGTGCAACACATGCTTAAGCTAAAGCTTAAACGGGCTGAGCAGATGCGCGATATAGGCTTTAAGCGCAATTTGTGCGACATGGTAAACGCAGCAAACAACGAGATTGATTTGCTTGGGCATTTGCTTACCACGTGTGATGAGTGGTATGCAAGCCGAACTAAACATTTGTCTGAAAGAACGGGGAAGGCAGGAAAGAAATGAGAGATGACCTAATAAGCCGTAACGCTGTTATCAATAAGCTTACGCGCCGCATAGGCGAGAGTGATAATGCGTTGCATGATGTTATGACGATTATTCCGAGGTGCGCTAAGGCTGGTAGGTATGGTGATGTTGCTGAGGTTGCTACTGAAGCCATAGGTTATGCATATTCCCGTTCTGCTTATAGGGAGATGCTTCGCATAGTAAAGTCTATGCCCGTAAAGAGATGCGAAGGGGAGACGGGAAAGGCATGAGAGATTACCTAATAAGTCGCAATGATGTTATTGAGGCGCTTATGCATCGTATTGGTATATGCGACGAGATAATCCATAAAGAGATGAGGCTCCCTGCAGAATATAGTAAGGCCGGGCAGGTGGCTATGAATTATGCATGTGCCCAGTATGCCTATAAGAGGATGCTACGAGTGGTAAAGTCTATGCCTGTAAAGGGTGAATGTGAAAGGGGTGATAGTGATGCGCAGCATTAAGCGAACTATTAGCTTGACGGCTTGCGTGGGCCAACGGCTCAACCCGGTAACGGGGCAGTTTATCGAGGTGTGCGAGGTGCTTGAGGGTATTTACACGCGAGAGCAGGCCCAGGCGCATTTAAGGCGCACGATGCACGATGACACAGTGGTCGTGTCTGCGGTCGAGCCTGATACGCACGTTTACGTTTTGTCCGGTTCTGATTTTATGAAGTATGCTGTTGAGCAGTAACTAGGAAAGGAAACGAACCATGAGCATTTTTGATATCAAGAAGTCCCACGCTTGGAATTACTCTAACCCTGAGAAGCCCAACTTTTGCACGGCTCTTACGGGCGTGGTAGTAGGCATTGACAACCCGCAGGCTTACGATTTCCAGAGCGGCAAGCCCCGCGTTTGGGATGATGGCTCGCCCGTCCGCAATATTCGTATTTTCGTTAAGCCCGTGGGTACGGACGATGAGGTTTCTATCACGTTTAAGCCCAAGAGTGCTCTCTTTAATGCGATTGGCGATAAGGTCGATTCCGTGGCGGACCTGGTTGGTCACACTGTCGTTCTCTCTACCGAGGAGGGCACTTACGGATTCGGCAACCCGCGTCCTTGGAGGGTTGACGTTGGCGCTACCGATTCCAGCGTTAAGCTGCACAAGGTTCCCGTCATTGATTACGACACGATGAACCCCGTTACGGGCGCCGTTAAGTAAAGTGAGCTACTAGGCACGGCTTAGTAGTATGGGACGGGGTTACGGCCCCGTCCCTTCTGTTAGGAGCAGATATGGCACGAAAGCGCACAGCATTGCAGCAAGCGCAGCGCAGGGCACGCGCTAAAGTTCGCAGCCTTAAGGCACGTGGCGCTACCGCAGCTGAGATTGGGGCAACGCCTGTTCTTTCGTGGTCTGAGGTTCAGGCACTTAGCCCAGCGCAGCGCGGTGGCTACTACCAGAAGCTTAAGAGTTTCAACCAGACGCGCATGCATGTTCTCGAAAGCGGCGAGATTATTAAGGAATCTGTGCTGCTTAAGATTAAGCGCGATGCCAGGGAAATAAATCGGCGCGCTATGGCTGAGATGAAGCGCATTGATGCACTCAAGATTAACGCAAGCGCCCCGGGCGCGTCTAATATTTCAACAATTGCGCAGCGGCAAAAGGAATCTCGTATCACTGATGCGGGCGGCAAGGCGCATTACATACGCGGCACTGTGTATGGCTCGCTTACCAGCATTCAAGTGTCCGAGGAGCCGGGGACACGCAGGGCTGTTAAATATCGTGCTGAGGCTATGGCGCATGGGCTTAAGTGGACATTCGGCCAGCGCCGCAAGAAGCTGCGTGATAGCGTTGTTGATATGCTGCTTCGCATTGGTGACAAGGATACGGCCGACTTTATTAAGACGATGAGCGATGATGACTTTGATGTGCTTACCCAGCGGACTATCTTTATGGATGCGCTTGCAACTGCTTACGCCCCCGCAGCGGGTAGTAAGAAAAAGGGCATTACGCCAAAGGAGGCCGTGAGAAGGCTTGAGGAAAGCAGCGCTACCGTTAATAAGGACTATACCGACTACATTGATATTGTCCTAAGTGCGCGCGAATAGATGAAAGGGGGCGGGGCATGTGCGTATGGCTGTTGCTGACTTTGAGACAACCACGCTTAAGAGCGATTGTCGAGTATGGGCGTGGGCTGTGGCGCAAGTCGCAGATGACCCCGCCACAGTCTACGGCAATTCAATAGATACCTTTTTGTCCTATATCGCAACGGGCGGCAAGTGCCTGTATTGGTTCCACAACTTAGCATTTGATGGCAAGTTTATCGTAGATAGGCTGTTTCATCTTGGGTATACGTGGGTTCCCGAGGAGCCTAGCGCGGGTGAGTTTACAACGCTGGTAAGCGGTAAGGGCAAGTTTTATCAGCTGACGATTTGCTTTTATAACGGCACTAAGATTAACATTCAAGATTCGCTCAAGCTGTTTCCCATGAGCGTGCGCCGCCTTGCCGGGGCGTTTAAGCTGGACGAGGGCAAGGGAGACCTTGATTATACCGAGTATCGCGAGCAGGGCCACGAGATTACAGCTGAGGAAAAGGATTACATTCGCAGGGATGTTGAGATTGTGGCCGCTGCTATGGGCGTCAACGCTTCGCAGGGCCTAACCAACATGACCATTGGCTCTAACGCGTTTAAGTTCTTTAAGAAGCAAATGGGTAAGGAACGGTTTGAGCACCTATTTCCCGTGCTTGTTCCCGAGGTTGATGCTGATATTAGGCGTTCCTATCGTGGCGGGTTTACCTTTGTTAACCCTAAGTTTGCAGGCGTAGACGTGTACGGCGGCATTTCTGTTGACTACAACTCAATGTATCCATCAATGCTTATTTCCAAGCCCTACCCTGTTGGTGTGCCGCATATGTTTTATGAGCGGTATGAAAGCAGGTTTGCAGGGCGGGGCGGGGCCTATCCTGCATGGGACGATACGCACGAACTGTATGTGCAGCACTTGACCTGTTTGTTTCACGTGAAACAAGATGGAATACCTATGGTACAGCTTCGCAATTCAGGCTTTTACGGGCAGCATGAATATGTGCGCGACACGGTTGAGCCTGTTCAGTTAACGCTTACGTGCGTAGACCTCGAATTGCTGTTTGAGAACTATGACGTTGACGTGCTTTCTTGGGATGGCGGCTACTGGTTTCAGACGCTTAAGGGGTCTGAGATTTTCGGGCCATATGTTGATTATTGGGGCAAGATTAAGCGCGAGAGCAAGGGCGGCATGAGGCAACTTGCTAAGCTTATGCTTAACAATATCTATGGCAAGTTTGCGACCAACCCTGATGTTACGCCCAAGGTTCCCATGATGGGTGATGATGGCGTTGTTAAGTGGGTGCTAGGAGAGCACGAGGAACGAGACGGTATCTATATCCCCGTAGGCACGTTTACCACGGCTTACGCTAGGCAAACGTTGATAAGGGCTATTCATGCCAACCTGGATAGGTTTATCTATTGCGACACTGATTCAATGCACCTTGCAGGCACAGAAGACCCCGCGGGCATTCCGCTCCATGACACTAACCTATGCGCCTGGAAAGTTGAGGGCACGTTTACGCACGCTAGGCACCTACGTGCTAAGTGCTACATATGGGATTTGAACGGTGAGGTATCCGTCACGTGCGCGGGAATGCCTGATAACGTTAAGGCGCTTTGCAACTTTGACAACTTCCACTATGGCCTATCCAACATTGACCCGGTTACTGGCAAGGTGATGGATGGGGCAGGCAAGCTTACCCCTGTTGCTGTGCCTGGCGGCGTTGTGCTTGAGCCGAGAGCTTATGAGTTGCACGAGTGATACAATGCGTAATGGCAGGTGCTAGTTTAGGCGCTAGTGGATTGATGCAGGGGTACGCAACGCTGACCGGCGCCCTGCGAGGGGGCACCCTATCCGAGCGCTGCTAGATAGCTTGCCAAACTTTGCTTTAGGCCCGCTACGGTTATACTGTTAGCGGGCCATTTCCATATCGAAAGGAGCACTTATGCCTAAGCCCAATGAGAACAAGGAGCCTAGCAAGGAGCCTAACAAGGAGCCCGATAAGGAGCCTGACCAGGAGCCTAACAAGGAGCCTGATAAGGAGCCTGACCAGGGGCCTAACAATGAGCCTGACACGGCGGGTCTGATGAGTTCGCTTGCCGACTTGATGACTGAGGTTGCTTCGCTTAAGGAGGCAGTGGCCGCGCTTGCCAACGCGGGAGCAGTGAACGAATCTGTGGCAGCTGACAATGGGGACGATGATTACCCCGAGATTGACCTTGATGAGGTTAATAGAATGATGGGAGCTTAAACATGGCTGAGATTAAGAATGGCATTCTGCATGCCACTAACGCTGAGATTTTCAACACGATTCGCAACTATGCACCGTCCGATTACCAGTCCCGCGTTCCCGCTGTTACGCAGGCTACCATCAACGATGCTATTTCCGCGCTCAATGACTATACGCCCGACTGGAATGTTTTCTATAACATTCTGCTTAACCGCATTGCCACTACGCTTGTGCGGCAGAAGTCCTTTACGAACCCGCTCGCGCAGTTTAAGCGCTCCTCGATTAAGTACGGCACGCAGATTCAGGAGATGCAGGTTAACCTTCTCCGCGCCAAGTCCTATGACAAGAATGCAATGAATATCTATGGGCTTGAGGGGCGCGAGCCTGATATTCACGTTAAGTACCACAACATGAATCGCCGTGATAAGTATGAGATTACGCTCCCCATGGAGCAGGTGCTTTCTGGCGCGTTCGATGGTTCCGAGGACCTGGCGGCACTGCTCAACTCTTGCCTTGCGCAGCCGATGAACTCTGACCAGAATGATGAGTTCCTGCTTATGCTTAATTTGTTTAAGCATTACCAGGACTTTACGGGCTTCTACAATGTGCAGATTGACCCGATTACGGATGCGGATTCCGCACGAAAGCTGGTAAAGGCCGTTCGTGTGATGAACACCAACCTGCGCTATTACTCCACTGATTACAGTGCCGAGGGCCGTAACGCCGGGCTGTCTACGCTCTCCGATTCCACCATGCTGCTTATTGACGCTAACGCCGATGCTACGCTTACCGTTGATATGCTTGCTTACATGTTTAATGCTGAGGACGGTAAGCTGATTGCCGACCGTATTATTCGTGTGCCCAAGCTCCCCGTTGCTGGCGCTTCTGCATTCCTTGTTGATACGGACTTCCTGCTCTGCGCTGACAATATCCCTGCGCTTACGCTTACCGCGCCTATCAACCCGCAGAACATGACGCAGCCTGTTGTAATGCACCATTGGGAGACGCTTTCCTATTCGCTGTTCACCAACGCTATTATGTTCTCCACGATGGCTGACACTGACGTTACCCGACTTGAGAGCACCGTCACGGGCGTTACGCTTACTGATGCTGAGGGCCGCGATTCTGGCACCGTTATGCCTACGCTGGACACCCGCACGGGCTATGCGTCCACCCCGTCTGTTAAGCTTCTCGCCACGGTTACGGGTAATAACTCTCCCTCGCAGGCAGTGCGCTACGAGCTTCGCGCGTTCAATGGCCGTGGGCGTGGCATTGCTCTGCCCGCTAATTGCTACGTTGATTCCACGGGCACGCTGCACACGGGCGCGGCAAAGGCTGGTACGATTATTAAGGTAACTGCTACCTCCATTCAGAACGAGCAGTTCTCTGCTACCTACACGGCCACTGTCGAGGGCGTTAAGGCTACTACGGGGCTGACCTCTACCCCCGCCGCTATCACGGTTAAGGTCGAGGAGAGCGCTAAGGCCACTGTTTCGGCCACGCCGCAGGACGCCACGGACGCCGGATTTACCGTTGCCGTGGTGGAGGGCGCTGAGAACGTGGGCGTGAGCGTTGACCGTGTTCACGGCACCTATACCGTCACTGGCGTTAAGCAGGGCGCAGCCACGCTGGTTCTGTCTGCCACGGGCGCGGGTGATACGCCTGTTACCCAGACGGTTGCGGTTACGGTTAACCCCAAGATGTAAAGCTTAGGGCATAGCCTATAATGGCTGCTAGGGTTACTGGCCCTAGCAGCCTTTTTCTTTAGGAGCAGATATGGCAGATAGAGAGATTAGAGCGCAGGACGCTTCGCAGGTGCTTACGCCTTCGATTTGGCCAACGGGTACGCACGTTCGCTTGCTTGATGTTCCGTGGGATTCTGCCTACCGTGACGTTGTTGCCTGGAGTTCCGCAGAGGAGCGCGATAAGTGGTTTGCATCCCGCGCTGGTTCGTGGTTTAGCTCTAACTTCCAAAACTTGCGCCCTGGTGAGCCGATTAGTGTTCCCGTCCCATATTCGAGCGTCTACAAGTACAACTATATTGTTGTGACCAACCCGCAGCAGCCCGTGGACGATGAAGGCCCCGCGCGCTCTTACTTCTATTTCATTACGGGCGTTCAGTATCTTAGCCCCCAGGCCACGCGCCTTACCCTGCAGTTGGACGTTATGACCACCTATGCAGGCGGCATTACCTATGGCAATGCCTATGTTGACCGTGGGCACATTGCTATGGCTAACAGCAACGCTCGCGCCAAGGATGGTTGGGCGCTCAACAAGTATTTCTCGCTCCCCGAGGGCCTGGACGTGGGTAGTGAGTATGTGCCATGCGCACGCGAGGTAATTACGATTAACTCTACCGAGCACCCGCCTAAGATTATTTTCATCTCCACAGCTAACCTTGCCGCCGACCCGGGCACCACGTCTAACCCCTCGCTTAACGTTGCCGATGGGCAGTTCGTTGATGGCCTTCCGAGCGGATGCAACGTCTATTGGGTGGCGCTCGACAAGTTCCGTGATGTCATGAAGGCCATGAAGGATAAGAGTTGGGCTGCGCAGTGCATCGTGGCTATTTACGCATTTCCAGGGGCGTTGCTTACGGACGGCCCTGCAGTAAAGCTGTTCGGCAACGGCCCAGAGATGCATTTCATCGGCACCACGGAGAATTACGACATTGGGGATAAGCCCTATTGGGAAACCAAGAACATGTTTACCCAGCTTGCCGAGGGGCTTAAGCCCGCGCTTGCCGAGGACGTGAACAAGCTGTACTGCTACCCGTATTCAGTCATTGAGCTGAGCACGCTTACTGGAAACCCCGTGTTTCTCAAGCCTAATTTGGTTAAGGGAGACCACCTCGTAATTCAGTGGATGGGTTGTTGTTTGGCCCCGTTCGCTAAGGCGGGTTTCTTCGCTGAGAACTACGGAGACCCCGAGGGGCGCATGGGCGGCTATTCCTACACGTATACCGATTTTGAGGGCAAGACTAAGACCGGCTCAATCGCAGGTGGTGACTTCCTCGACACGTGCGTTTGGCTGACTGACTTCCCGCAATTCTCGTTTGTCAACAATGCCTATCTGACCTACCTGGCGAGCACCACGCACACCCGCGCATACCAGTATTCGAGCGCTGGTTGGCAGCTCGATAGGGCCAATATGCTTGCATCAACGGGTCTGCAAAACGCGACCATCGGTGCAAACGCTTCTTGGGATGCTACGTACCAGCAAGTTCAGGCGGGCGTGCAGAATGCGAACCGAAATTGGTTTAGCGGTTTTGCAAACACGGCGTCAACGGCTTTGGGTGGCGCCGCAGGCGGGGCCGTGGGTGGCGTGTCCGGCGGGGTAGTTGGCATGGGCGCTGGCGCCATAATGGGCGGCGTTGGCGGTATTGCTAGCGCCATTAGCGGCGCCGTGGCGAATGACAATGGCCTGGAGAATGCCAAGGCAAACCTAACGGCTATGTCCAATATTGCTGACATTAATAGGAATGCCGCGCAAAGGCAGGCGGGCAATGATTACAATACGGCGCTGCGCTCTAACCAGGGCGATTACCAGAATGCTATCGCTGGCATTAACGCCACGGTGCAAGACGCCGCTCTTACCCCGCCTTCTACCGTGGGGCAGTCCGGCGGGCAGGGCTTTAACTGGAAAAATGGCCTTGTGTGCATCACGGTTACATACAAGACGCTTTCCGGCGCGGCACTTAGCGCGGTGGCAGATTACTTTAGGCGTTATGGCTATTCTGTTCGTAGGTTCCTGCAGTTGGGCAGCGTGCGCCATATGCTTTGCATGAGCAAGTTTGCGTATTGGCGGGCTATGGGCGCTACTCTTACGTGTGCGGCAGCAAACGAGAGCGAGCGCGAGACGATGCGTGGAATCATTGAGAAGGGCGTTACGCTTTGGGACGCGCCTGAATCTATCGGCAACACGGCGGCAACAGACAACGCCGCCCGAGATGGATACAGCTATTAGAGAGGAGTGAGCATGGGTAGACGGCCTGACATGGACGGGTTTATCCCGCCTGATGTTGCAATGTTCGGAAACCGATTTGCGCTTAAGTGGCAACAGAGCGCAAAGACCTATCGAACCTATGCAATGTGGTGGCGCCTGTTCTACACAGCAGCCACGACCTGCTTTAAATGGGAGGGCATGCCCAAGGAGATTGATACGAGGTTCCTTGAGCGAATCTTGTTCCTGAGCGGCAGTGCTGCGATTACTAAGCGGGCGCCCAAGTCTGAGAAGCTACCGCTTTGGGTTACGGCTCGATTCTCGCAGCAGGGCAACCCCGACATTTACAACAACCCCAATACCATTCGTTTGCAGTTCCCGAACGGGGCACACGACCTCAAGCGGCACCTTAACGTTTGGGTTCGTACCACGGGCAACCAGTACGGCAGCACGGCTAAGATTATGGATGCTGACGCCGTGGCCATTTGGGATAACTTGCAGAGGATGCCCCTCTATAACGAGATTGACCTTATTTGCGCCCGCCTTGCCGAGTTTGACCTCACTATTGACCAAAACATGCGAGCCATGCGCGTGCCCTATATCATCAACGTTGCTGAGGAGGGCAAGAAAAACGCTGAGGTGATGTTTAACAAGGTCGATGCAGGCGAACCCGCGCTTTACCTTAGCCCGCTTTCGAGCGGCGTTGTGAGCTTGCAGGTTTTCAATAGCGGCATTGATTACAACATTGATAAGATGCTCAACGATGAGCTTAAGCTTGTTTCGCAGGCATATACGCTTTTGGGCATTGACAACAACGCCGCCGCTGAGAAGAAGGAGCGCGTTCAGACTGCAGAGACGCTTGCTAACAACGAGCAGTTTATGGTACAGCGGCAGTCGCGCTATCTTGCGCGAGTTCAGGCGGCAGACCGGGCGCGCGAGCTGTTCGGGCTTGACCTTAAGCCTATGTGGAGCGTCCCGCACGTGCCGATGCAAGCCGGGGACGATTCTGTGAGCCTTTTGCAGGGTGAGGGCTTGCGCCCTTACAACATGAGGACGGCTTCTAATCTTTCGCTTGGCGGAAATACTACGGGTGAGGTGAGCGGCAGTGCTAACACTATCTGACAATGACTGGACGCGAGATTATGAAGCGATTCTGACGCTTCGGGACATTCACGAGGCTTACGGGCTGGATTTGGGATTGCGTGACTATCCTATCTTTGATGAGGACTATAGGGGCACGCTTAACCAGCGAATCTACGACCACTTTGCATATCGCAGAATCGCAGCTGATACGCCGCAGCTGTTCGTCTTCTACCTCAACCGTAGGATGCGGGAGCAGATGCCCGCATACAACGCGATTTACAAGGCGGTGCTCGATAAGTCATTTGACCCCTTCGACACCACCGTTACGGACGCAGGCGGGCATACTAAGGGTAAGAGCGATTCGACCTCGAACACCATGCAGCATTCAAGTGGCAAAACCACGGGCGATTCAAATTCGACTTCGACCTCGATTCTATCTGACACGCCCGCCACGTTTATGAACGACCCCACTGAGCCTAGATACATGAGCCAACTTACCCAGACTAAGGGCACAAGCAGCAACACCGGAACGAGCGACAATAGCGCCACGGACGATAACACGAGCGCAACGAACAGCCTTTCCGATTACGTCAACCACCTTAAATCGCGCTCTGGTTACTTTGGCAGCAACGTGACGAATATGCTTACAAACGGTTTCATGAACACGGATTTGATGGTGTGCGATATGCTTGAGCCGTGTTTCATGCAGGTTTGGACGGACGAACCCTATTAAGGAGGGCTTATGGCAATTAACCAGACCGGCAATAGGGCTACCACTCAATACCATACGTGGGTGCCCCAGATGCCCGGATACTCTGACTTTAAGAGCAAGCAGTTTGAGGATATGCGCACGCCTGAGCAGCAGATTTGGTGGCTTTACGCGCACATGAACGAACTTCCCGACATGGGAAACTATGACGATATTATTGCTAGGCTTGACAACCTTGAGCGCGAGGTGAGCAAGCTTTGGGCCGCTCTTGAGGGCTTGATGCGCCGCATGGGTGAGCTTGAACAGAAGTTTGATGCTCTCGCGCAAAACGGCATGGATTATGACGTTACCAAGGGCTGCTATTCGCCCACAATGCCCGCACAGCGCAGAATGTGGCAGGCACAGATGTTTGAGGGCATGAGCGTTGAGGACTTCTCGCAATTCACCGTAACCCAGGCGAGCAACATGAACGTCCGCCATATTGCAGTTGATGGCCGCACGGAATACATGGGCGTGGGCGATGCCAAGCCGGGAATCCCGTGGCAGGATGGCTGGACTGAACCTAACTTTACGCCGGATGCCTACGTGCGCAAGGACGAGCTTACGCTTATTGATACGGACAACCTTGCAGACCACACCATTATGGGCGTGCTCAAGAAGGTTGCCGACACGCGTTGCCCCAAGCCCGCGCCTTACCTTCGCAAGGGCACAACTACTGACCTTAAATACCTGCTTGTGCGTTCTGACGATGCGCTTTACACGACTGACCCAACCGAGAGGGGCTAAGCATGACAAGCGTCATAAGGGCTGTGTTGTGCGTATGCGGCCTAGACCTTGCGATTGTAGGTACAATTGCAATTACCGTTTTCATGGTATGCCTGATGCGAGATTTGTGGGAGGACTAAAATGGCCGAGACACCATACAAGGGCTATGCGCTCTATGAGCCTGACGCAAGCCCCGACCTTACCGAGAGCGGCGAATATAACAGCGCGCTTATGGCGGTGGACGCCGACATGCACGACGAGGAGCAGGCGCGCATTGAGGGCGATACGGCACTTAACATTGCCATTGCCAACGAGATGGCACAGCGCAAGGCCGCAGATGTTGCACTTAACGGGCGCGTTGATACTGAGACGGCTGAGCGCAAGACAGCTGATACCGCGCTGGATGCTGCTTATAAAGCGGCTGACGCAGCGCTGGATGCTAAGTTAACGGGCGCGTTTAATAGCATCACGCAGGGCCTTACTTCGGTTGGTAACGGCCTAACTGCCGAGCAAAAGGCAAGGGCTGACGCGGACACGGCCCTAGGCAAACGCATTGACAATGCCGAGGCTGAAATTAGCGCAAACAGTGCAGACCTCACAGGCATTAAGGGGCTTACTTACGGCGAGCAGCACGTTAATTTCCTTGAGAGCAGCAATGGCGAATATTCCAGCCCCGCGCTGGATGAGATAGCCGAGCAAATTAGCCAAAGCTTTTCGGTGCTCGAAATCGCCGTGGGCACAACCAGCATTGGGGCTGACGCCTTGGCAAGACTAAAGGCTAGTTGGCCAAAAATCATGGTGCTACTCACTGCCGCTCATGCCCCCCTCCCTAACCCCCAAGAATTGGGTACTGACGAGCCTAGCGCTGTCAACGTGAACGAGGTCATGCTACCAGCTGCGTATATAAACGACGCATATATATTTATCCGGCCACTTGCTGAGGACAACCCTTCGGCCCATGCTCAATATGTACCATCGTTAGCTATTACTGACACTGGAGAAGGAAAGGTGGCCATAGAACAAGCCCCAGTACCAGACCCATATTGGCCGCGCGTTAAGAACAAACCGTTCTCCACAATCGGCACGGGCCTAAAGGTGGTGGATGATGCGCTCACCGTTGACACGCAAGCTTTGCCAAGTGCTCTCACAATCATGCAGCTAAGCGAGTTCGGTGAGCTGACAGACAATACCAGCACCACGCATAGCGCAACGGGTGATGGTAACGCCGCAGCCTACGCTAAGCTAAAGCAGGCGTGGCCCAGTGTCATTGTCGTTGAAGGCGGTACTTCATGGCGGTGCGGAATGTATACCCCTTCTGACGTGGAACAGGCGGGATATATACTTGTAAAGAGTGCTAACATGTTTAACAGCGCCATACAAATGCGTATACATGGTGGTGGCTTTTCAGGCGCTATTACGCTTGAAGAAATAGGCGGATAAGCCTAGCATATGCTATACTTTTCTTGCGGCACGCCTAGCGCTTAATCCGCCCCGGCCGTCTAAGGCGCGAATCCTGTCGCAATGCTAAGATTGACCCGTACCCACACATTGGGTGCGGGTCATTTCATAAGGAGGCACCATGAAATACACGGACAATTACCATTTCGACCTGTATGAGCCTGATGATAACGCCAACCTGATGGACGGCTACAATCACACCGTTTCGAGCATTGACGCTGTTTTGCAGCAGTTTTCTGCACTGATTCAGACGCAGAGCAACGCAATCAAGGCTTATGATACGCGAATCACGGCGCTTGAGACGGCGTGCGCTGACGTTGAGAAGCGTATTGCCGCGCTTGAGGCCAAGCACCAGTAGGGGAGGGCATATGGCAGACAGACCTACCACCCCGCATTACGGCATTGCTAAATACGGCCCGCAGGGCACGGCGGACCCCATGGACGTCTATACCGTCTACAATGAAGCCATGGAGACAATTGACAAGATTCTCTTCGACCTGCAGGGGCAAATTGCTAAGAACAAGCAAGCCATTATCGACCTTGACGCCAAGGTTGAGCGTTACAACACGGCGCTTAACACCCGCATTGATGAGCTGGACGCCAAGGTTGAGCAGTATCACAAGGAGTTCAAGCAGTTCAAGGCTACCACCGAGAACAAGTTTACGCAGGTCGATAACCACTTTACGCAGCTTGACGGCAAAACGGACAATATTTGGACGGCCATTGCTAACATTCTTAACAAGATTCAGGGCGGCGGCACGGCCAACAAGGACACGGGCGTTATTAGTTGGGGAGACACCACGGGCAAGCTTGCAATTGGTACCATTAACCTTAACAGTGGTAGCGGCTACATTCGCACGCACGATGGCACGCTCGACAATGACCTCAAGGCGGTGTAACAATGGCTGAGCTTGTGCAAGAGCTTTCAGTCCCCGTTAGAGAGGACGCGGGCGGCGATTACAGAACCCCCACAAGCTTTGGCCTTCCCGGCTACGGCACGGGCCACGCTAAATATTGCCATACGAACTATACGATTAGCATCCGCGTATACGATGATTTGAGCGTGCAAGCCCGCATTAACGGTTCGTTTACGAGCAACGTGCTCAAGGCTGACTACCCCGTTGCATTTGTACTCAACCCGTCTGATTTTAGATTCGCGCTAAGCGGCAGTAACCTGACGTACCCGAGCACGGCAACGCTAATGGGCAGCGCAGACATTGACGTTGATTCGGGCGGCAGCGGCACTGGAGAGACGGCAGAGTTTGTTTGGAACCTTGATAGCGGCTGGAAAAACGTTGGGCACCTTTGGGATTTTGGCGCGTCTGATACGGGCCTGGACGGCTATCTGTGGGTTGGCGGCACTGGCACCTATACGCTTACCGACCCCGTATACCCCGTACCAGTTCGCATTACCGTACCAGGGTTTCTCAAATACCTAGGATATTACCCGTGGGCGCGTTATGGTGACGGTACGTACAAGAGTTGCAACAGGGACGGTGGCTCTCTTATGCAGGTTCGCGGCGGCGCTTACGCGGACGTTCGCAATTCAGAGCGCGACCATAGCGTGGATAGGGCCTTCTATTACGGGGGCGGGAAATGGAACAGTTGTCTGGAGATTGGAGCAAAGTAATGATTGCACTAAGTGAGCCGCAGGCATGGTCGCTTGCCATTTGCGGCGCGGTAATGATTATTGACGTAGTAAGCGGCCTTGTTAAGGCGTTCGCCAACAAGTGCTACGATTCGACAAAGATGCGGGTTGGGCTTGTACACAAGTTCACCGAACTTGTTATCGTAGCCCTCGCGTTTGTGCTCGAACTTGCGTGCGAGCATATCGCAGGACTTCCGTTTAGCGGCGTGACCGTTGTGCTTACCTGCACTTACATCATTATCATGGAGGTTGGCAGCATTATGGAAAACCTTATTGCTGCCTACCCCGAGCTTGCGAACACCCCACTTGCTAAGCTTTTTGCCGAGCACAAGGAGGAGCAGTAATGGGCTTTAACATCGAAAAGTTTCACATCCGCAACAACACCGTTTCCCGCACTGACACGGTTAAGTTCATCGTGGTTCACTACGTGTGTGATGGCAACTCTAGCGCTGGTTCTGCCCGCCGAAATTGCGTGTATTTTGACG
>ERZ1023848.332-NODE-332-length-16728-cov-11.513165_pt1 | contig 16728 bp, 14 predicted proteins | sample MGYA00380385_ERZ1023848 | MGnify/ENA primary metagenome ERZ1023848 (study PRJEB33179, sample SAMN07449069) | human gut metagenome | biome: Human-gut; feature: Human associated habitat; material: Faeces | host: Homo sapiens | place: India:Kasaragod | collected...
ATGCTGTTTGTATCTGTGACAAACCTCTTCTTTTGAGAAGAATTAGTTTTTCAATTGCGAATTTAGGAAATGTTTTTATAACTTCCAAACATTTCTCAAGAAAACTTTACGTTTTTAACGTTATTCAACACATTTCATAATTAAACACAAAATACGTTATAAGTAAAAAAAACACATAAAAACTAACACTTTGACCTACATTATGTAATTAAAACCAGCCATTTTACTTTCACGCACTATTTTCTTCTTTTATTACATACCGTTTAGTGTCAATATGTCAAAAAATAGACTACAATTTGTAAGCAGCATACACTATGTAGTTTCCGTCGCCACGCAACGTGACGCTCTCGCCAAGCGCCTCGTTGAGCGTACCCTGCCAGAGTGCGGAAAAGGCGTATGGCTGCCAGCGCAGTCCGTCGCCGTCAATCTGCGTGCATGAGAGATTGAAGATGCTTATCTGCTGTCCGGCGAAGGTTCTTATTGCGGTTTCGCCCGCAGCCGGGATGAACACACCGTAGTCGGTGAGCATCAGGGCGTCTACATGCAGCTCGCGGCGGTAGAAGTCGAGCAGCGAGATGTTGCCCAGCGTGTGGTCCTCGCGCTTGCCCGTTGCTCCGACGTAGGCAATGCGGCGGCAACCGCGCTCCGTGCAGAACCGCGTAGCCTTCGTAAGGTCGTTGTAGTCCTGCTCCTCCACCTTATATATAATGTCTGCATGCTTCGCACGAAACTCCGCCGACATCGAGTCGCAGTCGCCCACTATAGCCGTCGGCTTGTAGCCACGGCGTACGAGTTCCTCGCCTGCCGAATCGCATGCCACAAGCATCCGTGCACGCTCCATCACGGCAAGCGGAACGGGATGCGTAGGGAAGTCGCCGCCGGCTACTATCACGGCGTCGAAGGCGTCGGGCTGCAGCGACGCAAGAAATTCTGTGTTGTCCGAAGTGGCAGTCGCCGAATCAGAAGTAGCCTTTATTGTGTCTGAAGGATTGTCCATAATTATCGTGTATTTCCCAGCCGACGTTGTCTGCCGGCTGAACATGTATGTTTCGACGGACAAAAGTACGAAATAAATGTGAATTTGTTATGGAACGCTTGTGCCTCTTTACATTTTTCTTTAAATTTGCGACAGACAATCAAACTATTAACCCGCTATGGCTGAAGATAACGATTCTGCCAACAAAGACAAACCCACTATGGCTGAAGACCCGAACACTCTACACGTACTGAATCAGCAGCGCAACTGGGACACGCTCTACTTCTACCAGAAGTCGGATGTGGTGTATCAGCTGGCGTTCGCTTTCTGCGACCGCTTCATTCATTTATACAAAGACCGAACGCGCGACCAGGTGATTCAGGCGGCACGCTCCTGCAAGCAGAACATCGTCGAGGGTTTGGCTGACGGTGTGGCATCGACGGAGATGCAGCTGAAGCTGCTCAACGTGGCACGCGCCTCGCTGAAGGAGTTGCGCGAAGACTTCGAGGACTATATCAAGTCGCGCCACCTGCAGTTCTACGTTGCCGGCGACCAGCGCTACACCGATATGCTCGACTACTGCCGCCACCACAACCGCCTGCCCGACTACGCTCCGTTCTTCCAGCAGTGGAGCGACGAACAGATGTGCAACTACGCCATCACGCTCTGCCATTTTATCGACAAGATGATGATGTCGTTCCTAAAGAAACTGGAGCAGGAGTTCATCACCGAGGGTGGCATCAAGGAGCGCATGCACCGCGCCCGCACCGCCTACCGACAGCAGCAGGACGCACGCCTGAAGCAGCTGGAGGAGGAGCTGCCACGCCTGAAGCAGGCTCTTGCCGAAGCGCAGGCGGAGGCTGCGAAATGGAAGGCAGCCTTCGAGGATATAAAGCAAAGAGCGCTGAAGGCGTATTATAGGCAGGAGGCAGAGATAAAAGGGCTGAAGGAAAAGCTCGACAGCCTGGAAGGAAGCAAGGAACTTTAGAGAGGCAAGGAGAACTGGGAGAGCTAGGTTGGCTAGGAGCTCTAGGTTTCCTAGAAAGCCTAGAAAGCCTAGAAAGCCTAAAAACCCTAGAGAGCCTAGAAAACCCTAGAAAGCCCCCAGCCCCCTAAAACAAAAAAGATGCCCTAGGTTTCCCTGGAGCATCCTCATGAGTTATGCCTTTTTCGCAAGGCCCTTCCACTTTCTGTATCCCATGACCGCTATCACGACATACAGGCCGTACAGCCCTGCCTTGAACGGTATGCCTTTCACCACATACAGATAGCAGCAGACCACGTCTACTGCTATCCAGAACAGCCACTGCTCTACGTATTTGCGCGCCAAAGCCCACAAGCCGACAAAGCTGAGAGCGTTGGTGAACGCGTCGAGCAAGGGCACGGTGCTGTTGGTGTAAGCCACGAGAACGTAATAGGTAGCAGCCCATGCGAGGAGGAAGAAGCCGAGCGTGCGCAGGATAAGGCGGCGCGGGAAGAACGTTATCGGAAGCTCTTCGGAAGAACCGCCTGCAGCATCCACTGCGCTACAAGAGCCGTCAGAGTCTACCGCTTTATCAGAAACAGCAGCATTTGAGGCCGCGTTTGAGCCTGCTGCCCCCGAAGCCTTGCGCTTCAGCATTCGCTTCCATTTCGCTCCGAACTTCCACACGGCGTAGCCGTATATCGCAGCCAGCGTGTAGTAGACAGCCATGCCAGCGTCGCCGTAGAGTCCGTGACTCCAGTAGAGGTAGATGTCCATGGCGGGCATCACGATGCCCACAACCCAAAGCGCTATGCTCGCACGATATTCGAGGACGAGATAGATTAGCCCGAGTATTGTCGTTACAATGTCGAGCCAATGAGTGGAGAGAAATTCAGTCATAACAATTAAAAACAGCCCCTCCCGACCTCCCCATCGGGGAGGAGAGAGAGGATTGAATTATTAATTACAAAAATGTATCACTTTGCCATGCAACCTTTAAAAAAAGAAACAAAGCATGTATCACTCTGCCCTGCGCCCCCTCCCCGACGGGGAGGGATGGGGAGGGGCTTTTTTTAGAACTTCAGCGTTACAGTTCCGAGGCAGTTGAAGCCAGCCATCGGGATGTAAGCCACGGTAGAGTTGCGCTTGTTGTTGTTATACCAGTCGTAGTAGACGTAGCCAGACGCAGCGTAGTGGCGGTCGAAGATATTGTTGAAGTCGGCGCCAAGCACCACCTGCTTCAAGCCGAGCACACGCTTAGCGAAGTTGAACGTGTACGAAGCGTTGACGTTGGTCTGCGAGTAGCACGGCAGCGAGCGCTCAGAGCTCTCGGTGTTGTCGAGATACTGCTTGCTCACGAAGTTGGTGTGCCATGTAGCGCGGAAGCCAGCGAAGTGAACGTCGACGAAGCCGTTGAGGATAGCCGACGGCGAGAATGCTATGGTAGAGCTCTTGTATGTGTTCCATACAGCAGGACCGTCCCAGCTTTCCACACACTCCTTGAAGTTCTTCAGACGGTTGCGGCTCAGAGCGGCGTTGCCCTCAAGAGAGAGCCAAGACAGCGGGCTCCAGCCTGCAGACACCTCAGCACCGAGACGGTAAGAGTCCTTGATGTTGCGTGTCAGCGACTCGCCGATGTCGCTCTTCTCGCCGGTCATCACGAACTGGTTGACGTACTTCATGTAGTAGAAGTTGACACCTGCGAACCAGTTCTCGCCCTGATACTGATAGCCCCACTCCAAGTCGAGCAGACGCTCCGGCGACGGATTGCCGTAGCCGATGTTGTCGGTGAAGTTGTTGCGCTCGGGCTCGCGGTTGGCGTAAGCGATAGAAGCGTAAGCCTTGTGTCCGTTGGCGTCGTAGCTGATGCCAGCCTTCGGGTTCACGAAGAAGTAGTTCTCGTTGATGTCGATGCTCTGGTTCTTGTAGTTGCCGTCGGCGCCCTGCTCGAAGTGGTCGTTGAGTCCGTCGGTGTTATAGTTGACGTAGCGCATCTGCATGTCGAGGAACCAGTTCCAGCCGTTGCCGAACTTGCGGTTAGCCTTGAAGAACCAGCTCCAGTCGTTCTTGTTGGCATCCGAGTCGTAGTACTTGTATCTGCCGTCGGTGAAGTATTTCTTCTCAAGAGCCTCGTCAGCGATGTACGTCACCTTGCCCCAGTGGTTACAACGGAAGAGCTGCATGCTGAAGCCGCCCATTACGTCCCACAGAGCGTCCTTGTAGTTGACGTTGTAGAGAGCGCCGTAGTTGTTCTGTGTAAGGCCCTTCTTGCGTATAGCGTCCGACTTTACGGGCTTCAGCTCGCCATTCTTCTCGTACATCTCGTTGATGCCGAACTTAGAAGCCAGCTTTGTGTCCTTCTTGAACTCGGTGTAGTAGCCGTAGCCGTATGTGTAGTGAGCCGTTACAGAGTGGCTCCAGCGCATGTCGGCAGGCTGCCAGGTGAAGTTAAGGATGTTGTGGCTCTGCTCGAAGTTGTCGGTAGTCTGCTTCCAGTACGATCCGTCGCGCATCTTGTAGCGTTCAGTGGTGAGCGGCTTTGTAGGATCGGCAGCCCAGTTGTCATCCATCGGTATTACAAGTTCCTCGTAGAGCGAGTTGAACTTTCCCAGTCCGTGCTTCCACATATCCTTATAGCTGTTGATGCCCCACGCCTTGAGGTCGGTATCGCCGTCGTAGTTGCACGCCGCAACGCCGTTCCACGCCTGACCCGTGTGCTCGAAGTTGCCGATGTTCTTGTACGACAGCTTGAAACGGTCGCCGAGCCAAGTCAGTCCGCCGTAGTAAGAGCCAGAGCGTCCGCCTGTGCCGTGGATGTATCCGTCGGTGTTGGTCTCGTGATAAGCGCCGTCGATGATGAAGTGGTCGGCAAGCAGACCTGTAGAGAAGTTGCCTCCGACACGATAGGTGTTGAACGAGCCGTAAGAACCCGTCACCTCTACGGTAGGCTTAAGCGACGGAGCGGCTGTAGCGAGCGACACCGAACCGCCGAAGGCTCCGTCGCCGTTGGTAGACGCACCCACGCCACGCTGTATCTGCGCGCTGCCCATAAGAGCTGCGTAGCTGTTCATGTTAGCCCAGAACACGCACTGGTCTTCGGGCGAGTTGAGGGGCACACCGTCTACCGTGACGTTGATGCGGCTGTCGGCAGCGCCACGCATACGCATATAGACGGTGCCGGTGCCCACGCCGTTCTCGCTCCATGCGAGCACACCCGGTGTGCGGGCGAAGAGCATAGGCAGCTCCTTGCCTGAAGAGGCAAAGCGCTCGAGCTCGGTCTTCTTGATGTTCTCTACTGCAAATGGTGAACTCTTCGGGGCTCTCACAGCCTTCACTACCACCTCGTTGAGGTTGTTCACACGGGTAGTGTCGAGCTTGGTCTGCTCGCCAGCGGCTTGCGAAGGACAAGCACACGCTGCAGCCAAGGCTACTCCAATGAATTTCTTCATGTTATTTTCTATTAATGTTGTTATTCCTGAATTTTGAACCGATGCAAAGTTAACTATTTTTTGCATATCCAAACAATCCGTTTATATAATAAACCCTAAAAAATGGGCGCAGCAGTCGAAATATGAAAAATTTGTAGTAAGTTTGCATGTAATAAAGACCAGTCTGCAGCGACTGACGTGTCTTTACCACTAAAACATTATATATAATAAAGGACAAATGGGGCGTTTGAAACTCATTCTGGCTCTAATAAGCCACTATAAATATGCCATCACTATAATCATCGGTATTCTTACCGTAGGTTTCGTCGACGAGAACAGCTTTCTTCACCGCTTCCAGCTCGAAATGCAGATAAACGACCTGGAGGAGGAGATAGACAAGTACAACGCGCAGAACGAAAGCGACTTGAAAAAGCTTAAGGATATGCGAAAAGGTACGCAGGAGTTCCAGAAGATCGCACGCGAACGCTACTTCATGAAAGCCGACGACGAGGATATCTATGTGCTCAGCGACGACCCAAAGCCCGAACAAGCTAAAGAAGAACAATAATGAAACAACTAAATACACTACAAAGCGCGCTCTTCCTCACGGGAGGCATACTGATGGTCATCGGAGCCGGATGCTTCGTGTTCATGTTCGCACAGCAGATTGTCTGCTGGATATACCTGCTGGGTGCACTGCTCTTCGCAGCAATGCAGGTGAACCAGGCGTACGAAGGACAGAACCCAACCATCAAGCGACTGAAGAAGATAATGACCTTCGCCGACATCTTCTTCGTGCTGGCAGGTCTGCTCATGGTAGACAGCGCAAACATGTGGCTCAGAGACTCGTTCTCCGACCCCGTGACATATTTCAACCTCATTTACAACAAGTGGGTGATGCTACTGCTCGCAGCCGCCATCCTCGAGATGTACTCTATGCACCGCATCGCGTCGGAGCTGAAGAAGGAGGAAGCGAAGGAAGACGCCGAAGAGAAGCAGGAAGAGGCTTCCGCTACAGACAGAGAATAAAAGAAGACAACAAGAAACCAACATTTTTTTTAAAACCAAAGATGATGAAGAAGCTACTCTACGCTTTACTCGGTATAATAACACTGGCATCGTGCTCCAGCTCGTACAACATTCAGGGATCGTCGAACGTGTCTACGCTCGACGGACGCATGCTCTACCTGAAGGTGCTTAGCAACAACGACTTCAAGAAGATCGACTCGTGCGACGTGGTACACGGCCAGTTCCAGTTCTGCGGAACGTTCGACACGGTGCGTCTCGCCAATATCTTCATGGACGACGAGAGCATACTGCCGCTCGTGATAGAAAGTGGCGACATCACCATCAAACTCGACAACACTCAGCAGATTGTTAGCGGCACTCCGCTCAACGACGAACTGTTCAAGTTCTTCAACAAGTACAACCAACTGAAGAACCAGGAGGCAGAACTGCTGCACACGCACGACCGCGCCATAATGGACGGAAGCGACATGGACGCCGTGACACGCAAACTCAACGACGAGGCAATGCGACTCACCGCCGAAGAGGACAAGCTCGTAACGACATTCGTCACCGACAACTTCGACAACGTGCTCGGACCGGGCGTGTTCTTCATGATGACTATCGGCTACCGCTACCCCGAACTCACACCGTGGATAGAGGACATCATGAGCAAGGCTACAGACAAGTTCAAGAACGACCCGTACGTGAAGGACTTCTACCAGAAGGCGCTCGAGAATCAGGCTATCATGAACGGCATGAAGGACATGAACACAGCGCCTGCCGGAGCAGCGCCCGCACAGCCGATGCCCGACGGACCGACGCCTAACCAACTGGCGCAGCCTGCTGCTGCCGAGTAACAGCGCTAAACACGATAAATAACTATCATCCAAGATATATGAAGACATTAGTATTTGGTGGTAAGCTGGTCAACGAGGGAGCTACTCGCGTAGCATCCGTCGTTGTCGACGGCGACACCATTACAGACATTATAGAAGGTACAGAAACACCTCGTGGCGACTACGACAATATCGTGGATGCCACGGGGTGTTTTGTTATGCCTGGAGTTATCGACTGCCACGTCCACTTCCGCGACCCCGGCCTTACAGAGAAGGCGGACATGGAGACCGAGAGCCGCGCTGCGGCTTACGGCGGAGTGACAACCTACTTCGACATGCCGAACACGAAGCCGCAGACCACGACACTCGAAGCGCTCGACGCAAAGATGAACGACGCCCGAAGCAAGTCGCACGTCAACTACGGCTTCTTCATCGGAGCCACCAACGACAACATCGACTGCGTGACTGCCATCGACCCGCACCTCGTGCCCGGCATAAAGCTGTTCATGGGTTCGTCTACGGGCAATATGCTCGTAGACCGTCAGGATGTGCTGCACGAGCTGTTCGAGAAGGCGAAACTGCCTATCATGGCTCACTGCGAGGACACAGACATCATCAACCGCAACATGAAGCGCGCGCAGGAGCTGTACGGCGACGACCCTGCCGTAGAGCATCATCCGGAGATTCGCTCGGAGGAAGCCTGCTACGAATCGACAAAGCGCGCCGTAGCCCTGGCAGAAGAAACCGGCGCCCGTCTGCATGTGGCACATCTCACCACGGAGCGCGAGCTGCAGCTGTTCGGCACTTCGCCACGCATCACGGCTGAAGCTGTGATAGCCCACCTCGTGTTCACACAGGACGACTATGCGCGTCTCGGAACTCGCATCAAGTGCAATCCTGCTATCAAGACTGCAACCGACCGCGACGCTCTACGCCACGCTCTCACCGACGGACGCATAACGACCATCGGCACCGACCACGCGCCACATCTGCTTAAGGACAAGGAGGGCGGCTGCGCACGCGCCGCTTCGGGTATGCCTATGGTGCAGTTCTCGCTCGTTACGATGCTCGAACTCGTAGACAAGGGCGTGCTCAGCATGGAGCGTCTCGTGGAGCTAATGGCGCACAACCCCGCAAAGCTCTTCGAGGTATCGAAGCGAGGCTTTGTGCGTAAGGGCTACAAGGCAGACCTCGTGATTGTAAGACCCGATGCTCCGTGGACCGTTACCAAGGAGACTATACAGAGCAAGTGCGGATGGAGCCCGATGGAGGGTCACACCTACCAGTGGCAGGTGCGCACTACTATGTGCAACGGACACATTATATATAATAACTGGGCATTCGACTCGACGAGTCGCGGTGAGGCTGTACGCTTCAGAGAGTAGGCTCAAGCAGGGTTTATACAAATAGAAAAACAATTCAGGTAACTAACGATGTTGAAATACACCGACTACAACATCTCTACGCTGCGCCCGTACATCAACTGGATATACTTCTTCTTCGCCTGGGGACTGTCGGGCAAGCCGCAGGAGGCGAAGGACAAGATGCGGGCGGAGGCAGAACAGATGCTCGACCGCTTGGAGAAGCGCTACAGAACGCACGCTGCTTTCGGGTTGTTCGACGCCAACAGCGACGGCGACGATATCCTTATCGGCGATGTGCGCATGCCTATGCTACGCCAACAGCATCCTACTCGGGAGGGCGAACCGAACCTTTCGCTCGCCGACTTCATACGTCCGCTGTCTTCGGGCGTGAAAGACCACATCGGAGTGTTCGCCACAACGGTCGACTTGGCGTTGGAGCACGACTTTCTTGCCGACGACTACCAGCGTATGCTGGCGCAGACACTCGCCGACCGACTCGCCGAAGCCACGGCTGAGATGTTTCACATGGAGGTGAGACGGTCGATTTGGGGATATGCTCCCGACGAGAAGCTGTCGGTAGCCGAACTCTTGCGCGAGGACTTCCAAGGCATTCGTCCGGCTGTGGGCTATCCGTCGATGCCCGACACAAGCGTCAACTTCATCATCGACCGGCTTATCGACCTCAAGCAGATTGGCATCCGTCTCACGGAGAGTGGCGCCATGAAGCCTCATGCGTCGGTTTCGGGACTGATGTTCGCACACCCGAAGGCGCACTACTTCGAGCTTGGACGCATCGGAGAAGACCAGCTGCGCGATTATGCCCGACGACGCGGACTGCCGGTTGAACTGATTCGCCGATTCTTGAAGTAGAATGTAGGACAACGGTTCGGTCCGAACTGTTATAAATTCAATAGAAACGTTTGCGGGTTCAATAGTAACAAAGCAATCGAAAGTAAAGTTTAAAACAATGATAGCAAGAATATCAATACTCATACTGCTGCTCACGCTGCTGCCCGACCTGTACATCTACATGCGCTATCTGCGCCAACGCAGAGACATAACGCTGTTGATGCGCCTGTTGTGGTGGGTGCCGGGAGCCGCTATGCTTGCATGCACAGCAGCCTACTCTATGATGCGCAACTTCGCGCCGAATAACCTCACGTTCTTCAACGTGTATCTGTTCATGATAGGTCTGCTCATCGTGCCGAAGGTGATTTTCACTCTGGCTTCGCTTGCAGGCATGGCTGTGAAGCGACTGCTGAAGCAGCGCAAGAACTGGGGTAACCACACAGGATTGGTGCTTGTGCTCGGATGGTTATACGTGTTGTTCATGGGAACAATGGTAGGACCCGACCAGCTGCACGTGAAGCGCGTCACACTCGAGTTCGACAACCTGCCGCAAGCCTTCGACGGCTACCGCATAGTGCAGATCTCGGACATGCACCTCGGCTCGATGAAGCAGGAGTTCGCACGGCGCATAGTGGCGCAGGTGAACGAACTGCATCCCGACGCGCTGCTCTTCACGGGCGACTTGCTCAACATGCGTCCGCAGGAGGCTGTGAGCTTCACGGCCACGCTGATACATCTGCATCCTGTCGACGGCATCTTCTCGGTTCTCGGCAACCACGACTACGCCGACTACGTGAAGACTGCCACCGCAGAGCAGAGAAGTGAAATGGAACGCCTGACGCGCTCGCTGGAAGGTTCGATGAACTGGGACTTGCTGCTCAACGAACGCCGCATACTGCGCCGCGGAGCCGACTCTATAGTGATAGCAGGAACTGAGAACGACGGACGCCCGCCGTTCCCGGCGAAGGCCGACTACCGCAAGGCGCTGCACGGCATATCGCCGAAGTCGTTCGTGATAATGATGCAGCACGACCCGTCGGCTTGGCGCCGACACATTCTGCCGCAGTGCAACGCGCAACTTACGCTGAGCGGACACACGCACGGCGGACAACTCTCGTTGTTCGGCTGGCGACCGACAAGCCTCGTGAACACAGAAGACGCCGGACTCTACAAAGAGGGCAACCGCTATCTGTATGTGTCTACAGGCGTTGGCGCCTTCATACCGTTCCGCTTCCACATGAAGCCGGAGGTTGTGGAAATCATATTAAGAGTAAAAAAGAGCCCCTCCCAACCCTCCCCATCGGGGAGGGCTTAGCAAGGCCAAGAAGGCTTAATAAAAAGGCTTAGAGAGGCCCAAGAAGGCTTAGTTCGGCTTATAAAATAAAATAAAAATAAAAAACAAGCAATGAAATATCTGTATCGTACATACCAACTCCTGATAGCTCTCCCCTTGATAGCTATCTACACCGTCATTACAAGTCTGATAGTGATAATAGGTTGCTCATTGGGCAATGGCCACTTCTGGGGCTACTATCCTGGCAAGTGGTGGGCACAGTTCATCATACGCATACTCATGTTGCCGGTGAAGGTTGAAGGACGCGAGAATCTTGTGAAAGGACAGTCGTACGTGTTCGTAGCCAACCATCAGGGAGCGTTCGACATCTTCCTCATCTACGGCTTCCTGTGTCGCAACTTCAAGTGGATGATGAAGCGCCAGCTACGCCAGATGCCGTTCGTAGGCAAGGCGTGCGAGGCTGCTCACCACATCTTCGTAGACAAGCGCGGCGCAAGCAAGATACGCGCCACATACGACAACGCACGACAGACGCTGCAGGGCGGTATGTCGCTCGTTGTATTCCCCGAGGGAGCGCGCACGTTCACTGGACACATGGGCGTATTCAAGCGTGGCGCATTCATGCTCGCCGACGACATCGAACTGCCCGTAGTGCCGCTCACCATCAACGGCTCGTTCGACGTCATGCCTCGTACACGCGACATGAAGTGGGTGGTATGGCATCCGCTGCGCCTCACTATCCACAAACCGATACAGCCTATTGGCAAGGGTGCAGACAACATCAAGTATCTTGAAGAGGAGAGCTACAAGGTGGTGATGAGCGGACTTGAGGAGAAATATCAGGGTTTTGTAGAGAATCCCGACCAGTAACACGCAGAAAAACACGTTTTTTAACGCAACAAGCGCACTTGTGTCGAATACATTTCGTACATTTGCATTTTAGTTGACCAGTTGACAAGTAAACGAGTTACAAGTAGACGAGTTACGAGTTGACAATGTAAAACCATTTCAACAACAAGACTATGAACAAAAGCGACAGTATCGTAATCATACCGACATATAACGAGAAGGAGAACATCGAGAAGATAATACGCGCGGTGTTCGCACTTGAGAAGTGTTTCCACATTCTTGTAATCGACGACGGCAGTCCCGACGGCACCGCAGCCATCGTGAAGCGCCTCATCAGCGACGAGTTCGCCGACCGCCTCTTCATCCTCGAGCGCAGCGGCAAGCTGGGCCTCGGCACAGCCTACATCACAGGCTTCAAGTGGGCGCTTGAGCACGGCTACGACTACATCTTCGAGATGGACGCCGACTTCTCTCACGACCCCAACGACCTGCCACGCCTCTACAGCGCCTGCCACGACGAGGGCTACGACGTGGCTATCGGTTCGCGCTACGTGAGCGGCGTGAACGTTGTCAACTGGCCTATCGGTCGCGTGCTTATGAGCTACTTCGCTTCGAAGTACGTGCGTATGGTTACGGGCTTTAAGGTGCACGACACCACAGCCGGCTTCAAGTGCTACCGCCGCTGCGTGCTCTCGTCTATCGACCTCGACAAGATCCGCTTCAAGGGCTACGCCTTCCAGATAGAGATGAAGTTCACGGCCTACAAGATGGGCTACAAGATAAAGGAAGTGCCGGTAATCTTCGTCAACCGTCGCGAGGGCGTGAGCAAGATGAGCGGCGGCATCTTCGGCGAAGCGTTCTTCGGCGTGATGCGACTCAGATGGGACGGCTGGTTCAGAAAGTATCCTGAGGCGAAACACTAAACCACCCACCCTATTCCTATGGAAATAAGAGAAATCAGTAATGTATATACAGCCCTGCCTCAGTGCGGGGCTTTTTTGAAAGCAATCAGCGACGAGTCGGTGAGGCATGTATTCCTTAGTGGACTACTTGCCTCATCGGCTCCTGTGTTTTTCTCAGCCGTAGCCGAACGAGTTAATGGGAAGAAAAACGCAAAGCCCAAGACTCAAAATTGCGACGCTCCGTCGCAACAATTCAAAACTCAAAACTCAAAACTCAAAACTCTCACCGCCGTTTTCGTTCTGCAAGACAACGAGGAGGCAGGCTACTTCTACCACGACCTCACGCAGATACTCGGCACCGAGAACGTGCTGTTCTTCCCGTCGTCGTACCGTCGTGCGGTGAAGTACGGACAGCGCGACGCCGCCAACGAGATATTGCGCACCGAGACGCTGAGCCGGCTCTCTGCACAGACAGCCGGCGACGCATTGTATGTCGTCACCTGTCCCGAGGCGCTCAGCGAACTTGTGGTGTCGAAGCGCCGCCTCGACGAGCGCACCATCAACATTGCCGTAGGCGACATCGTCGACTTTGCCGACCTTGGACGCAAGATGCGCGAGTTCGGCTTCAAGGAGGTCGACTATGTCTACGAGCCGGGGCAATTCGCCATGCGCGGAAGCATCATCGACGTCTACTCTTACTCGTCGGAGCTGCCGTTCCGCATCGACTTCTTCGGCGACGAGGTAGACACCATACGCACGTTCGAGGTGGCAGACCAGCTCTCGAAGGACTCGAAACAGCAGGTGCGCATCGTGCCCGAACTGGCGCAGCTCACAGAAGAAAAGCAACCGTTCACGTCGCTTCTGCCCGAAGACGCTCTGCTCGTGATGAAAGACCGTCTCTACCTTTGTTCTACTATCGAGAAGATATACAACGACGGCTTCTCGCAGCAAGCTATGACCGAGCGCTTGGAGGGAGCTACAGAGGTAGAGCAGGAGCAGATAATGCGCGACATGCGCAAGGAGAACAACCTTGTGTCGCCGTCTAAATTCCGCGATGAGATATGCCGCTTCCGCCTCGTCGAGTTCGGCGCACAGCCTTCGGGCACGCCGCAGGTGTCTATCGAGTTTCACATCTCGCCGCAGCCGCTTTTCCACAAGAACTTCAGTCTGCTCACTCAGACGCTCGACGACTATCTCTTGCAGGGCTACCAGCTCTACATCCTCGCCGACTCGGAGAAGCAGACGCAGCGCCTGCGCGATATTTTCGATAGCGAGGAGTTGCAGCAGATGCGCAGAAACAGGGAACACTCTCATCTCTCAACTCTCAACTCTCTATCTGCAAATCATAACTCTCAACTCCCAACTCTCAACTCTCAACTGAGCAACTCTCAACATTCAACACTTCCCTTCACCCCCGTCAACCGCACTCTGCACGAAGGCTTCGCCGACAACGATCTGCGTCTGTGCTTCTTCACCGACCATCAGATATTCGACCGCTTCCACAAGTACAACCTTAAGTCGGACGCAGCCCGCACGGGCAAGATGGCGCTCACGATGAAGGAGTTGCAGGAGATGGAACCCGGCGACTTCATCGTGCACGTCGACTTCGGCATCGGCAAGTTCGGCGGCTTGGTGCGTGTGCCTGTGGGCGACTCCTATCAGGAGATGATACGCCTCTACTATCAGCGCGGCGACATCGTCGATGTGTCTATCCACTCGCTCTACAAGATATCGAAGTATCGCCGCAGCGACACTGGCGAACCGCCCCGACTCAGCACGCTCGGCACCGGCGCATGGGAGAAGCTGAAGGAGCGCACGAAGAAACGCATCAAGGACATTGCGCGCGACCTCATCAAGCTATACGCCAAGCGGCGCCACGAGAAAGGCTTCGCTTATTCAGCCGACTCGTACCTGCAGAACGAGCTTGAGGCGTCGTTCCTCTACGAGGACACGCCCGACCAGCAGCGCGCCACTCACGACGTGAAAGCCGACATGGAGTCTGCCCGACCGATGGACCGCCTTGTGTGTGGCGACGTGGGTTTCGGCAAGACCGAAGTGGCGATACGTGCGGCGTTCAAGGCGGCGTGCGACTCTAAGCAGGTGGCGGTGCTCGTGCCTACAACGGTGCTCGCCTTCCAACACTACAAGACTTTCTCAGACCGTCTGAAGAACATGCCGGTGCGTGTCGACTATCTCTCGCGTGCCCGCACGGCGAAGCAGACACGCGAGGTGCTTGCCGACCTTAAGGCTGGCAAAATAGACATACTCGTTGGCACGCACAAGCTGATAGGAAAGGCTGTGGAGTGGCACGACCTCGGACTGCTCATCATCGACGAGGAGCAGAAGTTCGGCGTGTCTACAAAGGAGAAGCTGCGCAAGCTGAAGACCAACGTCGACACGCTCACGATGTCGGCTACGCCTATACCGCGCACGCTGCAGTTCTCGCTGATGGGCGCACGCGACATGAGCATCATGCGCACGCCGCCACCCAACCGCTACCCCGTGCAGACCGAACTGGGCGTGTACGGACATGAGATAATAGCCGACGCCATCAACTTCGAGATGTCGCGCAACGGACAGGTGTTCTTCGTGAACGACCGCATCAACAACCTGCCCGAGATTGCTGCGCTCATAAAGAAATACGTGCCCGACGCGCGTGTGGCTATCGGACACGGACAGATGTCGCCCGAGGAGCTTGAGAAGATTCTCATCGGCTTCATGAACTACGACTACGATGTGCTGCTCTCTACGACCATCGTAGAGAACGGCATCGACATAAGCAACGCCAACACCATAATCATCAACGACGCCCACCGCTTCGGACTCTCCGACCTTCACCAGATGCGCGGTCGCGTGGGACGTTCCAATCGCAAGGCGTTCTGCTATCTGCTTGCACCGCCGAAATCGGTGCTCACGCCCGAGGCACGACGCCGCCTTGAGGCTTTGGAGAACTTCTCCGAACTGGGCAGCGGCTTCAATCTCGCCATGCAAGACCTCGACATCCGCGGTGCGGGCAACCTGCTTGGCGCCGAGCAGAGCGGATTCATGGAGGACCTTGGCTACGAGACTTATCAGAAGATTCTCAACCAGGCTGTCACCGAACTGAAGAACGACGAGTTCGCCGATATGTATGCCGAGGAGATGGCTGCGGGCAACCATCTCACGGGCGACGCCTTCGTGGAGGACTGCGCCGTGGAGAGCGACCTCGAGATGTACTTCCCCGACACTTACGTGCCGGGCAGTGCGGAGCGTATGCTGCTCTACCGCGAACTCGACAACATCAACGATGACGATGCGCTCGACGCCTACCGCCAGCGACTCATCGACCGCTTCGGCGCTATGCCTCACGAGGGCGAAGAGCTGCTGCAGGTGGTGCCGCTGCGCCGCTACGGCAAGAGTCTCGGCTGCGAGAAGATTATTCTGAAGCAGGGCCGCATGCAGATGCAGTTCGTGAGCAACCCCAACTCTGCCTACTACAAGAGTGCTACATTTGGCAAGGTTCTCAACTACATCGCTGCCAACGCACGCCGCTGCGACCTCAAGGAAGTGAGGGGCAAGCGCTATATGGTGGTGAGCGGTGTGCCTACCGTGGGCGAAGCGGTGAAAGTGCTTTTAAAAGTAAAAGAGTAAAAGAGTAAAACAACGATATGACAACACTTCTTCTTGTGCGCCACGGCGAGACCGTCGACAATGTGCGCCAGATTATGCAGGGGCAGACTCAAGGCGAGCTGACCCCGAACGGCATCGAGCAGGCACGCGCCCTCGCTGCCGAGCTGAAAGATACGCCCATCGACGTGTTCGTGTCGAGCGACCTTAAGCGCGCTTTCGACACATGTGTGATACTGGCGACTGCGCACGGCGTGGCGCCCGACGCTATCGTGCAGACAAAACTGCTGCGCGAGCGCGACTGGGGCAGCTTCACGGGCAGATATATCCCCGACCTAAAGGATGCGGTGTGGACCGACGACATCGAGTCGCTCGACGCTCTCAGGGCGCGTGCCGCATCATTCCTGCAGTTCGTGAGAGAGAATTATGATGGAAAGACCGTGCTTGCCGTGGGACACGGAATAATGAACAAGGCAATAAGAAGCGTGCATAGCGGCACGCAGATGAACGAAACGCCACGCATGGCGAATGCGGAGGTGGTGAGACTGGAGGTAATTAGTAATTAGTAATTATTAATTATTAATTAGTAATTTGGAATAGTAAGAGCAACATAAGTAGCGGAGGTCTCCGGCCTCCGCAGCATCCTAAAACA
>ERZ1023848.341-NODE-341-length-16499-cov-8.004014_pt1 | contig 16499 bp, 10 predicted proteins | sample MGYA00380385_ERZ1023848 | MGnify/ENA primary metagenome ERZ1023848 (study PRJEB33179, sample SAMN07449069) | human gut metagenome | biome: Human-gut; feature: Human associated habitat; material: Faeces | host: Homo sapiens | place: India:Kasaragod | collected...
AATACGAATCCTTTCATCTCTCTGAGGGGTTGGGGCGAAATAGCTTATCTGATGGCGCCGTTTTGCTGCTGTTATCGGATCGAATGGTAGTCTGTTGTGCCGGAACTGCCTTTTCGGTGCGGCTCCCCGAGACCGGAGCAAAGATACACATTTTTCGCCATTCGCGTTCCGGGAGGGGGTGATGCCGTTTCGGGATGTGTTTCCGGAGCGTGTGCGGGGCGCATTCCGGCCGGTGTGAGGAGTGTTGTGCGGAAAGAGGGGGTGTGGAGCTTCGCGGCTTGTTTCCGGATGTGCCGGAATGAGATCTCCGGCTGGGCTGAAAGCCCGAAATAGGTGGCTTTAGCTGTGATTAATTGTTGATAATTGGTGCGGCTCCGGGACGGAAAAACGGAAAAAATGTGTTAAACTTGCAGAGTTTAAAATGGTAAAATCCGTCGTGCGATGGCCTCTGTGTTCTATTACCTCTTTTTCCTGCTGTTTACGATCCTCTGCTTCATTCCCTTTGCGTTGCTTTATGTGCTGACGGTGAAGTTCGACCGGGAGAGGGTGGTTCTCCATCGGGTGTCGCGGATTTGGTCGATGGGTATTTACCGCTTGTGTCCGCTGTGGCGGCTGAAGGTGGCGGGGCGGGAAAAAATCGACCGGGGAAAGGCCTATGTGATCGTGACGAACCACCAGTCGATGCTTGATGTGCCGCTGATGTACGTGCTTCCGCTCAATTTCAAATGGGTGTCGAAGCGCGAGGTGATGCGGATTCCGATTTTCGGCTGGGTGCTGCAGATGCACGGGGACATTGCCATCGAGCGCGGTTCGAGCCGCAGTGCACGGCACATGATGGAAGAGGCTGATGATTACCTTTCGCGCGGCACGTCGGTGACTCTCTTTCCGGAGGGGACGCGCACGAAAACGGGCCGTATGGGCCGTTTCAAGGAGGGAGCTTTCCTGATGGCGAAAAGTGCGGGAGTGGGAATACTTCCGGTGGTGCACGACGGTAATTTCGAGGTGCAGAACGGCTGGAAGCTGCGGATGCCGCACACTTTCCGTGTGCAGGTGCTGGACCCGATTCCGCCCGAAGAGGTTGCATCCAAAGGCGTTCGCGAGCTGACGGCGGAGGTGGAAGCCCTGATGAAAGAGGTGCATCGCGGCATGAATCCCGACCTGTATGCGGACGGGGCGATTCCGCAGGGCGGGGAAGCCTGCAGGGCATAAAAGGAAGATAGAAAAAGAAAAGATAGGAAGCAGACAGGAATGAGTGGTATTGCAAATTATACGGACGACGACATCAAAACCCTGAGTCCGCGTGAACATATCCGGTTGCGGCCGGGTATGTATATCGGCAAGTTGGGCGACGGTACGGCGCCCGACGACGGTATTTATGTGCTGATCAAGGAGGTGATGGATAACTCGGTCGACGAGTTCATCATGGGCGCGGGCAAGGTGATCGAGATTACGGTCGAAGGCAAAGCGGTGACGATCCGTGATTACGGGCGCGGTATTCCGCTGAAAAGCCTCGCTGCGGCGGTCTCGGAGATGAATACCGGCGGTAAATACGGTTCGGCCGCTTTCGAAAAGACGGTCGGCCTCAATGGGGTCGGCGTCAAGGCCGTGAATATGCTTTCGAGCGAGTTTATGGCGCGCAGCGTCCGCGACGGCGAGGCGCACACGGTCCATTTCGCCGCAGGTATCCAGCAGGACGACATCTGGGAGAGCGGCGTGAACGAACGTACCGGTACATTGATCCGCTTTGTGGTCGATGAAGAGGTATTCGGCGAGTACAGTTATAACCTGGAATATGTCGAGACCCTTATCAAGAATTATACTTACCTCAACCTGGGCCTCACGATCAAGTTCAACGGACAGAGTTATTCATCGAAAAACGGATTGCTCGACCTGCTGAATGAGAACATGACAGAAGAGCCGCTTTATGAACCGATCCACCTTACCGGTAAGGATATCGAGGTGGCCATTACGCACGGTACCGGTTACGGCGAGAGCTACTTCTCGTTCGTGAACGGCCAGCATACGACGCAGGGCGGGACGCACCAAAGCGCGTTCCGTGAGGCGATCGCCAAAACGATCCGCGAGTTTTACCATAAGGATTACGATGCGTCGGATATCCGCACGTCGATCGTTGCGGCCATCAGCGTCAAGATCTTCGATCCGGAGTTTGAGTCGCAGACCAAAATCAAGCTCAGTTCGAAGCAGATGGACAAGCGTCAGGAGGACGGCCCGACGGTACGTAACTACATTGTCGATTTCCTCAAGGAGCACCTTGACAACTACCTGCACAAACATCCCGCGACGGCCGATATCCTGGGTAAAAAGATCGTCGAAAGCGAGAAGGAACGCAAGGCGATTTCAGGCGTCCAGAAAAAGGCGCGCGAAATTGCCAAGAAGGTGAGCCTCAACAATAAAAAACTGCGCGATTGCCGTATCCATCTGGGAGACAAGCATGCTCGCGCCGAAGAGTCGATGATCTTCATCACGGAGGGTAACTCGGCCAGCGGATCGATCACCAAATCGCGGGATGCGAATACGCAGGCCGTTTTCTCGTTGCGGGGCAAGCCGCTGAACTGTTACGGGCTGACGAAAAAGATCGTCTACGAGAACGAAGAGTTCAACCTGTTGCAGGCGGCGCTCAACATCGAGGAGGATATGGACAACCTGCGCTATAACAAGATCATCATCGCGACCGATGCCGACGTCGACGGGATGCACATCCGGTTGTTGTTGATGACCTTTTTCCTGCAGTTCTTTCCCGACGTGATCCGCTCGGGGCATCTTTACATCCTGCAGACCCCGCTGTTCCGCGTGCGCAACAAGAAGGAGACGCGTTACTGTTACAGCGAAGAAGAGCGCCTCAAGGCGGTCGATGCGTTGGGGCCCAATCCGGAAATCACCCGATTTAAAGGTCTGGGCGAGATTTCGGCCGACGAATTCAAAGAGTTTATCGGTGAGAAGATGCGGCTCGACAAGGTGCGCATGACCAAGGACGACCCGATCCACGACTTGTTGGAATTCTATATGGGTAAGAACAGCATGGAGCGGCAGGGATTTATCATCGGCAACCTGCGCATCGAGGCCGATTATGTGGAAGAATTGATTTAGCGGAAGCAGCCAAGCAGATATGAACGATGAACTGAACGATAAGATAGACCGGGACGTGCCTGCCGGTGACGGCGGGCATCCATCCCGTGCGGGAGAACCTGCCGGCCATCCGGGAGACCGGGAGGCTGGCGGAACCGTTTCGGAGGAGAGTGTCCGCGCCGGGGAGCAGAATAAGCAGGATGTGGAAAAACTGACGGTGGAGGAGGAAGCCGCTGTGGCCGAGGAGATGACCGACAAGGAGATCCGTTCGGCCTCGGAGGGCAAATTCGGCCGGCTGACCGGCGAAGAGGCCGGGCGCAAGAAACTCACCGGCATGTACAAGGAATGGTTCCTCGATTATGCTTCGTATGTGATCCTCGAACGTGCCGTGCCCCATGTCGAGGACGGGTTGAAACCCGTACAGCGGCGTATCCTGCACGCGATGAAGAAGCTCGACGACGGGCGCTATAACAAGGTGGCGAACATCATCGGTTCGACGATGCAGTACCATCCGCACGGCGACGCCTCGATCGGCGACGCGCTGGTACAGCTGGGACAGAAAGAGCTGCTGATCGACTGCCAGGGTAACTGGGGAAATATCCTGACCGGCGACGGGGCGGCGGCACCGCGTTACATTGAGGCGCGGTTGTCGAAATTCGCACTCGATGTCGTCTTCAGCCCGAAGATCACCGAATGGATGCTCTCTTACGACGGGCGAAACCAGGAGCCGGTGACCCTACCGCTCAAATTCCCGCTGCTGCTGGCCCAGGGCGTCGAAGGTATCGCCGTGGGGCTTGCGTCGAAAATCCTGCCGCATAACTTCAATGAACTGCTCGATGCGTGCGTAGCTTACCTGCGCGGCGAGGAGTTCGAGCTCTATCCCGATTTCCCGACCGGCGGCATGGCGGATGTGACGCGTTACAACGACGGGTTGCGCGGCGGTGCGGTCAAAGTGCGTGCGAGGATCAACAAAATCGACAAGCGGACGCTTGCGATCACCGAAATTCCGTTCGGCACGACGACCGAATCGATCAAGGAGTCGATCATCAAGGCCAATGACAAGGGCAAGATCAAGATCAAAAAGGTCGACGACAATACTTCGGACAGGGTCGAGATTATCATCCATGTGAGCAACGACGAGTCTTCGGACAAGACTATCGACGCGCTGTACGCTTTTTCGGATTGCGAAGTGTCGATCTCGCCGAATGCGTGCGTGATTATGGACGACAAGCCGCACTTCATGGGCGTGCGGGAGATACTTTGCCGTTGTGTCGACCATACGCGCGAACTGCTCAAGGCCGAACTGAATATCCGGCTGGGCGAACTGGAGCAGGACTGGCACATGTCGTCGTTGGAGAAAATATTTATCGAGGAGAAGATCTTTCATGATATCGAGGAGTGTACCACGTGGGAAAGTGTCCTGGAGACGATCGACAAAGGGCTCGATCCGTTCAAACCCCGCCTGCGCCGTGAAGTGACCCAGGAGGATATCATCCGCCTGACCGAAATCAAGATCAAGCGCATCTCCAAGTTCGACAGTTTCAAGGCCGACGAACACATTCGCGGTGTCGAGCGCGACATCAAGGAGGTGAAACACAACCTGGAGACGCTGACCGAGTTCACGATCGCTCATTTTACCCGGATTAAAGAGAAGTACGGCAAAGGGCGCGAGCGCAAGACCGAATTGCGCGAGTTCGACTCGATCGAGGCGACCAAAGTGGTCGTCGCCAATGCGAAACTTTATGTCGACCGTGAGGAGGGATTCTTCGGTATCGGGCCGGCCATGCGCAAGGATGAATTCGTTTGCGACTGCTCGGATATCGACGATGTGATCGTGATCACCAAGGAGGGTAAATATATCATCACGAAGGTCTCCGACAAGGCGTTCTTTGCAAAGAACATCTATTATATAGGGGTATTCAAGCGCAATGACGAACGTACGATTTACAACGTGCTTTACCGGGACGGCCGCACCGGTCCGCTGATGATGAAGCGCTGTGCGATCAAAGGCATTACCCGAGACCGTGAGTACGACATAACCAAAGGCACGCCCAAAAGCGAAATCCTGTATATGAGCGTGAACCCGAACGGAGAGGCCGAGGTGTTGAAAATCTACTTCAAACCGCGTCCGAGGCTCAAAAAACTGATCGTCGACCTGAACTTCGGCGAATTGGCGATCAAGGGGCGTCAGTCGCAGGGCAACCTGTTCTCACGCTATGCGATCCACAAGATCGTACTCAAGGAGCGGGGCGCTTCGACCCTGGCCGGGCAGAATGTCTGGTACGACGACGAAATCCGCAGGCTCAATACCGACGGACGCGGCGAGTTGCTCGGCGAATTTGTCGGCGACGACCGGCTGATCGCGATGAATGCCAGGGGGCAGTACTATACGACGCTGTACGACCTGGGGCTCCATTTCCCCGAAGATACGATCCGGGTGGCGAAGTACGATCCGCAGCGCATCTATTCGGTGGCTTACTACGATGGTGAGCAACAATACTATTACATCAAGCGTTTTACTGCCGAGCAGAGCGACAAGATGCAGAATTTCGTCGACGAAACTCCCGGGACGGTCATGAAGGCGATCAGCCGCGACCGTTATCCCCAGTTGGAGGTGACCTACGGCGGCCCGCATGCGGGACGTCCGGCCGAGAGGATCGATGTCGATGCTTTTATCGGGGTGAAGAGCCACCGGGCCAGGGGCAAGCGCATTACGACGCTGACCGTGGACCGCGTCGCATTCGTGGAGCCGCTGGATAAAGGCCCGGAAGAGCCCGGAGATGGCTGCAATGATAGCGATGTGGATGAGATGCCCGGAGGCGGAGCTCCTGTTTCAAGCGGGTCGGGGGATGACTTTGGTATGCGGAATGTGCCGGGTGTATCGGACGTCTCGGCTACGGCTGTTGATGAGGCACGGCGGGCCGGGTCTGCCGCACAAGGGAACGGTCGTCCGCAGGAAACTGCGGCGGCTTCTGTTTCGCAGCGTCCGCCGAAACCTGTGCAACCGGCGAAAGGTTATGTGGCGGGCGAGAGTGTCGGGTTCGACATTGCCGCCGAGGATGAGGAACAGGGCGGACAATCGCAGATGGAGTTGTTCTGAGAGCCTTTCTGCAGGGGAGCGGGTAGTCTGTCTTCTTCCTGCATATCTCCGGAAAACGGAAACGGGACGTCTGGAAAATTTTTATTATATTGTAAAGTTGGCGCAAACCGGCCAAGGCCGGTGGTGGCGCAGGGCGATTGGTGCCGACGGCGGTACAGGGCGGTCGGGGCCCGAAAGAGGGAATTCGCAGCATGTTATTGTTTTTGATAGGATATATGGGGTGCGGCAAGAGTTCGATCGGCCGGCCGCTGGCCAAACGGCTGGGGCTGAAATTCGTCGATATGGACACCGAGATCGAGCGGCGCTGCGGTGTGAGCGTGCAGCAGTTCTTTGCCGACCGGGGCGAAGAGGCGTTCCGCCGTTTGGAACGCGAATTGCTCCGGGAACTCACTTCGGCTGAAGATACCGTTGTGGCCACCGGGGGGGGCGTGCCCTGTTTTTTCGACAATATGGAGCTGATGAACGGCGCGGGGGTGACCGTATACTTCAAACTGGCTCCCGAGAAGCTCGCCGCACGGCTCGAACACGGCAAGGCAAAGCGTCCGCTGCTGCGCGGAAAGTCGCAGCAGGAGCTGGTCGAATATATCCGTGAGAACCTCGAGCGGCGCGAGCCGTTTTATTCGCGTGCACGGCTGATCGTCGCATGCGACTCGATGAGCGACGAGTATGTGGCACGGCACGTGGAGATGTATATGGAGAATAGTCAACCTAAAAGAGAACAGCTATGAAACATGTTATGATCGTTTTGACACTCTGCATGCTGGTTGCATGCGGAAGATCGCAGCAGGAGACCTCTCTTGCCTGGAAGACCGACTCGCTGGTGCGTATGAGCGACAGTACGCTGCTGATTCATATGGTCTATCCGGTGCTGACGGATACGGGAGCCGTGGCAGACTCGATCAACCGGACGGTGATGGGAGTGATCCGTTCTTCGTTCGATGAGCAGGATTCGCTGCGCGGGGATTACACCCTGGACCAGAGTATCGATTCGATGATGGCCTACAAGAATAACGACGAATATCTGCGCAAGATGCCTTACACGTTCGTTTCGGAAGGTACCGCTTTCCGCTACGACAACGTGGTTACGGTCTGGATACAGCGTTACATTTTTACCGGAGGGGCGCACGGTATGACCCCGTCGGAATTTTTCAACTTCGACTACAGTAACGGACGCCGGCTGACCAACGACCAACTTTTCAAAGATACCGCCGAATTGTGCAAACTGAACCGCAAGGCCTTCAATCTTTATCTGGAGGGTAAAGGCATTACCAACCCGAAACAGGCTTTGTTTGTTTCGCCGGATGAACTACCTTTGCCGCAGAATATGGGCTTCGATTCGGTCGGGTTGGTGATGATCTACAACCAGTACGAGATCGCGCCTTATTCGTTCGGCCTGTTTGTCTATTCGCTCCCGTACGATCACGTCAAATCGATGTTCAGCGACGTAGTCAAGGGAAAATAGACAGGATCGGCCACGATAATTAAGATTACTCCAACAAGATTACTCCAATAACCCAATCCAATCAGGAATGATACTCTTTTTCAGGAAAGCAAACATCATTTATGCCGTCGATGCCCGCAAGTCGCTCCCGGCAGCAGATATCGCCAAACTGACTTGGCTTTTCAGCGAAGCGAAGCAACTGGACGCCGAGGTGCTCAACGGTATTTTTATCGGACCGCGCCGCGAGATGATCACCCCCTGGAGTACGAATGCCGTCGAGATCACACAGAACATGGGACTCGAGGGGATTGCCCGTATCGAGGAATTCGAGGTGGTCAAGAGCGAAGACGCACCGTACGACCCGATGTTGCGCCGTATGTATCGTTCTATCGATCAGGATATCTTCACGATCCGCAAGCAGCCCGATCCGGTTATTTACATCGATGACATTGCTGCATACAACCAACAGGAAGGGTTGGCGCTGAGCGATGAGGAGATGGCCTACCTGAACGAACTTTCGCGGCGGATCGGCCGCAAGCTGACCGACAGCGAGGTGTTCGGCTTTTCGCAGGTCAATTCGGAACATTGCCGGCACAAGATTTTCAACGGCCTGTTCATCGTCGACGGCGAAGAGATGCCTTCGACCCTCTTCGGCCTGATTAAAAAGACGACAAAGACCAACCCGGGTCGTGTCGTATCGGCTTATAAAGATAACTGCGCTTTCCTGCAAGGTCCCGTGGTGGAGCAGTTCGCCCCCGCGTCGCCGGATACGGCGGATTACTATGGCATCAAGGATTTCGAGAGCGTGATTTCGGTCAAAGCCGAGACGCACAATTTCCCGACCACCGTCGAGCCGTTCAACGGCGCGGCAACCGGTACGGGCGGCGAGATCCGCGACCGCATCGCCGGCGGTAAGGGCGCGTTCCCGGTGGCCGGGACGGCCGTTTACATGACTGCCTATCCGAGGTTGGACGGCGGGCGCGAGTGGGAGCAGTTCACCACTCCGCGCGAATGGCTGTACCAGACTCCGGAGGATATCCTGATCAAAGCCTCGAACGGGGCTTCGGATTTCGGTAACAAGTTCGGCCAGCCGCTTATCTGCGGTAGTGTGCAGACGTTCGAGCATTTCGAAAACGGGAAGAAGTTCGGCTTCGACAAGGTGATCATGCAGGCTGGCGGTGTCGGTTATGGCCGTAAGCAGGACAGTATCAAGGACGAACCGCAGCCGGGCGACAAAGTGGTGTTGCTGGGCGGTGACAACTACCGCATCGGCATGGGCGGCGGTGCCGTTTCGTCGGTGGCCACGGGCGAGTATGCCGGTGCGATCGAACTGAATGCCGTGCAGCGTTCGAACCCCGAAATGCAGAAACGAGCCTACAATGCGATCCGGGCCGCTTCGGAGGAGACTGAAAACCCGATTATTTCGATTCACGACCACGGTGCGGGCGGTCACCTGAACTGTCTCAGCGAGCTGGTCGAGGCGACCGGCGGGCGGATCGACATGGAGAACCTGCCTATCGGCGATCCTACCCTCAGCGCGAAGGAGATCGTCGGCAACGAGTCGCAGGAGCGCATGGGATTCGTCGTCAAAGAGGAGAATATCGACAAATTGCGCCGCATTGCCGAGCGTGAACGTTCGCCGTTCTATGTGATCGGCGAGGCGACGGGCGACATGCAGTTTACTTTTGTCAACAACAAAACGGGCGATAAGCCGATCGACCTGAAACTGGAGGATATGTTCGGCAAGGCGCCGCGCACGGTGCTGAACGACCGTACCGTACGGGAGAGCTATGCAGAACCGCAGTACGATGCCGGAAAACTGGTACATTACATCGAAAATGTGTTGCAGCTCGAAGCGGTGGCCGCCAAGGACTGGCTGACCAACAAGGTCGACCGTTCGGTGACGGGCCGCGTGGCGAAGCAGCAAACGGCTGGCAGCGTCCAATTGCCGCTGAATGACTGTGCCGTCGTGGCGCTCGATTACCAGGGGCAGCGCGGTATCGCTACGGCGCTCGGGCATGCTCCGGTCGCCGCACTGGCAGACCCCGGTAAGGGATCGGTGCTCGCGATCACCGAGGCGCTGACGAATATCGTCTTCGCTCCGATCGACGGCGGACTGCCGTCGGTATCGCTCAGCGCCAACTGGATGTGGCCCTGCAAGAACGAAGGCGAGGATGCGCGTCTCTATACGGCTGTGCAGGCGGCGAGCGACTATGCGCTGGCTTTGGGGATCAACATTCCCACCGGCAAGGATTCGCTCTCGATGACGCAGAAATACAAGGACGGCGAACAGGTGTACGCTCCGGGTACGGTGATCATTACCTCCGTGGGCGAAGTGTCGGATGTGAAGAAAGTGGTCTCTCCCGCGCTCAAGCACCGCCGCAGCCAGATGATTTACGTGGATATGAGCCGCGACGGGTTCCGTTTGGGCGGCAGCAGTTTCGCCCAGGTGGTTGGCAGCGTGGGCATGGATGTCCCGACGGTCACTTCGGCCGACTACTTTACCCGGGCGTTCGGTGCCGTACAGCAGTTAGTCGAAGAGGGAAAAGTGCTCTCCGGGCACGACGTGTCGGCGGGCGGCCTGATTACCGCACTGCTGGAGATGACCTTCGCCGACAACCGGAGCGGTATGGACCTGAGCCTTGCGGCGCTGGCCGAAAAAGACCTGATCAAGGTGCTTTTCAGCGAAAAACCGGCCGTAGTGCTGCAGGTGGAGAACGGATCGGAGGTGTGCGAAAACCTCAAGTTCGACGGGATCGACGCCTATGTGATCGGCGATGTGAACCAGGAGCGCCGCTTCACGGTGACCAATGCCGGGGTCGAGTTCTCGCTGCTGATCGATCAGTTGCGGGATACGTGGTTCAAGACCTCTTACCTGCTGGATCGCCGCCAGAGCGGAGTGCAGAAGGCCTCGGAGCGTTTTGCGAATTACAAAAATCAGGAACTCAGCTATAAATTCCCGGAGACGTTCACCGGCAAACTGTCGCAGTGGGGGCTCGAGGCGAGCCGCCGTACGCCGAGCGGCATCAAAGCCGCGGTGATCCGCGAACAGGGCTCGAACAGCGAGCGCGAGATGGCGTGGTGTATGCACCTGGCCGGAATGGATGTCAAGGATGTGCACATGACAGACCTGATCAGCGGCCGCGAGACGTTGGAGGATGTCAATATGATCGTTTTTGTCGGCGGTTTTGCCAACTCGGACGTACTGAATTCGGCTAAGGGCTGGGCCGGCGCATTCCTCTATAACGAACGGGCCAAGGAGGCGCTCGACCGTTTCTATGCGCGAGAAGATACGCTTTCGCTGGGTGTTTGCAACGGTTGCCAGCTGATGGCGGAACTGGGGCTGATCACGCCCGACCATGAGCAGAAACCCCGCATGCTGCACAACGATTCGCACAAATTCGAATCGTGCTTCGTGAATGTCGAGGTGCAACCGACGGGTTCGGTGTTGTTCGATTCCATGGCCGGTAGCCGCCTGGGTATCTGGGTGGCGCACGGCGAGGGTAAATTCCGCTTGCCGTACGAGGAGGAGCGTTACCGCATTCCGCTGAAATACGCTTACGACCAGTATCCGGGCAATCCCAACGGGAGCGACTATGCCGCCGCTGCGATCGTCTCGGCCGACGGACGCCACCTGGCGATGATGCCCCATATCGAACGTTCGCTGCGTCCGTGGAACTGGGCCTATTATCCAGAAGAGCGGGCCGCTGATGAGGTGAGCCCGTGGATCGAGGCGTTCGTCAATGCCCGCAAATGGATTGAGCAGAGGAGGAACAAATAGCATGAACAATGCACCGATAGGCGTTTTTGATTCGGGCCAGGGAGGATTGAGCGTGTGGAGCGAGCTGTACCGCAGATTGCCGCACGAATCGCTGCTCTATTACGGAGACGGCAAAAATTGTCCTTACGGGAACCAGCCCCGTGAACGAATAGTCGAATATTCCGACTATGCCGTGCGGCGCATGTTGTCGGCGGGAGTGAAGATGGTCGTGATTGCGTGCAATACCGCGACCGCAGCGGCTATCGACCACTTGCGCACCACTTACGACGTGCCGTTCGTGGGGCTCGAACCGGCCGTTAAACCGGCGGTGCTCACTTCTCGTAGCGGTGTGGTCGGGATTCTGGCCACGGCCGCTTCGCTCAAAGGCAGGCTTTTCCGCGAGACTTCCCGCAAATATGCGGACCGGGCGCGGATGATCGAGCAGGTGGGCGAAGGGTTCGTCGAGTTGGTCGAAAGCGATCGCGAGGATACTCCCGAGGCGTTCGAAACCGTATCGAAACTGCTCGGGCCGATGCTCGAACAGGGGGTGGACCGGATTGTATTGGGTTGTACGCATTATCCGTTTCTCTCCGGTGCGATGCGGCGCGTGATCGGAGACCGCGACGTGCGGCTGGTCAATCCCGCACCTGCTATCGAACGGCGCGTAGAGGTGCTGTTGGAGGAGTTCTCGTTGGCGGCCGCGGAGGATCACGAGCCCGAGTACAGTTTTATGACCAGTGCGGACGAGGAGTACCTCTCCCGGTTGATCGCCAAGAGCGAGCGGGCCAAAACATTGGATCTCGACTGAGGGGCTCGTAGGGCTCCGACGAATGGATCTTGACCTGCGGACCTCTTCGGATAACGGTTTGCCGGGACAGCGGAATGGGCGGATGCAGGCGTGGTATTTCATAAATTTATCGAAAAATATCTTTTAGTTTTTTACCGAATATATGGCGACAGCGGCAAAAAAGAAGCCCGCAGCGGCGGAGGGGAGACAACCCCGGCAACAGGGACTGAGCGACACCCAGCGGTGGTCGTACGGTTTTGCATTGCTGGCCGTGGCCTTGTTCATACTGGTATCCGTCGTCTCCTATTTCATCTATTGGAGCAAAGACCAGGCTGTCGCCAGGTTCGGGCAGGTGTTCGATGCGACGCAGGATCCGGTGAGCAATTGGGGTGGCAAGTTGGGTGCGGTAACGGCGAATTATATCGTCGGCGAATGGTTCGGCCTCTTCGGGATTTGCATCCCGATCGTGCTGATCGTCCTTTCCCTGCGGATTATGCGTTACCGTCCGATGCTGCTGCGCAAGTCGGTGCGGCTTATGCTGGTGCTGATGATTCTCGGGTCGCTCGCGCTCGGCTATATTTTCGGAGATGCATGGGGCGTTTTCGGAACCGGGCTCGGTGGTGCGCAGGGGATCTATGTCGCCCGATGGCTTAATTCGCTCATCGGCGTACTGGGCACCGGACTGCTGCTGGCATTGGCTTTCGTAATTTATGCCGTCTATATCAACCGCAATACGATCGGCGTGATCAACCGCCTTGGCAAAGGGATGGTCGACAACAGTAAGAAGCTCGGTGAAGTGATTACTTCGACCGCTGCGGATTTATTGCCGCACGACTCGCGCAAAGAGGGTGATGAATCGTTTGACAATGTTGTCGGAGCGGATGTTTCTGCCGGCAAAAACGAAACGAAACAAACAGGAGAAGGAGAGAGTGCCGGGGCATCTGCGTCTTGCCCCGGTTCGCCTTTGGCACCGTCCGGGGGCCAACCGGGCGTGATTACCGACGAAGAAGGCTTTTCGGTGATTATTCCGGGGGCGTCGGTGCCGAACACGGTCGGCGAAGATTTTTACGATCAGGTACCGCGTGTGGCGGCCGAACAGACTGATGAAGACGGTTTTGTGATCATTAAGCCCGTTGAAGAGCCTGATTCTAACGTGCAGCCTTTACAGCCGGTTACGAGGGTGGATGAGAACGGATTCGAGATTACCGGCCTGCCGGTTGAAAATTCGGATGCATCGGCGGCCGGGTTGACCGGGACTTTCGGGACGGGCAGTGACGCTCAAATTTCGGGATCGGGAATGTCTGTCACTGCGGCGGACGGAAGCTCCGGAGCATTCGAAAAAGTGGATGAAAACGGTTTCACCATCCAATACGCTGCCGGAGACGGAGAGCCGGAACAGCCGGCAGGTGTGTCTGCAGGAGGCTGGCCGGATGCCCCGGCAGCGGGTGCGATGCCCAGCGATTATCCCGTCAGGCGAAATGACGGAACCGATAATCCGTTCAAGGCCGATCCTGTTCCTCCGTTTGCGGAAACTGCGGACAGTCCGTCCGGAGTGGCGTCCGGAAATGTGCCGTCTGCGGGCGGAGCCGACTTTGTCGCGGCGGTGCCGCAGGATACCGCGATCGAGAGTTCGGCCGATATGACCGTCGACCGCCTGCCGGGAGATAAGATTTTGTCGGAGGAGGAGATCGAGAATGCGCTGTACGACCCGACGCTCGACCTGTCGTCGTACCAACGGCCGCCGCTCGAACTGCTCGAGGACCATACGGTGGAGGTGAGCGTGACCAGTGAAGAGATCGTTGAGAATAAGAACCGGATCAAGGAGACGCTGGAGAATTTCGGTATCAAGATCGACAAGGTGAAGGCGACGATCGGCCCGACCGTTACCCTGTACGAGATCGTCCCGGCGCCCGGCGTGCGGATCTCTAAGATCAAGAACCTGGAGGACGATATCGCGCTGAGTCTTTCCGCTCTCGGTATCCGTATCATTGCGCCGATTCCCGGCAAGGGTACGATCGGTATCGAGGTGCCGAATAAGGACAAGAAGGTGGTTTCGATGTTTTCGGTCATTAAATCGGCGAAATTCCAGGAGTCGACCTACGATATCCCCGTCGTACTGGGCAAGACGATTCAGGACGAGACATTCGTAATCGACCTGGCCAAGATGCCGCACCTGCTGGTAGCCGGTGCTACGGGGCAGGGTAAATCGGTCGGCCTCAACGCGATCATTACTTCGCTCCTGTACAAGAAACATCCTTCGGAACTGAAACTCGTGTTGGTGGACCCGAAGAAGGTCGAGCTGACGTTGTACGGCAAGCTCGAACGCCATTTTTTGGCCAAGTTGCCGGGTGAGGACGATGCGATCATCACCGATACGCACAAGGTGATCTATACGCTCAATTCGCTCTGTATCGAAATGGACGCCCGCTACGACCTGCTGCGTAAGGCCGAAGTGCGCCATGTGAAGGAGTACAACGACAAATTCAGGCACCGCAAGCTCAACCCGCAGAAGGGACACCGGTTTCTACCCTATATTATCGTCGTGATCGACGAGTTTGCCGACCTGATCATGACCGCCGGCCGTGAAGTCGAAACGCCGATCGCGCGTATCGCGCAGCTGGCCCGTGCGGTGGGCATCCATTTGGTGATCGCCACGCAGCGCCCGACGACGAATATCATCACGGGCGTAATCAAAGCGAACTTCCCGGCGCGTATCGCTTTCCGTGTCACCTCGATGATCGACTCGCGGACGATTATCGACCAGCCGGGAGCGAATCAGTTGATCGGCCGCGGGGACATGCTCGTCTCGACAGGCAACGACCTGACGCGTGTGCAGTGTGCATTCGTCGATACGCCGGAAATCGAACGGATCACCGAATTCATCAGCAACCAACGCGGGTATCTCGGTGCTTACGAACTGCCCGAATACAATCCCGATTCGGCGGATAACGGCGGTTCGGCGGGCGGCAATAGGGCGAACGACCTTTCGCAGCTCGATGCGATGTTCGATGAGGTAGCCCACTTCGTCGTGCAGAACCAGCAGGGTTCCACTTCGTCGATCCAGCGCCGTTTCTCGATCGGCTATAACCGGGCGGGACGCATCATGGACCAGTTGGAGATGGCGGGTGTCGTGGGCCGTGCCGAAGGGAGCAAACCGCGTGAGGTGTTGATTCAGGACGTCATGTCGCTGGAGCATCTGCTCGCGCATATGAACGATTAAAAGCACCGGAGATGAAGCCGTATTTGAAGTTATACCGATTCCTTTGCCTGTTGTTGGCCGGATCGCTGGCCTGCGGTGCGGCCTATGCCGATGCCAAGTCCAAAACCCTGCTCGATGCGCTGACTACCCGGATGAACGGTTATAAGAGCTAGGAGGTGCAGATTACGGTGAGGATGGTCCAGGAGTTCGGCGGCAGGCCGGGGAGGAGAGGCGTGAGGGGGAAGCGTGATTATGTGAGCGTGAACGGGGCTGAGGTCTTTTTCGACGGCAAAGTGCGCCAGACCTATAATTCGCGCGATAACGAAGTGGTCATCGAGACGCCCGACCCTTCGGACAATAACATTTTGTCGAATCCGGCCCGTTTTTTCCGGCTTTATGATCAGGATTTCAACCACGTTTATCAGGGAACGGCTATTGTCGGCGGTAAAAATGCCGAGGTGGTGCGGCTGACCCCGAAACAGTCCGGATCCGGATATGCTTCGATCCTTTTGCAGCTCGACCCCGTAACGAAATTGCCGTTGGGAGTGGTCTATAATATGGAGGATTCGGATGCCGCCCGCATTACGATCCGGAAGATTACGCCGAATGTTCCGGCGCAGGCTGCCGCCTTTACATTCGATAAAAGCAAACACAAAGGGGTCGAAGTGATCGATTTCCGGTAATGCGTTGCCGGAGGAGTTTGTGCTGGCCATGGATGGTTCCTGTTTTGTCCTTTTCTTTGGCAGGTTTCTCCGTCCGGTATCGTTGGCATACAACAGGGGCTGTGCATTTTGCACAGCCCCTGTTGTATGCGGTAAATTCGGGAAATCTCTAATCGTTGATTTTTTTGCCGGGGTTCTTTGCTGGAACGTTTAGCGGATGCGGTCCAGCGAGCGGACGAGCGCTTCGTCCTTGGCGATACGCCAGCGTGCCATCAGCACAGAGGCGATGGCTACGATCAACAGGAACAGCAGCGGTGAAACCGTTTTTTCCATTTCGTCGTTGTTCTGCTGCGTGTAGTAGTAAGCGAATGTGTCGAAAGAAGCGATCAATAAAGATTGTTCGATCAGGCATAGGCGCATTTGCAATGTGGGTTTCGGGACGTGAAAGATCGTGATTCAGGTT
>ERZ1023848.356-NODE-356-length-16081-cov-8.078872_pt1 | contig 16081 bp, 16 predicted proteins | sample MGYA00380385_ERZ1023848 | MGnify/ENA primary metagenome ERZ1023848 (study PRJEB33179, sample SAMN07449069) | human gut metagenome | biome: Human-gut; feature: Human associated habitat; material: Faeces | host: Homo sapiens | place: India:Kasaragod | collected...
TCAGCCTCGTGTCCATGCAGGTGAAAATCGCCATTTTCTTCTTCGGCAGCTTGCTCGCGGCAATATCCTCTTCTGTGTAGTCATGCTTGCCATGTGCCACAAATGCCTTGTTGGCAGCCAGGATTTCTTCTAAACGATCCATTTCAGTTCCTCCTTGCATCATTGTGATGAGCTACTCTACTTGCCTACTTGATTATGGCGACGGATTTACAATCCTGCATCGCCTCCTGATAGCATGGTGCCGCAGCGGCTTCTTCTAGGATATACGAGCCTATGCGGATGAATAAATGATAATCTCATTATAACCTGAACTTCCTGACAAAGCCAGTCTATCTTACGGCAGTACCGTCTTGCTATTCACCTAGTATTCCTATGGTATCCAGTGGTATAATGGAAGAGTAATAAAATTTCGACAAATACATGCATATCGGGAAGGTGATCACATTGCAATCCCAACAGCAAACGCAGCATTGGAAGGAGCTCGGCTCGTATTTCTGGCAGGAGCGGAAGATGCTGGGTATCGTCACGGTCAGCGGGCTCATCTACAATGTCGGCATGCTGGCCGGCCCTTGGTTCGACGGCCAGTTGGTGCAGTGTCTCTACGACATCGTGCAGGGGGAACAGTCGGCGTCGGACATGTACCGGCTCTGCCTGTGCTATCTGGCGACAATCCTCTGTGTGCAGGGCGCCCGCTACATAAAGCGCCTCTACGTGCGCAAGTTTGCCAACCATGTCAGCCTGACCATGCGCGCGCGGCTCTACCAGAATCTCGTCCAGATGACGAAGGCGGCGATTGCGCGTCAGGATACTGGCAGTCTCATGACGAAGGTCATCGCTGACATCGATGCTTGCGTCGAGGGCATGCGGAAGTTCACGACAGAGCTCTTCGACACCGGCGTCGTCATGGTGGCCTACATCGCCATGCTGTTCTACTACGACTGGCGTCTGACCATGCTCGTCTTGCTCTTCCCGCCGCTCGCCTACCTGCTCGCCGACCGCCTGCGCCGCCATGTCGCGCGCGCGGCGGCGCAGAGCAAGGAGAGCAGCGGCGCCCTGACCGATGGCACGCTCGACCGCCTCAGGCATGCCATGACGTATCGCATCTACGGCGTGGAGGCATCACAGGATGCGCATTACGAAACGCTGCTGACCGACTACGAGAAGAAGCAGATTCGCTCGAATCTCTTCGAGACGCCCTGCAGCCGCTCTACCGCAGCATCGCGCTCTGCGGCACGGTCGTGATTCTCTACGAGGGCGGCAGAAATGTGCTCGGCAGCGGAATGGCATCCTGGGATATCGCCGCCTTCTCCACCTACCTCGCCTGTTTCCTCAAGCTGGCCGTCAAGTCCTCACATGCGGCCAAGCTCTTCAATGCCGTCCAGAAGGCACAGGTTTCCTGGCAGCGCATCCCCGTCCGCAGCTGCAGGAAAGCGCGCCGCTGCCTGAGCCGCAGCAGCCACTTCCTGCTGATGTGCTGACCGCTGACCGTGCAGGGTCTTGCCTTCACCTATCCCGACACGGAGAAACCTGTTTTCCACGGCCTTTCCTTCACGGCAAGGCCCAACGAGATCATCGGCATCACGGGTCCCGTCGCCTGCGGCAAGTCGACGCTCGGCCGCGCCTTGCTCTGTGAGAGCCCGCACGATGGTACTATCTATTTCGGCAGTCAGGAGCTCGGCAATGGCCACGGTTCGCCCGTCGGCATCATCGGCTACAGCGGCCACAGTCCCGAGCTCTTCTCCGGCACGATTGCCGAAAACATCCAGTTCGGCTGCACTGACAGGCCGGATGATTTCCGCGCGGTCTGGCAGGCGATCTGCCTCGATGCGGACGACCTGCCTGACGGCCCCGCAACGCGCATCGGCCCCGGCGGCCTGCGCCTCTCGGGCGGCCAGCAGGCGCGCGTCGCGCTGGCCCGTGCACTCTTTAGCAGCTGCCCTGTCCTCGTGCTCGATGACCCCTTCGCCTCCGTCGACCAGAAGACAGAGGCCCGCATCCTGCAGCACTTGCGGCAAGATGCGAACGGGCGCATCATCCTGTTGATCTCACACCGCCTCACGGTCTTCCCGCAGCTCGATCAGGTCATCTGGATGCAACCGGGCGGCGCAGTCAGGGTCGCCGACCATACCGCCTTGTACGAGCAGTGTGGCGCCTACCGGCGCCTCTACGACCTGCAAGTGCCACAGAGCCCGGCAGAGTCCCTGCCGCCGCTCGCTTCCCTTGGAAAGGAGGCGGATTCCCATGCGTGATGTCTGGCTCGCCATCCTGCGCCGCTATGCGCTGCTGTTCGTCGCGCTGCTGCTCGTCATCGCGGCCGATATCGCCGTGAATGTCACACCGCCGCTCGTCCTGCAGTACCTCGTCGACCATCTGGCCGACGGCACGATTGCCGAGGAGACGCTGCTCTTGGCTGCGTTGCTCTACTTCGCGCTCTGCGCGGCCGGCGGCCTCGTCGATACGCTGAAAGAGACCGGCATCACCGTTCTCGGGCAGAAGATCACGCACGGCCTGCGCTCCGCCATGTGCCAGCGGCTCTCGCGCCTGCCCGCTGATTTCTTCGTGCAGCACGAGGCCGGCGCGCTTTCCTCGCGCTTCATCAACGATGTCGATACGCTCGAGAGCCTGTTCGACTCCAGCGTCGTCAGCATGGTTGCCGACACCTGCACGATCCTGGCCATCCTCGCCGTCGTCAGCCAGATCAGCGGCGGACTCGGCATCCTGCTCGTCATCGCCCTGCCGCTACTCTTCCTGCTGACGCGCTACTTCCAGCAGCGCATGCGCCAAGCCCAGCTCGACAATCGCGCAGCCGTCGCAGAGACGAGCGCCCTGATCCCTGAGACGGTCGACAACATCCGCACCATCCATCTCTGCCAGCAGGAGCGCTACATGGCAGAGCACTTCCGTGCCGCTCTGCAGCGCAGTTTTGCTGCCATGGAGCGCAGCAATTTCTGTGACTCCATCTACTCGCCCATCATCATCTGCAGCTGCACAGTCATCATCTGCCTCATGATGGCGCTCTCCGTGAGCAGCAGTGCGATGCAGTCGCTCTTCGGCATGACCGTCGGCAGTGTCGTCGCCCTGATTGCCTACGTGCGCCGCATCTTCACCCCGCTCGAGAGCATCGGCATGGAGATCCAGAACATCTAGTCCGCCATCGCTGGCATCGACCGGCTGCGCGAGTTCTTCGCCGCGCCGCTTGAGAGTCTGCCACCTGCCGCCGCGAGCCCATCGCCGGCTGAGCAGCAGCTGCCACTCGTCATAGAGCACGTCTCCTTCGGCTACGGCAAGGGGCCCTCCCTCTTTTGCGATTTTTCCCTGATCGTGCGCGAAGGCGAGACCGTCACATTGGCCGGTCGCACGGGCATCGGCAAGACGACGCTCTTCAAGCTGATTCTCGGCCTCTATGCGCCGCGGACCGGCAGCATCCGCATCTGCGGCCTCGACCCGCGCGCCATCCCCGCTGAAAAGAGGCGGCCACTCTGCTGCTGCGTCGAGCAGGAATTCACGGTCATCGACGGCAGCGTGCGAGACCAGATTACGCTGCGCGATGCGCGCGTCACAGACTCTGCCGTCCAAGAGGCGTTGGCGCTCACCGGCATGGCAGAGGTCTGCGCGCAGCTGCCACAGGGACTCGCGACGCCGTACTGCCCAGCACTCTTCTCGCAGGGACAGCACCAGCTGCTCGGCATCGCGCGCGCTATCGCGCTGAATCCGCGACTATTGCTGCTCGACGAGATCACCGCCAACCTCGATGCCCTGACCGAGCGCCAGATCATCCGCGCCCTTCAGGCCGCCTCCAAAGACCGCGCCGTCCTCTCCATCTCCCATCGCCTCTACGAGGCCAGCGGAGGGAAGATCATCACCTTGAGCCTCTCGTTCTTGAATGGACATCAATCAGAAGCAGGAAATTGCCCTCAGGTTCGAGCTGCTTCCATCAGGTCGAGCAGCTGGGCAGCCGTCTTCTTGCCGAAGTGAGGGCCGTCCTCATTGATGAGAAAACACGGTACGCTCATAACCTGATACGCCTCACGCAGTGAGGGATAGAGGTTGAGGTCGTAGACATCCGTCGTGATCCTGGGATTCAGTGTCACAAGGCGCTGAGCCGCTGTGACGAGCTCTGGACAGAGCGTGCAGGACAGGCTGACGAAGATGCGCAGATGACAAGGCGCATCCCAGTCGAGCAGCCGCTGGCGCAGTGATTCGTCCAGGGCCTGTCCCGGTCCTGCCGCATTGTAGAGGCCCAACACGAAGGAAGTGAATTCATGGCCGCCCGGCACGCCGTGAAACGCGATGCCGACAGGCTTGCCGCCGCAAAAGACGCGGACGCAGGGGCGCTCGTCTTCGGCAGCAGCCTCCTCTGCTTGCACGCGCACGACCTGGATTTTGTCCGTCAGGCGCGCGAGCTCGTCCATATACGATGCGAGCTCGTCGCTCTTGGCCGAATCATCCAGATAAAGGCGCAGTTCCAGGCCGCGTTCCATGCGGGCAAAGACCGTCTGCAGCTGCCGGACAATCTCCGGCTGAAAGAGCTGACTGGATGCGCGCTCTGCTGCAGACTCCTCCGGCACGGCAACCGCGGGGCGCAATGGGTGGATGCCCGTCTTCTTCTGCATCTGCAGTGCGTAGCGCTCGAGCTCTGTCGCAGCCAGAGCCCCGTCGCCAGCCGCTGTGATGCACTGGCGCAGCGGTTTGATGCGGATATCGCCAGCCGCGTAAAGGCCATCACAGGATGTCTTCATTGACGCATCCGTGATCACATACCCCTTCGGATCGAGTTCGGCAATGCCCCGGGTCAGTTCTGTCGCCGGCTCATAGCCAGCAAAGACGAAGACGCCAAACGTGTCCTTCCCCGCATCATACGTCTTGGTTTCCCCGGTCTCAGTATTCCGGCAGGTCAGGCGGCGCAACAGGGTATCTCCCTCGACAGACTCCACGACGGTGTGCGTCCGCACAGTGATGTCCGGATGGTTGCGCGCTTCATCAGCCGTAGCCTTGGCATAGCTGAAATCATCGCCGCGCACCAGGCAGGTGACATGGGATGCGTACTTCGTCAGGAACACGCTCTCCTCGGCTGCTGCATAGCCGCCGACGACGACAAAGACCTGTTTGCCACGGAAGAATTCCCCATCGCACGTCGCACAGTAGGCAACGCCGCGGCCGCGGAAGTCGTCCTCCCCAGTAAAGCCCGCAGAGCGAGGGCGCGCTCCGGCGGCGAGCAGGACGCCGAAGCAAGAGAGGATGCCCTGTGTGGTATGCAGGGTCTTGATGTCGCCGCTCATGTCGAGAGCAGTGACCTCTGTTATCTTGAATTCTGCACCAAAAGCTTCGGCTTGCTGGCGCATGTTCTCAGTCAGGGCCGCTCCACTGATGGACGCAATGCCCGGATAATTGACGACGCAATCTGTGATGGTGATCTGGCCACCAAAGTGTTCCTTCTCGATCACCAGGACGCGGTAGCAGGCCCGTGCCAGATAGATGGCTGCTGTAAGGCCGGCCGGACCGCCGCCAATCACGATGATGACGTCGTAAAGATCCCGTGCAGGAGCTTTGGCTGGTACTTCCGTCATCAGAGCGTTCCCACGAGGTCAAGGCTCGGCTTCAGAGTCTCGGCGCCCGGCTGCCATTTGGCAGGGCAGACCTCATCCCCATGCTCGTGGACGAACTGGCAGGCCTGCACCTTGCGCAGCAGTTCCTCGGCATTGCGGCCGACATTGCCCGCATTGACCTCATAAGCGACGATCTTTCCCTCCGGATTGATGATAAAGGTCCCGCGCTCTGCAAGGCCAGCTGACTCGATGAGCACCTCGAAGTCGCGTGCCAAAGCATGCGTCGGATCGGCTACCATCGGATACGTGATCTTGGCAATACGCTCCGAATGGTCATGCCATGCCTTGTGGACAAACTCCGTATCGCACGAGACGGAATAGATCTCACAGCCGAGCTTCTGGAAGGCATCATAGTGATTCTCCAGGTCTTCGAGCTCCGTCGGGCAGACGAACGTAAAATCGGCAGGATAGAAGAAGAATACACTCCACTGGCCAAGAAGATTGTCCTTCGTGATGGTGCGGAACGCATGATCCTGATAGGCTTTCACCGAGAACTCGCTGACTTCTTTGTTGATCAATGACATAAGATACTCCTCCTTTTGATACCAGTAATGCTTCATTAGCTTACTGTTTTTACTTCTAAATAATAATAATTAATATCGTTTACAAGAATATCATATCATGCGGCCACAAAAAAGCAAGCATATTTTTTTGAGAATATGCTTGCTGCAAGCTGTTCATGGTTCCGAGTCGCGGGACTGCCAGACCTCGTGCGTCAGGAGGTCCATGCACGAGATGCGGCCTTCACTGAGGAAGCTGCCAGTGTCCATGAGGATGACATGCCCATCCGCGAGGACCTGCGGGACGGGCGGCTTGCCGAGCAACTGCACGGGCGTGTGGCCGAGGATGATGATGGCTTCGCCGTGATAGCGCTCCGGCTCTTCTGCCAGCGTGCGAGACCAGAGCAGCGTATCCTTCTCCTGCTCGTCGAGCGGGCAGTCCGGGTCAATGCTGCCGTGCGCGAAGAAGTAGCGCTGTCCCCGCCATTCTTTCGTGCAGCAAAGCGGCATCCTGCGGATGGCAGCCTGCCATCCGCGATGGAGCGCCAAGGGGGCATCGCTTGCCTCGATCTCGCTGAACGTCTCATAGCCGCCGTTGTTGAGCCAGAGCTGATACGCCAGCGCACGGTCGGGATGGTAGTCGGACATGAAATCTCCCTCGAGCAAGGTCGCGGCATGGCCCGCGCCATCCGCGCACATCGGCTCATGATTGCCGCGCAGGAACACCATGCCGGGCTCCCCCTCATGCGCCATGACCCACTTCATCATCGCGGCATTCTGATGACCGCGGTCCGTGTAGTCCCCCAAGAAGACAATCTCATCCTCATCCGGCCGGAACTGCACAGCGTCCCAGACTTCCAGGAAACGGTCGAACATGCCATGGATATCCCCCATGGCCAGTAAGCGCTTCATCATGAATCCCTCCTCGTAGATACAAGAAAAGCCTTGAGGAGCGACCTCAAGGCTTTTCTGATTTGGAGGTGAAGCCCTCATGCTTTACCTACCAACCTCTAGCTACTTTAATTATAGCGCCAGCTTGATTTTCATGCAAGATAGACAATATAATAAATATGCTGCGACCTCCTATACCTGCAGTAGGAAGGAGGGTTGATTGTCTCTCATGCAAGATTTATTTACTAACCTCTTTGTGTCTGTCATAGCAGGTGTAATCAGCTACTACATCTGCAGGTGGCTGGACAGGCACTGACGCAGCAACAGCACAAATGCTTAGGATCGCAACCTGAGCGGAAGGCCTGGCCATTTGGCTGGGCCTTCTTCTTTTTATTGTGTGTACTGTTCACTCTTCCTCTGGATAGCGCATGCCCCAGTCCCTGCGGACTTTGGTCATCAGGGCCATGACGTCGACGGTGTAGTCGAGGTGCATGAAGTCCTCACTGCCGGCGACTGTGCGCTCCATGTCTTCAATCTCATAGCAGAGGGCGTCAGCCGTCTCGCCGGCGACGATTTCCTCCTTGTGGCCGTCCTCGGTCCAGGTGATGACGGCCTTGTCGCCGCGCGGGTACTCCATGAGCTCGATGTAGGCCTTGTCAAAAGAAATCATGCCGCGTTTCGGCTGCTTGGCGTGCAGCGAGAGCATGACAGTCGCCATCTCGCCCTGTTCATTCTTCAAGAGCATGCTGGCCTGCTCGTCGACGCCAGTCGGCGCGTAGAGGACCTGCGAGGCGATTTCCTGCGGGCAGGAGCTCATGAACCAGCGCACGAAGGACAGCGCGTAGACGCCGATGTCGAGCATTGCGCCGCCCGCGAGATTGCGGTTGAAGAAACGGTTCTTCATGTCGTAGGGCTTGTAGCTTCCGAAGTTCATCGTGATGAGGCGCAGCGGGCCGAAGTCACCGCGCTCGATGCGCTCGCGCAGCGCGCGGTAGATCGGCATGTGGTAGATGGTCTGCGCCTCCGCGAGCACGACATGATGCTCCATCGCGAGCTTGACGGCCTCTTCGAGCTCGTAGTAGTTGAGCGTGATGGACTTCTCGCAGAGCACATGCTTGCCCACGGCCAAAGCCTGGCGCAGGTACTTGATATGCGTGTTGTGCGGCGTCGAGATGTAGATGATGTCGACATCCGGGTCCGCAAACATATCGTCCGGCTTATCATAGACCTTGCCGATGCCGTACTGCTCCGCAAACTTCACGGCCTTCTCGTGCGTGCGGTTGCCGACGGCGTAGAGATTGCCGCCGAGCTTCTGCATCGCCTCCGCAAGCTGATGGCCGATGACACCACAGCCAAGCGTGGCCCATCTGTATTTTACTGCCATAAGAATCCCCCACTCTCTTGCCCATAAAATCACAAAATCCGTATATGCTCAGCATAGCAAGAATCCGCTTCGAAATCAAGATGGGACAGACGATGCGGGGGCCGTTTGCCTTTGTGCCCGCCATCCGTTACAATAAGATAGAAAAAGAACATGACAGCAAGATGGCAAGATAGACAGAAAGGAACCGATTACCATGACAAATGACGAGATGATCCAGCAGAAGAAAATCACGGATGCGGGCAATCCCGCAAAGCCGACGGGTGAAGCCGGCGAGAAGATGCTCGCGCGCATGAACGAGAGCCACGCTACGCTCACCGCCTGGGGCCTCTCCTTCTTCCACTGGCAAGGCGATGAAGAAGCCCTCGACATCGGCTGCGGCGGCGGCGCGAACCTGCAGCGCATGAGCAGCCACATCAAAAGCGGCCATCTGACGGGCGTCGACTACGCCAAGACCTCCGTCGAGACCTCGCGCCAGACGAATGCCGCAGACATCGCCGCCGGCAAGATGGACATCCGCGAGGGCTCCGTCGAGGCCCTGCCGTTTGCTGACGATGCGTTTGACAAGATCACGACCGTCGAGAGCTTCTACTTCTGGCCCACCCCGCCCGAGAACCTCAAAGAAGTCCGCCGCGTCCTCAAGAAAGACGGCACCTTCCTGCTCATCGCCGAGATCTACGACCATCCGGGACTCAGCGAAGAAGTACAGGAAAACATCAAGAACTACCGCCTCTACAACCCGACGTCAGAGACCTTCGAGACCATCTTCCGCGCCGCCGGCTTTAGCGCCGTCACCGTCCACATCGAAGACGAGCATGGCTGGATTTGTGTAGAGGGAACAAAATAAGGAAGTTACGCTAGCAACGAACGGGGGGAAGGGCTGGGCAGCGCTCCGCACAGCCCTTCCCCCCGTCCTTCACCATTCTGGCAGTTCCATGCCGCGTCCTGTTTACATCCTAATAAAGCATAAAGCAAAAGCGCCCTTCCTATCATCCGTATAGGAAGGGCGCTTCTATCAGTACACTAGTACCATAGACAAGTCACAGACTGCTGCGCAGAGCGCCTGCCCAGCCATTCCCGGCTGTCCTGCAAGACCTAACAGCAAACCTGTCTCCGAATCAGATCAAGATTCCCGCGCAGTGGTCCATCTCATGCTGGACGATCTCTGCGGGGAAGTCGCGGAAGACCTGCTTCGTCTTCTTGAACTTGAGGTCGCGGTACTCCACCTCAATCCACTTATAGCGCAATGCCTGCCGCTCGCCGTCGAGGGACAGGCAGGCCTCACTCACATCGTACATTTCCTTCGAATGACGGATGACCGTCGGATTCAGCATCGCCAGATAGGCGTGGCCGATACGGATCGCGATGATGCACTTGCGCTCGCCGATCATGTTCGCCGCCAACCCGACACAGCGGTCGGCGTTCGCCTTGAGCGTGTCGATGAGGTCCTCGGCAATCGGCACATCCTTGCGCTGCGCCGGAACCGACGGCTGCGCGAGAAAAAACGTGTCGCGTACGATGTCACGTATCATTTTCATATCCCCTTTCGCTTCTTCGCCTGCTCAATCAGAGCAGACGCCTCCTCAAACGCATGCGGCAGATAGTCCTCCTCCCACTCGCGTCCCTTCTTCTCCTGCGCCTTGATCTCCTTCCAGCCCGTCAAAGGCCAGCCCGCATCGTCGAGCATCGGCTCGTGGAAAACATGCGGATGGCGGCGCACCATCTTCGCCGCCGCAGCCTCCGCCACATCCGCCAACGAAAAAAGCCCCTCCTCCTGCGCCAGCTGCGCATGAAAGACCACCTGCAGCAGAAGGTCGCCGAGCTCCTCCTTGAGATTCTCTGCCCTGCCCGTCTCCCGCAGGATATCAATTCCCCCAAGCACCTCCGCCGCCTCCTCAATGCAAGCCGGCTTCAAGCTCTCATGCGTCTGCACCCGGTCCCAAGGACATCCCCCCGGCCCCCTTAGCTGCGCTACAATCCCACAAAGCCGCTCAACCGACTCCAACCGATTCTTCTCTTTATCCATAAATTTCCTTCCTTTCATCCAGTCTTTTACGGTACTTTCATGGTACTAAGGGGGAGAAGGAGCTGTGTCTATAAGCGAAGCTTCAGCCCGCTGCACGGAGCGTTAGACACAGCTCCTTCTCCCCGCCTTGGCTACACGAAGCGTTAGGCATGATTGCACTTTCTCCGCCTTATCTTGCTGTAATGCTGCAGAACCATCCAGCATACGAGCTCAAGGCCAGGAGTGCTACTGCCTATAAGTGGAGCTTCAGCCCGCTGCGCGGAACGTTAGGCAGTAGCACTCCTGGCCGCCTCAATTTGCAATAGCACAAGCATATCTGTAAGCACACGGTCCGTCTCCCTTTGCAAGACTCATCTCCTCCGCAAGCTTTCCGCCACCGTAAACAGCACGATCGCCACCCACACGAACCCGAGCGCACTGATCTGCGCCATCCCGAACGTTTCGTGAAAGAAGAAAATCCCGAGCAGCAGGCCGATTGTCGGGCTGATGTACTGGAAGAAGCCGAGCACATTGAGCGGCAGGAGATTCGCTCCGTACGAGAACAAGACGAGCGGCACCGCTGTCACCACGCCCGTCCCCATGAGGTAGAGCGCGAGGTCCGGCGTCGCCAGCGAGAAGTGATTTGCGGGTGACATCATGATGAGCATGCCGATGTACGGCACGGCGAACGGCACCATCAGCAGCGTCTCAAGCGTGATGCTCGAGAACGGATTGAGATGCAGCTGCTTCTTCAGCGCACCGTAGACCGAGAACGACACGGCGAGCACGACTGCCACCCATGGCAGCTTGCCGAGCTGATACGTCATGAGCACGATACCGATAGCCGCAAGCAAGAGGCTGATCTTCTTGAGCCCCGAGATGCGCTCGCGGAAAAACACGATGCCGAACAGCACGCTCATGAGCGGGTTGATGTAGTAGCCGATGCTCGTATCGATGACATGCCCGTGATTGACCGCCCAGATGTACGTCAGCCAGTTCAGGCTGATGGTGAAAGCCGCCAAGAGCAGGATGGCCCCGCGCTTCTTGTCCTGCCAGAGCGCGCGGCAGTCCTCTTTGAAGCTCTGCCAGCGCTTTGTCACCATAAGCACGACGACCATGAAGACGAACGACCAGATGATGCGGTGCGCGAGAATCTCGTTGGCCTCCGCCCGTGCGAGGAGATTCCAGTAAAGCGGCAGGACGCCCCAGATCAGATACGTCGACAGTGCCGCCATCATACCCGTGCGACGTGTGTGATTCATAATATCCCTTCCCTTTTCCAAATAAGACTATCTATCAGTATAGCACAAAAGCCAGCCCACGGCGCGGAAAACGCACCGGAGCTGGCTTTTGCTGACCTTATATGTCTATCGATTTGATTCAGTCCTGCTTGACTGCGTGCTTGGCCATCGCGTAGAGGAAGGTGCAGAGCACGAAGTAAGCGACGATGCCTGCAAATGTTGCGGCAGGCGAAGCAGCCCAGGCCTTGACGAACCAGTCGATGCCCGCGATGTGCAGGACCGCGCTGATGAGGCTGCCGATGGCGCCGCCCGCGACGAAGCCCGAAGCGACCGTGTTGCCCTCGCTGAGGCGCTTGGCGTTGACCTTCGCGTCATCGCTGCTGTGCGAGACGAAGTACGATATCAGACCGCCGACGAGGACCGGCGTGTTGATGCCCATCGGCAGATACGAGCCGAGCGCAAAGGCAAGCGGCGGGATCTTCATCATCCAGAGCAGGACCGCGAAGAACGCGCCTGCCATGTAGAGCGGCCACGGCGCATCGCCGCCGTCCATCATCGGCTTGACGATGGCGGCCATCGCATTGGCCTGCGGCGCCGCGAGTGCATCCTCGCCCGTGAAGCCGTAGGCATAGTGCATCAGGAAGACGACGCCGACCGAGACGATGCCCGCGAGCACGATGGAGACGAGCTGCCACTGCTGCATCTTCTTCGGCGTCGCGCCCGTGATGTAGGCGACCTTGAGCTCCGACATGAAGTTGCCCGAGACGGCCAGCGTCGCGCAGAGGAAAGCCGCCATCATGAGGATCGCGATGATGCCCGTCTTGCCCGACATGCCGGCGCCGCCCATGACGACAGCCGAGACGATGATCATGAAGATCGTCATGCCGGAGACCGGCTCATTGCCCGTGAAGGCAATCGAACTGATGCCGACGACCGAGAGCATCAGCGCAAAGAGCACGACGAGGACGAACGCGATGACGGTCTGCGTCAGGCTCTCCGAGCACATGACATGGAAGAAGACGGCAAACAGGATGGCCATGAGCAGGCTGCCAAAGACAATCTGCGTCATCGGCAGGTCCTGCTGCGTGCGCAGCAGCGTACCCGAAGCGGCCGAGCCCTTCGAGAAGAGGTCCGCGATGGCGCGCTTGACGACGCGGACGACGACGCCCGACATCGAGAGAAGGCCGATGATGCCCGACATGGCGAGCATGCCGATGCCGATGTGGCGGACATACTGCGAGAAGACCGCGTCGACCGGCGCATTCGCGAGCAGCATCGTCTCGCCGCCGACGACCATCGTGTGGTCGCCGCCGAGGTAATAGGCGACCGGGATGCAGACAAGCCACGAGAAAAACGAGCCCGCCGCGATGATGGCCGCGTAGCGAAGGCCCGTGAAGTAGCCGATGCCGAGCAGCGCCGCATCGTTGTCGAGGCTGAAGACGAGCTTGTACTTGTCCGCGAGCACCTGGCCCCAGTGGAACGTCGTCGTCGTCAAGAGCTCCTGCCACCAGCCCAGCGAGTTGAGCACGAAGTCGTAGACGAGCGCGACCGCACCGCTCAGGAGCATCAGATGGGCTTTTGTGCCCTCATCCGACTCGAGCACCTCAGCCGCCGCACTGCCCGACGGAAACGGATAGACGCCGTCCATCTCCTCACAGAAGTAGCGGCGGAAGACCGTCGCAAGGAAGACGCCGAGCACACCACCGAGCACGATCGGGATGGCCATCTCGATGAACGAGACATCCTCGATGTTCAGGATGTAGAGCGCCGGCAGGATGAACATCGCACCGCCGATGATGTTCGTGCCCGCGCTCGCGATGGCCTGGATGTGGACCGTCTCTGGGAAGGCGTTCTTGCGGTGGAAGAGCACCGCCATGCCCATGGCCAGTACCGACACCGGCGCAAAGGCATCGACCGTCTGCCCAATCTTCAGGCAGAGATAGCCGACCGCCAGGGCGAACAGCACCGAGAAAAATAATCCCCAGAAGACGACGTACGAATTGATCTCCTCATACGTTTTCTGAGGTGACATCCGTGGTGCATACGGACGCCGCGACTTGTTTTCGTCTGACATGTAAATCCTCCTCGTTCTCACTGTCCATTCAACATGGATATCAGCACCTATCCAGTTTACGCCAACGCAGCGGGACTGTCAAGATTGTAAAACATCATGCGTCCTTTACAGGCAAAGGAGATACAGGTCGCCAGATTCCAATCATGTCAACAACTGTCCTATCGAAGTGTACAGTTTTTGCCTTTTCTAAAAAGACAATCCGTAGGAACAAATGGCAATGAGCAGGAAAATCCGCACCGTTGTCGAATAGAATTCTAGAATAAAATCAAAAAAATGAAACGAAAAGAGGATGTATACATGACAAAAGAAGCTCAAGAAACGCGCATTGTGACGGCGGGCCAGCAGCAGTGGCTTGACTGGATTGTCAAGATTCAGAGCCTCGCGCAGGCCGGACTCCACTACGGCCATGACCGGTTCGACCTCGAGCGCTATGCCGAGCTGCGCGACATCGCAGCCAAGATGATGGCCGCCCAGAGCGACCTGCCGCTCGCCAAGGTCCGCCAGCTCTTCTGCAACGAAGAAGGCTACCAGACGCCAAAGATCGACACGCGCGCGGCCATCTTCCAGGACGGCAAGCTGCTGCTCGTGCACGAGAGCACGGGCAAATGGAGCCTGCCGGGCGGCTGGTGCGACGTCGACCAGTCGGTTGCCTCGAACACCATTAAGGAGGCCAAGGAAGAAGCCGGCCTTGACGTCGCCGTCGAGCGCGTCATCGCCATTGACGACTGGCGCAAGCACAACATCCAGAACAACCCCTACGGCATCACCAAGATCTTCTCGCTCTGCCGCGTGCTCGGCGGCACCTTCGAGCCCAACATCGAGACGACCGAGGCGCGCTACTTCGCCCGCCACGAGCTGCCCGAAAACATCGCCGAAGAGAAGACGAGCCGCGAGCAGATTGACCGCTGCTTTGCGGCCGCGGCTGCCCCCGGCTGGCAGACGCGCATCGACTGAGGAGGAATCGCCTTGTTCCATTCCAAGATCACGCGGCGCCTCGTCACCTCCTTCCTGCTCGTCGTGCTCGTCTCCCTGTCGCTGCTCGGCATCATCCTGCTCAACTACTTTCGCGACTACACGATGCAGCAGGAGAAGAACGCCCTGATCCTCAACGCCCAGATCATCGAGACTTCGCTGGAGGATTCACTCTACAGCCGAAACGTCGCGGGGCTCCACACGACGCTGCAGGAAATCCATGAGGAGACCTCCTTGCGCGTGACGGTCATCGATGCCGACGGCACCGTCCTCGCCGACACGGCCGACCCGAATCAATCCATGAGCAATCACCTCGACCGCGAGGAAGTCCAGCAAGCCATGACAGAGTCCTACGGCCTCGCCATCCGGCAGAGCGAGACCCTGCACGAGAATCTCATGTACGTCGCCGTGCCGGTCTATCGAAGCGGCCAGCTCATCGGCATCATCCGCACATCCTCCTCGCTCTCCTCGATGGAGCAGTCGTACCACACGGGCCTGCGCGTCATCCTCTCCGCCCTGTTCTTCGCCCTGCTCGCCGCACTGATTATCGCCATCTGGCTCGCGCACCGGCAGGTCCAGCCCATCCGCTGCCTGAGCCTCGACGCCTTGGAGATTGCGAGCGGCAACCTCCACAAGCGGCTGCAGTGGCACAGCGGCGATGAGTTCGATACACTCGTCCAGACCATCAACCAGCTGACGCGCAACCTCTCCGCCAAGATCCAGGAGTCGCAGGCCGAAGCCGAGAAGATGACCTTGATCCTCAACAACACCGACAACGCCATCATGCTCATCGACGAGCGCGGCCTCATCGTCGGCACCAACCGGCAGGCCGAAGAGACGTTCCACCTGCAGGGCAACGCCCTGCACCGCCACAGCATCCACGTCATCGGCAGCGCCGAGCTCTCCGAGGCCGCGCAGGAAGTCTGCCGCCAGGGCAAGGCCCAGACCATCACCCTGACCATCCACGACGGCAATGCCGCGCAGACCTTCCAGGTCTTCCTCGCGCCATTCTACGACGGCCCCGATGAGCTCGTGCTCGCCGTCTTCCACGACATCTCCCTCCTGCAGGAGATCAACCAGCGCCAGGCCGAGTTCGTCAGCAACGCCGCCCACGAGCTCGCCACCCCGCTGACCTCCATCTCCGGTTTCGCCGAGACCCTTTTAGACGACGACTTCAAAGACCCCGAGGCCAGCCGCCATTTCATCGGCATCATCTACCGCGAGGCCCAGCGCATGAACAGCCTGATGAAAGGCCTCCTCGAGCTCGCTCGCCTCGACAGCACCCACGGCAAGACCAAGATAAAACGCATCCCCGTCGAGGTCAACACCATCGTGGACCAGACCGCTGAGAAGCTGCATGCCAAGGCCGCGAGCAAGGAGCAGACACTCATCGAAGAGCCCGCCCCCATCC
>ERZ1023848.361-NODE-361-length-15776-cov-7.265314_pt1 | contig 15776 bp, 15 predicted proteins | sample MGYA00380385_ERZ1023848 | MGnify/ENA primary metagenome ERZ1023848 (study PRJEB33179, sample SAMN07449069) | human gut metagenome | biome: Human-gut; feature: Human associated habitat; material: Faeces | host: Homo sapiens | place: India:Kasaragod | collected...
TCGCCCTACCTTTTCCCACCTGCAACGGCCCGCGTGGGAGGCACGATCAAGCTGTTGTCCTTCTTCTGAGTAGCGCCGGAATGTAAATTTAAACGACTTTTAAACTATGGAAACAATCAAAATTGCCGGCGTGAAACGCGCTGATTTCGGCAAAAAAGAGAGCAAACACATCCGCAAAGAGGGGATGATTCCCTGCACGATCTACGGCCGTGGCGAAACGGTTCACTTCTCGGTGGACGCCAAAGCGGTAAAACCGCTGATCTATACGCCGCAGTCCTACCTGGTGGAGTTCGACATCGAAGGCCAGAAAGAGGTAGGCGTAATGCGCGAAGTGCAGTACCATCCCGTCAAAGATAACGTACTGCACATCGACTTCTACCACGTAGTTCCCGGCAAACCGATCTCGATCGACGTTCCGGTGCGCCTGACCGGCAACTCGGAAGGTGTAAAGCAGGGCGGTAAACTGATCCTCAGCAAGCGTAAAGTACGCATCAGCGCCACGATGGAGAACCTTCCCGACGAGATCGTCGTTGACGTAACGACCCTCGGCCTGGGCAAGAGCATCTTCGTAGGAGACCTCCAGTATGACAACATCACGTTGCTGACACCAGCCTCTACCGCTGTTTGCGCAGTCAAGATGACCCGTGCCGCAAGGGGTGCCGCCGCTGCCGCCGCCGAATAATCCGCAACAGGTTGTAACCACCCGTGAGCCTTCGGACATACGTCGAAACGTGAAGCGGGAAAATCAATAACCCTATGCAATGAAATATCTGATTGTTGGACTGGGAAATATCGGAGCCGAATACGCTGCGACCCGTCACAATATAGGTTTCAAGGTATTGGACGCTTTAGCAGAAGCGTCCAATACTGTTTTTAGCTCCCAGCGCTACGGCTCGGTAGCGGAACTGAAACACAAAGGACGGACATTCATCCTGCTCAAGCCGTCGACCTACATGAACCTGAGCGGGAAAGCCGTCAGTTACTGGATGCAGGCCGAGAAAATTCCGTTGGAAAACGTTTTCGTCATCGTCGACGACATCGCGCTGCCGTTCGGTACGATCCGCATCCGGGCCAAAGGAAGCGACGGGGGACATAACGGGCTTAAAAATATAGCCGAACTGCTCGGCACGAATGCATATGCCCGGCTGCGGTTTGGCATCGGGGGCGATTTTCCGAAAGGAATGCAGATCGACTACGTACTGGGCGAATGGACAAAAGAGGAGGCCGCAGCACTGCCCGAGCGCACCAAAGTGGCTGCCGAGGCGATCAAAGCATTCGGCACGATCGGGCTTGAACGAACTATGAATCAGTTCAATAATAGCTGAGCTTCCCTGCTCCGCTAAATCCTCAAACAACGGCACGTTAATACATCTTAACACATTAACCAATCTCAATTAACAGACTAAACAACAGTTCTGGTTTCTTCCACCCCAAAACTTGATACCGTTATGGACGATTCGGTCAGGATAGACAAATGGCTTTGGGCCGTGCGCATCTTTAAGACGCGCAGCGACGCGGCCGAGGCCTGCCGTACCAACCGCGTGACGCTGAACGGCAGCTACACCAAGCCTTCGCGCGAGATCAAGCCCGGAGACACCGTGACCGTCCGCAAAACACTCGTCACCTACTCGTTTCGCGTCCTTGCCCTCGTATCGAGCCGCCAAGGCGCCAAAAACGTCCCGGAATACATGGAGGACATCACGCCTCCGGAAGAGCTAAATAAACTGAACGTGCCGCGTGAAACCATCTTCGTCCAGCGCGACCGTGGTATGGGGCGTCCCACCAAACGTGAACGGCGGGAGATCGATGCGCTGATGGGCGATCTCTCCTATTCGGACGAAGAGGAGTAATCCCTGCAACCCAACGTACCGTACCGCCCTCCTATAAAAATTCGATCCGCGAAAGGGAATCAGTCGCGGTTTCGCTATTTATTTACTTATATTTGTAATCCACATTCTTTACGACATAAATCCCATATCAAATCTTTCGCCGCTTCATTGTGGTGACAAAATTGCCATGTCTTTACCTGAGCAGTGCGTCCCCCAAATGCACTGTTGTAATGACTGCATGATTTGATATGAGTAAAATCGTATTGAATGTGGAACTGGGTCAGATGCACTGTTCTTTATACCATAGAGCTGCAAACCCGTGTTACGCTCACGCATCCAAGACCTGCTTCGTTCCCTGTTCTCGTTTTCGCGCAGGGAACGAAAGCGGGTTTTGTTGTTATTACCCCTGCTCGTGGCACTTTGCCTGTTGTTCGCTCGCCTGGGAAAGCCCTGCTTCGAAAAGAGTTTCACGCTCTACAGCGACCGCGTACTCGATTCGGTGCAGGCAAACATACATACAGGAATTTCAGATAATTTCGCCGAAAAGGTTTTTTCATCCGGCAAATCGCCCCAATCCGGCAAAAGCCGGAAACCCCGGCGCGACTCGCTTTTCACTTTCGATCCCAACACGGCAACCCTGGAACAGCTCATCCGGCTCGGCTTCTCGCCAAAACAGGCCCGGGTAATTCTGAATTACCGCGATGCCGGCGCTGTTTTCCGCCACAAAGAGGATTTCGCGCGCTGCTACACCGTCTCCACCGAGAAATTCGCAGAACTGGCCCCGTACATACGCATCGATCAGACCTACTCTGCCGTCGAGCAGAATCCGCATACGGTTCGCGCCGGCAACAGGCAGGAAAACAAACCGGAAACAGACACCGCACCCGATACGAACCGGTCTTCGCCCCGGCCGGACACCGCTCCCGTACCGATACCGGCAGGCAGTAATCCAGATGCTTCACCAACGCCTCTCCGGGACAAGCGAGACGAACAATCCCGGCACGCAGGCCCGATAGAACTGAACAGCGCCGATTCCGCCGCTCTGGTCTCCATCCGCGGCATCGGTCCACTCACGGCCGGACGCATCATCCGCTACCGAAACGCACTGGGCGGATTCGCCTCGGTCAGCCAGTTACAGGAGGTTACGGGTATGACCGACCGGAACTACCAGATGATTTTGCAACAAATTTTCGTCGATTGTAGCAAAATTCAAAAAATTGATATTAACTTTGCGTCCCCGAAGCGGATGCAGGGTCACCCTTATTTACCGCCCAAGGCATTAAACAGAATCCTGAAGTTCAGGCAATTGAAAGGAGGTTGGAGCGACACCGGAGATTTGATAGAGCAACATATTTTATCAGCGGAAGAGGCCGAACGGCTGGAACCGTATCTCTGCTTCGGGACGCATTAGCCCCGAACGATCCATAGAAAACCGAATTTTAAACTGCCTTAGGCAAAAAATTTACAGACCATGATTATCATGCCGATCAAAGAGGGTGAAAACATCGAAAGAGCCCTCAAAAAATTCAAACGCAAATACGAGAAAACCGGTGTCCTGAAGGAACTGCGCCGCCGCCAGTACTTCACCAAACCCTCTGTCGTAAACCGTGTCAACAAGCTGCACGCGATTTACGTCGAGCAGTTGCAGCGCGAAGAAGAATAGCCTCCCTTCTGAACTGCAAGGTTCCAAAGCCCCGCTTTGCGGGTCACGACACCAGCCTTAAGAGAGGTTCTCTTTAAAATAAAAGGCTATCTTTGAGTTATGATCGAGGGATTCCTGACATATCTGCGCTCAGAGAAACGATATTCCGAACTGACGGTACGCGCCTATGGCGACGACATCCGTCAGTTCGTTCTTTTTTGCTGTGGGGTAACCGCCTCCCCTACTCCCGAAGAGGAGGCGGACATCCTCCGCTCGTTCGACCCCACGCTCTCCGAGGGCAATGACCTGCGCGGCTGGATCATGCACCTGACCGGGACCAAAAATCTCAGCGCCCGGAGCGTAAACCGCAAAATCTCTTCGGTCAAATCTTTGTACCGCTACCTGCGCAAAAAAGGAATTGTCGCGGGTGACCCTTTCGTCCGGATCAGTGCCCTGAAAACCCCGCAAAGGCTTCCTTCGTTCGTCGAGGAGAGCCGCATGCAAGGCATCCTGCAATCGATCGTCGCCCCGACGGATGATTTTCTCACCGAACGCGATGCTCTGATCGTGCTGCTTTTTTATGCGACTGGCATACGTCTTGCAGAATTGATTAACATAAAGCTGGAAGATTTCTCGGACCGTTATTCGCTGCTGAAAGTGCGGGGCAAAGGGGACAAGGAACGGGTCGTGCCGGTCATCGAAGCTGTTTCGGCCAAAATTGTCCACTATTTGGAACTCTTACGGACCGAAAACATTTGTGAAAGCGGGATAAATTACCTATTTTTATCTCAACAAGGAAACCCCATAAGCCGCAGCGAAGTGTACCGGATCGTCCACACGCTGCTGCGCGAAGCGGGGGTACAAGGCAAAAGCAGCCCGCACGTCCTGAGGCACACTTTCGCCACGCACCTGCTCAACAGCGGGGCCGACATCCGGACGATCCAGGAACTGCTGGGACACTCGTCGTTGGGAGCAACGCAAATATACACACACAACAGTATAGAACAACTTAAACAAGTGTATAACAAGGCCCATCCCAGGGCCGGAAACATAAAAAATAAGGAGGACAAACTATGAACGTGAAAATCCAATCCGTAAAGTTCGACGCCGACCAGAAACTTGTCGATTTCATCCAACTCAAACTCTCGAAGATCGGGCGGTTCGCCGACAACATCCTCTCTGCTGACGTGACGCTGAAAATAGATAAGGACGCCGAGGCGGGCAACAAGGTGGCTATCGTCAAATTGAACGTAGCCGGCGGCGAGTTGGTAGCCGATCGGCGCAGCAAGAGTTTTGAAGAGTCGGGAGACCTATGCATCGACGCTATCAAAAAACAAATCGAAAAATTCAAGGAAAAGCGCAAATAGTATCCGTCACACATACTGTTTAATTTAATTGGAAAGCCGCCCCGCAAGGGCGGCTTTTTCCGCAAAAAGTATTACCTTAGCCCTCATCCCTAAACTCTACCCCACATGGAAAAATGTAACCGACGATCTTTCCTCGGTAAATTGGGCTGGATTACCGCAGGGCTCGTTTCAGCTCCATACCTTCGGGCAAATACTTCTGCTTCGCCCCTTTCGGAAACACCTTCAACCGATCCCGCAACCCATTCCGGGAACAGCACGAGTGCCGCCGTCACAGCTTCGGGGGAACGCCTGTACGCCGCGATGAGCGACCATGGACGTGCGCTCTGCAATCCGAATATGGGCTGGACGATGCACTTCTATTCGAACCAACTCGAAAATTACGGCTCCAAACTGGCCCCGTCCGATACGCTCGACGATTTCCCGGGCCTGGGCGGCGCTTACCTGCGCATTCCGTGGGCTTTCGTCGAGCCCGAAGAGGGACATTTCATCTGGGAAACCCTCGACACGCCCGCACAACGATGGATCGACAAGGGAATGCAGGTGTCGTTCCGCATTTCGGCGCTCGAGTCGTGGATGTACAAAGCCACCCCGCAATGGGTGTTCGATGCCGGGGCCAAAGGATACGATGCCGCGGGTTGGGCCTACGAACCCGATTACGACGATCCCGTTTTCCTGGAAAAAGTCGAAAACTTCGTGCGTGCAATGGCCGAGCGTTACAACGGCAATCCGAATGTCGCATTCGTAGACATCGGGCACATGGGGATGTGGGGCGAAGGCCATTCGGTCGCCACGACGCCCAAGCATGGACACTCCTGGAGCATCGAAACGCAGAAAAAGATGATCGATCTCTACTGCCGCCATTTCACGAAAACACAGCTTGCCATCTCCGACGACTATGCCGGGCCGTTCCTGCGCGGCAAACGATTTCCGATCATGGACTACGCCTTTTCGAAGGGCGTCACGATGCGCGACGACAGTATCCTCGTCTCGAAAGCGCCGGAACAGTGGTACCACGACGAGATGGCACAACTTTTCTGGCCCGCGATGCCGGTCGTGCTCGAACACGAACATTACGGCCTGTCGAAAAAGCGCGGCAACTGGGATTCCGAACTGCTCGTCGAATCGGTCGAAGCCTACCACGCCTCCTACATGTCGATCCACTGGTGGCCGCGCGAAGAGTTGGCCGAATGCCGGGAGGCGATCGACCGGATCAACCGCCGCATCGGCTACCGGCTCCGGATGGACAATGCTTCCTGGCCGCAAAAAGTGGCGCTCGGAGAAGCGTTCACAATAGAATCGGCCTGGAGTAACGCCGGCGTAGCACCGTGTTACAAAGGGGGCTTCCCCTGTTTCACACTGAAAGACGCACGGGGTGGTATCGTTTCAGTGCTGGTCGACGACTCGCTCGATGTCGGCACTCTGCCGGTAGCAGCGCCCAAACAGGCCTCAACGCTGGCACTGGCTTCGACTTTCACGATCGCCCCCCGGTTTACGGAACGAGGGCACTGTTTCTTCCGCGCCTGCGCGCCGGGCACATACGACCTGTATGTATCGGTGGGCCGTCGCGACGGGACCCCGCTTTACGAACTGCCCTACGAAGGCTGCGACGGACACAAGCGCTACAAAATCGGACAAATAACGCTGGCCGGCGATGGCAACAACACTGAATCATTCCCTTATTGACTTAAACAGCTTTAATAAAATCTTTAATCGAACCTTCAACCTCTCCCATGAAACGTCTGTTCCCTTTTTTCGCCCTGATCCTGCTGCTGGGAACCGCAGCGAAACCCACTGACAAAGACGCGGCCGCCTTTCGCCGCCCGGCCAACGAATACCGGCCGATGCCGTTCTGGCACCTGAACGGCACGCTCACGCGCGACACGATCGTCAAGCAAATCAACCGGGCCAAACGCGAAGCCGGATTCGGAGGCATTGCCGTGCTGCCGGTCTCAGGTACACGGCCCGAGTACCTGACCGACGCCTATTTCGAGCGATACGACGATATGATCGAAACGATGCACCGCAACGGCATGGAATTGATCATTTACGACGACATCGATTTCCCGAGCGGTACAGCCGGCGGACGACTGCAGGCCCAATATCCGCGCGACACGCGCAAGCTCCTCGAGAAGGACGAATATGTCATTACCGGCCCCGCGACCTTCACGCAGATCCTGCCCGACAGCACGGAAAAACTGCTGATGGCTACCACGGCGATGAACATCAACACGTACGAGATGATCGATCTCAGGGACCATATCCGTGACGGAAAAGTAACGTGGGAGGTGCCGCCCGGCGCCTGGCGGGTCATGTTTTTCTGCTGCCGGTACAACGTCCGCCCGCAGGTCGACTACATGGACACGACGGCCGTCCGCAAGTTCATCCGGATGAATTACGACGAATACGGCAAACGCTACGGCAAATACATGGGCAATACCGTCAAGCGTGTCTTTTACGACGACATCGGGTTCAACGGCATGGAGAAGACCTGGACACCCGCGATTACCGAAATATTCGAGAAGAGCTATGGCAAGAATGCGGCGCTGTATTACCCCGCGCTCTTTTACGACATCGGCCCGGAAACCGAAGCGGCACGCGTGGCGTTCCATACGATCCGTTCGGAACTGATGGCCGAGGGCTATCCGCGCCTGGTGGCCGATTGGTGCGCCGATCATAATGTAAGCAGCATCGGCCACCCGCCCGGAAATTACACGAAAAACACGACCGAGCTGCACGGCGACATCCTCAAATTCTACCGTCATTCACAAATTCCGCTGGCCGATTACATCTTCTACTACGGTTACGGCCGGGACGGGCACAAGCAGATCAGCTCGGCCGCCGACCTCTACGACCGTCCGATGGTAGGCGCCGAGGTGAACGGTGCGTTCAAGGCCGACATGGATTCGCTGATGCTCTACCGGGTGGCGATGGACATGTTCTCGCGGGGAATCAACTTCCTGATTCCGCACGGCATGTGGTACGACAATCGTCCCGAAAAGGTCTACATTCCACCCGTAATCTCGTCCTACAACCCGGCTCTCGCTGCGACGCTGCCCCAATACAGCGATTTCGTGGCCCGCAGCTGCTACATGCTGCAAGGCGGCCGCCGCGTATCGAAGATCGCACTGCTCTACCCGATCACCTCGTTGCAGGGACACCACAAATTCGACATTGCCGTTTATCGTCCCTGGGGCGAATACGTCCCGGCCGAAGCTGACTTCCAGGCGGTAGGCTCGCTGCTGACGAACCGCCTGCACCGCGATTTCACCTTCATCCATCCCGAATCGCTGGTGGACGGACGGATTACCGGAAACAACGGAAATCTGGTATTGCACAACAGGGTCAACCACCAGGAGTACGACCTGCTGATCATTCCGGGCGGGAAAGTTCTTTCGGCCGAAACGCTGAAAAAGGTCAAAGCCTATTACGACGGAGGCGGAAAGATCCTCGCCACGACGGCGCTCCCCACCAAATCGGCCGAATTTGGCCGTGACGCCGAAATAGATAACCTGATCGCGGAAATTTTCGGACCGAAAAAGCAGCAGGACGACGGACAGCTGCGAACCAATGCGCGCGGCGGGATGGCCCTTTTTGTCCCCGATCCTAATGCGGGCACCCTCGCAAACGCTTTGGACAGGCTGGGTATCGCCCCGGATGTAAACATTGTCGACACGACATCCCATCACAGCGGGAACGGCGTATTCAACTACATCCACAAACAACGCGACGGCAAGGATATCTACTTCTTCTCGAACTCGACCGACGACAACTTAACCACCCCGGTCGAACTGGAGGGATGCCTGACACTCGAAGCCTGGAACCCCTATACCGGAAAGGTAGCGGCTGTTCCCGCAGAAACCGTCTCACGCGACGGCAAGGATTATACCCGGTTCGACCTGACGCTTCCGGCGGTCAAAAGCACTTTCATCGTCGGGCGGAAACCGCAACCGAAATAACTGAAAGTCTAACATACTAAATGAGGCAGGGAGGAAAAGGAGAACCTCCCTGTTTCATTTCCCCGGCAACGGCATGGAGCATGGAGTTTTCCACTCCGGATTTGAATATTTTTCAAAATATGCCGATTTTTTCGTACCTTTGTACAAACGATTTCCCGCAACGGAACGTTTAAGACAGTGTGGAAAGATTTGGCCGCTTGCAACCACTCGAAAAAATGCTAAAATTGTAATTCTAGTATTTGGTTTTCCCCAACAGCTAAGTTTTTCCCGTTTTATTGATTTTGCCGGCATGGCCGCCGGTACCGTATGCTTCCTGCCGAAAATATAGTTTCCGGCACGCCTTGCAGGACGTTAGTCGGCCGGCCGCAGGCAGTAAAAATTTATAAAAATGGGATATTTATTTACTTCTGAAGCGGTGTCCGAAGGACACCCCGACAAGGTGTCGGACCAGATTTCCGACGCCATTCTAGACGAATTCCTGCGCCACGACAACCAATCGAAAGTGGCCTGCGAAACGCTTTGCACGACGGGTTTGGTCGTCGTGGCCGGCGAAGTGCGCTCGGAAGCCTATGTCGATGTACAAGCCGTAGCGCGCCGTGTCATCCAGCGGATCGGCTACACCAAAAGCGACTACATGTTCGACGCGAATTCATGCGGCATCCTCTCGGCGATCCACGAACAGTCGCCCGACATCAACCAGGGCGTTGTGCGCGAGACCGAAGAGGAGCAGGGAGCGGGAGACCAGGGTATCATGTTCGGTTATGCCTGCTCCGAAACCAAAGAGTTCATGCCCGCCTCGCTGATCCTCGCACAGGTCATCCTAAAAGAACTGGCCGTCATCCGGCGCGAAGGCAAAGAGATGACCTATCTGCGTCCCGACTCGAAAAGCCAGGTGACGATCGAGTACGGCGACGACAAACAGCCCAAACGGGTCCACACGATCGTCGTTTCGACGCAGCACGACGAATTCATCCGGCCCGACGGCACCCGCAGCGAGAAAGAGGCGGAACTGGCCATGTGCGCGAAAATCCGAGAAGATGTCCGCACGATCCTGATTCCGCGCACGAAAGCACGTTTGGAACGGGCCGGCGACTGCCTCAGTAAACTGATCGGCGAAGATTATATCCTGCACGTGAACCCTACCGGAAAATTCGTGATCGGCGGTCCCCATGGCGACACGGGCGTAACGGGCCGCAAGATCATCGTCGATTCGTACGGCGGCCGGGGGGCACACGGAGGCGGGGCCTTCTCGGGCAAGGACAGTTCGAAAGTGGACCGCAGCGCTGCCTATGCAGCACGCCACATTGCCAAAAACCTCGTCGCCGCAGGCATTGCCGACGAGATCCTCGTCCAGCTTTCGTATGCGATCGGCATTGCACAGCCGCTCAGCATCTATGTCGACACCTACGGCACGAACCACCTCGCGATCAGCGAAGGGGAGATCGCCGAACGGATCGGCAAGCTGTTCGACCTGCGCCCGGCCAAAATCGTCGAACGGTTCGGGCTTCGCAATCCGATTTTCGAGGCGACCGCTTCGTACGGTCACTTCGGCGGACGGCCCTACACTGAAGAGGTAACCGTATGGGAAAACGGCAGGGAGACGACCAAAGCCGTCGAATTCTTCAGTTGGGAAAAGCTCGATGCGGTCGATAAGATCCGGGCCGAGTTCGGACTGAAATAACCGAAGCGACCACAAAGTATAAGCAACCGAACATTTCCGGCAAAAGGGAACGAATACCCTTGCGCCCGGAACAAAATTCAATGAAAAGGATTTATCCCCGCCGCATACAATATTGAAATACGGAACTGCGTTTGAACTGAAAGCGTGCGGACCGGCGACAACAAAAGGTCCGGTCCGCACGTTTTTGACACAACCGGACTCCGGTTTTACAATTACGATTCACAGACTAACCAACATACGCGTGAAACAATTTCGACCCTTTTTATTTTATTAATTGCCAATTCTAACACAATTTCTAATTATGAAAAAGGTCACATTATTTGCAACGGTAGTGGCAGCCTCCATGCTGGCCGGAGGCGTGACGGCCTATACGATAGGCCAAGTAGCCGGCAACGATACCCGCACCTATACCCCCGCCGCATTCGGCGAGCAGGCAGGCAATCATTTCACCTCATACGAAGCGGACAAGTATCCCGACCTGACCTATGCGGCCGAGAACGCCGTTAAAGGCGTCGTGAACATCGAAGTAACCAAAGAGGTCAAATCGAGCCGTAACAGCCGTTTCGGCGGAGGAGGCGGATTTGATCCGTTCTTCGAATTCTTCGGCATCCCGCAGGGCAGTTTCGAACAACCCCAGCAACCGCAGCAGCAGCGGGGCGGCGGGTCGGGCGTCATCATCAGTCCCGACGGATACATCGTCACGAACAATCATGTGGTGGAAGACGCCTCCGAAGTAAAGGTAACGCTCAACGACAACCGTACCTTCACGGCCAAAGTGATCGGCACCGACCCGACCACGGACGTCGCGTTGGTGAAAATCGACGCGACCGACCTGCCGAATATTCCGTTCGGGGAATCGGATGCGCTGCGCCTCGGCGAATGGGTGCTTGCCATCGGCAGCCCCTATGGTTTGCAAAGCACCGTAACGGCAGGCATCATCAGCGCAAAAGCACGTAACCTGGATATTATCCCGAGCCAGTTCCGCATCGAATCGTTTATCCAGACCGACGCGGCAGTCAACCCCGGCAACAGCGGCGGCGCACTGGTCAACACCCGCGGAGAGCTGGTCGGTATCAACACCGTGATCAAATCGCCCACCGGCAGTTTTGCAGGCTACTCGTTCGCCGTACCCACCTCGATCGTCAAAAAAGTAGTCGTCGACCTGAAAGAGTACGGCGTCGTACAGCGGGCCATGCTGGGCGTAACGTTCCAGGAGATCAACGATGCGTTCATCGAACAGCGCGGTAAGGAGACCGGTATCAACGAGAAAGGGGGCGTCTACGTGGTAGAGGTCGATCCGGAAGGTGCAGCCCATGCAGCCGGCATCCGTAAAGGCGACGTCATCATCGGTATTCAGGAACTCTCCATCGACAATTCGTCGAAGCTGCTCGAAGAGATCGCCAAGCACCGTCCGAACGACAAAGTCACGGTAAAAATAAAAAGAGGTTCGGATGTGAAACAAATGGAGGTCGTCCTGCGTAATAAATCTGGTAACACAGGAATCGTCAAGAGCGACGTCGTCGCAGCAATCGATGCGCTGGGCGGACAATTCGCCGACATTTCAGACCGCGCACGCAAAGAGCTGAAGATTAACGGAGGCGTACAGGTGGTAGCCATCAGCGGCGACGGCGTGCTGGCACAAGCCCGCATCCGCACCGGCTATATCATCACCGCGATCAACGACCGTCCGGTACGCAGCATAACCGACCTGAACCGGATTACCTCGAAGATCGAATCGATCGACGGAATTTACCCCGACGGCCGTGCGGTCAGCTATTCGATCGTCGGCAAATAACCCGTTTTCCCGCAATGCTCCGGGGAGGCGGCCATCCTCCCCGGAGGCGGAAAACGAAACAGGTTAACCTACAAAATAACATGAGACAACTAAAAATCACCAAGTCGATTACCAACCGCGAAAGCGCTTCGCTGGACAAGTACCTGCAGGAGATCGGTAAAGAGGACTTGATCACCGTCGAGGAAGAGGTCGATTTGGCCCAACGCATGAAAAAAGGGGCCAAAGAGGCACTCGAGAAACTGACCCGCGCGATCCTGCGCTTCGTCGTTTCGGTGGCCAAGCAGTACCAGAATCAGGGATTGTCGCTACCCGACCTGATCAACGAGGGAAACCTCGGTCTGATCAAAGCCGCGGAGAAATTCGACGAGACGAGGGGATTCAAATTCATCTCCTACGCCGTATGGTGGATTCGCCAATCGATCCTGCAGGCACTGGCCGAGCAGAGCCGTATCGTGCGGCTCCCGCTGAACCAGGTGGGATCACTCAACAAGATCAACAAAGCGTTCGCCCGCTTCGAACAGGAACACGAGCGCACGCCGTCACCCGAGGAACTGGCCAACGAACTGGATATTCCGAAGGAAAAAGTGACCGATACGCTGCGCGTTTCGGGCCGCCATGTCTCGGTAGACGCACCGTTCGCCGACGGCGAAGACAACTCGCTGCTCGACGTACTGGTCAACAACGACTCTCCGATCGCCGACCGAGGCCTGATCAACGAATCGTTGAGCACCGAGGTGGATCGCGCTTTATCGACGCTGACCGACCGTGAGCGCGACATCATCAAGTACTTCTTCGGTATCGGTTGTTCGGAAATGACCCTCGAGGAGATCGGCGAAAAGTTCGGCCTGACGCGTGAGCGTGTACGCCAGATCAAGGAAAAGGCAATCCGCCGCTTGCGCCACAGCACACGCAGCAAACTGCTGAAATCCTACCTGGGATAAGTTCCTGTACTTAATAAATAAAAAGAGCCGTCTTGGAGGACGGCTCTTTTTATTACCTTGCGCAAGTAACCTTGTACGAAAGGGGATCTTGCCCCACGAAACAATTGCCGACCTTACAAAGAAAAACATGCCCCAATGCCCCACGAGATCAGGATTATCCGCGAACGGAAAAAAGATTTTCTGGAACTACTACTGCTGGCCGACGAACAGGAGAACATGATCGACCTTTACCTTGACCGGGGCGAACTGTTCGCACTGTACGACGGCGGTCTCAAAAGCGTCTGCGTGGTAACCGAAGAGACATCCGATACCTGCGAATTGAAGAACCTCGCCACACTGCCCGCATACCAGAGACAGGGATACGCACGGGCACTGATACGCCACATCTCGCAATACTACCGAGGACACTACCGGACCATGCTCGTCGGTACGGGCGAAACGCCCGGCACACTCTCCTTTTACGAATCGTGCGGATTCGTCCGCTCGCACCGTATACCGGATTTTTTCACCGACCATTACCACCATTCGATCGTCGAAGAGGGAATCACGCTTAAGGATATGATCTATCTAAAAAAAGAGCTGTAAGAAGATACCGCCCGGCAAAAACAAAATAACGGGAACGGTGAAAATTCCCGGACTTCATAGTTTTGGTTGCAAACACTGAAAGAGCACTTTGACACACCTTTAAAGCAGACAGGTTATTCAGTAAGCGATCCGGTCAGTCGTGCAATGTTTTCGGCGACACGTTGCATCAGCCATTTCGGGGTAGAGGTCGCACCGCAGATGCCGACCGACCGGCAATTGTCGAACCATGCGGGTTGTAATTCGGTCTCATCCTCGACAGTATAGCTGCGCGGATTGTGTGCAAGACAGGTCTGGTAAAGCACTTTTCCGTTCGAACTTTTCCTGCCGCAGACAAAGATGACCACATCGAACCGGCGTACGAACTCCTGAAGGTGAGGATTACGGTTCGACACCTGGCGGCAGATGGTATCGTGCACGGTTATTTTCGCAGGATCGGCCGCACGCCGGAGAATCTCCTCTTTCATCCGGTCGAACAGTTCGAGGCTCTGTGTCGTCTGCGAAAGCAGGTAAACCGGTCGGCTGAAATCGACCGTATCGAGGTCTTCCAACCGTTCGACCACCAGCGTATCGCCGGCCACCTGACCGGTCAAACCCACCACTTCGGCATGGCCCCGTTTGCCGAGGATCACCACCTGGCCGCCACACTCCTGCATCTTGCGGTGTGCCTCGACTACGACTTTCTGCAAATGTGCGACCACGGGACAGGTCGCATCGATCACTTTGAGCCGGTGCCGCTGTGCCAGTTCATAGGTCGAAGGCGGTTCCCCGTGCGCACGGATCAACACGGTCCGGCCGATGAGCTGCGGGAAATCGGCATGCGATACCGTCTCAAGCCCCAGGGATTCGAGGCGTTGCACCTCGACCCGGTTGTGCACGATATCGCCGAGCGAATAAACTTTCTCCCCGCTGGCAAGCGACTCTTCGGCCTTGGTGATCGCTTTCACCACACCGAAGCAAAAACCCGATTTATCGTCGATCTCGATTTTCATTTCATTGATTTGGGAAAATATGCAACACGATTTGCCCACCTGAATCCGGACAAACTTCCGGACAAAGGCAAACTTCCGACAGATGCGGTCTGCACCACCGGAGTAAAATCAGGCAGTCAGCTTACCGATCAGCTCCAGTGCCCATTCGAGCTCTTCTCCGATCGTCATAAAACTGTTGTCCAAGACAATGGCATCATCTGCCTTGCGCAACGGACTGATCGCGCGCGTCTGGTCGGCATGATCGCGTTCGAGCAGGTTCTGCATCACCTCTTCAAGCGTGACCTGCTCACCTTTGCCCGTCAGTTCGGCATAACGGCGCTGGGCACGGATCGCCGGATCGGCTGTCATAAAAATTTTCAGTTCGGCATTCGGAAATACCACTGTCCCGATATCGCGGCCATCCATCACGACACCCTTTTGCTTCCCCATCTGCTGTTGCAGATGCACGAGCTTCTCGCGTACGGCGCCGATGCTGCTGACACGGCTGACGCTATTGCTTACCTCGATGCCGCGAATCCGGCTTTCGACATTCTCACCGTCCAGGTAAATATCGCTGGCGCCCCGCCCCGGATTGAAACGGAACGATATATCGGCTTCGGACAACAAGTCTGTCAATGCTTTTTCATCCACTCCGTCCGGACCGATCGCACCGCGGCGAAGCCCCAACAGAGTGACGGCTCGGTACATCGCACCGGTATCGATAAAGATATAGCCGATACGTGCGGCTACTTCACGGGCAAACGTACTCTTGCCGCACGACGAGAATCCGTCGACCGCGATAATGATTTTCTTTTTATTGGGGGGGAAGGACTCCATGTACGGGAACTTGTATTTGTATAAAAATAGAGAGAATAGCCACCGCACCGAGCACGACGATCACAGCCCCCGTGACGCGGTTGATCCACAACAGGTGACGCGGACGGAATTTCTTGCGCAGCAGGCTGACGCAGAAAGTCAGTGTAAACCACCACAGCGCCGCACCGCCCAACAC
>ERZ1023848.369-NODE-369-length-15470-cov-11.781187_pt1 | contig 15470 bp, 12 predicted proteins | sample MGYA00380385_ERZ1023848 | MGnify/ENA primary metagenome ERZ1023848 (study PRJEB33179, sample SAMN07449069) | human gut metagenome | biome: Human-gut; feature: Human associated habitat; material: Faeces | host: Homo sapiens | place: India:Kasaragod | collected...
GACACCAAAAAAAATCCGTTTAATCCGATAAATCCGTTGTTGATTCTACGCACCCGAACCATCTGTGTGCATCTGTGAAATCCGTGGGAGAACACCGCAGCAGAAAACAGCGTGGAGGGTGGTCAAAACTACAAAATAGAGACAGAGGGCACTGTTTGCTTGGTTGGTGCACTTGAGACAAGTGCACCCCCTTGAAGGCACCCTAACAATCTGTGTGCATCTGTGAAATCCGTGGGAGAACACCGCAGCAGAAAACAGCGTGGAGGGTGGTCAAAACTACAAAATAGAGACAGAGGGCACTGTTTGCTTGGTTGGTGCACTTGAGACAAGTGCACCCCCTTGAAGGCACCCTAACAATCTGTGTGCATCTGTGAAATCCGTGGGAGTATATCGCAGCAGAAGGCAGCGTGGGTACGACATGGATGCCGCACCCTATACAATCGGCAGCGAGATGCCCTGTATCTTCTGATAGATATCGAGCGCGAAGATGTCGGTCATGCCCGAGATGAAGTCGATGACAGCCATGACACGCGTCTCGAAGTCGGCGCTGTTGATGTCGTACTGACTGCTGAAGCGCTTGCGCAACTGCTCCGAGTGGAACTTGCCGGGCTCGGTGGCAGCCTCGATGAGCGTATCCATCAGCGTCTCCATAATCTTATAACCCGACAACTCCACGTCGAGCACCGGCTTAGAGTTGTAGATGCGCTGCACGCTCACCTCGATGCAATGGCGGTAGGCGGCGCTCACGAGCGGAGACACATGGTCGATGAGCGAGCCCTGCAGCGAGCCTTCAAGAATCTCCTGTTCGTGCTGCACGAACGCCTTCGCACACTCGCTCTCGAGCAGTCCGATGGCGCAGGCACGCATATACACAATCTTCTCGTTGTTGTCGGTGATGCCCTCCTCGTCGATGCGGTTGAGGATATGGCGGCGCGCGTCGTCGCCGAAGAAGCCGAGCAGCAGACCACTCGCCTCATCGTAGGAGAGGATGCGCAGCTTGTGAGCGTCCTCTATGTCCATTATCTCGTAGCAGATGTCGTCGGCAGCCTCAACAAGATACACCAGCGGATGGCGCGCATAGCGCAGCGGTTCGCCCTCAGCCGAGAGGCGCAACATGCCGAGATCGTCGGCGATACGCTGGAACGCCTCCTGCTCGAAGCAGAAGAAGCCGAACTTGCCCTTCTTGCCGGCGCACTCGCTCGAGTAAGGATACTTCACGATAGAAGCCAACGTAGAGTAAGTCATCACGAAGCCGCCGTCGCGGCGTCCGTGGAAGCGGTGCGTGAGCAGTCGGAAGGCGTTGGCGTTACCCTCGAAGTGCGTGAGGTCCTCCCACATCTGCGCCGACACACGAGGCTTCAGCGCCAGTCCGCGACCCTCGCGGAAGAACGCCTGTATAGCCTTCTCGCCGGAGTGGCCGAACGGCGGATTGCCCATGTCGTGCGCCAGACACGCCGTGCTCACGATGGTGCCAAGCTCCTCGAAGAGCGTACCAGAGAGTTCGGGACGAACACGCTTCAGCGCTCGCGCCACGTCGTTGCCAAGCGACATGCCCACGCTCGCCACTTCGAGCGAGTGAGTCAGTCGGTTGTGCACGAAGATGCTGCCCGGCAGCGGGAACACCTGTGTCTTGTTCTGCATACGGCGGAAGGGCGCCGAGAAGATAAGGCGGTCGTAGTCGCGCTTGAACTCCGAGCGGTCGTCGTGGCGCTCAGGGTGGCGCAGCTCCTGTCCGAGACGCTTGTTAGATATGAGTTGTTGCCAGTTCATTGCCATAGTGGTTTTGTTTTATCATTTATAGCACAAAATTAAAACTATTATTCCGAATAGACAAGAAGATTGCGCAGTCGGCGTCGCCATTTCCAGTTTTTTAATACTCCAAAACGGCGTTATCTCGTTATAATTAAGTACTTTTGCAGTTTGAAACATTACGTCATAAACTAAAATAGAAACACATAATGGTAAAGATAAAGATAGTGAACCGCGGAACGCAGCAGCTTCCGGCGTATGCCACACCGCAGAGCGCAGGCATGGATCTGCGTGCCAACATCACCGAGCCCATCACCCTGCAGCCTATGGAGCGCCGCATCATCCCCACCGGACTGCACATTGCGCTGCCCGAGGGCTACGAGGCGCAGGTGCGTCCCCGTTCGGGTCTGGCCTTCAAGCACGGCATCACCGTGCTCAACTCGCCCGGCACCATCGACGCCGACTACCGTGGCGAGCTGGGCGTGCTGCTCATCAACCTCTCTACCGAGCCGTTCGTGATTGAAGCCGGCGAGCGCATCGCACAGATGGTCATAGCACGCCACGAGCAGGGCGAGTTCTGCCTCGTAGAGGAGCTCGACGAGACCGAGCGCGGCGAGGGCGGATACGGACATACCGGAGTGAAGTAAGCAGCCTCCTACGGTTAGCCTCCATCGGCAACTCACTTCAAAACAATTAGAAAAGAAGAAGAAAAATGAAGAAAATCATACTCTTTGCGATAGCTGTGGCAGCCATCGCCCCTCTCTTCGCAATAGGCGGAGCGCGCACGGGAGCAGCAGTAGACCAGAAGTGCGACACGATGAGCATCTCAGCCGACTCGCTGCTGAAGGAGACGCCACTCTTCGACCGACTCTATCTCGACGCCGTGTGCCGACAGATCGACAGCGACTCCACAGCCTTCGACCTGCTCGAGCAGTGCCGCAAGATGCGGCCCGATGCCGCCGAGGTCTACTACTCGCAGGCTATAGCATACGCCAAACGCGGCAACGACTCGCTTTCCATCGAGTATATGCGCCGAGCTGCCGAGCTGCAGCCCGACAATGACAACTACCTGGAGAACGTAGCCGAGACATACATACACCAGCGCGAGTACGACCGCGCCATCGAAGCCTACGAACAGCTCTACGCCCACCACCGCGACCGCAGCGACGTGCTCGAGATTCTGGTTCGCCTTTACGATGCGAAGAAAGACTATGCGAAGATGCTCTCCACCGTAGACCGCATGGAGCAGGCGGACGGACCGAGCGAGGACATCTCGTTCATGCGCATGGGCATCTACGAGCAGCAGGGTGACAAGAAGAATGCCTACCGCATACTGAAAGCGCTCACCGACGACCATCCCAACGAACCGTCGTACAAGGTGATGCTCGGCAACTGGCTCATGCAGCACGACCGCAAGAGCGAGGCGTTCAAGTGGTTCGAGAGTGCGCTGCAGGACGACAAGCAGAACGAGTTCGCCCTGAACTCGCTCTACGACTACTACCGCAACACGGGCGACGACGCAAAGGCACGACAGTTGCGCGACGACATACTGTTCAGCAAGCAGACCGACATAAAGACGAAGCTGTCTATGCTGCAGCAGGCCATTCGCGAGAACGAGCAGGAGCAGGGCGGCGACTCGACCATCGTGCTCGACATCTTCGACCGCGTGATGCGCACAGCGCCGCACAATGCCGACCTGTCTAACCTCAAGGCTGTGTACATGCGGCTGAAGAAGATGCCGCAGGACAGTATCAACGCCGCATACGCCCACACGCTCTCCTTCGAGCCCGACAACCTCTCTGCCCGACTCACGCTGACGCAGAACTTGTGGGAGGAGAAGAAGTGGAACGAGGTGGTCGACCTCTGCGACAAGGGCATACAATACACACCCGAGGAGCTTATGTTCTACTACTTTATGGGACTCGCCTACGTGCAGCAGGACAAGGACGCCGAGGCTTACGACGCTTTCAAACGCGGACTCAGCGCCGTCGACCTCAGCAACGCCGATGAGACACAGCGCACTATGGCGTCCGACATGTACGGACTCATCGGCGACATCAGCTACAGCAACGGCAAGTACGACGAGGCGTTCGGCGCATACGAGGAGGCACTGAAGATGAAGGCTGACAACGTGCAGGTGCTCAACAACTACGCCTACTATCTCTCGATGCAGAACACACGCCTCGACAGCGCGGCAGAGATGAGTCTGAAGACGCTGAAGGAGGAACCTACGAACGCCACATTCCTCGACACCTACGCCTGGATCCTGTTCCTGCAGAAGCGCTATGACGAGGCGAAGGCGTACATAGACCTCACTCTCGCCAACGACAAGGACCCGAGCAACGTGCTCTGGGAACACGCCGGCGACATCTATCTGATGACGGGCGACAAGCAGAAAGCCGTAGAATACTGGCAGAAGGCGATTGAGAGCGGAGGCGACAAGGCTCAGCTCGAACGCAAGATAAAGACACGCAAGCTGAAGTAGCGCACCGACGCTGCCGCGGCATGCAACCACCCGAATAAAACAGAAAAATCCACGAAACGAAACTGAAAACAATAATAAGATGAAGAAGATATTAAGATACGCCCCGATAGCCATGGCTATGCTGCTCATGGCTTCATGTGCGAGCAAGAAGACCATCACCGACGGCACAAAACTGCCTTCGCTGCCACACGCACAGACCGAGAAGTCGGCTGAGAAGCAGTCGCTGCAGTTCGTGCAGCGCATTGCCGACAACAACGCCACCACAGCGAACATACTCGCCAGTGGCGACTTCACGCTGAGGACGGGCAGCAAGGAGATAACGGTGCCCGCCAAGCTCAGCATGCGCAAGGACGAGTGCATACGCATACAGCTGCTCATGCCTATCCTGCGCAGCGAACTCGCCCGCATCGAGTTCACGCCCGACTATGTGCTGCTCATCGACCGCTACCATAAGGAGTACATAAAGGCCTCGTATTCGGAGGTGAGCTTCCTCGCCAACAACGGCATCTCGTTCTACAGCCTGCAGTCGCTGTTCTGGAACCAGCTCACAGCACCCGGCGCCAAGCACCTGTCTGCCGCCGACCTGAAGAAGTTCGCAGCAGACATAACTGCCGCTGGTTCGCGTGTGCCTGTGTCGCTCTCAAGCGGCAACATGACATTCAAGTGGAGCGTAGACGCAGCCACGGCGCTCATCAAGAACGCCGACATCTCGTATCGCAGCGCTGCGCACGGCACATCGTCGCTCGCCTGGAGCTACGACGACTTCAAGACCGTAGGCGCAAAGAAGTTCCCGATGACGCAGCAGTTCGGCTTCAACACCAACTATGGCGGCAAGAACCATGCAGCGCAGGTGACGCTGCAGATGTCTACACCGAAGACCAGCGCCGACTGGGACGCCAAGACCGAGGTGTCGTCGAAGTATCGCAAGGTGGAGGTAGACGAACTGCTCCGCAAGATAACATCGCTGCAGTAAAAAACGCAGCGCAATTGATGCAATAAACACGTCGCAAGAATGAAGAAGTTAATAAACATAATGCTCGCCGCCCTGATAGCTCTCGCCCTGCCCTGCACGGCGAACGGCGTCAACGCCGAGCAACAGCAGCGCAAGACAACCGCCGCAAAGAAGACAACCACTCAGCGCAAGAAGACAACGACGGCAAGAAAGCCCACCACCGCTGCAAAAAAGAAAACAACGCAGCGCAAGAAAACCGCTACAAAGAAGAAGAGAAGCACAAAGCAGAACAACGCAAAGTATTCTACAGCCGAGATTCGCGGACTGCAGAGCAAGCGCTCGGGCATTCAGAAAGAGATAAAGAAACAGGAGGAGGCTCTGCGCGCCAACAAAGCCGACGTAAAGAAGCGCCTCAACGACCTGCTCATCCTCAACAGCGAGATAGACCGCCACAAGCAGAACATCGACGGTATACAGCGCGACATAACACACCTCGACGGCAACATCGGACTGCTCAACGCCCAGCTCGCCACACTGCAGCAGCAGTTGAAGGAGCGTAAGGCGAAGTACGTGAAGTCGATGCGCTACATCTCAAGACAGCACACCATGCAGGACCGCCTGATGTTCATCTTCTCGGCGAAGAGTCTCACCGAGATGTACCGCCGTCTGCGCTTCGTGCGCGAATACTCGTCGTGGCAGAAGGCGCAGGGCGAGATGGTGAAGTCGAAGCAGCTGCAGGTGAACGAAAAGCATAAGCAGCTGCAGCAGGTGCGCGGACAGAAAAACGTGATGCTCAACAAGGGCAGACAGGAGCACCGCGCGCTTGAGAGCAAGCAGAGCGAACAGCAGACTATGGTCAACTCGCTGCAGAAGCAGCAGAAGACTATACAGAGCGTGATTGCGAAGCAGCGTAAGGACGCCAGCGCCCTCAATGCGCAAATCGACCGACTCGTCGCTATAGAAGTGGAGAAGGCGCGCAAGCGTGCCGAGGAGGAGGCACGTCGCAAGGCTGCCGAAGCCGCCGCTGCGAAGAAGCGCCGTGCGGAGGAGTTGGCTCGCAAGCGTGCCGAAGCAGAAAGAGCACGCGCCGAGAACGAACGCCGACTGCGCGAAGCTCGCGAGGCTGAGGAACGCGCCAAGCAGCGCGCTCGCGAAGCCACAGCACAGCAGAAGGCACGTGCCGAGCAGCAGGCTCGCGAGGCAGAGGCTCAGCGCGAGGCTATAGAGCGCAAGGCAAAGGCAGACGAGCGCCGCACCAAGAAAGAAATTGCCAACGCCAAGCGCGAAGTGGAACAGACCTACACCGTGTCGTCGGTAGACCGCATGATGTCGGGCGGCTTCGAGGCAAACCGCGGACGTCTGCCCATGCCTGTATCGGGCGGCTACCGCATCGTGTCGCACTACGGACAGAACACCATCGAGGGTCTGCACGGCGTGACGCTCGACAACAAGGGCATCAACATCAAGGGACAGCCAGGCTGCCAGGCACGCGCCGTGTACGACGGCATAGTAAGTGCGGTGTACGGCATCGGCGGACAGTGGCTCGTGATGGTGCGCCACGGCGTCTACATCTCGGTCTACTGCAACCTCACGTCGGTAGGCGTGCATAAAGACCAGAAGGTGTCGACCGGACAGGCGCTCGGAACCGTCGGAGGCGAAGGCATACTGCAGTTCCAGCTGCACAAGAACAGCACCCGACTCAACCCGGAGCCGTGGCTTAGACGATAAAACGCCCGAAACAGGGTAGAAAACTCAGTAAATATTTGCAAACGTTGCGAAAAATTAGTAATTTTGCATCGTTCAGTGGAATGAGGGGCTCCGAGAGAGCTCCTCATTTTTATTTATAAATGCAATATATGATAAACAAAGACACCGTAAGAAGTATCGTAGAAGAGTGGCTTGACGGCAAGGAGTATTTCCTTGTTGACATCGAGATAAGCCCCGACGACCGTATCGTAGTAGAAATTGACCATGCCGACGGCGTGTGGATTGAAGACTGCGTAGAATTGAGCCGTTTCATCGAAGACCACCTCAGCCGCGACGAAGAGGACTATGAACTTGAAGTAGGATCAGCCGGACTGGGACAGCCTTTCAAGGTGGCTCAGCAGTACCACAGCTTCGTAGGCAAGGACGTGGAAGTGCTCGACGCCGACGGAAAGAAGTACAAAGGCGTACTCAAAGCCGTTGAAGGCAACGACTTCACTGTGACGGTGCAGGAGAAGCAGAAGGTGGAAGGCAAGAAGCGCCCGCAGCTCGTAGACACAGACCACACCTTCCAGATGGACAAAGTGAAATATACAAAATACTTAATAAATTTCAAATAAGCTATGGCAGCAGTTAAAAAAGACGACATGGTGAGCATGTTCGACTCTTTCAAGGAGTTTAAGGAGACAAAGAACATCGACCGCACTACTTTGGTAAGCGTTTTGGAGGAGAGCTTCCGCAACGTTCTCGCAAAGATATTCGGAAGCGACGAGAACTTCGACGTTATCGTAAACCCTGACAAAGGCGACTTCGAGATATACCGCAACCGTGTGGTAGTGGCTGACGGAGAGGTAGAGGACGAGAACAAGCAGGTGTCGCTCAAGGAGGCACGCAAGATAGAGCCCGACTACGAGGTGGGCGAAGACGTGTCGGAGCGTGTCGACTTTGCCAAGTTCGGTCGCCGCGCCATCCTCAACTTGCGCCAGACTCTCGCTTCGAAGATTCTTGAGCTCGAGCACGACTCGCTCTACAACAAATACAAGGACCGCGTAGGCCAGGTTATCGCAGCCGAGGTTTACCAGGTATGGAAGCGCGAGGTGCTCGTGGTAGACGACGAGAACAACGAGCTTATCCTCCCGAAGGCAGAGCAGATTCCGGCAGACGTATACCGCAAGGGCGAGACAATACGCGCCGTCATCGAGCGCGTTGACAACGAGAACAACAACCCGAAGATCATCCTCTCGCGCACCAGCCCGATGTTCCTCCAGCGCCTGCTTGAGGCAGAAGTGCCCGAGATCGCAGAGGGCCTCATCGCCATCCGCCGCATCGCACGCATCCCCGGCGAGCGCGCCAAGATAGCAGTAGAGAGCTTCGACGACCGCATCGACCCGGTAGGTGCATGCGTCGGCGTAAAGGGTAGCCGCGTTCACGGCATCGTACGCGAGCTCTGCAACGAGAACATCGACGTCATCTGCTACACCGGCAACACAAAACTCTTCATCCAGCGCGCGCTCTCACCGGCTAAGGTGTCGAGCATCAAGATTGACGAGGAGAACAAGAAGGCAGAGGTATATCTGAAGCCAGAGGAGGTGAGCCTCGCCATCGGCCGCAGCGGTCTGAACATCAAGCTCGCATCGCTGCTCACAGAGTACACCATCGACGTATTCCGCGAAGTGTCTGAAGAGGACGCCGACGAGGACATCTACCTCGACGAGTTCGCCGACGAGATTGACCAGTGGGTTATCGACGCCATCAAGGGCATCGGTCTCGACACAGCCAAGGCAGTGCTCAACGCTCCGCGCGACATGCTCGTTGAGAAGGCAGACCTCGAAGAGGAGACTGTCGACAACGTGCTGAAGGTGTTGCGCGCCGAATTCGAGTAATCAAGATACACATATAAGGGAGTCTCAAAACCGCATGGTTTTTGAAGCTCCCTTAGCGAGTATCTACACACTAACATATTTATAAACAAATTTTATAAGGAAAAGGAAAGACGTAAAGCGGGTAGCTTTCTCCACGCAACGCCCCGAAAAGGGCACGAGGCCGAAGCAGAGGTAGGCAGACGTTTTACTTTTTTACTCCTTTACTCTTTTACTTTTAAAACAGCAAAATATGAGCATCAGGTTAAACAAAGCATTACGAGAGTTGAACATCGGGCTCCAGACGGCAGTGGAGTTCCTTGAGAAAAGAAGTGACCTTGGAGAGGTAAAGGCAGAGCCCAGCTTCAAGCTGAGCGACGCACAGTACGCCGCACTCGCTGGAGCATTCCAGCAGGACAAGGAGGTTCGTTCTCAAGCCGAGAAACTCTTGCAGAAGAAGCCGAAAGAGAAGAAACGCAGCGAGGAGACCCAGGCTGAGCCGCTCCTCAAATCGTCTACTCAGCAGCAGTACAAGCCGCTGGGCAAGATAGATCTGGACAGTCTGAACAAGAAACCGGCACAGAAAAAGCCAGCAACACCTGAGACTCATAAAGAGCCGCAGGCAAAGACTAATGCCGTAAGTCAGAAGCCGGCAACAAATTCCGAAGCACCACAGAAAGCAAGCACAGAGGCTAAAGTGGACAATCAAAACAAAAATCAGAACACTGTGGGTCAGAACAAAGAGCACAAGCAGGAAAAGAAACAGGAAGCAGCAAAGACTGTTGTAAACAACACAGCAAGCGCCCCGAAGAAGGTGGAAGCCGCAGAGAAGCCGGCAGAAACACCGAAGACAGAGACAGGCATCTTCACCACAAAGAGCGAGAAGAAGATACTCAACGCGCCGAAGGTGAACGTATTGGGCAAGATCGACCTCTCTACGCTCAACCAGAGCACTCGTCCGAAGAAGAAGTCGAAGGAGGAGAAGCGCAAGGAGCGTGAGGACAAGGCGCAGCAGCAGCGCGGCGACAAGAAGAAGCGCGAACGCATCAACAAGGTGCGCGTAGACATCAACGCTGCGTCTAACCAGCCCAACGGCGGCAACAACAACGGCAAGCAGAACGGTGGCGGCAATGCCGGCACAAGCAACAAGAACAAGAAGAAGAACCGCAACCGCGGCGGACAGCAGAAGCCGGCTGAGGTGAACGATGAGGACGTAGCACGCCAGGTAAAGGAGACGCTCGCACGCCTTACTAACAAGCAGAACCAGAACAAGAAGGGCGCCAAGTATCGTAAGGAGAAGCGCGAGGCTGCTCAGGAGAAGATGAACGAGGAGCTGCGCGAGGAGAAGAAGGAGAGCAAGACACTGAAGCTGACGGAGTTCGTTACCGTATCGGAACTCGCTACGATGATGAACGTGAGCGTGAACCAGGTTATCGGTACGCTCATGAGCGTGGGCATCATGGTGTCTATCAACCAGCGCCTCGACGCCGAGACCATCAACCTCGTTGCTGAGGAGTTCGACTTCAAGACAGAATACGTAAGTGCAGAAGTGCAGGAGGCAATCACCGAGGTGGAGGACGACGAGAACGACCTCGTTCCGCGCGCTCCGATCGTAACCGTGATGGGTCACGTAGACCACGGTAAGACCTCTTTGCTCGACTATATACGCAAGACAAACGTCATCGCTGGCGAGGCTGGCGGCATCACACAGCACATCGGTGCATACAACGTGCAGTTGGAGGACGGACGTAAGATTACGTTCCTCGACACTCCGGGTCACGAGGCTTTCACCGCTATGCGTGCCCGTGGTGCTCAGGTGACGGATATCGCCATCATCATCATCGCTGCCGATGACGCCGTGATGCCTACCACCAAGGAGGCTATCGCACACGCCCAGGCTGCCAACGTGCCGATGGTATTCGCAATCAACAAGATCGACAAGCCGGGTGCTAACCCCGACCGCGTACGTGAGGAACTTGCAAGCATGAACCTCCTCGTAGAGGAATGGGGCGGCAAGTACCAGTGCCAGGAGATAAGCGCCAAGAAGGGCATCGGCATCAGCGACCTCATGGAGAAGGTGCTCCTCGAGGCAGAGATGCTCGACCTGAAGGCCAACCCTAACCGCAAGGCTACGGGTTCTATCATCGAGTCGTCGCTCGACAAGGGCCGCGGCTACGTTTCTACGGTGCTCGTAAGCAACGGTACGCTGCGCGTGGGCGACAACATCATCGCCGGCACCTCATGGGGACGCATCAAGGCTATGTTCAACGAGCGCAACCAGCGCATACAATCGGCAGGTCCGGCTGAACCTGCAATCATCCTCGGCTTGAACGGCGCGCCGACAGCCGGCGACTCGTTCCACGTGCTCGAGACAGAGCAGGAGGCACGCGACATCGCCAACAAGCGTCTGCAGCTGCAGCGCGAGCAGGGTCTGCGCACACAGAAGCGTCTCACCCTCTCTGATATCTCTCACCGCATCGCTCTCGGTTCGTTCAAGGAGCTTAACATCATCGTTAAGGGTGACACCGACGGTTCTATCGAGGCTCTCTCCGACTCGTTCATCAAGATGTCTACAGAGAAGATCAAGGTGGACGTCATCTACAAGGCAGTAGGTCAGATCTCGGAGAGCGACGTAACGCTCGCCGACGCTTCAGACGCCATCATCGTGGGCTTCCAGGTGCGCCCGTCTGCCGCAGCACGCAAGCTGGCTGAGCAGGAAGGCGTTGAAATCAACACCTACTCTGTCATCTACGACGCTATCGACGACGTCAAGTCGGCTATGATCGGTATGCTCGACAAGGTGAAGAAGGAGGTTATCACCGGTCAGGTAGAGGTGCGCGAGGTCTACAAGATCTCGAAGGTGGGCACCGTTGCCGGCTGCTACGTAACAGAAGGCAAGGTACATCGTGTCGACCGTGCTCGTGTCATCCGCGACGGTATCGTGGTTCACACAGCCGACATCGCAGCCCTCAAGCGCTACAAGGACGACGTGAAGGAGGTTGCTACCAACTTCGAGTGCGGTATCTCGCTCGTCAACTTCAACGACATACAGCAGGGCGACGTGCTCGAGACCTTCACAGAGATTGAGGTAAAGCAGACACTGTAAGAATACGGAACTTAGTTAAATCATAGATATATGAACTTACTTGAACACATTGTAGCTCGCGCAAAGAGCAACAAACAACGCATTGTGCTCCCTGAAGCAACAGAGGAGCGCACTCTGAAGGCTGCCGACCGCGTCCTCGCTGACGATCTGGCTGACCTTATCCTCATCGGCAACCCCGACGAGCTGAAGACTCTCGCTGCAAAGTGGGACCTTCACAACATCGACAAGGCTACCATCGTAGACCCGTTGAACAACCCGAAGGCTGAGGAGTATGCAGAGCTCCTCGCTGAGCTTCGCAAGAAGAAGGGCATGACCATAGAGCAGGCTCGCGAACTCGTGAAGAACCCGCTCTACCTCGGCTGCATGATCATCAAGACCGAGGGTGCTGACGGCCAGATCTCTGGTGCGCTGAGCACAACGGGCGACACTCTGCGCCCTGCACTGCAGATTATCAAGTGCGCTCCCGGCGTGACATGCGTGAGCGGCGCAATGCTCATGCTCACCCACGAGCACCAGTACGGCGACGACGGCATCATCGTGATGGGCGACGTAGCCGTTACACCGGTTCCGACAGCAGAGCAGCTGGCTCAGATCGCTGTTTGTACAGCGCAGACAGCACGCTCGGTGGCTGGCATCCAGGACCCGCGTGTGGCTATGCTGAGCTTCTCTACAAAGGGCTCTGCAAAGCACGAGGTGGTAGACAAGGTTGTTGAGGCTACACGCCTCGCTCACGAGCTGGCTCCTGAGCTGAAGCTCGACGGCGAGCTGCAGGCAGACGCTGCTCTCGTGCCGGCTGTAGGCGAGAAGAAGGCTCCGGGCTCTCTCATCGCAGGTCACGCTAACGTGCTCGTTGTGCCGAACCTCGAGGTGGGCAACATCTCTTACAAGCTCGTTCAGCGCCTGGGCGACGCCCTCGCTATCGGTCCGATCCTCCAGGGTATCGCTCGTCCGGTGAACGACCTTTCTCGCGGTTGCTCTATAGAGGACATCTACTACATGGTGGCTATCACAGCTTGCCAGGCAATGGACGCTAAGTAATAATTCAAAACTCAAAACTCGTAAAAATGAAGATATTGGTTCTTAATTGTGGCAGCTCTTCAATCAAGTACAAGCTGTACAATATGGACGACAACTCAGTGCTGGCAGCAGGCGGCGTTGAGCGTATCGGTCTTGATGAGGCATTCATCAAAATCACTCTGCCTAACGGCGAGAAGAAGAAGATCATGCACGACATGCCCGACCACAAGGAAGGCGTCAACTTCGTGTTCCAGTGCTTGCTCGACCCTGAGTTCGGCGCTATCAAGTCGCTCAGCGAGATCGACGCCGTAGGTCATCGCATCGTGCAGGGTGGCGACCTCTTCGAGAAGAGCGTCATCGTCGACAAGTCGGTAGAGGACGGCATCGAGAGTCTCTGCGACCTCGCTCCTGTACACAACGCAGGCCACCTGAAGGGCTTGCGCGCCGTAGACAAGCTGATGCCGGAGGTGCCGCAGGTATGCGTGTTCGACAACGCATTCCACAGCACCATGCCCGACTACGCTTACCTCTACGCCGTGCCTTACGAGCTCTACGAGAAGTATCACGTACGCCGCTACGGCTTCCACGGCACCAGCCACCGCTACGTATCGCAGCGCGTGTGCGAGTTCCTTGGCCGCGACATCAAGACACAGCGCATCATCACCTGCCACATCGGCAACGGCGCTTCTGTGTCAGCCGTTAAGTTCGGCAAGTGCGTCGACACCTCTATGGGTCTCACTCCGCTCGCTGGCGTGATGATGGGCAGCCGTTCTGGCGACATCGACCCGTCTGCCGTTACATTCCTCATGGAGAAGCTCGGCAAGAAGCCGCAGGAGATGGCCGACTTCCTCAACAAGGAGAGCGGTGTGCTCGGCATCACCGGCATCTCTTCTGACATGCGCGAGGTAGAAAGCGCTGCTGCTGAGGGCAACAAGCGCGCACAGCTCGCTCTGAAGATGTACAACTACCGCATCAAGAAGTACATCGGCGCTTACGCTGCCGCTATGGGTGGCGTTGACATCATCGTATGGACAGCCGGTGTAGGCGAGAACCAGATTGGCACTCGTCTTGAGGCTTGCTCGGGCCTTGAGTTCCTCGGCGTAGAAATGGACGCAGAGGCTAACAAGGTGCGCGGCGAGGAGGCTATCATCTCTAAACCGGAGTCTAAGGTAACGGTTTGCGTTATCCCGACCGACGAGGAGCTGATGATCGCTAAGGACACTATGGCATTGCTTCAGAAGTAAGCAGCTGTCTTTTGCCGCGGCGTATGGCTTCGCAGCCTCTGCTTCGACGGCATAAGCCATAAGCATAAACCAAACACACGGGGATGTACCTGCATCGCTGTGTGTTTCGTTTTTTTTATCGTAGGCTATCAGTAGGAGGAGGATATGTCAAAACTATTATACAAAATAATTCTGTAACTTTGTAATCGGTAGTCATATCAAATATTTTTGTAACTAATTGATTTTTACCTATAAAGACACAAAATACTTGTGAGACCACCAACTTTTAATGAAGTATTCTTATCCCGAACTGAGGTAAATTATTAATCAACGCAAATTGTTTTCTGAAATTTTCATACTCATTGTGATAATTTTGTTTTACCTTTGCAAAAAACTAAATAGCTATGAAATTAAAAACTTTATTTTTCTGTTCATTGTTGGCACTAGGATTTGTATCTTGCGGTGGTGATGACAATGATGACAATGAAAATGGATCCGGCAGCACATCTACCGAAGTTATCAATGGACACAAATTTGTAAACCTTGGTTTACCTTCAGGAACCTTATGGGCTGAAACAAATGTTGGTGCTAAGTCAAAATCAGACATTGGCGAATACTATGCATGGGGGGAATTGGAAACGAAAGAAACATACACAGAAGAAAATTCTACTTGGGCTGATACAAAATACAATTATGAGTTTTTGTTGCCAGCTGATGATGTTGCCACACAGAAATGGGGTATTGGTGTACATATGCCCAGCCATTATGAAGCTCAAGAGCTGGTAGACAATTGTGAATTTACGTGGACGACTGTAAAAGGACAAAAGGGATACAAAATAACAGGTAAAAATGGAAATAACATTTTCCTACCTGCAGGAGGCTATATGAAAAAAAGTGAAAATCGACTTTCAGGATTAGAATGCGATTACTGGACATCATCTCCTGCGGGTTATGGAGGAGCGCGTCAAATATGTTTTGATAGTCGTTACATGGGCACAGAAGATGAATTTCATATAATGGGTAGTTGCAATCCATACAATGGTCTGCTGATACGGCCAGTAGCATCAAAATAGAAAAATAACAATCAAACGGTCTTTTTTAAGAAGGGATGCTCTATAATAGGGCATCCCTTATTATTTTCTTATTTTACAATATCCGTCAGTGTCTCCAAGCTATCTACTTTACCGTACTTTACATGGCAGCACTCTCAGAAAATAGAATTGAGGTGCATATATAGTTTGGTTACCAAATTGTGTTAATTGGTAGCCAAATGTATTGCTATTTCAATTACTATTGTGGGAGTGTGGGGGCTTTGTATGTGGGGGAATGTTGCTAGGTTGGAGTGGCTGAGGGATAGTGTTGGATATGAATATTT
>ERZ1023848.372-NODE-372-length-15430-cov-11.000325_pt1 | contig 15430 bp, 16 predicted proteins | sample MGYA00380385_ERZ1023848 | MGnify/ENA primary metagenome ERZ1023848 (study PRJEB33179, sample SAMN07449069) | human gut metagenome | biome: Human-gut; feature: Human associated habitat; material: Faeces | host: Homo sapiens | place: India:Kasaragod | collected...
ATGTAAAACTGGATGGAGGGTCTGTCCTACCGGCTGAATTGTGCTAGATAAGTATCAAGTATAAAAGCATCTGTCTCTATTGCAAGTGACAGATGCTTTTTTGATCCGTATTCGATAGCAAAAACGTATGACGCAAGTTAAGATATAAGCATTTCACATTGTGATACAGAACGGATAAGATAGGAGTATCAAAAGAGAACGGCACAGGAGGGACTGGAATGGCAAGAGAATGTTATCAGGAACGAGGAGAGGCATATGAGGCAGATATCTGCCAGCGTGAGCTCGCTGCGCTGCCGGACGATGCGGCGCGCATCTGCTTTCTCAAGCGCCATCGCTGCAGGCTCATGGATGCTTTGCATGATGCACAGGAGAAATTGTCATGCATTGACTACATGATCTATGAATTGGAACAGAGTCAGAAAGAGCTTGACTGGTAGCAGCTACCGGCTGATAAGATGAAAATGACGACGGGGTGCAAAGATACTGAGAGGGATGATTGCATGATATTACATAAGGACAGACAAGATTGGCGGGGATGGCTGGCAAGTGCACTCGTCCTGCTAGGGCTCGTTTATGCATGGCTCTGCTTCACGTGTGTCTTGCGGCAGGGCCATGTCTCGGAGGAGGATTACGTGCGCATGACGCAGGAGATCGTGCGCCAGAGCCTGCCCGATGACGCCAGACCGGCTGGCTGGGAACGCTCGGTGCGGGAAGTAAAAGAGGTGATGCCATGAGGTACGGTCTTGATATCCTGATGTTTGTCCTATTGGTCGGCGAGATGGCGTTCTTCTACTTGCCGCCGCTGGTGCATGAAGCCGTGGGCGTGGCGTTCCTGCTGCCAATCCTCTGGCATCTCGTGCTCAACCGCCGCTACGTCTCGTCGCTGGGGCGTGGCCGCTGGAACGGTCCGCGCATGATCAGGCTCATCTTGAACATCCTGCTCGCGGTATCCTGTCTTGTGACGGTCGTCAGCGGTTGCCTGACGTCGAGTGAGCTGTTTGCCGATATCGTGCCGTTCTCGCTGCGCAGCAATCCTTCACTCTATCAGCTGCACAGCACGGCGGCGCGCTACTTCCTCGTGTTGGCGGGGCTCCATCTTGGCTGGCACCTGCCTGTGTGGTGGCAGCGGTGGCTGCATGCGGCGGGTATCACGTCACGGCCGCTGCCTGCAAGGATGCTCCTGCTGGGCCTCGGGGGACTGCTCGGGGCAGCCGGCGTCTATGCAGCCCATCAGGACCGGTTCGTCGATCATCTGCAGGGCGCGCATATCTTCATGACGCCGGCGCTCTCGTACAGCGGCGCGGGCTATGCGTTGACGCAGGTCGGCATCATCATCGTATTCGCAGAAATCGGTTGGCTTCTATCGCTTTGGAAAGGGGCGCGTTCAAAATGAATCGCAGAGAATTCTTGAAAATGGGTGGTATGAGCGTGATGGCTCTGGTGCTCGGAGGTTGCGGCCTGTCTTCGCTGACGGGAAGCTCATCGAACGGTCAGGCTGCGAACAGTGCAGCCAGTGGCGTGGCGGCTTCGTCTTCGGGCACTGTGGCAGCGGGCGGCAAGACGCTCGTCGTCTACTATTCGGCGACGGGCCGCACGGAGCGCGTGGCCAAGGTCATCGCCAAGGAGCGCCAGGCCGACATCATGAAGCTCGTGCCGAATCCCGACTACACGGAGGCGGACCTCGACTACAATGATTCCAGCAGCCGCGTGAGCCGCGAGCACGACGATGCCTCGCTGCGCGACAAAATCCAGCTGCAGAAGGCGGTGCCGGATAACTGGGCGTCGTACGACACGATCTTCCTCGGCTACCCAATCTGGTGGGCCATCGCGGCCTGGCCGGTCGATGCCTTCGTCAAGGCCAACGACTTCACGGGCAAGAACGTCGTGACGTTCGCGACGGCCTACAGTTCGCCGCTCGGTAACAGCGGCAAGCTGCTCGCCGAGATGGCCGGAGGTAAGGGCAACTGGCAGGACGGCACGTGCTTCACGGGCAGCCTTGACGACACCAAGGTCGTGGAGTGGGTCCGCTCGCTCAATCTGGCAAAGTGAAGACGATGTGCATGGACTGTACAAAAAATCCGCAAGGCAAGCCGTCAGGGCTGTCTTGCGGATTTTTATCTTGCAGGGGTGTCTTTTGTGAGCACGACGCGGTCGACGGTAGAGCCGTCCTCGAGGTGGCAGGTGGCGATGCACTTGGTCGCGGTGACGGCGAGCGTCATGTAGTTGCGGTAGCGGCCCGGGTCGGACTGGTCGAGGCTGACCTTGTCGAACGTCGTGTCGGGCGGCACGGTGTAGCGCTCGTTGCCAGCGGGGCCGAACATCAGGTAGGTGGGGCCGTGGTCAGAAGGCTTTTCGTCATAGATGTGGCCGCGGTTGCGATACGTGTGCATATGGCCTGTCAGGACGAGGTCGATGCCGAGCGCGTCGAAGGCTTTCATGAAGTTGTGGCCGACGTCGCTGATGCCGCCCGCATGGCCCGTGCCCGGCTGGTACTCGTCGTAGGCGATGACGTCCTTGTGCATCAGGACAATCTTCCACGGTTTCTGGGTGGCCGCGGCATCGTGCTTGAGCCAGAGCAGCTCCTCCTGCAAGAGGCCGGGCTTCAGCTCCGCGAGCTCCTCGAACTGCGTGTTGAGCACGATGAAGTGGGCGGGGCCGTAGTCGAACGAATAGTAGTAGCCGGGAAACGCCCTGCTGCCGTTATCTGGCACGGCAAACGAGGCGAGGTAGCGGCGCGGCAGGGCGAACTTCCAGTCGAGGCCGTAGCACTCGTGGTTGCCCATGACGGGAGCGAATGGCATATCCTTGGCGCGGCCGGCCAGCAGCGCCGCGAAGAAGCTCTGCCAGTGCCAGTCGGACTGGCCGTTGTCCGTGAGGTCGCCGATGTCGGTGAGGAAGGCGGCCTGCGGATGGCGTGCGAGTGCCTTGGAGAGCAGCTGCGCGAAGGGCTCGTACGTTTCGCCGCACTGCGAGTCGTCTATGAGCAGGGCCTCGAAGGCAGATACTTCGCTGGCGGCCGTCACGATCGGCAGCGTGGTTGTCTCATCGGCCATCTGGATCGTGCCCTCGTAAGGCGTCGCGGGCGTCAGGCCCGTGAGCCGCACGGTGTAGGATGTCGTCGTCGTATCGTCCTGCACGAGTGTGTTTGTCTCTGGTATGTAGTTCTGCGACGGACCGTTAGCAGAGGTCAGTGTGAAGCTGGCCTGCTGCCGCGCGCCCTCTGCCTGCCACATGATGGTGCGGCTCGTCGTGGAGTCCGCCGTGATGATCTGGCGCGGGAATTTTATCGTGCGGCCCGCGGCTGATGCCGGGATGAAGCGCCCGAGGCCGAGCGCCAAAAGCGCGCTCGTGCAGAGCTTGAGGAAGGTTCTTCTGGACATCTTTTGCATAATTTCCTCCTGTCGATTTCGTTGCTTCTATTATACTTCATTTCGCCTGCGATTCGCCTCACCTTATCAATTTTCTTGCGATTCTGGCAGGATTTTTTTGAAATTTCTCGTAATCTTTTCGTAGTGATGATTTTAGTGATACTTTCGCAAGATATGAGGAGGGATTTTTATGGCAATCGTGGCTGCGATGGCGGTGCCGCATCCGCCAATCATCCTGCCGGAGATCGGCAGGGGCGAGGAGAAGAAGATCGCGAAGACGGCGGCGGCTTACCGCGAGGCCATGCGCCGGGCGGCGGACTTGGAGCCGGACACCGTCGTCATCACGAGTCCGCATGCGACGATGTACAGCGACTACTTCCACATCTCGCCCGGAAAGAGTGCGCGGGGGGATTTCTCGGCATTCCGCTGCCCGGAGGTCGAGATTGAGGCAGAGTACGACGCGGCCTTCTCTAAGGCACTCGCGAATGCCTGCGCGGAGGAGGACCTGCCCGCGGGCTTCCTCGGCGAGCGGGAGCCCGCGCTCGACCACGGCACGATGATCCCGCTCTACTTCCTGCAGCCGGCACTCAAGAAGCCGGTCAAGGTCGTGCGCATCGGCCTCTCGGGCCTCTCTGCCGACGTACACTACCGGCTCGGCCGCCTGATCCAGGATACGGCGGAAAAGCTCGGTCGCCGCACCGTCTTCATCGCGAGCGGCGACCTCTCGCACAAGCTCAAGGAAGACGGCCCGTACGGTTTCGCGAAGGAAGGCCCCGTCTTTGACGAAGCGGTCACAGAGGAACTCGGCAAAGCGGACTTCCTCTCGCTCCTGACCATCTCGCCGGACCTCGCCGAGGGCGCAGCGGAGTGCGGCCTGCGCTCGTTCTGGATCATGGTGGGGGCGCTCGACTGCCAGCGCGTCCATGCCGAACTCCTCGCGCACGAGGGGACGTTTGGTGTCGGCTACGGCGTCGCCTACTTCACGCCGGAGGGCGAGGACGATGCGCGCGACATCGGCCGCCAGCTCATTGATGCGGAGACGCAGGCCATCGCCAAGGTCCGCGAGCAGGAGGACGCCTATGTGCGCCTCGCGCGCGAGAGCCTTGAGACGTTCGCGCGCAGCCACACCATGCTGCCCGTGCCGAAGGACCTGCCCGAGGACCTGCAGGACAGGCGGGCGGGCTGCTTCGTCTCCATCAAGAAGGACGGCCGGCTGCGCGGCTGCATCGGCACCCTGGCGCCGGGCCGCCGCAACCTCGCCGAGGAGATCATCTGCAACGCCGTCTCGGCCGGCATGCACGACCCGCGCTTCCCGCAGGTCACGCCCGACGAGCTGCCGAAGCTCGTCTACGACGTCGACGTACTGTCCGAGCCGGAGCCCATCGATTCGCCGAAGGAACTCGACGTCAAGCGCTACGGCGTCATCGTGCAGAACGGCGAGCGCCGCGGCGTGCTGCTGCCGGACCTTGCGGGCGTTGACTCCGTCGAGCAGCAGATCGCCATCGCGCGGCGCAAGGGCAACATTGGCGCGAAGGAGAAGGTCACGCTCTGGCGCTTCGAGGTGACGCGCCATGTCTGAGAAATCGGGAGCCAAGGCCGTCTGCTGGCTCTGCCCGCACCGCTGCCATCTCGCCGACGGGCAGACGGGCTTCTGCCGCGCGCGGCAGAATAAGGGCGGCATCATCCGCTCCCTGAACTACGGCCTCCTGACTTCGGCGGCGCTCGACCCCATCGAGAAGAAGCCGCTCTACCACTTCCATCCGGGTAGCCATATCCTCTCGCTCGGCAGCTTCGGCTGCAACCTGCGCTGCCCGTTCTGCCAGAACTACACGATCTCGCAGGCCGGACGCTCAGGCTTTGCGGGGCAGCAGCTGCCGCTGGACCAGGTGACGCCGAAGGAGATCGTGGCGGCGGCCCAGCGGCTCGAGGAGACGTCGGGCAACATCGGCGTGGCCTTCACCTACAACGAGCCGCTCGTCGGCTATGAATTCGTCTACGACACAGCAAGGCTCTTGAAGGAAGTCGGGCTCGCCACCGTGCTCGTGACGAACGGCCAGATCGAGAAGGACTCCTGGCTGCACCTGCTGCCGTACATCGACGCCGCCAACATCGACCTCAAGGGCTTCACGCAGGCGTTCTACGATTGGATTGGCGGTGACTTAGAGACAACAAAAGCCGCCATCGTGATGGCGGCGGAAGAGGGCGTCCATGTGGAAGTCACGACGCTCGTGATACCGGGGAAGAATGACAGCGCCGCGGAGATGGCGGCGGAGGCGGAGTGGCTCGCAGGGATCTCGGCAGAGCTGCCGCTGCACCTCTCGCGCTACTTCCCACGCTATCAGGTGGATATCCCGATGACGCCAGTCGAGACCTTGCAGCAGCTGAGGCGCGTGACGGAGGCGCGGCTGCGCTTCGTCCACCTCGGCAACATCTGACTGGGATTTACGTCTCAGGTGCGTGCTTGGCCGCGCGCTTCTCGTAGACCCAGGCGCCCGCGATGAGGACGACGGCGAAGATGCAGACGACGATGAGGCGCGTCGGGTCTTCCTGATGCGTCAGCGTGTCGTGGCCGATGATGGCCTCGATGCCCGTCGACGGGAACTTGCCGACAAAAGAGGCGATGACGTAGTCGCGCATCGACATCGCGGAGAGCGCGCCGAGCGCGTTGAGGAGGATGGACGGGAAGTACGGCACCATGCGTGCGACGAGCATGACGGCGAAGCCGCGCTTGCCGCTGTACTTGTCGAGGTTCGCGAGCGTCGGGTGCTTGTTGATGATCTTCTCGGCCGCATCGCGGAAGAAGAAGCGTAGGAGCACGAAGCTCAGGAGGACGCCGACCGTCTCGGCCGTGACGGAGAGGAAGATGCCCCAGAAGATGCCGAAGATCAGCGTGTTGGCCGTCGAGAAGATGATGGCGGGCGGGAAGCCCAGCGCGTTGACGAAGAGCGTCAAGAGGAAGCTGAAAAGCACGGCCCACTCGCCGAAGGAGGCGATGTAGGCGGCCGTCTCTTGGATGTCACCGCGCGAGAGCAGGCCCCAGAGATGCGGCAGGAAGGCCGGGTCGGCCAAGTGGATGATGAGGAAGAGCAGGACGATGGCAAGCGCTGCGGCCACCTTGACCATCCTCATGGATTTTTTCATATGGTGATTCCTCCTAAGATCATTTCCGATATTACAGTCCCATTATAGCATCGATTTGATGGAGATTGTATGAATCCCACCGTGTTTTTTGGCGGGGCGTGCGGAGATGCATGGAGATTCCGCAGATTCTATGATAAAATAGAAAATGTTAGTCTGATTTCAAGGAGGAATTCTCATGCAGGAAATGCTGCCGGGCTTCTTGACAGCGGCTTCACTGGCAGCCTCGCTATTGCTTGTGCCGACGCTCTTAGGGCAGGCGGGGGCACCGTTCATGGGCATCTACACGGCCTCCGTGCTCATGGCCATCGCGGGGACGCTCGTCTTTGCGCGGCTCGGCCTGCCAGTCGCGGCGGCACCGGGGGCCGCACTGACCTCCTGGCTCGTCGCCGTCGTCATGCTCGCGCACGGCGTGAGCTGGCAGATGGTGCTCTTCTTGGGCGCTGTCGTCTCGCTCTTGATGACGGCGGCGCTTGCCTTTGTGGTCTGCTCGCATCGGCGCGGGCGGCTTGCAGGATTTGCCCAGCTCTTTCCGCCGTGCATCGCGGACGGGCTGCAGGGCGCTGTTGGCCTCATGCTGCTCGTGCAGGGCCTCTACCAGGGTCATCTGCTCATGAGCTCACCGGTGGCACCCGTGCAGCTCGGCAATATGGCCGACCCCGTGGCCTATCTGAGCCTCGTGGGCATCATCGCGATGCTCGCGCTCATGGCCGTCGGGGCACGCTGGGCCGTCTTCGGCGGCGTCCTCGTGAGCGCCGTATTCGCCTTCATCGGCGGCTTCTGGGTGCTGCCGGACGCGCCGTTTTTCCTGCCGGAAGGGCTTGACCGCACCGGTCTTCAGCTCATATTCATGAACGGGTGGGAAAATATAAGGGTGTGCGATTATGCAGACCTCTCGCTCGTCCTCGTGCTCTTCCTTGTCTTATCAGGTTGGGGAGGGCTCCGGGCACTTGCTCCGGCCATCGATGACGGGCAGATGGGAAAGTCACTGCTATCCATGAGCGGCCTTAGCTTTGTCGCCAGCCTGCTCGGCACGATGCCGCTGACGGCGGCGCCGGAGTCGGCAGCAGGCCAGGCCGTGGGCGGCCGCACGGGCCGCATGGCCTATTGGACGGCGGCCTTCCTCGCGCTCGCGCTCTTCGCGGAGCCGACGCTGCAGTCGATGGCCTCGTTCCCGAGCATCTTTGCGCCAGCCTACGCCGGTGCGGGCCTCGCGCTCCTGCTTCGCATGAAGCCGGTCTTTGCGGGAAGCCTTGCGGATAAAGTGGCGGCGGGGCTGCTCTTCCTGATCCTGCCGCTGACGCAGGATACCGCCGCGGGGCTCGGCGCCGCCTGCGTCGCCTATGTCAGCCTCGCCATCTTAGCGGGCGAGCACGTCAGCCGCCTGCTGCGCGCGCTGACCGTCCTGTTCCTCTTGTATTTCTTTTATGGTTTTTGGTCCATCTTGTGACTGGTATATCGTGTTCTCGTGTCAATCTTAATAAGGAGTGTTTCAATTCGTGTCAATGCATTGGAATTCGTATGGAAAATATCTGTTAACGGGAGTCGTTCTCGGTTCGTTCCTGTTCTATGCCCCATCCGTCACAGAGGCAAAGCGTGCCCACAAGGCGCCACAGAGCACCGCTGAGGTCACAGTAGCCGTACCGGATGTCGTCGAGACCAAGGCACAGAGACCGGCTCGCAAGCATCAGGCGGAGCCGAAGATCGGCATCCACCAGGACCTGCGCGGCGAGGATTCGCTGCATGCGACGTCGGAGAAGGAGCTGTCGGGCGGCAGTGACTTCCAGTCGCGCATCCACAACATCCTCTACCCAGCGGGCAAGGCTGAGCAACAGATGACGCAGCTCTCCGTGCCGCAGACCGTCTCGGCCTACGACAACTCGATCATCGGCACGCCGCTCGCGAGCCAGGAGCAGTGCGTGCGCTACCTCTTGAGCAATAACCCGAACCCGGACATCACGGTCTCGCCGCAGCAGCTCGTCTCCTACTACTATGAAGAGGGCGAGCGCGAGGGCATCCGCCCGGATGTCGCCTTTGCACAGGCGCTCAAGGAGACGGGCTTCTTCCGCTACGGCGGCGACGTCATCCCGCAGCAGAACAACTTCTGCGGCCTCGGCACGACGGGCGGCGGCGTCAAGGGCGCGTTCTTCGCGACGGCGCAGCTCGGCGTCCGCGCGCACATCCAGCACCTCCTGGCCTACTCGTCGACGCGTGAGCCGAGCGAGCCGGTCATCGACCCGCGCTACCAGCTCGTGCGCGACTCCTACGGCACGCGCACGCTTGGCACCTGGGAAGACCTCAACGGCCGCTGGGCCGTGCCTGGCTACACGTACGGCCAGAGCATCCTCTCGATGTTCCGCGCCATGCTGACCGAATGATACGGATAGAGCGCAAGCATAAAATCAAGTATAAGAATACCGCAATAGCAAGAATTGTTTCCAGATCGAAAGGGATGAAATCACTCGATGATTACAGTCAATAATGTCAGCCTCCAGTTTGGCAAGCGCGTCCTCTACAAGGACGTCAACCTCAAGTTCACGCCGGGCAACTGCTACGGCATCATCGGCGCGAACGGTGCCGGTAAGTCCACCTTCCTCAAATTGCTGGCAGGCGACATTGAGCCGACCGGCGGCACGATCGAGATCACGCCGGGCGAGCGTCTCGCCGTCCTGCAGCAGGACCACTATGCCTACGATGACTACGAGGTCCTGCGCACGGTCATCATGGGCCACAAGCGCCTCGTCGAGATCATGGACGAGAAGGATGCGCTCTACGCGAAGCCGGATTTCTCCGAGGAGGACGGCATGCGCGCCTCGGAGCTCGAGGCAGAGTTCGCGGAGCTCAACGGCTGGGACGCTGAGTCGGAGGCCGCAAGACTCCTCAATGGCCTCGGCATCCCCGAAGAGGAGCACACGATGAAGATGGCAGACCTCACGGCCAAGGAGAAGGTCCGCGTGCTGCTCGCACAGGCCCTGTTCGGCAGCCCGGACATCCTGCTCCTCGACGAGCCGACGAACCACCTCGATGTCGAGTCGATTAACTGGCTCGAGAACTTCCTCGCCGACTTCCCGAACACGGTCATCGTCGTCTCGCATGACCGCCACTTCCTCAACCAGGTCTGCACCTACATCTGCGATGTTGACTTCGGCGAGATCAAGCTCTACGCCGGCAACTACGACTTCTGGTACCAGTCGAGCCAGCTCGCGCTGCAGCTGCAGAAGGAGCAGAACAAAAAGGCCGAGGAGAAGATCAAGGAACTGCAGACCTTCATCGCGCGCTTCGCTGCCAATGCCGCGAAGTCGAAGCAGGCGACGAGCCGCAAGAAGCTGCTCGACAAGATCAAGGTCGAGGACATCAAGCCGTCCTCGCGCCGCTACCCGTACATCGCCTTCACGCCGGACCGCGAGGCGGGCGACCAGCTGCTGCAGGTCGACGGCATCTCGAAGTCGGTCGACGGCGAGCAGGTCCTCAAGAACGTCAGCTTCACGCTGAAGCGCGGCGACAAGGTCGCCTTCGTCGGTCCGAACAGCATCGGCAAGACGATGCTCTTCAAGATCCTCATGGGCGAGGAGCAGCCGGATGAGGGCACGTTCAAGTGGGGCGTGACGACGACGCAGGCCTACCTGCCGTCCGATAACTCCGCCTACTTCGACGGCGTCGACCTCAACCTCGTCGACTGGCTGCGCCAGTACTCGAAGGACCCGGATGAGACGTTCGTGCGCGGCTTCCTCGGCCGCATGCTGTTCTCCGGCGAGGAGAGCCAGAAGAAGGCATCTGTCCTCTCGGGCGGCGAGCGCGTGCGCTGCATGCTCTCGCGCATGATGCTCTCAGGTGCGAACGTGCTGCTCCTCGATGAGCCGACGAACCACCTCGACCTCGAGTCGATCACGGCGCTCAACAACGGCCTGATCGCCTTCAAGGGCACGGCGCTCTTCGTCTCGCACGACCACGAGTTCGTCCAGACGATTGCCAACCGCATCATCGACATCACGCCGGATGGCGTCGTCGATCGCCTCTCGACGTACGACGACTTCCTCGCGAACGAGACGGTGCGCCAGCAGCTCCAGGAAAAGTACAAGAAGTAAGGATAAGGGTGGGCGATGAGGCATGCTCGATAAATTCTTGCAGAATGCGATAGAGGATGCAGGCGCGACCGGGCGCCTGCGCGAGATGATCGGTGTCCTGCGCAAGCGCGAAGTCGTGCGCGGCATGACGCCAGTCAAGCTCCGCCAGGTCCTCGAGGACCTCGGCCCGACATTTGTCAAGCTCGGCCAGATCATGAGCATGCGGCCGGACTTCCTGCCGCCGGAGTACTGCGATGAGCTCATGAAGCTGCAGTCCGGCGCGAAGCCGCTGCCGTTCCCCGTCATCCTCGAGGTCATCGAGAAGGAGTACAACCGCCGCTGGAACCAGGTCTTCCAGTCCATCGACGAGGAGGCGCTGGGCTCGGCGAGCATCGCGCAGGTGCACCGTGCCGTGCTCGCGAGCGGTGAGAAGGTCGTCGTCAAGGTACAGCGGCCGGGCATCTACGAGATCATGAGCAAGGACCTCGTGCTCTTGAAGCGCGCGGCGACGCTTTTGAAGATCGTCAGCCACACGCAGGATGTCCTCGACTTCGGCATGATCCTCGACGAGATGTGGACGATCGCCAAGCAGGAGATGGACTTCCTCATGGAGGCCGACCACATCGAAGAGTTCGAGCACTTGAACCGCGATGTCGATTACGTCGGCTGCCCGAAGGTCTACCGGCAGCTCTCGACGCAGCATCTGCTCGTCATGGAGTTCATCGACGGCATCCGCATCGACGATTTCGACAAGCTGCGCGCGAACGGCTACGATGTCAACATGCTCGGCCGCCATCTCGGGGAGAACTACGTCAAGCAGATCATCGAGGATGGCTATTTCCATGCCGACCCGCACCCGGGCAACATCTGGGTGAAGAACGGCCGCATCATCTGGCTCGACCTCGGCATGATGGGCCGTCTCTCGGGCCGTGACCGCGTCGCCATCCGCAAGGCCGTCCTGGCGCTCGCGAACCACGACACCTTCGAGATGAAGGCGGCCGTGCTCTCGCTCGGCGTCGTGCACGGCCGCATCAACCACACGGCGCTCTACCAGGACATCGACTCGATGATGGCGCAGTACAGCTCGCTCGACTTCAAGTCCCTGCAGATGGGCGTCTTGACGCGCCAGATCATGAACATCCTGCGCGTGCACCATATCGCCTGCCCGCAGGGGCTCTCGATGTTCGCGCGCGGCGTCCTGACGATCGAGGGCGTCATGCGCCTCTGCTGCCCGAAGGTCAGCTTCGTCGAGATCTTCGCGAAGAGCCTCTCGCTTGACTTCAAGAAGAACTTCAGCTGGCGCGCGGAGATGGACAAGATGCGGCGCGAGGGCCTGCTGCTCATGCGCAAGTCCGCGCAGCTGCCGGAGCAGATTTCTGACATCCTCAAGATGACGATGAGCGGCCAGACGAAGGTCAACCTCGACCTCACGGGGGCCGAGGAGCCGCTGCGCCATCTCGACCGCATGATCAACAAGATCATCATCGCCGTGCTCTGTGCGGCGCTGCTCTTGGGCTCCAGCACGATCTGCACGACGAATATGACGCCAAAGATCATGGAGATCCCCTTGCTCGGCTTCCTCGGCTACCTCATCGCGTTCGTGTTGAGCATCCGGCTGATCTGGGAAATCCACAAAGGTGCATGAAAGCTGCATCATGAAAGACCCGTCGCTAAGCGGCGGGTCTTTTGCGTACTTTTTGCATGTGGCGGGATTTGGCGCATCATGGTAAAATGAGAGAGAGTAGTTTTTGACCGTAACCCATGCGCAGACGCATGGAACAATGGGACATAGGCAGAAGGAGTAAGTACCATGAGCATGAGAGGGATACGCGGTGCCATCACCGTCGAGCAGAATGAGAAGGAAGCGATCTGGCAGGCGGCCAAGGCAATGATGCAGGAGCTCATCGCGCGCAATGAGCTGGCCCCCGAGGACATCGGTGCCGTGATCTTCAGCATGACCGAAGACCTCACGGCGGCGTTCCCGACGGCGGGCGTGCGCCAGCTGCCGGGCTTCGACCTCGTGCCACTCTTCGACGCGCGCCAGTGCGCCATCGAGGGCAGTCTCGGGAAGTGCATTCGCGTGCTCGTGCTCGCCGATACCGAGAAGAAGCAGCGCGATATCCGCCACATCTATATGGGACGCGCTGTTGCACTGCGTCCGGACATCCGTTGAACGATAATAAATCCCATGGAATTGATACCAAGTCCTATAAAAATGCACAGCCCCCTGTACTTTTTGTCGAAAATCTTGTAGAATAGAGACAGTGAGAGATTCATCAGGAATGTTCTGAATCAAGTGGTAAGGAGAGATATACCTTGAGTAACATCGACACGAAATGCGTGAACGCCATCCGCGTGCTCGCAGCAGATGCAATCCAGAAAGCAAAATCCGGTCATCCGGGCCTGCCGCTCGGCAGTGCTCCGATGGCATATGAGCTCTGGGCAAACCACATGAACCACAATACCAAGGACCCGAAATGGGCCAACCGCGACCGCTTCATCCTGTCCGGCGGCCACGGCTCGACGCTGCTCTATTCGCTGCTCCACTTCTACGGCTACGGCCTGACGATGGACGATATGAAGCAGTTCCGCCAGATGGGCTCCCTGACGCCGGGCCATCCGGAGTACGGCCACACGGTCGGCGTTGAAGCCACGACGGGTCCGCTCGGCGCTGGCATGGGCATGGCTGTCGGCATGGCCATGGCTGAGGCACACCTCGCTTCGATGTTCAACCGCCCGGGCTACCCTGTCGTCGATCACTACACGTTCGCGCTCGGCGGCGACGGCTGCATGATGGAGGGCATCTCCTCTGAGGCCTTCTCGCTCGCCGGCACGCTCGGCCTCTCGAAGCTCATCATCCTCTACGATTCCAACAAGATCTCCATCGAAGGCAACACGGACATCGCCTTCACGGAGAATGTCCAGGCCCGCATGCGTGCCTTCGGCTTCCAGACGATCACGGTCGAGGACGGCAACGACCTCGAGGCCATCGGAAAGGCCATCGAAGAGGCGAAGGCCGACAGGGAGCATCCGTCCTTCATCACGGTCAAGACGCTGATCGGCTATGGCTGCCCGGCAAAACAGGGCAAGGCCAGCGCGCACGGCGAGCCGCTCGGCGAGGAGAACGTCAAGGCACTCAAGGAGAACCTCGGCTGGCCGGAACCGGACAAGTCCTTCAACGTCCCACAGGATGTCTATGACCACTATGCAGAACTCGCCAAGAAGGGCGAGGCAGCAGAGGCTGCCTGGAACAAGATGTTCGCCGAGTACTGCGAGAAGTTCCCAGAGGACAAGGCTCGCTGGGAGAAGTACCACACGGCTGTCGATGCCGAGGCACTCTACAACAACGATGGCTTCTGGGCCAAGGAAGAGAAGGCTGTTGCAACGCGCAATCTCTCCGGCAAGAAGATCAACTTCCTCAAGGACCTCATGCCGAACCTCATCGGCGGCAGTGCCGACCTCGCACCGTCCAACAAGACGCACATGGAAGGTGAGGGCGACTTCAGCAAGGTGAATTACGCGGGCCGCAACCTGCACTTCGGCGTGCGTGAGCTCGCGATGGCAGCAATCGCCAATGGCCTGACGCTGCACGGCGGCCTGCGCGCTTACGTCGCGACGTTCTTCGTCTTCAGCGACTACACGACGCCGATGGTCCGCCTCGCAGCCTTGATGGGCCTGCCGGTCACCTACGTCTTCACGCACGACAGCATCGGCGTCGGCGAGGATGGCCCGACGCATGAGCCAATTGAGCAGATGGCCATGCTGCGCGCGCTGCCGAACATCAACGTCTTCCGTCCGGCTGATGCGACGGAGACGGCTGCTGGCTGGTACCTCGCTGTGACTTCCACGAAGACGCCGACGGCTCTCGTGCTCACGCGCCAGAATCTGCCGCAGCTGCCGGGCTCGAGCAAGGAGGCGCTCAAGGGCGCTTACGTCGTCTCGGAAGCCAAGGATCCGGCGAACATGGCCGGCATCCTGATCGGCACGGGCTCTGAAGTATCGCTGGCCATCGAGGCACAGGAAGAGCTCGGCAAGAGCGGCATCGACGTCCGCGTCGTCTCGATGCCGTGCATGGACCTCTTCGAGCAGCAGAGTGAGGAGTATAAGGAGAGCATCCTGCCGAAGGATGTCCGTGCGCGCGTCGCGGTCGAGGCGCTCTCGAGCTTCGGCTGGGGGCGCTACGTCGGCCTCGACGGTGCGACGATCTGCATGGAAGGCTTCGGCGCTTCGGCACCGGCCGCTCAGCTCTTCGAGAAGTTCGGCTTCACGAAGCAGCACGTCGTCGAAGTGGCCATGAAGGTCATCGCTGCCTGCAAATAAAAAAGAAGACACCATTCTCTTTTCGGTGTACAGAAAGGACCCGCCTTGTGCGGGTCCTTTTATTTCTGTAACATCTTGCGCGAGATGACTATCCCAGGAGGACGAAAAGCACTTATTTTCTTCCTTACGATAAAAAAGACACGCTAGACGGCGTGGGCACACAAAACTTTGTGAAATAAGTGTTGACAAGGGTTTTGGAGGGTGTTATATTATAGGAGTGCCTGATTTAAGCGCACGATTTTAGTGATACAGGAGAGTGAAAGCAATGACACTGGATGCACTGAAAAGCGCCAGTCGGGTGATGGGTATCAAGCAGGTTTCCAAAGCTGTGAAGCGTGGAGACGCGACATGCGTCTTCCTCGCAGATGACGCCGATGCGCGCGTCATCGAGCCGCTCGCGGTGCTCTGCCAGGGACAAGGCGTTCCGGTCGAGCATGCAGCGACGATGGCAGACCTCGGCAATGCATGTGGCATTGAGGTCGGCGCAGCAGCCGCGGCAATCCTCAGACAGCCTATTTGTTAAAAACTCAGGAGCTAAGC
>ERZ1023848.378-NODE-378-length-15090-cov-13.872897_pt1 | contig 15090 bp, 15 predicted proteins | sample MGYA00380385_ERZ1023848 | MGnify/ENA primary metagenome ERZ1023848 (study PRJEB33179, sample SAMN07449069) | human gut metagenome | biome: Human-gut; feature: Human associated habitat; material: Faeces | host: Homo sapiens | place: India:Kasaragod | collected...
GTACGGATATACCGCCATGTCCCTGTTGGGATGATAATCGCATCACAGTGATGCGCACATGCTTTGTCATATGCAGAATTGAACCATGCAATACGGCGGCGCTCTCTGATCAAGGACAAGAAGATTTTCTTGATTTTTCCAGCGCCAGCATACGTGACGACTTCGCCACCTTCAAGATATTCCACATCACAATGGTAGTCAAGCTTGAACGGGAAGTGCTCTGGCACAAAGAAAACAGGTTCATGACCCTGCTTCTTGAGTTCCTCAACAAGGATACGGTCAAACTCCACCTCATGACCTGCGGGCATGACGATAGACTCTAGAATCGCGACACGCATATTCAGGCTCCTTTCCTCTGCAACTCATGGAGTTTCAGATACTTGAGCATCGTATAAAAAAAGTGCGTACAGCACAGATACGAGCCAATCCATCCATCCAAGAATCCACGGCGCACTACGAACATCTTAAAGAACCCGCCCAGACTGTGCATGAATATACTAGGTAAAGATGTGCGCTTGCCTCGCTTATAGGCATCCTCTGCCCAAATGGTCGTGTAGAGACAAAGCTTCTCTTCCCACTCATGCCAGTCCTTATAGGTATGATGCTCGATGTAGCCCGGCAGGCGTTTGGCGGGCAGCGGGCACTCGGGATGTTCGTGGACCTTGTTGACCCAAGTGACGCTCTCGCGCGGGAACATGCGCAGGACATGATCGGGATAGAGCACGCCGTAGCTGAAGGTCACGCCAAAGGCGACGGATTTTCGCGTGATGGCGTACTGTGCATCCATCTTGCCGGACGCGACGATGTGCTTGACCTCAGCAATGAGCGCATCATTGAGCCGTTCATCGGCATCGAGGTAGAGTACCCAGTCGGCATTTGTCTGCTCGAGTGCAAAATTGCGCTGTACCGAGAAGTCATCTGTCCAGGCACGGAGGCTGACCTTCGCTCCGTGTTCCTTTGCCAAGTCAACAGTCCGGTCCGTGCTGCCCGAATCGATGATGATGACCTCATCCGTGCACTTCTTGGCGTTCTCCACCACCGAGATGATATTCTCTTCTTCATTGCGCGTCAGAATCAAAATAGCCAGTGAGCTCATATTTCCCCTCATTCCACCTTATCATCATCACATCTCAATATTGGCATATCTGCATACATAGCATTCCATTCATCAATCGAGACAACCCGGAAATCTTCAATGAGTAAAGGACTTAATTTCTCTTGCTGCTGGAAACGAAATGGCAAAAGCTTTACAATCTTTTCTCGCAACATTTTACGTAAGAAGCTATCACCCTTAGGCCATTCCAAAATGAAGATGTACTTAACAGGTCTTTTTCTTTGATATGACGTTATATAAAAGAAGCTATCGAAAAATTTCCTTACAATCTTCGCGACGCTCTCATCACTGGATGGATTGAAGTTTTCAGCAGCTCGATATCCTTTCTCAAAGGGAAGTTTTGCATTCTTGTACTCAATCAATAATATTTCCCCATTGAACTCGCAAATCCAGTCAACATCAGCTAAAGAAAGATTATAATTCCGATAGAGTGTCTGAGGGGCTAATGACCATTCTGTATTTCGCAAGTCAATTTGATAATAATGATTTTCTTCCCAATATATTTCACCCATGCGTATTGACTCCAGTCGTGATGCTGTAGACATCATCCATCAGTCGCGAGAACGCGTCCATAATCGAATTGTGTTTAAGCTCCGAAAATGTACCTGTCTCAAAGCGAATATCTTGCCCCTCGACATAAAACGAATGGTATTGCAACTTGTCATCTTTTTTCTGTTTGATTTCTAAGTATTTTGCCAAGACATAGTCATGCGTCGAAATGAAAATCTGGACTTCATTGCGCTGAAGTTCCAACAACATATCTGCCAGGATAGGGATGTACTTGGGGTTGATATTTGCCTCGGGCTCATCCCAGAACAACATTGCTCCTTTTTCGAGTGTGCCATTCTTGATCAGTTGCCAAAGCAGTGCAATCTTGCGAATGCCCTCTGCCACTAAGTTAAACTCAATCCTGGCCTGATTGCCCGGCTTAAGGTAAAAACGTTCATCGGCTACTGTTACACGTCCCTGCGTAATCTGATGCAAGATCTTTAAATAGCGCTTACGCTCTGCTGTATCAGGGCCATGGGAGAGGTCAACGCGCGCTGCAGCGATGATGTCGATGTATGTATCATCAAACTCAACGTTGCCCTTCATGACGGCTTCAGGAAGATTTCGGGAATTTGACAGAATCTCCTTGGCGGGAATGAATGTACTTTCAACATTTCCCTTCTGACTCTCCCATTTTTCCTCGCCTATGACCGTTGCACCATACTTCGCGGTACGATTGGTGAACGTCATCTCAACAGATGCACCATCCGAAACGACTTTGACACGTGCACGCCCGCCGCGATTCGAACGGCTGAGCAAGCGATGTATGCCAAATCCGTCGGGGCGAAAGACACGTACTAGCTTCTGCGAAAAGGAAATATCCGGCTTGACAGCCTGGCACGCACTGTACAGGGCTTTCATGATATGCGTCTTGCCCATGCCATTTTCACCAATGAATACATTGATGCCTCGCGAGAAGTCCATATTAAGTTCGTGTAGAACAGTAAAATTTTCCAATTCCAGATGCTTGATGTACATACGATCTCACCTCAACAGGGATTTTATCTTGTTCGCAATCGCAGCGTCGACTTCATCGAGCAGGGCGTAGCGCTTGCGGTAGTTGGCGCGCTTGCGCGTGGGGACTTCTTCCATGGTCTTGCGGTATTCCGTCATCAGCAGCTCGTAGAAGCGCTGGTCGGCACACGGGCGGCCGCCCGACTCTTTCCAGAAGTCGCTGAAGCTCGTCTTGAGCTTGCGGTCGCGGCGGATGTGGTTGTTCGCATAGTAGCCGTAATTTGTGACGGCGTAGATGTGCTTGAGGCCGAGGGCCTTGGCCGTCTCCTGCGTCGCATGCAGGATGAAGTTCTTCGTGCGGTAGGCATGGCAGCGCTTCGTGACCGTCTTAACGATGTCCTTGGCATTCTCCATATTCGGCCCTTGCATCGCACCAATCCAGAGTGCCCATTCGCCGGCTTTGTTTGGCGCGATCCAGAACATCATCTGGTAGAGGTCTGCATCATCGAGGCGCAGAACAACAGAAAGCAGTCCTTCTTTGCGCTGACCGGGATGATAGAAGAGCTCGAAGCGCAGATGGCCACCTTCATCATGGCTCTCCCAAAGCACATAATGTTTCTTCCCATAAAGGCCCAGGAACACCTCTTCCTTGAGATGCTTCGCCAGATAGTCCATATGCTGCTCAACGAGCTTAGCACGCTCATCGAATGTCGATTTGTTGTAGAAAAAGGCACGCGTCGGCTGCTCATAGACAAAAGGATACTCTTCTGCCACTTGATTGAGAAGCGCATTGCTCGTGAAGAATTGATGCAGGCGCTTCATGCGCCCCATGTTCAACAGGCAGCGGCCGACAAAGACCACCATACGCCTGGCTTCGCGCGGATTTTCTGTATTGTAGATTTTCTTTCCTAAGCTTATATAGTCCAGCATGCATTCCATTCCTTATATGTATTCTACAAGATGACCTCGTCATCCTTCTCATCATAAGTTTACTCTAAACAAGTCCATTGTGCAAATAAAAAGCCCTGTCTTGCGACAGAGCTTTAAAACTTCCTATTCGCCTATATTTTTTGAACGAGGTCCAGCAGGCTGCCACCCTCATAGTGCAGGCCTTTGAGGCCGGCGTTCTTGGCGCAGAGCATGTCGCCGTCGCTGTCGCCGACGAAGTAAGACTTCGCGCGGTCGATGTGGAAGCGGGCGCAGGCGGCGTCGATGAGGCCGGTGGCAGGCTTGCGGCAGCTGCATGTCTTGGTGTAGGCGGGCACTGTGCCCTCGGGGTGGTGCGGGCAGTAGTAGAGGGCGTCGAGGTGGGCGCCGACGTTCTGGAGCTCGCTGTTCATCCAGTCGTAGACGTGCTGGACGTCGCTCTCGGGGTAGTAGCCGCGGGCGACGCCGGACTGGTTCGTCACGAGGATGGCGAGGTAGCCGCGGTCGTTGACGTGGCGGATGGCCTCTTTGGCGCCGGGGATCCAGATGAAGTCTTCAGGGCGGTGAAGGTAGTGGATGTCGACGTTGAGGGTGCCGTCGCGGTCGAAGAAGACGGCTTTATTTTCCATACTCATAGTAACCGCCGTTGTCGAGGAAGTCGACGTATTCCTTGACGGCTTCGTCCATGTCGGTGAAGCCCTGGTCGTAACCGGCGGCGAGCAGGTGGGTCGGGTCGGACTCGGTGAAGTTCTGGTACTTGCCCTTGAGGACCTCGGGGAAGTCGCGGTAGGCAATCTCGCCCTTGCCCATGGCCTTGATGACGGCCTTGGCTACTTCATTGTAGCTGTGGGCATGGCCGGTGCCACAGTTGTAGATGCCGGACGGGCCGTGGTTCTCCCAGAACCAGAGGTTGACACGCACGACGTCCTTGACGTAGACGAAGTCGCGGCGCTGCTCGCCGTCCTCGACGGGCTTGCCGGCAATCTCGCCCCAGCCGCGGAACAGGTGTGCCTTGCCCGTCTCGTTGATCTGGTTGTAGAGCTGGTAGAAAATCGAGGCCATCTTGCCCTTGTGGTGCTCCTGCGGGCCGTAGACGTTGAAGTACTTGAGGCCGACGATCTGGCTGTGGGCCTCAGGCATGACCTGGCGCACGTAGCGGTCGAAGGCGAGTTTCGAGAAGGCGTACGGGTTCAGGGCGTCCTCGCACTCGTCGCCCTCGCGGAAGCCGTTCTTGCCGCCGCCATACGTCGAGGCGGACGAGGCGTACATGAACGGGATGCGGTGCTGCAGGCAGAAGTGCAGCAGGGACTTCGAATACTCGTAGTTCGTGCGCATCATGAAGTTGACGTCGTACTCCATCGTGTCGGAGCAGGCGCCCTCGTGGAAGACGGCGTCGATGTCCGTGCCGTCGAAGTCATCGTCCTCGATGCTCTGAAGGAAGTCGTCCTTGTACTGGTAGTCGATGAACTGCAGGCCGCGGAGGTTCTTGTAGTTCTGGCCGTCCTTGAGGTCGTCGACGATCAGGATGTCCGTGCGGCCGCGGTGGTTGAGTTCTTTGACGATGTTGCTGCCGATGAAACCGGCACCACCTGTTACGATAATCATATGGAATTCCTCCTGTATCCTATCACAAAATGACTGTTTACTGTATTATTCCCCCCGAAGCACGGCCATAAGCTCGTCGCGGCTGACGGCGTAGGTGCCGAGCTTAGCGACGACGACGCTGGCGGCGAGGTTGGCCATGTAGGCACCGTCGCGCGGCGCGAGGCCGCCGGCCAAGGCCATGGCGAAGACGGCGATGACGGTATCGCCGGCACCGGAGACGTCGAAGACCTCCTGTGCCTTCGTCGGGATGTGGACGACTTCTTCCTCGCGCACAAGCGAGAGGCCTTCTTCGGAGCGCGTGACGATGACGTTGCGCAGCTTGAACTTGCGCATGACGTAGTGCGCGGCCTTCTCGACAGCCTTGTCCTCATTGCGGATGGGCTCGAGGAGCACCGAATTGATTTCCTTGAGGTTCGGCGTGATGTAGTCGGCGTGCGCATACTTGGCCCAGTTCGTGCCCTTCGGGTCGACGACGACGGGCACGCCGTGGGCGTGGCAGGCCTGGATGATCTTCTGGCAGTTCTGCTCGGTGCAAGAGCCCTTGCCGTAGTCGGAGATGATCACGCAGTCGAGGCTCTCGTTGAGCTTCTGGTTGATGTAGTGGAGGAAGCGGTCGGCATAGGGGCCGGTGATCGGTGCGGACTCCTCGAAGTCGAGGCGCATCATCTGCTGATGGCCGCCGATGACGCGAAGTTTTGTCGTCGTCGGGCGGTCGGTCGTGATGAGGCCGTGGTAGTCGATGCCGCGGGCCGTGAATTTGTCGAGCAGGCTCTGGCAGTGGTAGTCCTCGCCGACGAAGCCCGCGATGCTCGTCTCACAGCCGAGCAGAGCGAGGTTGTGGGCGACGTTGGCCGCGCCGCCTAAAGTCTCCTTCGTCTCGAGCACGTGCGTGATCGGCACAGGCGCCTCGGGCGAGATGCGCGTGACCTCGCCGTAGTAGTACTTGTCGAGCATGACATCACCGACGACGAGGATCTTGCAGCGCGCGGTGCGCTGGGCGACAAAATCATAAAGCTGTTCGTTTTCCATGTTCCACCTCTCTATGTCCAAAGCGCAAGGCTTATAGTTCAATGACACGGCACTTGTAGTCGCCCGGATGGGGCGGCCACTCGTAGGCCGGCGCGCCGTCATGGGCCGCGAGGAGTTCCTCCGCGTACTTCATGACGGTGTCTACAGGGATATTCTTCATGCAGGCCATATTATCCTGCCCCTTGCGCGGACATTCGTGGATGCCGCAGGGATGGCATTTCTCCGGCGTCTTGATGAGGACGTCCTTGCCGTCGTACGGGTAGAAGGTCGGCACGGGGCTCGCGCCGAACATCGTGACGATGGGCACGTTCATGGCGACGCCGACGTGCATCGGGCCGGAGTCGGTCGTGAGGAAGAGCGAACAGCGCCGCAAGAGGCCCGCGAGCACGGTCAGGCTGACCTTGCCCGTGAAGACGTGGACATGCTCCTGCTCCTCCATCTGCGCGCGGCACTGCTCGACGAGCGGCACGTCGGTCGGGCCGCCCATGAAGGCGACGTCGTAACCCTCGCGGATGAAGCGGTCGGCGCAGGCGGCAAAGTAGTTGTCGAGCCAGCGCTTCGTCCGCCAGCTCGCGCCGATGTTGAAGGCGATGACCTTGGCCTCGGGCGCGAATTCCTGCCGCCAGAGCGCCGCTGCCTTGGCCTCCTCCTCTGGCGGCAGCATCATCTCGAGGCCGCGGTCGTCGATGGTCTTGACGCCGACGGCCTCTTTGAGCACGTCAAGGTGGCAGAGCACTTGGTGCTTGACGAGCTCTTGCGGCGTGTCGGCCATCGCGCAGTTCGGCATGACTTTGTCAAAGAAGCGCTTGAAGCCGGGCTGCGAGTAGCCGACAATGCGCTCGCCGCCCGAGAAGGCGGCGATGGCGGAAGCGCGCTCATTGCGGTGGAAGTTGATGACGAGGTCGAAGTGGCGCGCGCGTATCTTCCGGATGAAGCGCACGAGGGCGAAGAGTCCCTTGTCCTTGCCGTGCTTGTCGATGAGGATGCACTCGTCGAGATTCTCGTTGCAGCGCACAAGGTCGCCGAGCGGCTTATCCGTGAGGAGCGCAATGTGCGCCTTCGGGTAGTTCGTCCGCAGCGTCCGCAGTGCCGGCGTCACGAGCATGAGGTCGCCGATGTGCATCGTGTTGATGACGAGGATATTCTTGTACATGGAAATTTCCTTCTTGATGTTCTTGACTTCTTCAGCTTCAGATGGAGACGGCAGCGAGCGCCGGCACGAGGGCCTTGAGCTTCTCCTCGACCTGTTCGGGCTTGATGACGGCGAGGCAGTCGTGGCCGAGCGGACAGGCGCGCTTCATGCACTCGCGGCAGTCGCGGGCCGCGACGAGCAGGTTCTCCATCTGGCCGTAGGGGCCCGTGCGACGCGGGTACGTCGGGCCCATGAGCATGACGGTCTTGGCACCGATGCCGACGGCGAGATGCGTCGGGCCCGTGTCGCCGCCGACGACGGCCGCCGACTGCTGGAAAAGATAGGCGAGCTGCTTGAAATTGAGCTTGCCGACGAGGTCGATCGGCGGGATGTCCATCTTGGCCGCGATCTCTGCGGCCTTCTGCGACTCGACGGGGCCGCTGCCGACGAGCACGGGGATGACGCCGTAGTTGTAGAGCCAGTCGCCGAGCACGGCAAAGTGCCCTTCCGGCCAGCATTTTGTCGGCCAGCTGGCACCGACGACGAGCACGGTGTAGGGATTCGCCATATTGGCGCCGGCCTGCGCGACGATCTGGCGCGTGAGCTGCTGCTCGCGCTCCGGCACGCGGATCGGCAGGCGGACCTCCTTGACTGCGCAGCCGATGGCGCGCGCCGTGTCGAGGTAGCGCTCGATGACGTGGTCGTGGCAGTGCGGGCCGATGACGGGCTTTGAGATGAATTTGCTGCCCTCGCGCATGTTCCACATGCCGTACTTCTGCCCTTTCGGGGCCTTGGCGAGCGCGGCGACGGCCGCCGACTTGAAGAGCCCCTGCAGGTCGAGCACGACATCGTAGTCGCGCGCCTGTATCTTCCTGCGCAGCGGCAGGAAGTTCTGCAGGAAGCCCTTGACGCTGCGGAACTTCTTTTTCTCGAAGACGATGATCTCGTCGACGCAGGCGGCCATCGCGACGATGTCGTAGGCCGGCGGCTCGACAACCCAGGTCAGGTGGGCATCGGGGTACGTCTCCTTGATGGCGTAGCTCACGGGCAGGGCGTGGATGACGTCGCCGATGGAGCTCATCTTGACGATCAGGATATTCTTCACGGTTGGCTCATCCCTTCCCTTCCTGTTGTTCCTGTTTCTGGAGCTGCTCGATCTTCTTGATGACATTCGTCGTCGAGCGGCCGGCGACCATCTGGACGAATTCGACGCGGCCGCCGTAGCTCTGGACGATCTTGGCTTCGGGCAGCGTCTCGAGCGTGTAGTCGCCGCCCTTGACGTAGACGTCGGGGCGGACCTTGGCGATGATGGTCTCGGCCGTCTTCTCGCCGAACAAGACGACGTAGTCGACGGCCTTGAGTGCGCCGACGACCTCGGCGCGGTCGAGCTCGCCGTTGATGGGGCGCGCGGGGCCCTTGTTGCCGCGCACGGATGCATCCGTGTTGAGGCCGAGCACGAGGCAGTCGCCGAAGGAGCGCGCCTTCTCGAGGTAGCGCACGTGGCCGGCGTGCAGGATGTCGAAGCAGCCGTTCGTGAAGACGATCTTCTGACCGGCGCGGTGCAGGATCTCGCAGAGTCGCTCGATATCATTGGGGTCAATCAGCATGGTATTTCCTCACTTTGACGTGTATTCTTCTCTTGATTTCTCGATGGCTTCGGCGAGCTCGCGCACAGAGACGGTGCTCGTGCCGAGCTTGCGCACGGCGATGCCGCTCGCGATGTTGCTGAGGCGCGCGGCCGTGGCCGGCGCGACGCCGGCGGCGAGCGCGAGGATGACGGCCGCGACGCAGGTGTCGCCGGCACCGGAGACGTCGAAGACCTCGCTCTTGTCGGAGACGGGGATCTCGTGGACGGCGCCGTGCTCGACGAGGACCATGCCGAGCTCGCCGCGCGTCACGAGGACGCCTTTAGCCGCGAGCTCCTGACGGAGTTCCTCTGCTGCCCTGACGATGTCCTCCGTCGTCACAAGCTCGCGGCCCATGGCCGCGGCAATCTCGGCGTCGTTCTGCTTGACGTAGCCGATGCCGTGGAAGCGGCGGACGGCGTAGCGCGAGTCGACAATGCTCGGGATATCGTGTGCGCGGCAGTAGTCGATGAGCAGGGACTGAAGCCCTTCGGTGACCGTGCCGGAGCCGTAGTCGCTGATGACGACGCCCTCAACGGTCGGCAGGACGGACTCGATGTAGGCGCGCAGCTCCGCCTCGACGGCTGGGGCCATCGGTGCCTTGCTCTCCCTGTCGATGCGCACGATCTGCTGGCTGACCGTCGCGCGGCCGCCCGCGATGATGCGCGTCTTAGAGATAGTCGGGCGCGACTCGTCGGAGATGAGTCCACGGACGTCGGCGCCGTTCTTCGCGAGAATAACGCGCAGTCCGTCGGCGCTCTTGTCTCTGCCGACGAGGCCGACGGCGTGGACCTTGCCGCCGAGGGTCGCGATGTTGTTGACGACATTGGCCGCGCCGCCCGCGACGACTTTCTCGCCCGCCTGCTCGAGCACGAGCACGGGAGCTTCGCGCGAGATGCGCGAGATGCGGCCGTCGAGGTAGATGTCGGCGACCATGTCGCCGATGACAAGGATGCTCCTGCTCTGCATGCCGGACAGGGCATCATGGTATTCCTGCTGCAACGCATTCATCCTTTCTCTTGTTTACCTGCCTTGCATCAGATTGGCAGGAAGCGCCACTTGACCTTCCAGGTCTTGTCGCGTCCCTCGTAGTGCAGGATGACCTGCGAGCAGTGCATGTCGTGGAACCAGTAGTAGTCGAACTTACGCCAGGACTGGTTGTCCACATCGTACTTCGAGCCAAAGGCCACGCGGTTGTTCTCGTCAATGCGATAACTGAAGCCCGCCTCGAACTTGCGCGAGTAGCTGTCGTTGTCAAAGTCGAATGGCGAGTTCTCGCGGTTGTTCTTCTGATAGCGGTAGGCACCGTAGCCCGACCAACGGTCATCGAAGTCCTTCGTCAACGTCGCATCGTAGTTGAAGCCGCTGTAATGGGCGTCGTTGTACGACTCATGCGTGACCTCGTAGCTCGTGCTGAGGTTGAGCTTCCAGCCTTCGAAGCGGATGGGGTCGTAGCTGAGGCCCACGTTGTACATCTTGTGGTTACTCTTGACCTCGCCCTGCTTCCAGCGGCCGTACTCGCCGTTGACGCTGTAGTGGAACGGCGAATTGCCGATGCGCGCCGTGTGGCCGACGAGCAGGGACGGCTGCTTCTTGATCCAGTTGTCGTCGCTGTCGTCAAAGTAGCCCTGCGTCACGCGCGCGTAGTTGCCAGCATTGGCCCAGCCCACGTTAAACTCATTGCGCCAGTCCTTTTTCGTCGTGTAGACGATCTTGGCGTTGGCGTCGACATGCTTGGCAATCGGCTGCTTGAGGTTCTGGCGGACCCAGAGACCGTTCGTCTTGTCGTAGCCGAAACGCGGGAACCAGTCGGAGACGGTCGTGTCCTTCTTGAGGTTGACCTCATACTTCGACTTCGAGAGGAAGGTCATGCCCTTGATCTTGAAGCGGACGTTGTGCATGACCATCTTGTCGTCGGGGTAAATCTCGATCTTGCGCGCGTAGAGGCTGTAGTCCGGGTTGATGGCGCTGCACTTCGTCTTCGTGCCGTCGTAGACGACGATCTTGTCGGGGTAGAACTCGAATTTCTTACCCGTCATGTAGTTCTCAGCGACCTTGCCCTTGGCGCTCTCCATCGTGCCCGTGCGCGTGCGATAGTTGTAGTTCGTCTCGAAGCCATCGAGCATGACCTCGGTCTGGCCCGGCGTGAACTGCAGCATGTGGCCCTTGCCCGGGATGTGGATGCGCTGGCCGATGGTGTTGCCGTCGACGTTCTCGCCCTCGAAGCGGTGCTGGTCGAGCTGCGTGACCTTGACCTTGCCCTTGGCCGTGAAGTCGCCCGTCACCTGGTTCCACGTGAGGTCATCACCCTCGAAAGCGACCGGTGCGGCCTTCGTCGGGTCGATCGGGTAACGCAGGTGCTTGCTCATCTCCTCGGTGTCGGCCTTGAGCTGCTCCTTCTCGGGATTCGGCTTCTGGGCGCGCGCCGCGCGGTGCTCGTTCTCGAGGTAGTCGAGCAGGCCCAGGCTCGTATCGGAATCGGAATGATACGTCGCGGCGCTGGCCGTGCCCGCTGCTGCCGGCAGGACGAGGGCCGTGATCATCAGGCCTGATAAAATCTTCGTTGCTGATTTCATCCAGAAAATCTCCATTCTATGCATCTATGCAATCGTACATCCTCTATAGTACATCATCGCCGCGAGGAGCGCAAATCTCATGGCTTCTCAGCAAGTGTCTCATTGAGGCTGCCCGTGCGGTAGCCGAGCAGGTCGAGCGCCGTGTAGGCAAAGCCGATGCGCTTGAAGTAAGCAGCCGTCTCTTCGCGCAGCCCCTTCTCGAGGAAGCGCGGGATGTCTTCGGGCACGAGCTCGATGCGCGCGACCTCGCCATGCGCGCGCACGCGCAGCTGGCGGAAGCCCTTCGCCATGAGGAATTCCTCGGCGCGGTTGACGCGCGCAAGCCCCTCCGGCGTCAGCGCCGTGCCGTACGGGAAGCGCGAGGCCAGGCAGGCAAACGACGGCTTGTCCCAGGTCGGCAGCCCGAGTACCTTGGAGAGCGCGCGGATGTCAGCCTTGCGCATACCTGCCTCATGCAGCGGGCTCACGATGGCGAGCTCTTTAAGCGCCTTGTGCCCCGGTCGGTAGTCGCCGTCATCGTCGAAGTTCGAGCCGTCGACGACGGCCGCGAGCCCCCGCTCCGCCGCGAGCTCTTTCATGTGCGCGAACAGCGCGTGCTTGCAGAAGTAGCAGCGGTCCTCGGGGTTCTCCTCGACATGCGGCACCGTGAGGATTGGGAACGGCACGGTATGGTGCTCGATGCCCTCCTTCTTGCAGAATGCTTTGGCGTCATCGACGTCGCGCTGCGGCACAAAGTCAGAAGCCGCGGTGAATGCGACGGCTCTGTCGCCGAGCACGTCGTGCGCGACTTTGACGAGGAACGTCGAGTCGACGCCGCTCGAGAAGGCCACGGCGACGCTGCCGAGCTGCTGCAGGATGGATTGCAGCTTCTCGTATTTCTGGCGAAGCGGCTCAGGGAAAGAATTTATAGAGGTCATGGGAATCACCTTTCTTTGGGGGATCAATTACGCCTGTGGCTTCAACAGGCCGTTCTGGTAGGCGAGCAGCAGATTGTAGAGGTCTGTGATCTCGTCCTGGATGACGCGGCCCTGGTCGGTGTCGCCAACGGTGTTGTGGCACGACTGGAGTTCAATCGTCTCGGAGACGGACTCGATGTCGTGGTTGGCGCGGAGCGCCTCGCGGACGTCGGCGATGCGCTGGTGCTCGAGCAGGCGCAGGCCGCGCGAATTCGAGATCAGGGTGTAGCCGGAGATGCCCGTCTTCTTGTGATAGGCGCGGCAGAAGCCGCCGTCGATAATGATGGCGCGGCCGCCGGCCTTGACGGGGCTCTCGCCCTTCCTGACCTTGACGGGCACGTGGCCGTTGATGATGTGGCCGCGCTTCGGGTCGAGGCCGAACTCCTGCAGGACGCGCTCGCAGCAGTCCACTGTGTCAATGTAGCGGTAGTACGGGTCGGACGGCTCCTTCCAGGTGCTCTCGTCGGCAATCAGCGCGCGCTCGAACGTCTTGAACTCGCGCCCCGATGTCGGCGAGAGCCTGCCGCACCAGAGGAAGTACATGAAGTCGAGGGCGCGCGGCGTGCCGTGCAGCCAGGCCTCGCGTGCGCGCTGCTCGCAGAAGTCGAACCAGCCACGGCCGCGGTACTCCTTGCCCTCGAAGCGTATCGTGCGGAACGTGCCGTCTTCGTTCAGAGGCACGCAGCCGTGGAACAGCAGGTTGCCGTTGCAACAGGTGTAGAGATTGCCCTTCTGGTAGAGGTAGTCGACGTGGCGGCGCAGGACGGCGCTCTCCGTGAAGTAGGAGCGCAGGTCCTCGATGATCTCCTGCTCCTTCGCGGTCAGCTCGTAGACGTCCGCCTCCGTGCAGGACTCGTCGATTGTCGGGAAGTAGGCGCTCTCGAGCTCGTAGCGCCGGCCGTCGCCGAGCCGCGCGTACGAGGAGCGGAAGTCGATCTGGTGGAGCAGCCGGCGGCTCTCCATCTGGAAGTCGGGATTGCGCGCGATGAGCTGGCCCTCGAGCTTGAACATCATGATGGTGATGGCGCGCTCCGCGGCCTTCAAGGGGGCCTCGTCGGGGTAGATGTGCGAGGCGAACGTCGTCAGTGGCCGCAGGCTGATGCCGTAGCCGCGCTCGAGCACGTCGGTATTCTGGTAGCGCAGGGAGTTGCGCACAACGGTCGCGATGCAGGCCTCGCTACCGAGCGCCGCGCCCATCCAGAGCACATCGTGGTTGCCCCACTGGATGTCGACAGAGGGGTGCTCCATGAGCAGGTTGAGGATGGCGTCGGGCCGGTTGCCGCGGTCGAAGAAGTCGCCGACGATGTGGAGCCGGTCGACGGCCAGCCGCTTGATCAGCACGGTGAACGCCTCGATGAAGTCGGCGCCGCTGTCAATCTGCACGATGGTATTGAGGAGCTTCTTGAGGTAGATGAACTGAGCCTGATCGGCCTCGGGGTGCGTGTTCATGAGTTCAACGATGATCGAGGCGTACCGGTCGGGGATGAAGCCGCTGACCTTAGAGGCCGGGTACTTGTAGCTCATGAGCTTGGCGAGCTCGAGCAGCCGCCCGAGGTTCTCGCGGTACCACGACGGCGTCGCGCGCCGCTCCGCGCGCATCTGATCGATTTTCTCCTTCGGGTAGTAGATCAGCGTGCAGAACTCCGCCTTCTCTTCCTCCGTCAGCCGCACGCCGAAGACGTAGTCGACCTTCTCGCGGATGACGCCGGAACAGTTGTTGAGGATGTGGAAGAACGAGGCGTACTCGCCGTGCAGGTCGCTCATGAAGTGCTCGATGCCCTTCGGCAGCGAGAGGTACGACTGCAGGTAGATGAGCTTCTCGTAAACGGCTTCCTTCGTCGGGTACTTCTCGGCCATGAGGCGCAGGATCTTGCTTGTCTTTTTCTTGCTTGTGCGATAATCCGTCATATTGACTCCCCTTCCCTAACCTATCCCCTGAATCTTTAATCTCTCAACTTCTCAGCTCAAAAACGAAAAATGCGTGCGCAGGCCGTAGCAGAGCAGCACGGCCGCTATCGTGAAAAGGTACTCCGGCACTGAGCCGACCTTGAAGAGCCGGATGCCGACCTTGTGGTACGGCGTCAAGAGCGGCACCTTGCCACAGACGGCGTCCTCGGCGATGTGCAAGAGAGCACCGATGCAGATGTAGATGCCGATTGTCGTGAGGTCGCCTGTCGGCAGTGCACTGGGCTGCGCCTCCTCGAACTGGCTCAGCAAGAAGATGAGCCCGAGGTAGAGCATCGGCCAGTGCGACCAGCCGCGGTGGCGGCTGCGCCAGCTCCAGTAGTTGCCCGCGTGCGGGCTGCCCTCGACCTTGTCGGGAAAGATTGCCCCCGCCATGCTGTAGATTGTCAGCAGCATGTCGTCCGTAGCCGCGTAGACAATGACGCCCGTCAAGACCTGATGGTTGACCCATTTCATAAAGAACATTTCCTCCAAAGCACAGAATTCTACCTTCTATTCTATCAGATATTCCGGGGAAAACATATGAAGGTTGGTGTTTTTTTGGACGCGCGCCATGTCATATAGTATACTATAAGGTAACGGTACAGACGGAACGACAAACGATACTAGTGTAGAACCTCTCTCATATATACATTACCTGACCTTTTCTGGTATAATA